>Ga0310832_100032_pt1 | contig 318256 bp, 311 predicted proteins | sample WT_ome_7_FD_201303 | JGI IMG/M metagenome (GOLD analysis project Ga0310832, IMG submission 201303) | Sorghum-adapted microbial communities enriched on wild type (WT) sorghum from Joint BioEnergy Institute, Emeryville, California, United... ...
ATTGGCTATGGAAGGCAGGCAAAGGGAGGCACAATGCCTTTCATTTTCGCTTCATTTTCGAATACATACAGGACAAAAACTCCCTCGACTGCCAATGGTAACGAGGGAGTTTGTCTGCAATCTGAAAGAAGCGGACAAAACCGCTTCTTTTTTTGACGCGTGGACGGTGCAAAAGCCCTCAGTCCTGCAGGCCGACACCTTCGGGCAGCCAGACGTACGGGTTCTCGCCGCGGTCGCGAATCGGGTTGTACTTGACCGGAGTGAAGCCCATCTTCAGCCAGAATTGGTCAGCGCGACAGCGGGAGTTGGTCTTGATGGGGGCACCAAAGCTCTTGGCGTGGTTGACCAGAGCCGTGCCGTAATCCTTGCCGCGGTAATCGGGCAGCACTTCCAGTTTCCACAATTCGTAATAATCTTGAGCCGGTTTGAAGTAGCGGTCGTACTTGCCGTCGATTTTGTACAGGCTCATCCGTGCCACCAGCAGGCCGTTGTCGTAGATTCCGTAAAAAGGAGATTCCGAATCGTTTTCCACGATGTTCGCCTCCAGGTCTTCCTTCATGGAAAGCTCCTCCAGGCCAAATTCGCGGAATTTTTGAAACTCCTCCAGAGTCTTGTAATTGATCCGTAAACGTTTTACTTCATACATCGCTTGCCACTCCTCTCACGCGCATTGCCTAACCTTCATGGGCTACCTACATTATACACCAAAAACCTCCTTCCCGAGCGATTTTCTCGTGTTGATTTCTTGGGTATCCCAGAAATTGGATAGGCTATCATGGAAGAAATTTAAATTTCAACTAGAACTATGGACGGTCTCATGGCAAAATAGAGAGTAGCAAAACAATTTCGAACAATCGCACCGCATGCAATGAAAGCGTTTTCGAGCAGCGGACGATTGATCGCCGAAAGGAGCGTTGCCATGCGCAAAGTACTGATTGCCAATCGCGGGGAAATCGCGCGGCGGATCATCCGCACCTGCAAAGCCCAGGGAGTGGCGACAGTGGCCGTATATTCGGAGGCGGATCGCAACCTGCCGTTTGTCAGGGAAGCGGACGAGGCCGTCCACATCGGACCTCCCCCTGTGCCGCACAGCTATCTCAACGTGGAGGCGATCATCGCGGCCGCCAAAGAGACCGGAGCGGATGCCGTCCATCCGGGCTACGGCCTGTTGTCGGAAAACGCCGCGTTTGCACGGCGCTGCCGCGACGAAGGACTGGTCTTCATCGGGCCGTCGCCGGAGGTGATTGCGCAGATGGGGGATAAATTGACGGCCCGCCGCGTGATGCGGGAAGCAGGTGTACCCGTGGTGCCCGGCTGCGAGGAACCGGTGAACACGCCGGATGAAGCAGCCAGGGTGGCGGCCGAGATTGGCTATCCAGTCATGCTCAAGGCCAGCGCGGGCGGCGGCGGCATCGGCATGCAGATATGCCGCGACGAAGCGGAGCTGCGCCAGGCGTTCCAGTCGGCCAGGGGCAGGGCCAAGGCGTATTTTGGCAGCGACGCCATGTACGTGGAAGCGTATGTGGACAGCCCTCGCCACATCGAGGTGCAGATCGCGGGAGACGCGCATGGCACCGTCATTCACCTGCTGGAGCGGGAGTGCTCCATCCAGCGCCGCCACCAGAAGGTGCTGGAAGAAAGCCCGTCCCCGTTCCTCGACGAGCTTGCGAGACAGCGGCTCTGCGAAGCTGCGGTGACGGCTGCCAGGGCGGTCGGGTATACCGGCGTCGGCACGGTGGAGTTTATCATGGACGGGAACAAGAATTTCTATTTCCTGGAAATGAATACCCGGCTGCAGGTAGAGCATCCTGTCACTGAAGAGATGACCGGTCTCGACCTGGTCGCGCTGCAGTTGGAGATCGCCCGCGGCAACGCGCTGCCCGTCGCGCAGGGGGATGTCAAGGCGTTGCGCCATGCGATCGAGCTGCGGGTGTACGCCGAGGATCCCGTCACCTTTTTGCCGTCTCCCGGAACGATTACGTACTACCGGCCGCCGCAAATGGACGGGGTACGGGTGGACGACGGCGTGGAGACCGGCACGCAGGTAACGCCGTTCTACGACCCGATGATTGCCAAGGTGATCGCCTCCGGCACAACCCGCGAAGAAGCGATACAGCGGGCACGGGAAGCGATGCGGCAGTTTGAGGTTACCGGGATCAAGACCAACATTCCGTTTTTGCTGGAGGTCTTGGGCGACGAGGCATTCCGGCGAGGCGTGTACACCACGCTCTTTGTAGAAGAGCGAAAAGAAAAAACAACGTAAGGAGAGCATGATGATGAAAAACGTGACAGCATCCATGGCAGGAACCGTTATCAACGTGCTGGTGCAGGCAGGCGACCAGGTGAACCAAGGTCAGGACGTGGTCGTGCTGGAGTCGATGAAGATGGAAGTGCCGATCCAGGCGGAAGCGGACGGCAAAGTGGTTGAAGTAAAAGTAAATGTCGGGGACTTCGTCAATGACGGAGATGTCATCCTCGTACTGGAGTAGTTTTTAGAATGATTCCAAACTGAGCGCCCGCTAGGAAAGGCAGGTGGCCTGCATGCAGGTGCAGATTGTAGAAGTAGGGCCGCGTGACGGCCTGCAAAACGAATCTCAAATGGTGCCGACCGAGGCGAAAATCCGGCTGATCGGCCTGCTGGCCGAGGCGGGACTGCGCCGGATCGAAGCCGGCTCATTCGTCCATCCGCGCTGGATTCCCCAATTGGCCGACACGGCGGACGTCTTTCGCCAACTGCCGCGCAACCCGGACGTGACGTACAGCGCGCTCGTGCCCAATCTGCGCGGGCTGGAGCGAGCCAGGGAGTGCGGGGTGACGGAGGTGGCGGTATTCATGTCCGCCTCGGAGACGCACAACCGCAAAAACATCAACAAAAGCATCAGCGAAACCTTCCCCGTTCTCAGGGAAGTAGTCCAAGAGGCGCTGACGCTGGGCATGCGCGTGCGGGGATACGTCTCCACCGTGTTCGGCTGCCCGTATGAAGGGGCCGTCCCGCTGGACAACAGCCGGCGGGTGACGGACGAACTGCTCAAAATGGGCGTCTACGAAGTCTCCATCGGCGACACCATCGGGGTGGCCACGCCCCGTCAGGTGCAGGAGACGTTTTCAGTGCTTGTGAACGATGTTACGAGCGAGCGCTTGGCCGGTCATTTTCACGATACCCGTGGAACGGGCCTGGCCAACGTGGCGGCTGCCCTGGCCGAAGGAATCCGCACATTTGACAGCTCGATCGGCGGTTTGGGGGGATGCCCGTACGCGCCGGGGGCGAGCGGTAACATTTCCAGCGAAGATTTGGTTTACATGCTGCACGGCATGGGCTATGAGACTGGCGTGGATCTGCAGAAGCTGATCGAGGCGGGCAGTTACATTCAGCGGCAGTTGGGGCGCCCTCTGCCGTCCAAGGTGCTTGCGGCCAGTCTGGCGCAGGCGGAAACCTGCGCAAAGAATGAGGCGGAAGGGGATACGGCATGAGCGTACTGCTGCGAAAAGAGGGGGCCGTCGGCGTGCTGACGCTGAATCGGCCCGAGGTGTACAACTGTCTGAACCTGGAGACGCTGTTCACGCTGCGTCGGCTGATTGCCGAGATCGACGCGGACAGGGAAATTCGCGCCGTCGTAGTGACCGGTGTGGGGGAGAAGGCGTTCTGCTCCGGCGCCGACTTAAAGGAGCGGCGGACGATGACGGAGCTTCAAGTGCAGCTCTACATCCGCACCATCCGGGATACGTTCAGTGAGCTGGAGCGTCTGCCCAAGCCGGTCATCGCCGCGATCAACGGCGTTGCGCTGGGCGGCGGAACGGAGCTGGCCCTGGCCTGCGATCTTAGGGTGATGAGCGAGACGGCCCAGATGGGGCTGACGGAGACGTCGCTTGGCATCATTCCCGGAGCGGGCGGGACGCAGCGGCTGCCGCGCTTGATCGGCAAGGGGAAGGCCAAGGAGCTGATTTTTACCGCCCGCCGCGTCAACGCCGAGGAGGCGCTGGCGATCGGGCTGGTCAACCGCACGGTTCCGCGCGATCAGGTGATGACGTCCGCGCTTCAGCTGGCTGAGGAGATTGCCGCCAACGCGCCGCTTGCGCTGGCCCAGGCGAAGTTCGCCATTGATTACGGGATGGAGGCCGATCTGGCGACGGGGTTGGCGATCGAGAGCAGCGCCTACCAGGTGCTAATCCCCACCCGCGACCGGCTGGAAGGGCTGGAAGCGTTCAGGGAAAAGCGAAAACCGGTATATCGCGGAGAATGACGGGAGGAACGGCAGATGAGCAAGCAGTTGGAACAGACGCTGAAAGAACGGATTGCCAAGGTGAAGCAGGGAGGAGAGGAAAAGTACCACGCCAAGCTGAAGGAGCAGAACAAGCTGTTCGTCCGCGACAGATTGAAGCTGTTGTTTGACGATGAGTTCATGGTGGAAGACGGCTTGTTTGCCAATTTCACCGCGGGTGACCTGCCGGCAGACGGGGTCGTGACCGCCATCGGCAAAGTGAATGGGCGGACCGTCTGCGTGATGGCCAACGACGCGACGGTCAAGGCCGGTTCGTGGGGAGCGCGGACGGTGGAAAAGATCATCCGCATCCAGGAGACGGCGGATAAAATGCGCGTGCCGCTGATCTACCTGGTTGATTCCGCCGGCGCACGCATCACCGATCAACTGGAGATGTTCCCCGGCAGGCGGGGAGCGGGCCGGATCTTTTACAACCAGGTGAAGCTCTCCGGCAAAATTCCGCAGGTGTGCGTCCTGTTTGGCCCTTCCGCCGCTGGAGGAGCGTACATTCCGGCGTTTTGCGACGTGGTCATCATGGTGGACAAAAACGCCAGCATGTACCTCGGGTCTCCCCGCATGGCGGAAATGGTAATCGGCGAAAAGGTGACGCTGGAGGAACTGGGCGGCGCGCGCATGCACTGCTCGGTGAGCGGCTGCGGCGACATTCTGGCGGCCAATGAAGAGGAAGCGATTCAGGCAGCCCGTCGCTACCTCAGCTATTTGCCGGACGACTACACGAAAGAGCTCCCTGTGGAAGCGGCCCGGCCACCCAAACCGGATGCGCGGGACATCAACGAGATCGTGCCGGAAAACCAGAACACGCCCTTTAACATGTACGACTTGATTGATGCACTGGTGGACGAGGGTTCGTTCTTTGAGATCAAGAAGCTGTTCGCCCAGGAACTGATCACCGGTTTTGCCCGGCTGGAAGGAAAACCGGTCGGCATTGTTGCCAACCAGCCTCGGGTGAAAGGAGGCGTGCTGTTCGTCGATTCGGCCGACAAGGCGGCCCGCTTCATTACCTTGTGCGACGCGTTTCGCATCCCGCTGCTGTTTCTCGCTGATGTCCCGGGCTTCATGATTGGCACCGCCGTAGAGCGGGCCGGCATCATCCGGCACGGCGCGAAAATGATCGCGGCCATGGCGGAGGCGACTGTGCCGAAAATCTCCGTGATCGTGCGCAAGGCGTACGGCGCCGGCCTGTATGCGATGGCCAGCTCGGCGTTTGAACCCGACGCCTGCCTGGCACTGCCCGGCGCGCAGATCGCCGTGATGGGGCCGGAAGCGGCGGTTAACGCCGTCTACAGCAACAAGATTCAGGCGATTGAAGACCCGCAGGAGCGGCAAGCGTTTATTATGGAAAAACGACGTGAGTACCAGCAGGATATCGACATCTACCTGCTCGCCTCCAACCTGATCGTGGATGCGATCGTGCCGCCGAGCGAACTGCGCGGCGAGCTGATCCGCCGTTTCGAGATTTACAAGAGCAAGCAGCAAATCTTCTCGGAGCGCAAGCACCCGGTATACCCGGTGTAGATGTGCCAGACAGACTGTCTTCGGTGAGGAGGCAGTCTGTTTTTTTTTTTTGTGAAAAACAGGCTGTGGCGCTGCTTGGCAGCCAACGGGAGGTATGCCTTTACAAATAAGAAGGTTTAACCTGAAGCGATGGCGTTGCGTTTTGTTCACTCAGATTGACCGCTGCTGCCGGCACGTGTGCTGACGGACCGCTCGGGCGGAAAATGTTTCGATAATTTCGACCTTTTGCGCACATTTCATTGAACATTGATCGCAAACCTGCTATTCTTGAAATAAGTATTGATTAATGTAGGTGAACAAATGCAGTCGGAAGCGATAACGTTCCACCCGGTGGTAATCGGCGGCGGTTCCGTAGGATTGCTGTACGCGGCCCGTTTTTTGCTGAACGGCCAGTCGGTCGAGTTGGTTACCCGCACCCGTGAGCAGGCCGCGCTGATCGGCGACCGGGGGCTGTCCCTGTTCACGCTGGACGGCCGACGGGAAACAGTCGCGGTCAACGCTTCTCCGATAGACGACGGATTGCCGGAGGGCGATCTCTACCTGTTGGCCGTGAAGCAGACTGCCATCGCCGAGCTGCTGCCGCTGCTGCGCCAACTCCCCCGCTCGGCGCGGGTGCTGGCCCTGCAAAACGGCATGGGTCATCACGAACAATTGGCGGAAGGGCTGGAGCCTGGGCAGCATTTTTACGCGATCAATACAGAGGGGGCGCGCCGCCTGTCGCCGTTCGAGGTGGAACACACCGGCACCGGCCTGCTGCGCGTCGGACCCTGGACGGCTGAGCCTGTGCGCGATCCGCTGATTGCCGCGTTTGTCGCCTGGGCCAACCGCTGCGGCATCCGCGCCGAATACGTGGACGCCGTCGAGCCTTACGCCTGGCGCAAACTGCTGGCCAACGCGCTGATTAATCCCTTGACCGCGTTGTTCGAGATTCCCAACGGCATGCTGCTCGATTCACCGCACACGCTCAGGCTGATGCGGGAATTGTTTGACGAAGCGGCCGCCGTGGCCAAACGCTGCGGTCAAAAAATTGATGAAGCAGATTGGCAGGAAATTGTATCCATTTGCCGAAATACTTCCCGGAATCTTTCCTCCATGCTGCAGGATATCAGACGGCACCACCGGACGGAAGTGGACGCGATCAACGGGTACCTCGTGGACAAGGGAAAACGGACCGGCACGCCCGTTCCGCTGCACGAAACGCTGTTGCGCGCCGTACATCTCAAATCAGGCATGGAAACCGCGAAAGGAGAGGCGGCACATGACCGTTTTGGGTAATCTCTGGTCGTTTGTTTGGGCAGTGCTGACCCATGTGTGGGCTCTGTTGACCGTTTTTCCATTTCTCGGGTTTCCGCTGGCGTATCTGATCGTGCACGCGTGGAAACGGGACCGGCGGCTGGCCGGCCGCTGGGCGGTTAATATCACGAATTTTTTGTTCATTCGCGCTGTCGTGGCCGCCTATGGCGTGATCTGGCCGGATGCGCTTTCCGCTTGGTGGTGGGTGATCGTGTTTTTCCTCGTGACTGTAGGCTTGCTGAGTTGGCTGCAGGTGAAGTGGAAGAGAAAACTCTCCCTGCGGAAGGCCGGTTTTTCCGCGTGGCGGTTGTCGTTTCCCCTGTTTGGACTGGTTTACGTGGTGCTCTTTGCGATGGGGATCGTCAAGACGATGAGCGTCGTCTGAATCCACCGGCGGTATCAATACATATCCTGAAAAGAAAGAAGGTAGGACAATGATGCGGCTTCCCATCGAGTCGATCGGACACAAGATTCGAACGATTCGGAAAGAACGCGGCTTCACGCTCGAAGTCATGGCCAACAAGACAGGACTGAGCAAGGGCTTGCTCAGCCAGGTGGAGCGCGGCATTTCCCAGCCCTCGCTGGATTCGCTGTGGAAAATTACGAAAGCGCTTGAATCGTCGATCATTCACTTTTTCGAGGACATCGACCAGAAGCAGGTACACGTCACCCGCAAAGAGAAGCGCAGACAGATGATCTTCCCTGAATCGACCGGCACGTACAGTCTGCTTTCCACCGGCGGCAGCGGCAAATTGGGCATGCTGGAAGTCAGGCTGCAGCCGGGACAGATGGCGGCAGACCGGTTTGTGCAGGCAGAGGGCGAAGAGTGTTTTGTCGTCATCCAGGGACGCGTGACGGCGCGTTTTCATGACGAGGAGCATGAACTGGAAGCGGGTGACAGCATTTCGTTTGACTGTTCCAAACCCCACACCATCGAAAATACTGGCGACGGCGAGGCCGTGCTGATTTGGTCGATGACACCGTCGCAATTTTAAGACAGCACATTTGACTGCACTTAGACAACCCATTCAGCGGGTTGTCTTGTTTTTTTACGGAAAGGGGGCATGGTATAATTTGCAGTGACATGGCGTAAGAAAGGTGAGCATTAATGAAAATTGAATGCGTTGCGCTTCCTTTGGCGAACCCGCTGTCCAATGCGTACCAGCAGGGAAAAGCCGATGCGCTGCAATTCTTTGCGTACCATCCCTACCGTTCCGATTCGTACCGGGAGCGGATCGCGTGGCTCACAGAACGGCCAATCCCGCACCGGAATGAACTGGCGGACGGATTGTATGCCTACAACAGTCAGATCGGCAATCATCCGGAGGCGCTGGCGCAGATTGAACGGCTGCGATGTACGCAGACGCTGGTCGTCGTTGGCGGCCAGCAGGCCGGAGTGCTGACAGGACCGCTGTATACGATCTACAAGGCTGTCCACCTGGTACAGGCAGCAAAACGGCTGTCAAAGGAACTCCAGACGGAAGTCGTTCCGGTGTTTTGGATTGCCGGTGAAGATCACGATATTGACGAAATCGACCACCTCTACTGGCTGGCGGAAGGGGGAACGGCTCTGCGCAAAGGACGGCTGGCGCTGCCGCGCAAAGGGCGCCCGTCGGCCAGCATGCTGCCCTTCGACCCGGATGAGTGCCGCCGCTTTCTGGCCGATTTTTTTGCCGACCAGACGGAAACGGAGTATACGGCCGTGATTCGGGATCTGTTGGAAGAAACGCTGGCTTCCTCCAAGACGTTGGCGGACTGGTTTGCCCGCCTGATGGCCCGCCTGTTCGGCAAGCACGGTCTGGTGCTGGTGGAGTCCAGCCTGCCGTTTGTGCGCAAACTGGAACAGCCGATGTTCCGCGCGATCCTCGAACAAAACGAACAGCTGGCCGGCCTGCTGATGGATGCCGCCGAACGGATCGAAGCCGCCGGATACCCGCAGCAGCTTCAGGTGAAGGCGCATCAAGCCAACCTGTTTCTCTACGAGGACCAAGACCGTTTGCTCCTGGAGCGCCACGGCGAACGGTTCGTGACGCGGCGTTGCAGCTACACTCGTGAGGAGTTGCTGCGGCTGGCGGAGATGGAACCGGAGCGCTTCAGCGCCAATGTAGTGACTCGCCCGCTGATGCAGGAGTATCTGTTCCCCACGCTGGCCTTTGTGGCCGGACCGGGTGAAGTGGCGTACTGGGCGTATTTAAAAGAAGTGTTTGAACTCTTTGGGCTTCGCCTGCCGATCGTGCTGCCCCGCCTGTCGGTCACCCTGGTCGAAGGGGCGATGGAGCGGCTGATGCGCGAGTGCGGCATTACCATTGAGCAGATGTTAAGGGATTTTGCCGGGTGGAAAGCCGAATGGGAGGCGCGGCGGGCACCGCACCCCCTGGCCGGGCGCTTCACGGAGGTGCGGGAAGGTTTGCTCGACATCTACCGTCCGCTCGTGGACGAGGTCATCCGCCTGGAACCGGGCATGCGTAAATTGGCCGAAAAAAATGTGGGCATGCTGATGGCCCAGGTGGACTTTTTGGAGAAGCGGCTGCTCCGCTTGCTGGACCAGCGGGAAGATGTGGGCCGGGTGCGGGTGCAGCGGCTGGAGGCTGCGCTTGCTCCCGAGGGAGCATGGCAGGAGCGGAAGCTGTCGTATGTTTCCTTTGCCAACAAGCACGGACTCGATCTGGTCGACCGTCTGATCGAAGCGCCGCTTGCCCACGACGGCAGGCATCACGTCATCTATCTGTAAATCATACAATTTCCTCTAAGATACAAGCACCCGCAGCAGTGCTTCTGACTGATGGCCAATCGATTGCAGCGAACGAGACACATGTTTCCAGGCTTCTTTGTCAGTGTTGACTGAGCCACGCTGAACCACGAGCGTCCGCTCCTGTCCGCGCAAGACCATTTTTGGTTTGAACAGGAAAAAAGGATGAAGCCTGCGAATGCGTATGATAAGATAATGATGGTGTTGCAGAGAAGAAGGAGGTTCGTCAAACCCATGAACATGGTTTCGGAAAGCATTGTAAAAGACATGTCATTGGCACCCAACGGTCACTTGAAGATCGACTGGGTGAAAGAACATATGCCCGTGTTGAACCGGATCCGGGAGCGCTTTGAACGGGAAAAACCGTTTGCCGGCCTGAAAGTGGCGATTTCCCTGCACCTGGAAGCAAAAACGGCATACCTGGCAAAAGTGATTCAAGCAGGCGGCGCCGAAGTGACGATTACCGGTTCCAACCCGCTCTCCACGCAGGACGACGTCTGCGCGGCCCTGGTGGAAGACGGCATCCGCGTATTTGCCAAGTACAATCCGGATCCGGCGGAGTACAAGGAGCACCTGATCAAAACGCTGGAGACCCGTCCGGACCTGATCATTGACGATGGCGGCGACCTGGTGTCCATCCTGCACAGCGAACGTCGTGATCTGCTCGGCCAGATTCGCGGCGGCGCGGAAGAGACGACCACCGGGATTCTGCGCCTGAAAGCGCTGGAAAAAGAGGGCAAGCTGGAGTTCCCGATGGTGGCGGTCAACGACGCGTTCTGCAAATACCTGTTTGACAACCGCTACGGCACCGGGCAGTCCGTCTGGGACGGCATCAACCGCACGACGAACCTGGTCGTCGCCGGAAAAACCGTGGTCGTGGTCGGCTACGGCTGGTGCGGCAAAGGCGTGGCGATGCGCGCCAAAGGCCTCGGGGCGAAAGTGATCGTGACCGAAGTGGACGCGATCAAGGCGGTCGAAGCGTACATGGACGGCTTTGAAGTGATGCCGATGAGCGAAGCGGCCAAACACGGCGACTACTTCGTCACCGTTACCGGCAACCGCGACGTGATCCGCAAAGAGCACTTTGAAGTGATGAAAGACGGAGCGATCCTCTCCAATGCCGGCCACTTTGATGTCGAAGTGAACAAGGTGGAGCTGGAAGCACTGTCGAAATCGAAGCGCACGGTTCGCAAGGACATCGAGGAATTTGTCATGGCGGACGGTCGAAAACTGTACCTTCTGGCGGAAGGCCGCCTCGTCAACCTGGCGGCGGGCGACGGCCACCCGGCGGAAATCATGGACATGACGTTTGCCCTCCAGGCAGTCTCTCTGGAATACGTCAACAAACACTACCAGTCGATCGGCAAGCGCGTGCTGAACGTGCCGTACGAGCTGGACGAAATGGTGGCGCGCTACAAGCTGGAGGCGCTGGGCATCGGCATCGACAAATTGACCGACGAACAAAAAGCGTATCTGGACAGCTGGGTCGAATAAGCGGCGAAACCCGTCCAAGTCCGGCGAGAAAATCAGCGAAAAAATCCTGCTTACAAAAGCAGGATTTTTTTTTATAATAACAACTAGGCAGCGAGTGGGGAAAAGTGGGGGAAAGTGGAGTCTAGTGGAAGGAAAGTGGGGGAAACGGCCGTGTTCATGGGTGAATATCAGCACAGCATCGATGAAAAAGGCCGACTGACCATCCCTGCCAAATTCCGCGAAGGGCTCGGCTCGTCCTTTGTTATAACCCGCGGCCTCGATCAATGTTTGTTTGTCTACCCGATGGAAGAGTGGAAAGTGCTGGAGGAGCGGCTGAAGACGCTCCCCTTTACCAAGGCTGACGCCCGCGCCTTCACGCGGTTCTTCTTTTCCGGCGCGACCGAATGCGAATGGGACAAGCAGGGCAGGGTAAACATACCGCCCACTTTGCGCCAGTACGCTGACATCCAAAAGGAGTGCGTCTGCATCGGCGTCTCCAACCGCGTGGAGATCTGGAGCAAAGAGCGCTGGGAAGAGTACTTCGCTCAGTCGGAGGGTTCGTTTGGGGACATTGCCGAAAAGCTGGTGGATTTCAACTTGTAACTGCATGAGTCCAGGCAGCGCAAAATATCCGGTTTGAAAAGGCAGACAACCCTTTTCTTACGCGTTTGAATCGGGAGTGACAACCTTTGTCGTTTCATCATGTGACCGTACTCAGGGAAGAAGCCGTAGACGGGCTGAATATCCGGCCGGATGGCGTCTATGTGGACTGTACGCTGGGCGGCGCGGGGCACAGCAGCTTGATCGCGTCCCGGTTGGGCGCAGGCGGACGCCTGATCGCCATTGACCAGGACGACTGGGCGCTGGACAACGCCCGCGAACGGCTGGCTCCCTACATGAATAAGGTGACGCTGGTCAAGAGCAATTTTCGCCGAATCCGTGACATTGCAAGCGATCTCGGTCTGGACGGTGTGGACGGCGTGCTGTTTGACCTGGGAGTCTCCTCCCCCCAGTTGGACGAGGGGGAGCGCGGCTTCAGCTACAACGCCGATGCGCCGCTGGACATGCGGATGGATCAGGATGCACCGTTGTCCGCCTACGACATCGTAAACGAGTGGGATGAGGAAGAGTTGGCCCGGATCATCTGGGAGTATGGTGAGGAAAAGTTTTCTCGGCGGATTGCCCGTCAAATCGTACAGCGGCGCCGGCATGCACCTGTGCGGACGACCGGGGAGCTGGTGGAGCTGATCAAGGAAGCGATTCCGGCGGCGGCCCGCCGGAGCGGCCCGCACCCGGCGAAACGCACGTTTCAGGCCATTCGGATCGCAGTCAACGACGAGCTGGATGCATTCCGCGAGGCGGTCGTGGACGCGATCGATCTGCTCCGTCCCCAGGGTAGAGTGAGCGTCATCACGTTTCATTCGCTGGAGGACCGGATCTGCAAGCAGGTATTTCAGGATTTTGCCAAAGGCTGCACCTGTCCGCCGTCGTTTCCCGTCTGCACGTGCGGGAACCAGGCGTCTGTCAAAATCATCACGAGAAAGCCGATTTTGCCTTCGGAAGCGGAATTGACGGCCAACCCGCGCGCCCGTTCGGCCAAGCTGCGGGTGGCGGAAAAACTGTAAGGCCCCGCGAGCCTGCACGCAAAGGAGGGAGACCGAGTTGAGCTACTACTACCGGGGAAATCTTGCGGTGGAACTGGAAAAGTCGCACACCGTGACCAAAACCAAGCGCACCATTCGCATCAAACCGTCCATTCCAACCAAGGAAAAGCTGCTGTACCTGCTGTTGATCTCGCTGATCGTGACGGGAGTGGGTCTGGTCGGCGTCCGTTACTCGGAAATTTCACAGTACAACTACGAAATCCAGCGCCTGAAAAAAGAGATCAAGGAGACGAAGGAGCAAAACGCCTCGCTGCTGCTGCAAGTCGAGCAGTTGAGCAACAGCGACCGGATTCTCAGAGAAGCGCAAAACATGGGGATGGTTTACAATCCGGAAGCGGTACACTTCATCGGTCAACCCAAGGGGAAATCCGCGTCACAGGGATCGGCGCAGACGAATCCGGCGAAAACTCACAAGCAAAATCAAAATGACAACAATGCCAAGACGAAACAGCCCGCTCAGTCGAAAACGAATTCCTGACGGGAACTTGCGGATAATGCCGTAATCACAGGTTCAACATGCTGACATCAGCTTCACCGACAGGGATCGGAGAAGCTTTTCTTTTTTGCCGTCTCTGCACGGGGGCGGTCATCATCCGTCGAGTTGGAGGGAAGAGGGCATGGACACGAAACGACGCGTCAACTGGCGGATCCTGATTCTGGCGCTTTGCACCATCGTGCTGTTTTCCGGCCTGACGGTGCGACTCTGGTGGCTTCAGACCGTAGAAGCGGCAAAGCTCATGGACTACGCCAAAATCCAATGGGACGACATGGAAAAAACGCTGCAGCCCAAGCGGGGAGAGATTCTCGACCGCAACGGCGAGAAGCTGGCCTTCGAAGCCAAGGCGTACACGGTAAACGCCAGGCTGAAGCCCATGGACGACAAGGACCAGGATTACGTCAAAGACCCATACTACACGGCCACCAAACTGGCACCCATTTTGAACGCGCCGGTGGACAAACTGTATAAATACCTGACGAATCCTACCGCCAAAGTGGTGGAATTGGGACGCTGGGGCAACAAGATTACGGAAGAACAGCGCAACCGCATTCTCGAGCTGCAGCATCCGACGCTGCCAAACGGGCAGAAGGTGGAGGATAACCAGCTTCCCGGCATCACGCTGATCGAAACAACCCGCCGCTATTACCCCAACGGCAGCTTTGCCACCCACGTCCTCGGCTATGTGGACTACGAGGGCACGCCGCGCATGGGGATCGAACTGCAGTTGGACAAGGAGCTGCGCGGCGAAAAAGGTGAGATGCAGATTCTGACGGACAGGCTGGGGTATCAGCTCCCGGACGGGGAGCGCAAGTACAAACCGGCCAAGGACGGTCTCAACGTCTACCTGACGATCGACCGGACGATCCAGGGCTATGTGGAGCAGGCGCTGGAACAGGCGGAGCAGGAATTCAAGCCCAAGGCCATGACTGTGGTCGTAAGCGATCCCAACACGGGCGAAATCCTGGCCATGGGCAACCGGTCCCAGTTCAACCCCAACGAGTACTACAAGGGGATTTCCAACTACACCAACCACGCGGTCACGAGCATGTTTGAACCGGGCTCCACGTTCAAGATCATCACGTTGGCGGCCTCCATCGAAGAGGGGTTGTTCAACCCAAATGAGACCTACCAGTCGGGTACATACACGAAAATTCCCGGTCCGGCGATTCGCGACCACAACAACGGGGTCGGCTGGGGCAGGATCACCTTTCTCAAAGGCGTGCAGCGCTCCAGCAACGTCGCCTTCGTCATCCTGGGGTACGACCGGCTGAAGCAGGACCGGCTGAAAAAGTACTTCAAGGACTTCGGGATGGGCCAGCTTACCGGCATCGAGCTGCCCTACGAAAAGGCCGGCAACCTGAACAACCTGGATAATCCGCGTTCGCCCCGCGATATCGCCGTTACCACGTTTGGCCAAGGGGTGACCGTGACGGCGATCCAGCAGGTGATGGCGGTAGGAGCGATTGCCAACGGCGGCGAGCTTTTGAAACCGCACATCGTCAAGGAAATGCGCGATCCCAATACCGGTGAGGTGGTCAAGCGCAACGAGCGGGAAGTGGTTCGCCGGGTGGTCAAGGAATCGACCGCCAAGCAGGTGCGTGACATACTGGAGACGGTGGTCACAGACGAAGAAGGTACGGGGAAAGCGTACAGGATCGACGGCTATCACGTTGCCGGCAAGACCGGGACGGCGCAGAAGTACAACCCGGAAAACGGTGAAGTCATGAAGGGCCACTACATCGTCTCTTTCATCGGTTTTGCGCCCAAGGACAATCCGCGTCTGCTCGTCTACGTGGTGGTGGATGACCCGCAGGTGGGCGAGTCGTATCAGACATGGGGCAGAAAGGTAGTGGCGCCGATCTTTACGTCCGTCATGGGGCGCAGCCTGCAGTACCTGCAGCTAAAACCCGACATGCAGCAGGTGCAGCAGGCGTCGGACAAGGCAAACACAGCCACATCCCAGAAGCCGGTTATGACCGACAAGGAAGTGACGGTGCCCAAGCTGGTCGGCATGTCCACGACGACCGCGCAGCTTCGGGCCCAGCAGGAGCAGTTGAACGTGAACGTGGTCGGAACCGGCACGAAGATCGTCAGCCAGATTCCGGCCGCGAATGAAACAGTGCCCTCCGGCACCCGCGTGATCCTCGTGACGGATCGGGTCAAAGGGGCGAAAATGCCGGACTTTACCGGCAGGTCGCTGCGTGACGTAATGGAATTCGCCTCGCTGTTGAACATCCAGGTTGCGCAGGTCGGGACCGGTTTTGTCACCCAGCAAAGCATCAAGCCGGGCACCGTGCTCAATGGAGGCGAAAAGCTGCAGGTAACGCTTCAACCTGCGTCCAAGCTGCCGCAGTCGTCTGACGAGACCAATCCGACGACAGGAGGCGCCCCTCCCGGCGCTACATCGGGAGCCGAGACAACAGCGCAGGGTTCCGCGGAAGCGGGCACAGCAGGATCGGCGAATCAGCCGCCGTCAACACCGTAAGTTCTAACCCGTCCCCCCCGCGAATAGGGTAGGAAAGAGACAACCTACTCCGTGAGGGGGGACTCGCTTTGCGGGTATCCAATGTAACTGTGCGGCGCCGCATTTTTGTCGCCTTGGTGATCGGCATCGTCCTGTACACCGCACTGATCACCCGTCTCGGATACGTTCAACTGGTGCAGGGGCACTGGCTGCAGGACAAGGCGTTGAAGTTGTGGAACCGCAACATTCCGTTCGAAGCCAAGCGAGGGCGCATTCTCGACCGCAACGGCAACGAACTGGTCACCAACATCAGCGTTCCCTCGGTCATGGCGATTCCGGTGCAGCTGGAAGATGCGCGTGAGACGGCGCGGAAGCTGGCGGTCATACTGGAGCAGGACGAAGAAACGGTCTACCAGGGCATTACCAAACGAGCGATGATTAACCGCGTGCCGGGAGGACGGAAAATCTCTGCGGAGAAAGCCAAGCAGATTCAGGAGCTGAACCTGCCCGGCATCGAGGTGGTGGAAGACACCCAGCGATTCTATCCGCATGGTACGATGGCCGCCCATCTGCTTGGTTTTACCGGGATCGACAACCAGGGGCTGACCGGTCTGGAACGCTTGTACGACGACTATCTCAAAGGGCAGCCCGGTTACGTTTCGTACCTGGCCGACGCGCGGGGAAAGTCGATGCCCGGCGGAGGAGAGCAATATGTCGCACCAATCGACGGGATGGACATGTACCTGACCATCGACAGCACGATTCAGTCGTTTATCGAGCGGGAACTGGATCAGGCGATGGTGGCGTATCAGCCTGACGACGTGCTGGCGATTGCCATGAACCCGAAGACGGGCGAGATTCTCGGCATGGGCAGTCGCCCCACCTTTCAGCCTGACCGCTACCGGGACTACCCCGAAGAGGTGTACAACCGCAACCTGCCAATCTGGAAGACGTACGAGCCCGGTTCGACGTTTAAGATCGTGACCCTGGCCGCTGCGCTGAACGAAGGCGTGGTCAGCCTGGACGAAGGGTTTTACGATCCGGGTTACATCCTCGTCGCCGGCAAGCGGCTGCGCTGCTGGAAACGGCAGGGACACGGCCAGGAAACGATGCTGGAAGTGGTGGAAAACTCCTGCAACCCGGGGTTTGTGACGATGGGGCAGCGGCTGCAAAAGGAGCGGCTGTTTGACTACATCAAAAAGTTTGGCTTTGGACAAAAGACGGGCATCGATCTGATTGGTGAGGAAAACGGCCTATTGTTCAACTTGGACCGGGTGGGACCGGTGGAATTGGGCACCACGTCGTTCGGCCAGGGGGTGTCGGTCACGCCGATCCAGCAGATGGCCGCCGTGGCTGCGGCGATCAACGGCGGAAAGCTGATGAAGCCGTATGTAGCCAAAGAGTGGCGTGACAGCGTAACCCATGACGTGGTGGGCAGGGCGCTTCCCACCGAAGTGCGTCAGGTGATTACGCCGGAGACGTCCGCCAAGGTTCGCTACGCACTGGAGAGTGTCGTGGCGCGCGGAACGGGGAACAAGGCGTACATCGAGGGCTACCGCGTCGGCGGCAAGACCGGTACGGCCCAGAAGGTAAAAAACGGCAGGTACGTAAACGGGGAGTACATCGTCTCCTTTATCGGTTTCGCGCCGGCAGACGACCCGCAGATACTGGTCTACTTCGCCGTCGACAACCCCAAGGCGCTGGCCTTCGGGGGGCTGATCGCCGCGCCGAGCGTCAAAAACATCATCGAATCGTCCCTGCAGTACATGGGCGTGCCGAAACGAAAGGACGGCATCCCGCGGGAGTACAATCCCGCCCTCGGCCAGACGCGTTACGTGGAAGTGCCCAACATGGTGGGGCTTTCGATGCGGGAAATAGTCACTACGTACGACACGCTGCCGTTGGTCGTCTCCGGCAAGGGCACTCACGTCATCAGCCAGTCGCCTGCCCCGGGAGTCAAAATCGAGGAAGGATCAAAAATTCGTATCCATCTGGGTGACAAATCAGCCGATTAGCTATACAATGAGATTTCGGAAGCGGGGTGGGGAGGCATGATCGAAAGCCTCACCCGCCGCGTTTTGTAGAAATCGCAACGCATTTGTCTATAATAGGGAGAGAATGGGGTGCCTGTTTTATGCTGTTACGAGATCTGCTTGCTCCTCTGTTGCCGGTGCAGGTAACGGGAGATGACAGCTTGGAGATTACAGGATTGACGGCAGACTCACGCAAAGTTCAGCCCGGCTGCTTGTTTGTCTGTCTGACAGGCTTCACCGTGGATGGTCATGCCTTCGCGGCACAGGCGGTGGAAAACGGAGCCGTCGCCGTGCTCGTGGAGCAGGATGTGGACGTGCCAGCGACTGTTGTCCGGGTGCCGGATACCCGCCGGGCAATGGCAATGCTGGCTGACCGTTTTTACGGGTCGCCTACGCGGGAATTGAAGCTGATCGGGGTGACCGGAACCAACGGCAAGACGACCACCACCCATCTGATTGACAAGATTTTGCGCGACCAGAACAAGCGCACGGGGCTGATTGGCACCATTCACATGCGGATCGGCGATGTCACCGAAGAGGTGAAAAACACCACGCCGGACGCGCTGGAACTGCAGCACGCGTTTCGCCGGATGCGCGACGTCGACACGGAATACGCGATCATCGAGGTGTCTTCCCACGCTCTGGAGCAGGGGCGCGTACGCGGCTGCGATGTACATACCGCAGTCTTTACCAACCTGACGCAGGATCATCTGGATTACCACGAGACGATGGAGAATTACCGTGACGCCAAGTCGCTCCTGTTCTCCCAACTGGGAAACAGCTACGATCCCGACAGGTTGAAAACGGCCGTGCTCAATGCCGACGACGAGGCGTCGAACCTGTACGCCAAAGTCACGCCCGCCCGGGTGATCACGTACGGCATCGACAATCCGGCCGACGTGCGGGCCGCCGAGATTGAGATCACCAGCCGCGGCACGTCATTTACTGCCCACACCTTCGCCGGTTCCATCCGGCTCAATCTGAAGCTGATGGGCAAATTCAACGTCTACAACGCGTTGGCCGCCATTGCCGTCGCGCTGGCCGAAGGTGTGCCGCTTGATGAGATCAAGGCGAGCCTGGAAGCGGTGCCGGGCGTAAACGGCCGGTTTGAACCGGTCGACGCGGGCCAGCCGTTTGCCGTGCTGGTTGACTACTCGCATACGCCGGACAGCCTGGAAAACGCGCTGGCGACCGTCAAGGAGTTTGCCAAGGGACGGATTTTCTGTGTGGTCGGCTGCGGCGGAGACCGAGACAGGACAAAGCGCCCAATTATGGCGCGGATTGCAACAAAATACGCTGACCTGACCGTCTTAACGTCTGATAACCCTCGTTCCGAGGATCCGCAGGCGATCATTGACGACATGTTGGCGGGCCTCACGGAAGTGGCTGCGGAGCGATACGTCTCCATCGTGGACAGAAGGGAAGCGATCCGCTACGCCGTGGCGCAGGCCAAGCAGGATGACGTCATCCTGATCGCCGGAAAGGGACACGAAACCTATCAAATCATCAAGGGACAGGTGCTGCCGTTTGACGACCGTGAAGTGGCCCGGGAGGCCATCGCCGAACGGCGGAACGAATAGAGGCACGCGTCCGTGAATAGCATCAGAGAAAGGAGGGTCGGGCATGTTCGCTGACAATGTACTACTCGTCACGATCGTCGCCGCGTTTCTCATTGCCGTACTAATCGGTCCCCTGTTCATCCCCGTGCTGCGCCGCCTGAAATTCGGGCAGGCGATCCGGGAGGAAGGGCCGCAATCTCACCAAAAAAAGGCAGGAACTCCCACCATGGGTGGGACAATCATCCTGATGGCACTTATTTTTACCGTGCTGAAGTTTGCCAACATCAATGCAGAAATCCTGTTTTTGATGTTGGTGACACTTGGCTACGGGTTGATCGGATTTTTGGATGACTACATCAAAATCATCCGGAAGCGGAATCTCGGCCTGACGGCCAAGCAGAAATTTACCGGCCAACTCCTTCTGGCCGTCGGCGCGTATTACCTATTGGTGCAAATGGGACACGATACGACGCTGCACCTGCCGGGGACACCGTGGAAGCTGGAGCTCGGCCTCTTGTACTTCCCGTTTCTGCTGTTTCTCCTGGTAGGCACGACCAATGCCGTCAACATCACCGACGGTTTGGACGGCCTGCTCGCCGGGACGGGCGCGATCGCCTTCGGGGCGTACGCCATCATCGCCTGGATCAGCCAGGACTATGACACGGCCATCTTCAGCGCAGCCGTCGTCGGGGCTGTGCTCGGCTTTCTCGTCTTCAACGCGCATCCCGCCCGCGTCTTTATGGGGGACACCGGGTCGCTGGCACTCGGCGGTGCCCTGGCGGGAATCGCGATCATGACCAAGACAGAGCTGCTGTTGGCCGTCATCGGCGGCGTATTTGTCGTCGAGACGCTCTCCGTCATTCTGCAGGTTGTCTCCTTTAAAACGAGAGGGAAGCGCATTTTCCGGATGAGTCCGCTTCACCATCACTTTGAACTGACCGGATGGTCGGAGTGGCGCGTTGTCGTCACCTTCTGGCTGGTGGGCATCATCTTTGCCGGATTGGGCGTGTACCTAGAGGTGGTGGCAATGCGATGAAACGTTATCACAATCAGCACGTAGTCGTGTTGGGCATGGCAAAAAGCGGTGTGGCAGTGGCAAAACTGCTGCACCGCTTTGGTGCGCATGTTGTCGTCAACGACAAGATGCCGCGCGAGGAAACGGCTGGCGCCGACGAACTGGAAGCGCTCGGCATTCCGGTCATCTGCGGGCATCACCCCGATTACCTGATCCATGAAGGCGTGACCCTGGTGGTGAAAAACCCGGGCATCCCTTACGAAGCGGCGCCGGTGGCCAAAGCGCTGGCGCTCGGCATCCCGGTGGTGACGGAGGTGGAGCTGGCCTACCTCATCTCGCAGGCGCCGATCATCGGCATCACCGGCTCCAACGGCAAAACGACCACGACCACGCTGGTCGGTCTGATCCTCAAGGAAGCGGGCATGGATGCCCTGGTAGGAGGCAATATCGGCACGGTGCTGTGTTCGCTTGCGGAAACGGCCCGGCCCGACCAGCGCCTGGTGGCGGAATTGAGCAGCTTTCAACTGCTGGGGACGCAGGCGTTCAGGCCGCAAATCGGCGTGCTGCTCAACCTGTATCCGGCCCATCTCGACTACCATCACACAATGGACGAGTACTTGGCAGCCAAGCTGAAGCTGTTTGCCAACCAGACGGCTGACGACATCGCCATCCTGCCGTACGACCAGCCGGACGTGCTGGCCAAATGCGGGGAACTGAAGGCGGTCACCTACTACTTCAGCAAGTGGCAGTCGGTGCCGCAGGGCGTCTATGTGGACGGCGGTGACATCGTCTTCGTCGGGCCGCAGGGGGAGCGGGATGTGCTCATGGCTGTGGCCGATCTGTCCGTCGCCCATCTGGACAACGCCCTGGCAGCCGCGCTGGTGACCAGGCTGGCAGGCGCGGACAAGCAGTCCATCGCCAAGGTGCTCTCCACCTTTCCGGGCGTGGAGCACCGCATGGAGTACGTGGCGACGATTGACGGTGTCAAATACTACAACGACTCCAAGGCGACCAACCCGGAAGCGGCTTCGCGGGCGCTGCAGGCGCTGGACGAACCGATCGTCTGGATTTGCGGCGGACTGGATCGGGGCGTGGATTTTCGCGAGCTGGTGCCTGTCATTGGGCCGCGGGTAAAAGCGGTGGTCGCGCTCGGGCAGACTGCCCCGATTTTGCTGGAGCGGGCAAAAGAAGCAGGAATTAGCAGGCTCATCCATGTCGATACTGTGGAAAAAGCCGTCCTTGCCGCCAGCGGAGAGGCTGCGCCGGGCGACGTGGTGCTGCTCAGTCCGGCGTGCGCAAGCTGGGACATGTTCCCGTCGTTCGAAGTGCGGGGGAGCATGTTTAAGGACGCTGTGCATAGACTTAAAACAAGCCTAGCATAACGTCCGTCCCGTACAGCAGGAGTGCTGCATCAGCGAAGGACGGCGCGAGAAAGGATGACCTGTCACAATGAGCAAGTCCCGCTCCGCTCCCGACTTCGTAATTATTTTTGCAACACTTTTTTTATTGGGAATAGGCATCGTGATGGTGTACAGCGCCAGCGCGATCGTGGCGCAGAAGTTCAACGACCCGTTTTTCTTTGCCAAGCGGCAGTTGATTTTTGCCTTGCTGGGGATCACCTCCATGTACCTGACGATGAACATGGACTACTGGATCTGGAAGCGGTGGGCCAAAGTCGCGTTTTACGCCAGCATCGGCCTCTTGATCCTGGTGCTGGTCATCGGCATTGAGGTGAACGGCTCCAAGAGCTGGCTGGGCATCGGCGCGTTCGGGATTCAGCCGGGTGAATTCGCCAAGCTGGGAGTCGTCGCCTTTTTGGCCCGCTGGCTCTCCGACAATCAAAAGCTGATCGTGCAGTTTCGCAAAGGGCTGGTGCCCGCTCTGGCGATCCCGACCGTATGTTTCGCCCTGATCATGCTGCAGCCTGATCTGGGGACGGGTACCGTGCTGATGGGTACCGCGCTGGTGATGATTTTCGCCGCCGGGGCAAAGATCAGCCACTTCATCGGCTTGGGCGTGCTTGGCCTGGCCGGGTTTGTCGGACTGATTCTGTCCGCACCGTACCGGATCAAGCGGATCACTTCGTTCCTCGACCCATGGCAGGACCCGCTGAACACCGGGTACCAGATCATCCAGTCCCTGTACGCCATCGGTCCCGGCGGGCTGTTTGGCCTGGGGCTGGGGCAGAGCCGGCAGAAGCACTTCTACCTGCCGGAGCCCTACAACGACTTTATTTTCTCGGTGATTGCCGAGGAGCTTGGCTTTGTCGGCGGATCACTGGTGCTCCTGCTGTTCCTGTTGCTGTTGTGGCGGGGCATGCGCACGGCGATTACAGCGCCGGATCTGTTCGGCAGTCTGCTGGCGCTGGGCATCATCGGAATGATTGCGATCCAGGTGGTCATCAACGTCGGTGTGGTGACCGGCATGTTTCCGGTTACCGGGATCACCCTGCCGTTTTTAAGCTACGGCGGCTCGTCGCTGACGCTGATGCTGACCGGGGTCGGTGTGCTGTTAAACATTTCGCGTTTTTCCAGATAGAATAGAAGGTGATCGTATGCGTGTCGTCCTCACAGGTGGAGGCACAGGTGGACATATATACCCGGCGCTTGCGGTGGCGAAAGAAGTGTCCCGCCAGGAACCGCAGGCGGCCTTTTTGTATATCGGCAGCAAGCACGGCCTGGAGGCCCAGATTGTGCCGCGGGCCGGGATTCCGTTTGAATCGGTGGAAATTGCCGGCTTGAAGCGGAAGCTCACCCTGGACAACGTCAAGACCCTGTGGAAGTTTTTCCGCGCCGTCTCTGCGTCGAAACAGATGCTGCAGCGTTTTCGGCCGGACGTGGTCATCGGCACGGGCGGGTACGTCTGCGGCCCGGTGGTCTACGCGGCGGCCCGGCTGGGGATTCCCACCATCATCCACGAGCAAAACGTGGTGCCCGGCCTGACCAACAAATTTCTCACCCGGTTCGTCGACAAGGTGGCGGTCTCGTTTCCCGAGTCCCTGTCGTTTTTCCCCCGGTCAAAAAGCGTGCTGACCGGCAATCCCCGGGCGACGGAAGTGATGCATGGAGACGAGCGGGCGGGCCGTTCGTTTTTGGGCATCGGCGGGGACAAGCGTATCGTCCTCATGTTTGGCGGCAGCCGCGGGGCGAAAGCGATCAACGAAGCGGTGCTGTCCATCGTGCCGGAGTTGGAACAATTTGAAGATACCCACTTTGTCTACGTGACCGGCGAAGTTCACTACGAGGCAATTACCGCCGCTCTGCGGGAAAAGGGGGACCTGCCGCGCAACATTTCCCTCCTGCCGTTCGTCCACAATATGCCGGATGTTCTGGCGGCTACGCATGTGCTGGTCAGCCGGGCAGGCGCATCCACGTTGGCGGAAATCACTGCCTTGGGCATCCCCGCCATTCTCATCCCGTCCCCGTACGTGACCAACAACCATCAGGAGAAAAACGCACGCGGACTGGAGAAGGAGGGAGCGGCTGAAGTCATCCTGGAGCGGGAGCTGACCGGCGAGCGGCTGCGTCAGTCGCTAACCAGACTGTTGAGCGACCGGAAGCGCTGGGCGTCCATGCGGGAGGCCTCGCTCAAGTTGGGGATGCCGCAGGCGGCAACGGAAATCTATCGGTTGATGAAAAGCCTTTAGAGGCAAAAAACGGACGTCTGGGCGATTGTCACGCCGTTATGGGCGATCGCATAGGATGAAGCAAACACGTGATAAGACATAGGTCCGACCTAGCATGTGTATCAGGAGGTTCACAGATGAAACAAATCGCAGATGAGTTGAGGCAAGCAGGTATTGGAAAAGTGTGGACCAATGAACCTCTCGCCAACCATACGACGTGGCGGATCGGGGGTCCTGCTGACTTGTTAATCCAACCCAAGGATAAAGCATCCTTGCAGACAGCCTTGCAAATCATCCATCGTCACGAAATTCCTTGGAGTGTTATTGGGCGCGGTTCCAACCTTCTGGTGAGGGACGGAGGGATTCGCGGAGCCGTGCTCAAGGTGGCTGAGGGCTTGAGTCACTGCGAGTTCAGGGGCGAAGAGGTGTGTGTGGGTGCCGGATATTCCATGATCCGCCTGGCGGTGGAGGCAGGCAAGATGGGGTTAACAGGCATGGAGTTTGCGGGAGGCATTCCTGGTACAGTAGGCGGAGCCGTCTACATGAATGCGGGGGCTCACGGATCTGATCTTTCACGTATTCTACTAGAAGCCGAGATACTCTTCGAAAATGGCGAGGTAAAGGTGTTGAGCAATGAAGAGCTGAGCTTCAGCTATCGTACGTCTCTTCTGCAACAGCGCAAGGGAATCGTGCTTGAGGCGCGCTTCCTGCTGCGCAAGGGCGACCGCAAGGAGATTGCGGCCACACTGGCTGCGTACAAGGATCGCCGCCGGCAGACGCAGCCCCTGCAGATGCCGTGCGCCGGCAGCGTGTTCCGCACTCCGCCGGGAGATCACGCCGGACGGCTGATCGAAGCGGCCGGATTAAAAGGCTTTCAGATTGGAGGAGCTCAGGTCTCTGAGATACACGCCAACTTTATCGTCAATCGCGGAGGGGCCACGGCTGCCGACGTCCTCACCCTGATGGATCACATCAGATGTACGATCAAAGAAAAATTCGGCGTCGAGATGCATCCGGAAGTGTTGGTGGTGGGCGAGGGGTAACACGGAGGTGAAAGTTTGGAGACTTTTACGATCGATGGCGGAAGACCTCTGTCCGGCACGCTTCGGATCCAAGGAGCAAAGAACGCTGCCCTACCCATCCTTGCCGCATCCGTTTTGACGGAAGGGCAATTTTATATCTACGACGTTCCCCATCTCAAAGACATCGAGGTGATGTTGAAGATCCTGACGGCCTTGGGGGCCAAGGCGAAGCATGCGGACGGATGTGTTGATCTGGATACAACGTCTGTCTCTGTACCGCACGTGCCAGATGAGCTGATGGGCCAGATGCGTTCTTCCATATTTCTGGCGGGGCCGCTTCTCGCTCGCCTGGGCGAGGTAACCATATCCAGACCGGGCGGATGCGATATCGGGGAGCGCCGGATTGATCTGCACCTCGCGGGATTGTCCGCACTGGGTGCAAAAATCGAAGAAGCGGAAGGCTACATCACGTTTCGGGCGGAGCAGTTGCGCGGGACCAACATCTTTCTGTCCTTCCCCAGCGTGGGAGCGACGGAAAACATCATGATGGCGGCAGTGCTCGCCAAGGGGACGACGCGCATCTGCAACGCGGCGCGTGAACCGGAGATTGTTGACCTGCAGAATTTCCTGAACGCCATGGGAGCGCGGATTCGCGGCGCCGGCACCGATACGATCGAGATCACCGGCGTTACGCGTCTGCGTTCGGTCAGCTACCGGATCATTCCGGACCGGATTGTGACGGGCACCTTTCTGCTGGCGGCAGGTATCGCCCAGGGTCATATCGAGCTGACCAACACCATTCCCGAACACCTCACCGCCCTGATCGAGGTAGCCCGTAGCTGTGGTGTTGAAATCAAGACCCACCATGATATAATGGAAATCAAGAGTACGACTCGACCCCGCGCTTACGAACGGATCATCACCTCTCCCTTCCCGGGGTTTCCGACGGATTTGCAGGCGCAATTGATGGTGTTTTTGGCGCAGGCCAGGGGAACGAGCGTCATCAAGGAAACCATATTTGAGGGAAGGTTCAAACATGTAAACGAATTGGCGCGAATGGGCGCCTCCGTATACGTCGACCTGGGTTCTGCGATCATTCGCGGCGTCAACAAACTGACGGCTGCGAACGTGGAAGCAACCGATTTACGGGCAGGTGCCGCACTTGTGCTCGCCGGCTTGGCCGCGGAAGGCACCACAACGGTAACGCAGATTCATCACATCGACCGCGGGTACGAACGGCTGGAATTGCAGCTTCGCCAGCTTGGGGCAGAGATTACCCGCACGTCGACATAGTTCAGGTGGTTGTAGAGTGACAAGCGGCATAAGGATATGCCGCTTTCCCTGTTTTGTACGGTGTCAGATAATCCATGAACATCCATTTTTTGTGTAAACCATATGTACGCAGACGCCGCGCATTTCATGTTCTTGCGCGTGCGACAGCTTATTGAGGAAGGGTAGGCTCATGGCGGTATACGAAGAACGCATTCCGCATGTCAAGGAACAGCGCCCCAGGCGCAGAGTCAACCGCAAGCTGGTGTTTCTGCTCGGCTTGTTTTTTCTGATCATCCTTGTCATCGTGTTTATTCGCTCACCATACAGCAAGGTTCAGCAGATTCAAGTGTACGGAAACGATATCTACCCTGCCGAGCAAGTTGTGAAGAACTCCGGTCTGGTCATCGGGATGCAGTTTCTCAACGTGTGGGAATCCGATGTGCGGACAAGCCTGAAGCCGCTGGAGGGAATCAAGGACGTGTCCGTCGAGCGTTCCTTTCCCGGCGTGATTCGACTGCATGTTGAGGAGTATCGGCGTGTGGCATTCTGGAACGGACCGGACGGCAGCCGTTATCCGCTGCTGGAAAACGGGCGGGTGCTCAAGCAGGTCAATTTTGCCAATCGCGTGGTGGACAGGCCGCTGATCAGCTCCTGGTCGGCACCGGAACTGCTCCCGCAGCTCGCGAAGGCGCTGGCCAAGTTGTCGCCGGGTGTGCTTGGTGAAATCTCCGACATCACGCTGACGCCCACGGCGTACGACAAGCAGCGCGTGACGCTCTACATGCGCGACGGCAACGAAGTGCGCAGCGTGTTGCACAAACTGGACTTCATGCTCAACTGGTATCCGACGATTGCCAAGGAACTGCCGCAGGGCGTCAAGGGAGTGCTCTCGCTGTTTGAGCAGCCGTGGTTTGTGCCGTACGGAACGCCGGATGCGCCCATCCCGCTGCAGTCCGGTGATACACAGCCTCCACAGTCGTAGTGTCTTAGTACTGTATAGAAGGGGAAGCAGCCAATGGGTCGTCACAAGTTTCAGTTGTATTTAACCATCGTCACGTTCTGTACCGGGTTTCTCATCGCCACTTCGATCGAAACGACCAAACTGCTGCGGACGGAACGCATGAACGACCAGCAGTTTCAGCAGGAGACACAGCTCAACGAGCGCATCCTGGCGGAGAAGGAGCAGAACCGCCAGCTTGAGGACCAGCTCTTGGACCTGCAGCGTCAGGTGGGCAAGGTGGAGGAGGCGATGGCTCAGCGCAAGTCGGAAGCGGCGGCGATTCTCAGCGAGTTGGAAGCGGCGCGGATGATGGCCGGCGTCGTGCCGGTCGAGGGACCGGGCGTCGTCGTGACGATGCAGGACAGTCAAAATGCGGCCAGCAGCGCTGATGTGACCAATTACATCGTCCACGAGCAGGATGTGCGCCTGGTGGTCAACGAACTGCGCGCTGCCGGAGCCGAAGCAATCAGCATCAACGGCCAGCGGCTGGTCAGCAACTCGTCCATCCGCTGTGTCGGCCCCACGATCATCGTCAACGGCATCAAGTCAGCCGCTCCGTTCGTCATTACCGCCATTGGCGATCCGAACACGCTGGAAAGCGCCCTTAATCTGCCCGGCGGCGTCCTCAGCACCTTGCGGGATTTCGTGCAGATCGAGGTGGCAAAAAAGGACAAGGTGGTCCTGCCTGCCTTTGTCGGTGACGCCAAAACCAAACACTCCTGACGGGGGAAGCATTTTCCATGTCGCAAAAAAACCGTAAAATCACGTTTATTCTCGCCTTTATTAGTGCTATCATAGGTGTTATGTTGACGGTACAGCTTCGCAGCAACCTGCATCCGGTGCAGAAGGAGTCCCGCAGCATCGCAGAACTGCGCACGACGCTGCAAAAAGAGCTAGAAAGACACAAGAATCTGCTGGCCGATATTTCCAAATACAATCAGCTCTACTATCAGTACGAGACGGCTCTCAACGAAAACGAAAGCATCTCCGTCATGAAGGAAGAGTTGGAACGCAACCGCCGCATGGCGGGCATGGTCAGCGTGGAGGGAGAAGGGATTGAGCTGCGTATCGTGGAAGCAGAGCAGCCGCCGGCCGATCCGGCGGTGGACATGTCCTCTCACGAAGCGGTTGCAGGCGGCTATACGGTCGACGACGAGGATTTGCGCTGGCTTGTCAACATCCTTTTTGCCAACGGCGCTCAAGCGGTTTCCATCAACGGACACCGTCTGATCGCCACAACGTCCATCCGCTTGGTCGGCGACGCCATTCAGGTCGACACGAAGACGATTCAGCCGCCGTATGAATTGAAGGCGCTGGGGGAGCCGGATGTGCTCCTGTCCGCCTTGAAGCTGGAGGGCGTGGAAGAGAATTTCAAGCTCGCCAACAAGACCATTGTGGCCGAGAAGCGGGACAAGCTTGTCATTCCCGCCAATCGTGAGCCGCACGTCATCCAATACATGAAACCTGTCAAAGAAAAAGGAGATTCGTAACATGTGGCTCCCGCTCGTCGGTTTGATTGTCGGCATCGCTGTCGGCTTGCTGCTGGATTGGCGCGTGCCGCAGGAATACTCTAGCTACCTCTCCATCGCCCTCCTGGCCGGATTGGACACGATTTTCGGCGGCATCCGCTCGTATCTGGAACGTACGTTCAACGTGCGCATCTTCATGTCCGGTTTCTTTTTCAACACGCTGTTTGCGGCCGGGCTGGCCTTTATGGGCGGTTTTCTCGGCATTGACCTGTACCTGGCAGCCATCGTTGCGTTTGGGGTCCGCTTGTTCAACAATCTGGCGGTCATCCGCCGGATCGTATTGTCTCGCTGGATCAACGAGCAGGAGTAGGGTGGTTCTTGGGAGGAAGGTCATATTTTTACAAAAATTCATGATGAAAAAAAGGGAATGGTAGTCCTGTGTGGAATAAATTACGCAGATGGATTCACTACTCGATGACGAAAGTCGTAGCAGGGGAGGTGTCACAGGTTTGGTAAGTAATGAACTTATCGTCAGCCTAGATATAGGAACGTCCAAAGTTCGCGTCATGATTGGCGAGGTCAACAACGGTTCCATCAACATCATCGGTGTCGGCCAGGCCCACTCCGAAGGAATCAAAAAGGGCGTGATCGTCGACATCGACCAAACCGTGCATGCCATCCGGGAAGCTGTTGACCATGCAGAACGCATGGTAGGAGTATCGATAGACGAAGTGTATGTCGGTATAACCGGGAACCACATTGAGCTGCATGAAACTCAAGGGGTTGTCGCTGTTTCCAGCGAGGACCGTGAAATACGAGAGGAAGACATTCAACGCGTCATTCAGGCAGCGAAAGTTGTTGCCATTCCGCCTGACCGAGAAATAATCGAGGTCGTACCGAATGAATACATCGTGGACGGACAAGGCAGCATCAAGGACCCGCGCGGCATGATCGGCGTCCGGCTGGAAATGGAAGGAACAATTGTAACCGGCCTGAAAACGGTCGTACATAACATTGTGCGCTGCGCCGAACGCACCAACCTGCGTGTGGCGGGAATTTTCCTGCAGCCGCTTGCTTCCAGCACCGTGGCGCTTTCCAAGGACGACAAGAACATGGGTGTCGTCCTCGTCGACATCGGTGCCGGTTCCACAACCATCGGTGTCTTCAAACATGGGAAACTGGCGGCCACCACCGTCATTGGCATCGGTGGCGACCATATCACCCATGACATTGCGCTTGGCCTGCGCACGCATACCGACGTGGCAGACCGCGTCAAGATGAAGCACGGCTGTGCCCTGATTGATGAAGCTTCCGACGACGTCACCTTTAAAGTGACCCGCATCGGCAGCGATGTGGAAAAACAGTTTACCCAGGTGGATCTGGCCACAATCATCGAACCGCGTGCGGCGGAGATTTTCAACCTCGTGGATGAGGCCGTGTACAAGCTGGGCTTTCGTGATCAAATCGCCGGCGGATACGTGCTTACGGGGGGGACGGTGGCGATGCCGGGCATGCTGGAGCTGGCCAAGGAAGAACTGGACGCGCCGGTTCGCATCGCCATCCCGGATTACATCGGGGTGCGGGACCCCGCCTATACCACCGGCGTGGGTCTGATTCAGTACGCCCTGCAGCAGTTGGAGCGGCGCAACGTAAACAACACCGCTCCGATTAAAGCGGTGCAGAAGCAGGCCGTTTCCAAGCCGAAGGAAGGCGGCGGCTTCATGGAGAAAGTGAAAAACTGGTTCAGCGAGTTTATCTAACCGACTGCAACCGCAAAACATTTTAAATCGGGCGAATCGGCAGAGGATTGACAATGTCCCGCTGCGGCCATCTAATACGGCCGTCTGCCGCATTCCCCGCAGGCTTCATCAGCCAAAGCTTTTCTCATGTTGAATTGGGGAGGACTAGCAAGATGCTGGAATTTGATATGGAGATGGAATCCTTTGCGCGAATTAAAGTAATCGGTTGCGGCGGTGGCGGAAGCAACGCGGTGAACCGTATGATTGCTGGCGGCGTCAAAGGAGTGGAATTCATCACCCTGAATACGGATGCGCAAGCGCTTCAACTGTCCAATGCAGAAATCAAACTGCAGATCGGGGAGAAGCTGACGCGCGGCCTGGGTGCCGGGGCCAACCCGGAAATCGGTAAAAAAGCGGCAGAAGAGAGCCGCGAGATGATCGAGAACGCCTTGCGCGGCGCAGACATGGTGTTTGTGACCGCAGGGATGGGCGGCGGTACCGGTACCGGTGCCGCTCCCGTCGTTGCTGAAATCGCGAAGGAACTGGGCGCATTGACTGTCGGCGTGGTTACCCGTCCGTTCTCGTTTGAAGGGCGCAAGCGTGCCATGCAGGGCGAAATGGGGATTGCCGCACTGAAGGAAAAAGTGGACACGCTGATCGTGATTCCGAACGACCGTTTGTTGGAAATCGTGGATAAAAACACACCGATGCTGGAAGCGTTCCGCGAGGCGGACAACATTTTGCGCCAAGGTGTGCAGGGCATTTCCGACCTGATTGCGGTGCCCGGTCTGATCAACCTGGACTTTGCCGACGTGAAGACGATCATGACCGAACGCGGCTCCGCCCTGATGGGCATCGGGGTGGGTAGCGGAGAAAATCGTGCGGCCGAGGCAGCTCGCCGTGCCATTTCCAGCCCGCTGCTGGAAACGTCAATCGATGGTGCTCGCGGCGTGCTGATGAACATTACGGGCGGTACCAATCTCAGCCTGTATGAGGTGAACGAAGCTGCCGACATCGTGTCGTCCGCTGCCGATCCGGACGTCAACATGATCTTCGGTGCCGTCATCAACGAGGAATTGAAGAACGAGATTGTCGTGACGGTTATCGCCACCGGTTTTGAAGACAACCAAAAACAGGCGGCTGCAGCCCGTCGTACGCAACAGCAGCCGATTGCGACCAACCGTCCGACGCCGATCTCCAATACCAATACGGTCCGCAGCAAGGAGGAGGAAGAAGAAAAATCGTTCTTCTCCATGAGCAATCTGGACAACCTGGACATCCCGGCGTTTCTGCGCAACCGCCGTCGCAACAAAAAATAGGGACGGACGTAAAAAAACCTTGTTCCTCTTGGGGAACAAGGTTTTTTTGATTGTCTGCGCCGGACGGCAGACGGGTCAGTGGCAGCCTTCGTCGATGTGTCAGCGGTAGCCTTCGCTGGTGCGTCCCCGGTAAGAATGGATATGCCGATCGTTGAGCGTCGTTTCACCAGCAAATGTGTGATAATGGCCGCCGCCGGGAAGCGGAATGGGCGGACTGGTCCATCCGCGAAAATAGTGAACGTGACCGTCGTCAAACGAGGTGACGCCTTCGTAGTAGTGGACGTGACCCCTGCCCGGGACCGGGTAGGGCCCCGACGTTCGTCCCCGCACCTGGTGGCGATGACCGTGGTTGAAGCTGGTGCGGGTCGAATACGCATGAATGTGTCCCGGAGTGTCGGAGAAGCGAATGAAATCGACGGCATGGGTGTGCTGATCGGACCGTTTTTTTCGCAAGAGAATACCGCCTTTCAAAAGAATGACGTTTCTACATAACATGCCATCCGGGGAAATCTGGAAACGGTAGATGCCTATCGCATCACGACAAATTCTGCGAGAACGTACGGAATCTCGTCTCCGGGAGGGATCACGGCAGCTTTTCCCTTGCCGTGTATCTTCTTTTTTTGCCGCCTCAATGATATAATGACAGACGGGTTTGACGCATACCTATCGAATCGTATTCCGGCAGCGGGTGCTTGCTGACCCTTTGTTTCCCGGCGGATGCAAAGGGTTTTTTCGCTTTACGGTGGGCTGCCAGAAAGTTTTTATACATTTATACATATGGAAAGGAAGAGTGAACGATGAAACGATCCCTGTGGCTTGTAACGGGTGCGCTGGTCGTGGCGCTGCTTGGCGGCTGCGGCGGCAGCGGACCGACCACGGGCGGTTCGGACCAGGCGCCTGCGCCGGCGACGGTCGGCACAGATCAGAATACAGGCCAGAAAACGACTGCCGGCACCAAACAGACGAGTTATCCCCTCACGCTGAAAGATGCGACCGGCACCGCCTATACGTTTGCCAAGGCGCCGGAGCGGATTGTCTCCACGTCCCCGGCTGAAACGGAAATCTTGTTTGCATTGGGGTTGGGCGACCGTGTGGTGGCCGTCTCTGATTATGACGATTACCCGGAGGAAGCCAAAGCCAAGCCGAAAGTAGGGGGCATTGTCAATCCCAATGAGGAGGCGATCATTGCCCAGCAGCCCGACCTGGTAATTACGGGTATTTCCATGCAGGATCAAGTGGCGGAAAAACTGCGTTCGCTTGGCCTGGTCGTCTGGAAGACCAACCCCCGCACGACGGAGGACATCCTGAACAACATCCTGCTGTTCGGTCAGATTACCAACCGGCAGGAACAGGCGGAGACGCTCGTCGCACAGATGAAGGAAGACATCCAGCGGGTGAAAAACGCCGTGCAGGACGTCAAGCCGAACGAACGGAAGAAGGTGTATGTGGAATTCGCTCCCGGTTGGACCGTCGGAAAGGGTGAATTCATGGACGAGCTGATCACACTGGCAGGAGGCGTAAACATCGCCAACGACATGGAAGGCTGGAACCCGATCAGCGAGGAGAAGGTGCTAAACGAAGACCCGGACGTGATCCTGTATGCAAGCGGCGTGACAGATGATAAAAGCGGCCAGACCCTGGAGCAGATCATCCGCAAGCGGAGCGGTTGGGACAAGATAACAGCCGTCCGCGATCAGCGGATCGTCGGTGTTGACCAGAATGTGCTGAACCGCCCGGGCCCCCGGATCACCCAAGGGCTGTATGAGGTGGCCAAAGCGATTTACCCGGATCGGGTGAAATGATGAGAACGCGATTGTTTCTCTGGGGAGGAGCAGGCTGCCTGCTCCTTTTCTTCTCGGTCGTAGTCAGCTTGTCACTGGGAGCGGCCCACCTGCCTATCTCCCAGGTGTGGGCTATCCTGCTTCATCAACTTCCAGTGATCGGGCAGCACGTCCCTGCCGACTGGCCGGCGTCGTCTGAGCAGATCGTGATGAAAGTGCGGTTTCCCCGAATCATGCTGGCTGTTCTCGTCGGGGCTTGTCTGTCGCTGGCCGGCGCCGGTTTCCAAGGCGTGCTGCGCAATCCGCTGGCCGATCCTTACACCCTGGGAGTGGCTTCGGGGTCTGCCGTCGGTGCCGCTTTCTTCATCTTGTTCGGCTTCCAGTTTGTCCTGCTCGGCCAATGGACCGTTCCCATCGCTGCTTTTCTGACCGGCATGGTCAGTCTGTGGGCAGTCCTTAGGCTGGCCAACACGAACGGCACGTTTCACGTCGAAACCCTGCTGCTGTCGGGCGTCGTCATTCAGGCATTCCTGGGATCGCTGGTGTCGTTCATGGTCTCGCTCTCCGATCAGGTGGTGAACGAAATCGTCTTCTGGCTGATGGGCAGTCTGGCGTACCGGGGCTGGGCGTTTTCGTCCGTGCTGGTGCCCTACCTTGGTGGCGGACTGATTGTGCTGGCTGCTTACAGCCGAACGTTAAACCTGTTTGCGCTGGGTGAACGGCAGGCTGCTCACCTGGGGGTTCATGTGGAACGGACAAAACTGGTGGTGCTGTGTGTGTCCGCCCTGCTGACCGCCGCCGCCGTTTCCATCGCCGGGGTCGTCGGCTTTGTCGGCTTGGTGGTGCCCCATCTGGTCCGCCTGCTGGTAGGCCCGGACTACCGCCTGCTGCTGCCGCTGTCGGTGATATACGGTGCCGCGTATGTGCTGTGGGCGGACACGCTGGCACGCACGATTCTGGCCCCGACGGAGATTCCGCTTGGGGTGGTCACCGCCTTTCTGGGCGCGCCGTTCTTTGCCTTTTTGCTGAAGAAAAACAAACGGCTGGCGAGGAGGTAGACGGATGGTACGGGTTGACGGAGTGGGTAAGGCGTACGACGGCATGCCAATTCTGCGAGACGTTCATTTTTCCGTGGAAAGCGGGGAGTGTTTCGGCATCATCGGCCCCAACGGCAGCGGAAAATCCACTTTGTTGAAGCTTTTGTCCGGCGTCGAATCCCCCGATGAGGGGCACATCTGGCTGGATGGCCGACCGCTCGAAGCGTACTCGCGCAAGGAGCGGGCCCGCCGGATTGCCGTGCTGCAGCAGGAGCCCCTGCCGGCGGTCGGGTTTACCGTCAGGGACGTGGTGGAGATGGGGCGGTATCCGTATCAAAATTGGCTCGGGGAAGAGCGGGAGAACGCCGCTTCGCTGGTTGACGCAATCATCCGGATGCTCGGGTTGGGCGACCTCGAGCACCGCACGTTGGAATGGCTGAGCGGGGGGGAGAAGCAGCGGGTGGCCTTAGCCAAGGCGATGGTCCAACAGCCCCGGCTTCTGCTCCTGGACGAGCCGACGACATACCTGGACATCGGCTATCAGGTGCAGCTCATGGATATGGTCCGCGCCTGGCAGAGACAGGAGGGTGTGACCGTAATCGCCGTCCTGCACGATCTGAATCTGGCATCGCTGTACTGCGACCGTCTCCTTTTGCTGCAAAAGGGGCAGCCGTGTCGGATCGGGGCCCCGCGGGAGATATTGCATGCCGATGTGATTCGGGAGGTGTACGGCACCCAGCCGATCGTGATTGAACACCCGGTGCGCCAATCGCCGCAAATCCTGCTGCAATCGGGATGCAGCTAGCAGTGTGTCGTCGGCGTGTCGGATACGAGAGGAGGAAATGGGCATGATCGTGCTGGTTACAGGCGGTGCGCGGAGCGGCAAGAGCACGTTTGCGGAAACGTACGCGGCCCGTCTCGGGGTACAAGGCGTGTACATCGCCACATCCCCCGTTTTTGACGAGGAACTGCGGGAGCGGGTACGCCGCCATCGTCAGCGCCGCGAGCAGTCGCCCTTTTCGTGGGAGACGCATGAGATACCGTACGACCTTGCCGGCTTTTTGCGCGGGCTCTCCTTTGAACCGGCGATCGGCTCGGGCGAGCGCGTGGTTCTGGTCGATTGCCTGACACTCTGGCTGTCCAATTGGCTCTTGAAATTTGAGCAGGAGCAGCCGATGGAGCGTACGCTGGAAAAGGTGGACGAACTGGTGGGCGTGCTGAGGTCGTTTCCGGGGACGATCATACTGGTCTCCAACGAAGTGGGGTACGGCATCGTTCCCGACAATCCGCTTGGCAGGATGTTCCGGGATGCGGCCGGCATCATGAATCAGCGGGTGGCGGAAGCGAGCGACCAGGTGTTTCTGGTGACAGCAGGCATTCCGGTGGAGCTGAAATCGCGCGCCTTTCGCCCGTGACGATCAAAACAATAAAGGGCTGTCGTACACATCGTGACGACAGCCCTTTCGTTTTATTTTAGGGGTTGTGCCCCGCACGAAATTGCCCTCATCCCCCGCCTGGTCCCTTCTACAAAAAATCCGAAAAAACACGGTCAAGAATTGACAGACTTTACATACACATTGATATATACTGTCTTTGCCGGGCGGGGGTGAAGGCAGATGATCGTCTATCTTGATATCATTTTACTCCTGAATGTGGCCATTGATACCTTGCTGCTCTGGTTTACGGCCTATTTTCGCAAAGAGCGGGTTATATGGTGGAGGATCCTGCTTGCTTCTCTGTTCGGGTCGATGTACCTGGCGTTTTTCTTTCTCCCTTCCTTCGCCTCGATGTACCAGTGGACCGTGAAGCTGTTGTTTTCCGTTCTCATGCTGTGGATCGCGTTTGGCAATCGAAGACTGCGAGCCTTTCTGCACAATCTCGCCATTTTCTACTTCGTGGCCTTCATCTTCGGCGGCGGGGTGTTTGGCCTGCAGTATTTCCTTGCCTCACACAACGAGATCTTGAACGGGTTGGTGACTCTCCACAGTGACGGCTTCGGTGTCGGGTTCAAACCGACGCTGGGCGTTCTCGCCGTGGGGTTTTCCCTCGTCTTTGTCCTCAGCCGGAAGAGCTACCATGCCGTTCAAGAGCCGCGACGGATCGAGGCGTTCCTCGCCGAGGTGACGGTGACGATCGCAGGGGAAAGCGTCGTCTGTCGCGGACTGGTGGACACCGGCAACCAACTCCACGAACCGATTACCCGCCAGCCGGTGATGATTGTGGAGAGCGAACTGGTTGCCCATATCCTGCCGGCTTCGCTTCGTCAGCGGATCGGCAGCCCAACGGCATGGGAAAACCTGGATGGGGTCTTCGAGCAGGTGCCCGCCGAATGGCAGTCGCGGCTGCGGCTGATTCCCTACCGCAGCGTCTCCCGAGGGATGGATTTTCTGCTCGCCGTCAAGCCGGACGAAGTAATTGTCGTGCAAAATGGCGCCCGCTACCTTGCCAGGAAGGTGCTGATCGGTCTCAATCCGATCCCGTTGGCCGCCGACGGCCGGTATCAAGCCATCGTGCACCCCGCCATCATACAAAGCGATGACCAAAACCTAACTCCCTTACGCGAACAGGAGGGCTAGTATGTATGTGAAACTTCGCCTGCAACTCCAATTGCTCTGGTACCGTTTCCTGCTGTGGATTGGTGCACGCGCCGAAGAGATCTACTACATAGGGGGAAGTGAAGCCCTGCCGCCGCCGCTGACCAGAGAAGAAGAAGAGATTCTCCTGAGCCGGCTGCCGTCCGGCGATCCCGCCGTGCGCAGCATGCTGATCGAACGCAACCTGCGGCTTGTCGTGTACATCGCCCGCAAATTTGAGAACACGGGGATCAACATCGAGGATCTGGTCAGCATTGGGACGATCGGCTTGATCAAGGCGGTCAATACGTTTGATCCGGAGAAAAACATCAAGCTGGCCACCTACGCTTCCCGCTGCATCGAAAACGAAATTCTCATGTACCTCAGGCGGAACAACAAGATTCGCTCGGAAGTGTCGTTCGACGAACCGCTCAACATCGACTGGGACGGCAACGAACTCTTGCTCTCCGACGTGTTGGGGACGGACAACGACACCATTTACAAGAACATCGAAGACCAGGTGGACCGCAAGCTGCTGAAAAAAGCGCTGGATAAGCTGACAGAGAGAGAACGCATCATCATGGAGCTGCGCTTCGGATTGTCGGGAGAAGAAGAGAAGACGCAAAAGGACGTCGCCGATCTGTTGGGCATCTCCCAGTCGTACATTTCCCGTCTGGAAAAGCGAATTATAAAACGGTTGCGAAAAGAATTCAACAAAATGGTGTAGCGCATAATTTCCCAATCGAAGGAGATACTGTTCCTAAACCGTGCCAGAGAGTGGCAACGCCACTTGCTCGTAAAACCGCCTATACACGGCTCGCTCTCGCCGCAAAGCTCGGCCTTCGCCGAGTTTTCTTTCATCCGGCGATGCGTCGGTACGCGGCCTTTCAAGACAACCGGGTTGGGAACTTTCTTGCTTCGAGGAGGGTAAGACGTGACGCGCAACAAGGTAGAGATTTGCGGGGTGGACACTTCAAAGCTTCCGGTGCTTACCAACAAAGAGATGAGGGAGCTGTTCGAACGCCTGCAGAACGGCGAACTGGCAGCGCGGGAGAAACTGGTCAATGGAAACCTGCGGCTGGTGCTGAGCGTCATTCAGCGCTTCAACAACCGGGGCGAGTACGTGGATGACCTGTTTCAGGTGGGCTGCATCGGCCTGATGAAGGCCATCGACAACTTTGACCTCGGCCAAAACGTGAAATTTTCCACGTACGCCGTGCCGATGATCATCGGGGAGATTCGCCGCTACCTGCGGGACAACAACCCGATCCGCGTGTCGCGGTCCCTAAGGGATATCGCGTACAAGGCGCTTCAGGTGCGGGACAATCTGACCAACAAGCATTCGCGGGAACCCACCATCACGGAGATTTCCCAGGAATTGAACGTGCCCAAGGAAGACATCGTGTTTGCGCTGGACGCCATTCAGGACCCGGTCTCGCTGTTTGAACCGATCTATCAGGATGGCGGCGATCCCATCTACGTGATGGACCAGATCAGCGACGAGAAGAACAGGGATGCCAACTGGGTGGAAGAAATCGCCCTGCGCGAGGGCATGCAGCGGCTGGGCGAACGGGAGAAGATGATTCTCTCCATGCGGTTCTACGAAGGCAAGACGCAGATGGAAGTGGCGGAGGAGATCGGCATTTCCCAAGCACAGGTCTCCCGGTTGGAAAAAGCGGCCATCGCCCACATGCAAAAACACGTGCAATCGTAATGGGTTTATCATCAGCAGCCTCCATGCCATCAGCGTCGGAGGCTTTTGTTTCTGTATAAGCTGCTCGGCGACTGAAACAGTCTGAAAGTTGTGAAATTTACAAGTCGTGATGGGACTCTGCAATCGACGCGCCGTGACGCCGGTCCAATCTTTCACCGCTCCCCGGGGCATATTTGTCTGCCCGTTCATATACTTGAACTAACGGAGAAAAAGTAGGTGAGGAAAAATGGTCAAAATCTCGGATTTCCAGACCAAAGAAGTGGTGAACATTTTGGATGGCAAGCGGCTGGGGCAGATATCCGATCTGGAGATAGACCTGCGCCACGGGCGGGTGGAGGCGATTGTCGTCCCCGGACCGGGCAAATTCCTCGGGTTTTTTTCGGCGGGCAACGACTACGTGATTCCCTGGCGCAACATCATCAAGATCGGCAAGGACGTCGTGTTGGTTCGCCTGGAGGAGTCGATGCGGGTAGAGGCAAAAACCGGCGGGGAAGACGAATACCGGGCGTAAGAAAGGCGAGAGAGCCTTTCTTTTCTTTTGGGCTGTGGTATCATAAGCCATATAAGGAAGGTGACAACATGAACGAACCGTTTGTTGGCAGAGAGGGCGGCGCGCTGCTGCATCTGCGCGAGTGGGAAGAGCGCTTTCCCGGCTTGGCGGCCGGGTTTACCCTCAGAAACGGCGGAGTGAGCGAAGGAGCGTACCACTCTTTTAACATGGGCCTGCACGTGGGAGACGACCCGAACCGTGTGGTGGCCAACCGGCGCAAGCTGGCAGCGGAACTGGGCATGTCGTTTGAAGCCTGGACGTGCGCGGATCAGGTGCACGGCAGCCGGGTCTGCCAGGTGACCGCCCAATCCATGGGAGCGGGCAGGGAGAGCCTGGACGACGTCATTCCGGCGACAGACGGCCTGCATACGAATCAGCCGGGCGTGCTGCTCACGTCCTTTTATGCCGACTGCGTGCCGCTGTTTTTCCTCGACCCGGTGTCGCGGGCGATCGGCTTGGCCCACGCCGGCTGGAAGGGGACGGTGGCGCGTATTGCCGAGGAAATGGTGCGGGCGTTTGAAAGTCACTACGGCAGCAGGGCGGAGGAGCTGCTGGTGGCGATCGGTCCTGCCATCGGCGGCTGCTGCTATGAAGTGGACGAGCGAATCATGGAACGGGTACGGACGGCGGCTGCTCGCTGGGAAGACGCCGTGACGCCCCGGGAAAACGGCCGATACATGCTGGATCTGCCTCGTCTGAACACGGAGATTTTGGCGGAATGCGGCGTTGCGCCAGAGCGCGTGCTGCGGACGGGATGGTGTACAAGCTGCCGGACCGACCTGTTTTTCTCTCACCGCAGGGAGGCGGGGAAAACGGGCCGGATGGCATCGTTTATCGGATGGAGAGAGTCTGAAAAAGGAGCTGTGAACGAATCGTGACGAGAGAGAGGGAAATGCTGAAAGCGAGGCTGGCAGCCGTCGAAGAGCGCATCGCGGCCGCCTGCGATCGAGCCAACCGGAAGCGGGAAGAGGTGAAAGTCATCGCCGTCACCAAGTACGTCGACGCCGACGCGATCGGCGATTTGTTGGCCATCGGGGTGGAGCATATCGGGGAAAACCGCGTGCAGGATGCACTGCCCAAATTCGAGCGCTACGGCCACCTGGGGACGTGGCATTTCATCGGCCATCTGCAGACCAACAAGGTAAAAGACGTCGTGGGCAAATTTGCACACATCCACTCGTTGGACAGGCTGTCGCTGGCCCGGGAGCTGAACAAGCGCGGGGAAGCGCTGGACCGTGTCGTTTCCTGTTTTCTGCAGCTCAATATCTCTGGAGAAGAGACAAAATTTGGGCTTAGTCCCAATGATGTATTGGCTTTTTTGCAGGAAACCAGTAATATGAATCATATAAAGATCGTCGGATTGATGACCATGGCGCCTTTTGTCGAAAATCCCGAGGAGGCGCGACCCGTATTCCGCGGCCTGCGGGAATGGAAAGAACGGATCAACGGCTGGAACTTTCCGCACGCTGCAATCGAAGAGCTGTCGATGGGCATGTCCAACGATTTTGAAGTGGCGATTGAAGAAGGAGCGACATATGTCCGGCTTGGTTCGGTCCTGGTTAAGCCGGAATGACCGCAACGCTGCACGAGAGGAGGATGGCCATGGGCGTAATGAACAAGATCATGGGGTTCTTTGGATTGGATAACGAAGAATACATTGAAGAGACGGTGGAAGAGGAGCGTGAAGAGCAGGAGCGGGAGTCTTTCACCAAACGGCAGCCGGCGCCTCGCGCCAACAACGTGGTGCCGTTTCAGGCTCGGGAAAAGGAGGGCATTCGGTTGGTTTTATGTGAACCACGACATTACAGCGACGCGCAGGACATCGCTGACAACCTCCGTCACCGCCGGCCGGTCGTCGTCAACCTGCAGCGGGTGGATAAGGAACAGGCGAAGCGCATCGTCGATTTTTTGAGCGGAACGGTCTACGCGCTGAACGGTGACATTCAAAAGGTGGGCGACTACATCTTTGTCTGCACGCCGGATCACGTCGACATTCAGGGGACGATCTCCAGTGTCGTCGAAGAGTAAGAGAACCTAGCAAAAGGGTGAGTGAATGACAACGGCCATTTTTACCATTGTGTATTACGCTTTTACCATTTATCAATTCATGGTCATTGCCTACGTGCTCATGTCGTGGGTGCCGCAGATGCGGGAAACGCCCATTGGTCAACTGCTGGAGCGGTTGGTGGAGCCGTATCTGGCGCCATTTCGCCGCTTTATCCCGCCGCTCGGCTTTATCGATATCTCGCCAATCGTGGCGCTGATCGCACTCAACTTCGCCCACAGGGGCCTGAATGCGATCCTGCAGCAACTGCTGCTGTGAGGTGCGTGACGGCATGAGCGTGTTTGATCATTTTCGAAAAGAAGAACGTCCCTTTGCGGAACGGGCGCTGGAGATGCTGACGCTGACAGAGCGGAAGCAGGCCATGCGCCTTACTGATTTTCTGGACCCGAGGCAGCTTGCGATCATGCAGAGCCTGACCTCGCAGGTAAGTGACGTGTCCGTCTCGGCCAGCGGAGGCTACGACGGAGCGGAGCGGGTGCGCGTGCTGCTCCATCCCGATTACATCGTGCCCGAACCGCAGGACTACCGCCTGGCCCTGCTGCGGATTTCCGCTGACCAGCGCTTCCATACATTGGAGCATAGGGATGTGATGGGGGCGCTGTTGAACGTGGGGCTGAAGCGGGAGAAATTTGGCGACATGCTCGTGGCCGAAGAGGCGATCCATGTCGTCATCGCAGACGAGGTAGCCGATTTCATCTGTTCGCAGGTGACCCATATACACCGGACGCCAGTCCAATTTGAGCGGGTGGACTGGGAGTCGTTTCAGCCGCCCGCTCCCCGGTATGCGGAAAAGGTGATCACGGTTCCGTCGCCGCGTGTCGACGCGGTCATCGGCGAGGTGTACAACCTGTCGCGGGCAAAGGCGTTGGTCCCGATCCGGGCGGGCAAACTGAAAGTCAACTGGAAAGTGGTGGACGACCCGTCGCATCTGCTGGAGCCTGGCGACATGGTGTCGCTGGCGGGGTTTGGACGGTTCAAGCTGCTGGACGTGTCCGGGCCGACGCGCAGCGGACGGCTGCGCATGATCGTCGGGCGACTCACCTGAGACGGGCTCAATAATTTTGCAAATTCCGGCAGGAAATGCGGATAAACCTGTCGAAGAATTTGGGTACGATTACCGGAAAAAGTGAGGGGTTCATGTGCCTTTAACGCCATTGGACATACACAATAAGGAATTCAGCACGGGTTTTCGCGGTTACAACATTGACGAAGTGAACGAGTTCCTCGATCAGGTGATCAAGGACTTCGAACTCCTGATAAAGGAAAAAAAGGAACTGGAAGAGCGTGTCGCCATGCTGAACGAGCGGGTGGAACACTACAAGAGCATGGAGGAGAACCTGAGCAAATCCATCCTTGTGGCTCAGGAGACGGCCGAGGATGTCAAGGCCAACGCCCGCAAGGAAGCGCAGTTGATCCTGAAAGAAGCGGAGAAAAACGCCGACCGAATCGTCAATGAAGCACTGGCGAAATCCCGCAAGATCGCCATCGAGATCGAAGAGTTGAAAAAGCGCGCCTCTGTCTATCGGATGCGCTTCCGCACGCTGCTCGAAGCCCAGTTGGAGATGCTGGATAACGGGGCATGGGACGATCTCGAGCAGGCAGATTCCACGACGTCCGCTCTGATGGCGGAATAAACCGTTGACGTTCAGGCCATGATGGTACTATAATATTTGCAAACTTTTCATCACTGGATCGACGATGAACGGGAAGAGTACGTGACCAAGCACTGCCCAGAGAGCCGGGGAGAGGTGAAAGCCCGGCCAGTTGCCGTCGCCGAAAATCACCCGGGAGTTCACAACTGAAAGCCGGCTGCCGGCGTCACGTCCGGCGGGCGAGTAAGGGAGCGCGTCATTCCCGTTACGAATGAAACGAGTGGAGCGGAGCGGCATCCGTCTGCTTTGCGGCAGGGCCGTTCCGTTCAATCAGGGTGGTACCACGGGAGCCTTCTCTCGTCCCTTTTGGGATGGGGGAAGGCTTTTTATTTATACCAAGTAGGAGTGAAAACAGGTCATGGATTACAGCAAAACATTATCGCTGCCCCAAACCGATTTTCCCATGCGCGGCAACCTGCCGACCCGGGAACCGCAGATACAGGCCCGCTGGGATGAGCAGGAGATTTACCGGAAAGTGCAGGAGCGGACAAAGGGGCGTCCGTTGTTCGTGCTGCATGACGGTCCTCCGTATGCCAACGGAAACATTCACATCGGCCACGCGCTGAACAAGATTCTCAAGGACATCATCGTTCGCTACAAGTCGATGGCCGGTTTCTGCGCGCCGTACGTTCCCGGCTGGGACACCCACGGTCTGCCGATCGAACAGGCGATTATCAATGCTGAGGGGCTGGACCGCCGCAACATCGAGGTAAACGAATTCCGCAAACGCTGTGAAGCGTACGCCTGGTCCTACATCGAAAAGCAGCGGGACCAATTCAAGCGGCTGGGCGTTCGCGGCGACTGGGAAAATCCGTACGTGACGCTGAAACCGGAGTATGAAGCGCGGCAAATCCGCATCTTCGGCGAGATGGCAAAAAAAGGCTACATTTACAAGGGGCTGCGCTGCGTATACTGGTCCCCGTCGTCTGAGACGGCTTTGGCGGACGCGGAAATCGAATACAAGGACAAGCGCTCGCCATCCATTTACGTCAGCTTCCAAGTGACCGACGGCAAGGGCAAACTGGACACGGACACCGGCGTTGTCATCTGGACCACCACACCGTGGACGATTCCGGCCAACCTGGCCATCTCCATTCACCCGGAACTGGAGTACAACGTAGTGAATGCGGACGGCCGCAAATTCCTGCTGGCGAACGGTCTTTTGGAAGCAGCGTCCAAGGAGATCGGCTGGGAGAACGTAGAGGTTCTGGCTACCTTCAAGGGAAGTGAACTGGAAGGCGTCGTGACGGCCCACCCGTTCTACGACCGTCCGTCTCCGCTGATCCTGGGCGAACACGTCACCCTGGACGCCGGTACGGGCTGCGTTCACACCGCTCCGGGACACGGGGAAGACGACTTCAACATCGGCCAGAAATACGGTCTCGGCGTGCTTTGCCCGGTTGACCATGAGGGCAAGATGACGGCCGAAGCACCAGGTTTTGAAGGCATGTTCTACGAGGATGCCAACAAGGCGGTTACACAAAAGCTGGAAGAAGCGGGAGCGCTCTTGAAGCTCGGCTTCATCACCCACTCGTACCCGCACGACTGGCGGACGAAAAAGCCGGTCATCTACCGGGCGACCGAGCAGTGGTTTGCGTCGATCGACGGCTTCCGCGAACAGATGCTGGAAGCGATCAAAAACGTGCAGTGGCTTCCGCACTGGGGCGAAACGCGCCTGGCCAACATGGTGGCCGACCGCGGCGACTGGTGCATCTCCCGTCAGCGCGTCTGGGGCGTACCCATCCCGATCTTCTACTGCAAATCCTGCAACGAACCGGTGATCAACGACACGACGATCGATCACATCGCGGAGCTGTTCCGCAAAGAAGGCTCTTCCGTCTGGTTTGCCCGTGAAGCGAGTGAACTGGTGCCGCCGGGCCTGACCTGCGAAAAGTGCGGCTGCACGGAGTTCCGCAAAGAGACAGACATCATGGACGTGTGGTTCGACTCCGGCTCCAGCCACGAAGCAGTGTTGAGAGAGCGGGAAGAACTGAAATGGCCGGCTGACCTCTACCTGGAAGGATCGGACCAGTATCGCGGCTGGTTCAACTCGTCGCTCTCCACCTCGGTGGCCGTATACGGAACGGCGCCGTACAAGGCGGTGCTGAGCCACGGCTTTGCCCTCGACGGCGAAGGACGCAAAATGTCCAAGTCGCTCGGCAACGTCGTCGTGCCGCAAGAGGTGATCGACAAGCTGGGGGCGGACATCCTGCGCCTGTGGGTAGCGTCCGTGGATTACCAGGCGGACGTGCGGATTTCCGACGCGATCCTCAACCAAATCGCCGAAGTGTACCGCAAGATCCGCAACACGTTCCGCTTCCTGTTGGGCAACTTGAACGGGTTCGACCCGGCGAAGGACCGCGTCCCGTACGAGCAGCTGGGCGAATTGGACCGCTACGTGCTGGCCAAGGCGGCCCAAGTGGTCAAACGGGTGCGCAAGGCGTACGACGACTATCAATTCCACACGGTGTTCCACGCTGTTCACAACTTCTGCGTCATTGACCTGTCCGCCTTTTATCTGGACATCTGCAAAGACCGGCTCTATGTGGAAGCGCCCGACAGCATCAAGCGCCGCGCCGCGCAGACCGTCATGTACGACTGCCTGTTGAACCTGGTCAAACTGGTGGCGCCGATCCTGCCGCACACCGCAGACGAAGTGTGGAGCTACATCCCGGGCGTAGCCGAGGAAAGCGTGCAGCTGACCGACATGCCGGAGGCAAACGAACAGCATCTCGGCTTCGCGGCAGACATGGAGAGCAAGTGGGACGCGTTCCTGGCGGTGCGCGACGAAGTGCTGAAAGCGATGGAAGAAGCACGCCGCAACAAAGTGTTCGGCAACTCCGTCGACGCCAAACTGGCGCTCTATCCGCAAACCGAAGAGGTTGCGCGCGTCTTGTCCGCCATGGATGACCTGGCCGACCTGTTCATCGTCGCCCATGTAGATCTGCATCCGCATGGCGCCAGCGTGCCGAGCGAAGCAGCTGTGCTGGAGGGCATCGCAGTCGTCGTCGCACCTGCTGACGGGGTCAAGTGCGAGCGCTGCCGCGTGGTGAAGCAGGACGTCGGGGCGGACAGCGCCCATCCGAGCCTCTGCCAGCGCTGCGTGACGATCGTACACGAACACTACGCCCACGTGGCTGAATAATTTAATCTCACAATCTGACAAACAGTACAGCTCTGCCTGTGCCCCTGCGGTGAGGCAGGGCTGTTTTTTTGTCCACAGGGTTCCTCCCCCACGGCAGAAAGGGTTGTCAGAGCGATGTCGGCTCACGCGGGGCAGGCAAGGGACTGGCTGTGGGTTATTTTCGCGGCCGGCAAGACATACTACACCAAGAAAAGCAAACAGAGGAGGGTGGCATGCGTGGACAAGGAAAAGCTGGCTCGGTTCAGGGAACGGCTGATGCAGGAAAAACGTGAGCTGGAGGAGCGGGTGCAGGCCCACTACGGCATGCGGGAGCCGATGGCGACATCCCTGCAGGAGTTTTCCATGTACGACAATCACCCGGCCGACATTGGCAGTGAGCTGTTTGAGCGTGAAAAAGATCTCGCACTGGACAGTCTGGACCGGGAGACGTTAAAGGAGATTGACCAGGCGCTTACCCGCATGGACGAAGGGACGTACGGGCTCTGCACCGTCTGCGGGCAGCCCATCCCGGAAGAGCGGCTGGAGGCGCTGCCCTACGCTCAAACCTGCAAGGAACACGCGGCGGCACCCAACATCAACCAGTCTCGTCCGATCGAGGAGGAGTTCTTGCAGCCGCCGTTCGGCCGCACCTCGCTGGACGAAAAAGAAGGACAGAACAGCTTTGACGGAGAGGACGCCTGGCAGATTGTCGAGTCGTGGGGAACGTCAAGCACGCCATTTTCCTATGTGGACAACGACAAGACCGACTACAAGGAAATGTACGTGGAAAGCGACGAGGCGGACGGAGCCGTCGAGGCCATCGAGCAGATCGGCTACACGGACATCGACGGCTACCACGGTCTGGAGAGCGTCAATTTCATGCGCAGCGGCACGTATGAGGAGTACATGCGCAAAGGGGAAGGCAAAGGCTTGTTTCTCGATTACGAAGCGTATCTGCAGGAGCGGGCGGAGCGCGAAGGGCGCGACGACCTGTTGTGAGGAGCACATCGGATGCAGATCGAACGCGTGGAGACCTACCCGCTGCTCTATCGGTTGACGCAGCCGTACGGCGACGCCAACGGCTGCAAGAAGTACCGCGCCTGTTACCTGATCCGCATCGTCACGACCTCCGGGGCAGACGGATGGGGAGAAGCAGTAGACTGGCTGCCGACGCTGGACAAGGGATTTCGCGAGCGCATCATCCCGTACCTCATCGGCAAACGGGTGACGGACCGCCTGCGCCTGGTGGAAGTGATCAGCAAATGGCATCAGCGCTCGGCAGCGGCCGTCAGCATGGCCCTGACCGAGATTACTGCCAAGCTGGCCGGTTTATCCGTCTGCGAGCTGTGGGGCGGGGCGTACCACACCAGCATCCCGGTGTACGCGTCCTTTCAATCCTACAGCGAGCGTCCTGATTGGGCGGAGCATTCCATCTGGCTGGTGGAACGACAGGTGCAGGCCGGATTTCGCCGCATCAAGGTGAAGATTGGCGGCCGTTCCTGGCAGGAGGACCGCCGTCACATCGAGCGGCTGATGGCATCGCTGCCAACAGACGTCCAGGTGGCGGTAGACGCCAACCAAAGTTACGATCTGGCTGCTGCCCGACAGTGGGAGCATGTCTTTTCCCGTTATGAAAACTGGATGTGGCTGGAAGAGCCGATGCCGATGGAGCGGACGGAAGAGTACGCCAAATTGCGGCAGGCGTTGTCAATTCCGCTGGCCGGGGGCGAAAATCTGATCCACTGCTACCAGTACGTGCCGCTGTTGAAACAGGGAGCGCTTGATATCATCCAGCCCGATCCGATGCATGCGACCGGGGTGGACAGCTTTCGCTTCATGCTGCAGATGGGGCGGCAGTTTGGACACCGCGTCTCTCCGCACGTGTTTGACGGATCGCTAACGCGGCTGTACGCGATATACGCGCAGGCGTGTCTCCCGGCGTGGAGCAAAATGGACGCCGACCCGATTGAACCGGTGGAGTGGGACGTCATGGACAATCCGTTTACCTGCATTTTTCCAATAGCTCCGGTCAATGGACAGGTGACCCTGCCGCGAGGAGCGGGCATCGGCGTCCAGCCGGATTGGCAGATTATCAAAGCGTTGTGCTGGGATGGCAGCGCATACGCGTGACGAGGGTGTACGGTATGGCACAGAACACGAAAAACCTGATAGGACTGGTGGGCATTCCGCTTGTCATGGTGTTGGGAAACTCGATGTTGATCCCCGTCCTGCCCACGATGAAAGCCAAGCTGCAGCTGACGGGCTTGCAGACGAGCCTGGTGATTACCGCGTTTTCCATCGCGGCGGGCGTCGTCATTCCGCTGGCGGGCTATCTGTCCGACCGGTTTGGACGCAAAATCGTCGTGACCCTGTCTCTGATTCTGTACGGGGCGGGCGGTCTGTTGGCTGGATTGGCGGCGCTCTGGTTGGACAAGCCGTACGGGATCATCATGACTGGACGGGTCCTGCAGGGGATCGGTGCTGCCGGGACTGCCCCGATTGCGCTGGCCATGGTGGGCGACTTGTTTAACGGGGCGGCGGAAAGCCGGGCGCTGGGCTTGATGGAGACATCCAACGGCTTGGGCAAGGTGCTCAGTCCGATTATCGGCGCGCTGTTGGCCATGATTACCTGGTACATGGTGTTTCTCGCGTTTCCGATCATCTGCGGAGTGATCGTGCTGCTGTTTTTGTTTTGTACCCGGGAAAACAAGCAGGAGAAACAGCCGGTGCAGGTCGGCCAGTATCTCCGATCCATCGGACAGGTGTTTCGGCAGCACGGACGTTGGCTGGTGCCGGCGTTCTTTATCGGCAGCATCTGCCTGTTCACACTGTTTGGCGTGCTGTTTTACCTGTCCGATCTGCTGGAAGAGACGTTCAAGATCGACGGCGTGCTGAAGGGCGGTTTCCTGGCCATCCCGCTGCTGGTCATGAGCATCGTCGCATACCTGACCGGCCTGATCATCAAAAAAAAGCTGCGCCTGATGCGCCTGTTTGTGATCGTCGGGATGTTTCTTTTGGCCGCCTCCTACGTGATCGCCAGTTTCGTACAAGGGGTGTACCTGTTGATCGGGGTGCTGGTGATCGGCAGTGTCGGAACAGGCATGATCCTGCCCTGTCTCAACAGCATGATCGTCGGGGCCGTGAAAAAGGCGGAACGGGGCATGATCACGTCGCTGTACAGCGGCGTCCGGTTTATCGGCGTAGCTGTGGGACCGCCGGTGTTTACCTGGCTGTTGGGCATTTCCCGCAACGTGATGTTTTACTCCATTGCCGGCATAACCGCCTTGTTTGCGGTGGTCGCGCTGTTCTTTCTAAAACCGCAGCAGGCAGCTTCCCAGGAGGCTTCCGGCCAACAGGCAAAAGCGGAAGACAAGCAGGAAAAAGACATGGAAGCAATGCGTCAGGCGGCGGAGATCCTGGGAATCCAGGCGGAGAGCGAGGAGGAGAGACAGCGGGCAGAAGCGGTGCGCAGGATGGGGTTTGACCCAAACGATCTGGTCAACCATCTGTTGAGCGGGAAAAAGGAAAAAGGCAAAAGCTAAAACAGGCATCGCCCACGGTTGGGGGATGCCTGTCACGTTGTCGCAAACGGATGGCGGCGTGCCCGCTCCAGCGCCAGCGGGTATACATCGTCGTACAGATAGCGGCTGAAGCGGGGATCATTCCGTACCTGGAGCGGTATTTGTTCGAACAACACCCGTTCAGCAACGTCGGCACCGGGCGGCTCCGTTTCCAGGTCCAGCACGCGGGCAACGTAGATATCCTTGACCAGATTGTGGTTGACGGTGTACTGGCCGATGCGCTCGATCGCCTCCAGCGTGGCACCGGTTTCCTCGTAGGTTTCCCGGATCGCGGCAGCCAGACTGGACTCACCCGGCTCCACCTTGCCTCCGGGCAGCTCGATGCCCCGCGTGCGGTGGCGGGTAAAAACCAGCCGGCCCTGCCAAAACGGAAAAACCAGTACATGCAGGGCACGCCGGTTTCGGTAGACGGCCGGGTCAAACGTGAGCGTCACCGGCAGGCCAAAATTATCGACGAACGAGTACATGATCACGGCTCCTTTTGTCCGGATGGTCACTAGACGCGATCGGCTACAGCGACGGGACCTGAAGTGAAATGTGCTTGACCGCTTTCATCGCCTGGCCGACGGCGAGTGACAGGCTGGCATAAGCGGCGCCGTTGGTGATGTCACCGATGGCGTAGATCCAATCAGCACCCACCCGCAGGTTGACGTCGGTCTGCAGATACCCGCCTTCCAAGGCAGGCAGTTGTCCCAACCCCTCGCTATTCCCGCGCACGCCGATTCGCGGCAGGACCCAATCGACGACGAGCGTTTGCGGCGTGTCGGAGCGGGGGGAGTCCAGGGTGAGCACGGCTTTGCCGTTTTGCTCCCGGCAGTCGCTCACCACTGTCTCCCACAGCACGTGGAGAGAAGGGTGAGGGCGAAGGCGCTCCACCCACTGCGGACGGGCTCGCAGCCGATCGCTGCGGACGAGGAGGTAGAGGCTGCGGACGTGGGGCAGGAGGTTGCAGGCGCTTTCCACCGCCCGATCACCGCCTCCGATCACCGCGACATCCTGGCCGGCGACAGCGGTTCCCTGCGAGGTGGTGGAGAACCACGGCTGCAGCACCCGCGAACAGCCGACGAGGGCGGGAATCCGATTGGGGCGCACGCCCGTCGCGATAATCAGGTAGTCGGCCAGGTACACGGTCTTGTCGGTATGGACCAGGTGCTTGTCGAGATCGATCGAGCGGAGCGCTTCCCCAAGGCGGGGACGGAGTGCGCGAATTGATCGATGGGCGAGCAGTTCGTCCAGCAAGGCCGCGCCATCCGGGTATACACGCGGTGGAAAGTCCCAAATTTGGTTGTGGATGTCCGAAAGCTGCCCGCCGAGCCGATCGTTTTTTTCCACCAGGACACAGGACAATCCGAGCCGTTCACACCAGATGGCAGCAGACAACCCGGCGATGCCGCCGCCGGCGATCAGCACCTGTACGTGTTCCACACTCAGCCCCTCCGCTTCCCGTGATCGTTCCGGTTTCTATCTTGGATAATTTTAGACTACCGTTTTCCTGTGGGGAGCGCAAGTGCGTTCTGGAGGGCGGGCCTTCCGGACGGAACAGGCCGGCACCTGATCCCATTTTGGGAACCTATCATCATTCTACAAAGCCAGACAAAATTGTGATAGAATTATACATATTTTTTCCAGAAAAGGTAGAATCGTCGAGCCAAACGCCACGTACAATGGGATTGAGGAGTTGACGACGCATGCGGAAGACGGATGAAGCGACTGCTCCTGCACAAAAGGGGCGCCGCGCCAGACGGAGACGACGGACATGGGGAATGCGTCTGCTGCTGGCGGGCTGTCTGATTCTGTGTATGCTGGCAGCCGGAGCCGCCTACAGCTTCACCCGGATCAACGAAACCCTGGGGACGATTACGAATGACCCGTACAAGCTGCCGGACGAGCCTGCAACGCAGCAGGCGTACGAGAAAAAGAAGCCGATTTCCGTGCTGATTATCGGGACCGACACCCGGAAATTGGGGGGCATGTTAAACACCGACGTGCTGATTCTGACCGTCGTCGATCCCGATGCGCAGCGGGTGACGATGGTCTCTCTGCCGCGCGACACCCGCGTCCAGATGCCGGGCTACCCGGGTTACCACAAGATCAACAGCGTGTTTGCCGCCGGGGAAAGCGTGCGGATTCGCGCAGAGCAGCGAGGCGAGCCGGTGACCGAAAACGGCGTCTCGCTGTTGAAAAAAACGGTCGAAGCGATGATGGGCATCCCGGTTCAGCATTACGTCCTGTTTGACTTTGAAGGCTTCACCGCAGTGATTGACAAGCTGGGCGGGGTAGAGGTGACGGTCGACCGCGACCTCGTCTATGAACTACCCCAAGGGGGCGTCTACAAGCGTCTGAAAAAGGGACGACAGGTGCTGAACGGCGAGCAGGCTCTCGGCTTTGTCCGCCACCGTGTGGACCGGCGGGGACACGCTTACGACTCCAGCGATTTTGACCGCAACCGGCGGCAGCAGGAAGTGATCAGGGCGGTGGCCGACAAAGTGACGTCGATGAATGGCCTCAGGAACGCGTTCGCCATTCTGGAGACAGCGGGCCAGCACATCAAAACCGATCTGTCCAAAGAGCAGATCACCGGATTGGCCCTCGATTTCACCAGCTTTTCCTCGGAGCGGATCGTTTCGCTGGACAATGGCGCCGTATGGGATTCCCGCCTCCTGTACACGCTGTGGCCCAAAGAGAAGATGGATCAGGTCCGCTCCGCCCTGCAAAGCGCCATGAAGGTCACATCAGGCGCAACCTTGAGCGAGGCGGCCGTTGCCGAGTACGCACGCGCGGAACAAAAAAAGACGACAGCGCCAAGCAAACAGACGGCTGGAAACGGGAAGACGGGAGCTTCCAAACAGGCAGGGAAAACCGGCCAATCGGCTGCCGGTTCCACGCCGGCACTCAACGGCGGCAAGTCCAAACCGGCTGATTCCGGTGACGTGTCGGCCGGAAAAGGGAGAACGGACAACTCCCCAGCGGACATTCCCGCTTCGGGCGGAACGGGCGGACAGCAAACGTCTCCGCCGCCAAGCACCAGCCCCGAAGCCGAGCAGCCGCCCGCCAATCTTCCGCCGCCCGACATCATTGCTCCACCCTCTTTTGATTCGCTTCCTGCCGGGGCAGCCGGCAAAGAAGAGGGCAGCGGTGCGGTTATACACTAACAGATGAGAAAACGACATGCGGCAACCTGCCAAACAGGCTGGCTGCCCGCACCCCCTCCTCGAAGTGCCGAGGAGGGGTTTTTTGTTGGCCCATCTCTTTTCCCCTATATCCATGATGAATAGATTACATCCAACTTTGCCACGCTACCTATATGGATGTTATTGGAGAAAGGTGTGGTTTTGATGGCAAAGGAAGCTGCAGGGCAAGACTCTCTCATTATTGGTGTCGACGTCGGCTCGACTACCGTCAAAGCTACCGTGGTCGATCCCGACACCAGGGAGATTCTCTGGTCAGACTATCAGCGCCATCATACCAAGCAGGCGGAAAAAGTGCTGGAATTCCTGGTGGCGATCGGCAATCAGTTTGCCCATGTCCGGCGTGAAAACATTCGCATCTTTATGACCGGCTCCGGGGCCGGCCCGATTGCGGAACACGTCGGCGCCAAGTTTGTCCAGGAAGTAAACGCCGTAACCATGGCAGTGGAACAGCTTCATCCTGACGTCGGCAGTGTGATCGAACTGGGCGGGCAGGACGCGAAAATCATCATCTTCAAGGTAAACGAAGAGAGGGACAAGCAGGCGATCACCTCGATGAATGACAAGTGCGCCTCCGGGACGGGTGCCACCATCGACAAATGCATGATCAAGGTGGGCATGCCGATGGAGAAGGTGGGCCGGCTGCATTTCGACGATTCCAAGCTGCACCACGTGGCCGCCAAATGCGGCGTGTTTGCAGAGACGGACATCGTCAACCTGGTGAAGAGCGGCATCCCGGCGGCGGAAATCATGTGTTCGCTGGCGGACGCCATCGTCATGCAAAACCTGTCCGTACTCACGCGGGGAAACACGCTCAGGCACCGGGTGCTGCTGTTGGGCGGCCCCAATACGTACCTGCCGTTTTTGCAGGAATGCTGGCGCAAGCGCATTCCGCAGACGTGGGAAGAGCGGGGATACCAGTACCCCCGGGACATCCCCGTCGAAGAGCTGATTTTTGTGCCGGAAAACTCCCAGTACTACGCCGCATACGGCGCCGTCATGTACGGACTGCACGAGCCGGCCGAGGTGGGCGCGTACAAAGGGATCGAAGCGCTGAAAGCCTTCATCGCCCACGGACGCAAAGCCAAACTGGGTGAAAATGCCGGCCCGCCGCTCGTGCGCAGTGTCAGCGAGCTGGAAGAATTCCGCCGCACGTACAGCATCCCGCCGTTTACGCCCGCCAGCTTCTCGCCTGGGCAAAAGGTGAGGGCGGTGATCGGGCTGGACGGAGGATCGACGTCGTCCAAAGCGGTGCTCGTTGACGAGAGCGGCGCCATTTTGCTGAAAGAGTACCAACTGTCCAAGGGCAACCCGCTCGAAGACACCAAAGAGATGCTGCGGCGGATTCGCGACAAGGTGACAGGCGAAGGAGCGGAGCTGGAGATCATCGGCTTTGGCGCCACCGGGTACGCGGCGGACGTGCTGGAGAAGACGCTCAGGGCGGACGTCAACATCGTGGAGACGGTCGCCCACATGATGAGCGCCGTTCACCAGTTCGGGGATGTCGACGTGATTTGCGACATTGGCGGCCAGGACATCAAAGTGCTCTTTTTGAAAAACGGCGACATCCGCAACTTCCGGCTGTCCAACCAATGCTCGGCGGGCAATGGCATGCTGCTGCAGGCGATGGCCGACCAGTTCGGCATTCCCATCCAGGAGTATGCGGAAACGGCCTTCAAGGCGGAACTCACCCCCAAGTTTTCCTACGGCTGTGCGGTGTTCCTCGATGCCGACCGGGTCAATTTTCAAAAGGAAGGGTATTCCAAGGAAGAACTGCTGGCCGGCCTTGCCCTGGTCCTGCCGAAAAACGTCTGGCAGTACGTCGTGCAGATCCCGCGCATGGCCGAACTGGGCCGCACCTTTGTCCTCCAGGGCGGCACGCAGTACAACCTGGCAGCGGTCAAAGCGCAGGTCGATTACATCAGGGAGCGGGTTCCCGACGCCAAGGTGTACGTGCATCCCCATCCTGGTGAAGCAGGCGCGATCGGCGCCGCGATGGAGACCCTGCGCGTCGTCAAGCGTCGGGGGTATTCCACCTTCCTGGGGCTGGATGCTGCGATTGGGCTTTCGTACATCACCCGCAACGACGAATCCACCCGCTGTACCTTCTGTCCCAACCACTGCAGCCGAACCTTTATTGACGCAAAGACGCCGGACGGACAGACGGCCCGCTACATCTCCGGCTTTAGCTGCGAAAAGGGAACGGTGGAAGACAAGGAGGCGGTCATTCGCCTGACCAAGCAGCGGCAGGAACTGAAAAAACACTATCCCAACCTGGTGGAATACGAAGCGACCCGCATGTTCCAGCATTTCTACGATCCGGAACCGATGCCAACAGCGGACGAGACGGTGAACGACGTGCGCGTCACGCGCAGGTGGCTGGGTCTGGGGGGCGTGCGCAGAAAGGTGTATACGCGCCATTTTCAGCGCTCCTCGGCAGAGGCGGCAGAGCGGCGCAGCCGGATGCGCATCGGAATTCCGCGGGTGCTCAACATCTGGTCGACAGCTCCGTTTTGGCGCACCTATTTTGAAACACTTGGCATCGACAAGAACAACATCGTATTCAGCGACTACACCAGCGAAGAGATGTGGCTGGAGGGCGGCAAGTACGGCTCGATCGACCCGTGCTACCCGTCGAAGGTGGCCCAGGCGCACATCCACAATCTGCTGTTCAAGCATCACGAGCGGAAGCCGCTGGACTGCATCGTATTCCCGTGCATCACCCACATTCCGACCCACTTGCAGAACGTGATGGATTCCGCGAGCTGTCCCATTGTCGCCGGGGCGCCCAATGTGATTAAAGCGGCCTTTACGAAAGAGATTGACTTCTTTGCGACGAGAGGTGTCACCTACCTCGACCCGGCCGTCACCTTTACGGAGCGGCACATGATGAAAAAGCAGTTGTTCGAGGCGTTTCGAGACGTGCTGCAGATCACCGAGGACGAGAGCGATTTTGCCGTGGAGCAGGGATGGCGGGCGATGGACCTCTTTGACGCCGAAATGCAGGAGCGGGGAAAGGCGATCCTGGAGCAGGTGGAAGCGGAAAACCGTCTGGCCATCCTGATGATCGGGCGGCCGTACCACTCCGATCCCGGTCTCAATCACGGCGTGCTGGAAGAGTTTCAGGTGTTGGGCTACCCCATCCTTTCGATGCGCTCCATCCCCAAGGACGAGCAGTGGCTGCGGCGTTTTTTCCGCGACGACATCGAGAGCGGGCGCGTGGAGCACGCACTGGAGGTGACGGATGTCTGGCCGGAAAACTTCAGTTCCAACAGCGTGCAAAAGGTGTGGGCAGCCAAGTTTGCCGCCCGCCATCCCAACGTTGCGGTGCTTGATCTGTCCAGTTTCAAGTGCGGTCATGACGCACCGACCTACGGGCTGATCGACAAGATCATCTCGACGGCAGGAACGCCTTATTCCGCCTTGCACGACATCGACGCCAACAAGCCGAGCGGCTCGATCAACATTCGTGTGAAAACCTATGCCCACAGCCTGAGTCTGCACGAGGAGCGGCTGCAGGATCTGGCCGCGAAAAAAGCGGAGCTGCAGAAGCGCATCGAACAGAAGCGGCGGGAACTGCTCGGCCTCGACACGCAGGAACGGACGGCTGTGATGGAATCGACCGGGTTTGCGCAGACGGGCAGCGAATCGATCCCGTCATGACTATCTGAAAGGGGCGAAAAGGTATGACAACCACCACAGAAATTTCCGGGAACGAAAACGCGATTGCCGATGAATTGCGCCGTTATCAGGAAGAGCAGATGCAGGCGCTGGGATTGACAGCCAGTCGGCAGCAGTGGTTTGATCCGGTTCCCCGCCAGTTTTTGGCCAGGGACAAGGCCAGCACCACCATCCTTTTCGGCGGACTGACCATGGCCCACGACTACCTGATCGAAGGGGCGCTCTCCGGGCTGGGCTACAACGTAAAGCACCTGGATTGTCCCGACAACGAGTCGCTTCGGTACGGCAAGGAGTTTGGCAACCGCGGCCAGTGCAATCCGACGTATTTTACCGTGGGCAACCTGATCAAGTATTTGACGTATCTGCGGGACGTGGAGGGCAAATCAAAAGAGGAGATCGTCGCAAACTACCTGTTCATCACCAGCGGTTCGTGCGGGCCCTGCCGCTTCGGCACGTATGTGACGGAGTATCGCAAGGCGCTGCGCGATGCCGGGTTTGACGGCTTCCGCGTGCTCCTGTTTCAGCAGCAGAGCGGGCTGAAGCAGGCGACCGGCGGCGACTCCGCCCTCAAGCTGGACACCGCGTTCTTCCTCAGTTTCTTGAAAGCGGCCCTGTTGGGCGACATTCTGAATGCCATCGGCTATCGCATCCGTCCCTACGAAGTGGAACCGGGCGCCACCGATGCCGCGCTCGAGCGCTGCAAACATCGACTGTACGAGGCCTTGCGCCAGCGCAAATGGCTGATTCCCGCCCTGCTGGCATGCCGCAGGGAGCTGCAGGCGATCCGGGTGGACCGGACGCAGGCCAAACCCAAGGTGAGCGTGATCGGCGAGTTTTGGGCGATGACGACGGAGGGCGACGGCAACTATCAACTGCAGCGCTTTCTGGAAAAGGAAGGGGCCGAGGTAGACGTGCAATTGCTGACTGCCTGGATTCTCTACCTGATCTGGGAAGGGCGCTACGACACGCTGAAGCGCATGAGGCTGCGCGGCGAGGACGGCGGCCGCTACGGCCTTGCCGGCAAAAATCCGGTCATGCGCCTGCGCATGCTGTGGGCGGCCGACCGCGTTCTCCGCTTGATGTTTTACAGCTACGCAAAGCTGTTGGGCTTGTCCGGCTACCATCTGCCGGACATGGATGAGGTGGCCCGGGTTGCGCATCAGCATTACAACAACCACCTGCGCGGCGGCGAAGGCCACATGGAAGTGGGCAAGCTGATCCTGAACGTGGTCAAGCGGAAAGTGAACATGACGATCTCCGTCAAGCCGTTCGGCTGCATGCCGTCTTCCGGGGTATCGGACGGCGTGCAGTCGCTGATCACGGAAAAGTACCCGGATGCCATTTTCCTCCCGATCGAGACGACAGGAGACGGCGCGATCAACGTCTACAGCAGGGTGCAGATGATGCTGTTCAAAGCAAAGCAAGCCGCCCAGAAAGAATTTGAGGAAGCTCTGGCGCAGCAGGGGATCACATTGGAGAGGCTGCGGAACCTGGCAGACCGCCCGGCCTTTGCCCATCCGTTGAAGACCAGTCGGCACCGGGTAGCCTGTACGGCGGCCAACGCCGTCTACAGCCTGCGCCGCTTTCCCTGGCTGTCCGTTCGGAGCAGCAAAGAGGAGATGCACAGCGTCTAGCACGAAAAAAACGCGTTTTTTCGCCAAGCAGCGGAAAGCGCGTTTTTTGCATATCCTGATGAAAAACGATACCGGGGGAGAAGACATGAAGGAAAAAGAAAATCGCCCGACGCCCACTCAGGAACTGCAGTTGATCGGGCAGGTATTGTCGCTGATCGGGGCTGTCCTTCAATTGATCGGCTACGTGGTGGAATTGAACGACAAGAAGAAATGAGACACCCCATCGCTCGCAGCGAGCATGCCAAGGCGTACAGGTATCTGGTGCTTGTGGATACATGAGGAGAGATGTGTACCATCGACCGTCGGCGGCGTTTTCTCACCAGCCATAGCGGAGTGCATGCAAGGGGAGAATGCCCCCGAATTCTCCCTTTGCATGGATCTGTCTGCTTTTGCTTTGTTTTCGTTATTCACAACTGCAGCCGACAATGACCAACAGGATAAACAGCACGAGCACGAGGCTGAATTCGTCAAATCCGCAACCGTTGAAGATACTGCTCATCACTACCCCTCCTTTCCGCGACTATCATACTGTATGTGTGCGCAGTGGGTTTTGCCTGTACGCTCGCCCAATGCTGGACGCACCGACGAGGAAATCCCCCCGTTTGGACAACGGATGGACAAGCCGGGACAGGTCCGCGGACTTGTAGTACAATAGAAGTCAGAACAAATGTTTCCAGACGGATGGGGAGAATGCCACGCATGAAAGTCATCATTGCCGAAAAACCGGACCAGGCGCTCAAGTTGGCCAGTCCGTTTGCGCATAAAAAGAAGCAGGGCTATGTGGAAATTCAGCCAAACCAGCTGTTTCCCCGGGGGGCCTACATCACGTGGGCGGTAGGTCACGTGTGTGAGCTGGTGCCGCCGGAAGCGTACAATCCTGCCTGGAAAAAGTGGGCGGTGGAGACGCTGCCGATCATCCCGGAATCGTTTCGCCATCAGGTGATAAAGGGCAAGGCCAAACAGTTCGGGATTATCAAGCAGCTGCTCAGGCGGCCTGACGTAAACGAGATCATTCACGCAGGCGACGCCGGACGGGAAGGGGAGCTGATCGTGCGGACGATCGTGGAGATGAGCGGGGTTCGCAAGCCGATGAAGCGGCTGTGGATCTCGTCGCTGACGGAGCGGGCTGTCGTCGCCGGCTTCGCATCGCTATTGGAGGAGGAGCAGACGCGCAATCTGTACCACGAGGCGTACAGCCGGGCCTGCGCCGACTGGCTGGTGGGCATGAACGCCTCCCGCGTGTACACCATCCTGCTAAAGAAAAAAGGAATCAGCGATGTGTTTTCCGCCGGCCGGGTACAGACCCCGACCCTGGCGCTGGTGGTGAAGCGGGAAAAGGAAATCGCCTCGTTTCGGCCGGAGCCGTTCTGGGAAGTAAAGGCCACCTTCGACGTGTGCGGCAAACGGTATGAAGGCGTCTGGCAGAAGGACGGGCAATCGCGGATCAACGACCCCGAGCTGGCGGAGCGGATCGCCGCGTTTTGCCGTGATAAACCGGTACGCGTGTCGGAGGTGAAGACGGAGCGGAAAGAATTCCTGCCCCCGTACCTGTTCAACCTCTCTTCCCTCCAGGCGGCCGCCAACAAGCTGTACAAGTTTTCGCCGCAAAAGACGCTGGACGTGGCGCAAAAGCTGTACGTCAAGGGATATCTCTCCTATCCGCGCTCTGATTCCGCCTTTGTGACGGCCGAGGAGGCGCGGGCGTTCCCGGATATCCTTGCCAGGCTGGCCAGACAGCCGGAGTACCGCGGCTTTTTTCCCGCGCCGAAGTCCTCGATCGCCCAAGATCGACGCTACGTCAACCAAAAAAAGGTAACGGACCACTACGCGATTATCCCGACGGAGCAGGTGCCCACCGTGGCCAAGCTGGGGGACGACGAGCGGAAAATCTACGACCTGGTGGCCCGCCGGCTGATCGCCGCCCATTATGAGAGCGCGCTGTTTGATTACACGACGGTGGTCACGCTGGTGGACGGCCGGGCTGCATTTGTCAGCAAGGGAAAGGTGCAGCTCAGGGCCGGATGGCGGTCGGTGCTGTTCGACGAGGAGAAGGAAGAGGACGAACCGGTGCTGCCGCCGCTGGCCGAGGGAGAAGAGGGGCGGGTGTGCAAAGCAAGCGTCAAGGAGAGCAGGACGCAGCCGCCCAAGCGCTACACCGAAGGTCAGCTGATCACGCTGATGAAGACGGCGGGCAAGCATCTGGACAACGAAGAGCTGGAGAAGGTGCTGATGAAGACGGAAGGGCTGGGCACCGAAGCGACCCGCGCCGCCATCATCGCCACACTGAAACAGCGAAAGTACATCGAGGTCAAGCGGAACCAGGTGTACGCCACCCCCAAGGGTATGCTTTTGATCGATCTGATCGGTGACAAGATCCTGGCCTCGCCGGAAATGACCGCCCGGTGGGAGCAGCGTCTGGCGGAGATCGGGCAGGGATTGGCCTCGCCGCAGGCGTTCATGGAGCAGGTGAAAAAACTGTCCAGCAAGATCGTGCAGGATGCGGTGGAACAGTCGCAAAGCTGGAATTTGGACGGATACGACGTGGCGGCGATGCCGAGGCAGTCCTCTCGGTTCAGCCTGGGCAAAAAGGTGGCCGCCTGCCGCGCCTGCGGCGGCGATCTGGTGGACAAAGGGGATTTTTACGGCTGTGCCAACTACCGCAAGACCGGCTGCGGCGTGACGCTGTCCAAGACCATTTTGGGCAAGAAAATTTCCGCCGCCAACGTCAAACGGCTGATGGAGTCGGGCAGAAGCAATCTCATCAAAGGATTTCAAAAGGGCGAAGAGCGCTTCGACGCCTACCTGCTGTGGGACGACCGGGAGCAAAAGGTGCGTTTGCAGCAGAATGCTGGCGGCGAGGGAGAGCGCAAGGGCAGCATGCGCAAACGAAAGGAGTCCGGTTGAAACCGAGGCCCCTCTTTTTTCGTAGATACGTGTTAGAGAGGCGCAGTTGCAGCTGCGTTGACATTCTTATGCAAGGAGGAAAAATGTCATGTCGTTTTTCAAACGTCTGCGAGACCTGACCATGGCCAATCTGTATGCTCTGATTGAAAAAGCGGAAGACCCCGTTAAAATGACAGACCAGTATCTGCGCGACATGCAGGCCGATCTGGAAGAAGCGGAAAAAGCTGTCGCTGCCCAAATCGCCCTGGAGAAAAAATTCAAGCTGCTGTACGAGGAGCAGGAAGCCCTCGTCAAGAAACGCGACGAGCAGGCCCATCTGGCTGCGCAGGCGAAGAACGTCGATCTCGCCCGACGCGCGTTGGAAGAAAAGAAAGCGGCCCAGCAAAAGATGGAGGAGTACAAGGCAAGCTACGAGCAGAATAAACAGGCGGCTGACAACCTGCGCGAAAAGCTGGCGGAAATGCGCAAGCAGATCAACGAGCTGAAACACAAACGGGAGACCCTGGTCGCCCGCGTCAACGCCGCCAAGGCCCAGAAAAACATCAACAAGGCGATGTCCGGGTTCGACGCAAATACGGCGATGGCGGGGTTGAAGCGCATGGAGGAGAAGGCGCTGCAGCTCGAAGCGGAAGCGGAGGCCAGCGGCGACGTGTACAAAAAAGAAACATCGCTGGACGAGGAAATCGCCAAATTGAACCGTGATCAGGAAATTGAAGACGAACTGGCGGCCCTGATGAAAAAATACGAGGGGTAAACCGCTCCAGGCGGTTCCCCTTTTTCTCTGATTCCGCGAACTGCCGCAAGTAAATTTTGACGCTGTGGAGGGATGGACTTTGTCGTGGTTTGAAGTGCTGGCCATGCTGGTGTGGACCGGGGCCGGCGCCATTCTCTTGTTTGTGCTCATGTGGGTGGACAGTTTGTTCACCAAATACAAGGACATTACGGAAATGAAGAACGGGAACGTGGCGGTAACGACCCGTTTCGTCATGAAGCTGTTTGCCCAGGGCTATATCTTGTCCCGGTCGATTGCCACTTCCAACGATCTGTTTATTGCCCTGTTGGTGTCTGTGGTTTCATTTGTCATTTTGTTCATGCTGGAATGGATTGTCGAACGGCTGTTGAAAATGGCTGCGTCGTTTGATCTGGACGAGGGAACGCGGCAGGGGAAAGTCGCGTACGCATTGTTGGCCGGCTCTTTCCACATCGTCGGCGCTTTGATTTTGGCCGCTTGTCTGTAGTGCGGGGAAAGGAGGGCATCCATGAGTTTGTTCAAGCGAATCCACGGTCTCTTTGCCAAGCATGAGCCGCTGCCCGCAGAGCGCAGCATCCTCACTGTTGGGCCGGGAGATGTGGTGGAGGTTTCCCTGGTCACCTATCAGGTGACGGGCAGGATTCAAAACGTCAGTCGAAACGCCGTGATGCTGACCCTGCAGGACGGCCAGCAGATTCGCTATCTCTATATCGAAGAGCGGGAACAGGTGGTGTATCAGCTCTACAGCGCCATTGACGGCCGGCTGGATTTTGACGATGGAGTCCCGACCACGATCGAAATGGACGGGGTCTACTACCACCTGGAGGAACACTACAGCGGTCACGTGACGGCCCAGGGCAAAACCCCGTTTTCTTCGTCAGGCGAGCAGCACATCTGGCAGTTTCAATCCGACCAGCGCCATCTGCTGCGGATCGAATGGCAGGACGGCCGTTTCATGCTGTACGAGGGAGAGTTTGTCCTCTCGGCTGACGTGCAGGTCTTGCGCGGAACGTAGGGAGGGATGAGGATGGCACAGCGGTTGTTTCGAGCGGTCACGATCTTGTTGGTGCCAGCGCTCTTGCTCTTGTCCCTGGCTGGCTGCGGGAAACCGTCGGCCGGATTGGACTATCCGCTGGAATCGGTGATCTCCAAGGACGACGGGCAGTATTCCCGCGTCTACCGCGCCGAAAACAAAACAGTGCCGGAAGTGGCCCGCGAACTGGCAGAGCAGCGAGAGCCGGACGAAATCTCAAAAGAAGACGAGAAACACATGTTTCTCATCTATCCGGATGAATGGTACCACCTGCAGCAGGATCAAGAGAAGCCTTCGGACACGCTCATCGAAGTGGACAGCAAGGAGTTTGTCCGGCAAAATTACGATCCGTCGTTTCTGGAGGGGTTCATCATCGCCAGCCTGCTGGATGACCTCTTCGATGCGCACAAACATGCCACCGGTTCGTATCGAGGGTATACCACAAGAGACATCTACAAACCAGGGGGGACGTACCGGGTCCCCACCCAGCAGGAAAAAAAGGCGGCTCCTCCTGTCACCAAGCAGGGAACGGGGAGCATCATCAAGCGCAGCGACAAGCCTGCCGATCGGAGTTCCGGAGTCGGTGCGGACGGCAGCATCATCAAAAAAAAGACGGAACCGTCCACAGCGCCATCCGGGCAGGTCGGGCGGATTATCCGCAAGTCTGACAAGAAGACGACCATCTCCAATTCGACATCCACAAAAAAATCCTCAATCTTCTCCCCGCCGCGAAGCAAATCGCCTCCGCGCACGAAGGTTGGTGGCTTCGGCCGTATCACCAAACGACGATAACCTGCTGAAAACAGCGGGTTTCCGACTGAAGCCAACCCGATTGCATCGAAGGAGAAGCACGTTTCCAGGCAGAGCGACTTGTGAGCCCTGCCGAGCGGAGCAGCGATTTGCGGGAAAAAGGATCGCCACCGTTGAACAATCTGCGTAGCCATGCGGCTTTGGCGATCCCCCGCAAATCAATGCGGAGCGAGCAGTATGTGTTTCTCTGTTGGGCGAGCACGGAGCGGCTGACGGAAACGTGTTCTCCTCGCAATGGTCATTTTCTACACACTGTAACCCGCTGAGCACAGCGGGTTTTTCTTATGCCACACAAACGGGCGACCGCCCAACACCGCAGGTAGGTGAGTGTCATACAGTGATACTGGTTAGTCAATCACCTAGCAAGGAGGTCACCTTCGTTGGATTCGCAGACGAGAGTGTATTATCCGTACGTCAGCCCCTTTGACCCGTGTCCGCCGATCCGGGTGAAAACCTATGTGGTCCCCCCCAACCTGTTCATGAATTTTCAGCCCCCCGGACTGCCGCAGTTTTCTGCTCACGAAGCGCTGCGCCACGGCGTGCTCTGGCCGGCATTGTACAGTCCGTACGAGGGACGGGATCGAAAAGGGAGGGAGCGGAAGTGAGCGATCGCAAACAAGTGGACGAACGCTACTACCAGCTTCTGCATGAGCTGCAGGCGCTCGATTTCGTGCTGGTGGAGTTGTCGCTGTACCTGAACACTCACCGAGACGACATGAATGCGGTCCAGCAGTTCAACGAGTACTCCGCCAGACGCTGGCAGGTGGCGTGCGAGTTTGAGGCTCATTACGGACCGCTTTTGCAATTCGGACACAGCTATTCCGGATATCCCTGGCAGTGGCCCGAAACGCCGTGGCCGTGGCAGGTATGAGGATGAGGAGGAGAATCAAACGTGTGGATTTATGAGAAAAAACTGCAGTACCCCGTACGCGTGAGCAAATGCGATCCGCGTATGGCGAAGCTCCTGATCGAGCAGTATGGCGGCGCCGATGGGGAGCTGGCGGCGGCGCTCCGCTACCTGAACCAGCGGTACACCATCCCTGACAAGGTGATCGGTCTGTTGACGGATATCGGGACAGAAGAGTTTGCGCACCTGGAAATGATTGCTACCATGGTGTATAAGTTGACGAAAGACGCCACGATCGAGCAGTTGGAGGAAGCCGGCCTCTCCCCCCACTACGTTAATCACGACAGGGCGCTGTTTTACAACAATGCCGCCGGCGTCCCCTGGACGGCGGCGTACATCCAGGCCAAAGGCGACCCGATTGCCGACCTGTACGAAGATATTGCCGCCGAGGAAAAAGCGAGAGCCACCTATCAATGGCTGATTGACATGACGGACGATCCCGACCTGAAGGACGGCCTCAAATTCCTCCGCGAACGGGAGATCGTCCACTCGCTGAGATTTCGTGAAGCAGTGGAACTCTTGAAAGAAGAGCAGGGACGAAAGAAATTTTTCTGATTTACTGTCTGATCCACCTGTACAGGTGGTTTTTTTCTTGCCCTGATTTCCCGAAAGGTCAACGGGTCTTTCGCCATCCTGCAGTTCGTCAGTTTTCATGACGAAAAACAGTCGGAAACTCGACAAAAGAAGAAAGGATGTGCACACACTGTTCGACAGTCTTTGATGGGCGGTTTTGGCTATGATGGCATTGTTGGCAAAAGACCCGTCGCCTCCGCCAGTCTCGTGCTTGGAGGATACCGGCAGAAAGGAGCGTTCAACGATGTTGGAACGAATCTTACAGCTTCGCTCGCAGTCCATGACCATCGCGCAAATCGCCAAAGAATGCGGGCTGACCGTGGGCCAGGTGAAATACCGGCTGCAGAAGGGCAGATCGCGTTCGGCGGCCGAACCTGACTCCAGCAGCCGGAATGCTGTCCCGCCAAAGAACAAACCGGACGACGGGTGGCGGCTGCCGCCGTTTTACGGGAGGGATGTGGTCAAACTGATGGTGCAGGGGCCGACGGTGCTGTTTGTCTATTGGGAGATCACCTGGCCGCGCATGCGGATGGTCGCATCCTACCTGCAGGCAGACTACCGGCAGATCGACAAGGGGCTCCGTCTCTACGACGTGACCGACTGCTTGTTTGACGGCACCAACGCGCATTGCCACCTGGACGTGACCGTGTCACATGACGCCCACTCCTGGTTTGTGCATGACGTCCAGCCGGGGAGAACGTACATCGCCGACTTTGGTCTGTTCCACCGCGAGCGCTTCTACCCGATCCTGCGCTCGGAACCGGCAGCGACACCGCGCAATTACCCTGCCGCATGGGGCGAGCCGCTGGTGGAGCCAGCCACCGACACGCGCGTACCAGCCTGGTTTGAGAACTTTTCTTCCTATTCCCTCTATCCCAAAACGTCAAAATGAGCGAGGTGTCTGTGGTGTCAAACGGTTATCTCTCCCTCGTGCTGCATGCCCATATGCCTTACGTGCGGGATGGCGAGCGGGATGATCGCCTGGAAGAGCGCTGGGTGTACGAGGCCATGCTCGAATCGTACATTCCGCTGTTGCTGGTGTTTGAAAAGCTGCTCGCGGACGGCATCCCGTTTCGCATCACGCTGGCCGTTTCACCTCCGCTGCTGTCCATGCTTGACGATCCGTTGATCCGTGAGAGATTCCGGCGCCATCTCGCCAAAACGGTCGAGTTGGCCGGAAAGGAATGCAAGCGGACGAGCGGCAGCCCGGAGGAGCACCGCGTCGCCAAAATGTATCTGCAGCGCTTTCGGGAAATCGCCCAGTACTGCCGCAAGTGGGATTATGCGCTTGTATCCGCTTTGAAACGGCTGCAGGAGAGCGGCTGCGTGGAGCTGATTACGTGCGCCGCGACTCACGCGTTTCTCCCCTTTGTAGAGACGGAAGAGGCAATCCGCGCCCAGCTTATGGTAGGGATTGATACGCATGAGCGTATTCTCGGCCGCCGTCCCGCGGGAATCTGGCTGCCCGAGTGCGGCTATACCCCGGGGCTGGACCGCCTGCTGAAAGAGGCGGGCATCCGCTACTTTTTCACCGACAGCCACACGGTTCGCCACGCCACTCCTCATCCGCGGCGGGGGCTGTTTGCGCCGCTGTTGACCCCGTACGACGTAGCCGCCTTTCCACGCGATGAAGAAGCGTCGCGTCAAGTGTGGAGCTCTGTCACCGGCTATCCCGGAGATTACGATTACCGGGAATATTACCGGGACATCGGGTTTGATCTGGACTGGGCGTACATCGCTCCGTACGTTCATCCCGAGGGATTCCGCGTACATACAGGACTCAAGTACCACCGGATCACCGGGCGGGATGAGCCAAAAGCCATTTACGATCCCGACCGGGCGAGGGAGAAGGCGGACGTTCACGCCGGTCATTTCCTCGCCAGTCGGGAGGCACAGGTGGTGCAGGCGGCCGAATGGCTGGATCCCCCTCCGCTGATTACGGCCACGTACGACGCCGAACTGTTCGGCCACTGGTGGTACGAAGGGCCGCAGTTTCTCGATTTTCTGCTGCGGAAGGCTGCCTGCGATTCACATGTGATCAGTCTGACCACGCCCTCCGCCTACCTGGACGCCTACCCCCAGATTGACCGGGGGCGTCTGCCGATGTCGTCCTGGGGGCGAAACGGCTACGGCGAAGTCTGGCTCAACGAGCGAAACAGCTGGATTTACCGCCACCTGCACCAGGCTGAACGGGACCTGATCGAACTGGTGGAAAAGACCCATGACGATCATGAGGCACGTCCGCTGTTGCGGCGCGGACTGCAGCAGGCGGCCCGGGAGCTGATGCTGGCGCAAAGCAGTGACTGGGCTTTTATCATGGACGGACAAACCGTGGTTGATTACGCCGTCCGCCGCACTCACGACCATCTCACCTGCTTTCGCGAGCTGGTGGAGCAGATTGAGGCGGGGACGATTGATCCCGAGCGACTGGCCGCAAGAGAGCAGGCGTATCCGCTTTTCCCCGATCTGGACCTGCGGTACTATTTGCCGATAAGTTCGCATAGAGTGAACGTATCGCGTCAGTATGTGGCCGCCGGCAGTGAGCGTCAAGAAGGGCTTCGGGTGCTGATGTTGAGCTGGGAGTTTCCGCCCCGCGTCGTCGGCGGACTGGGCCGGGCCGTGTACGACCTGGCCTGCCATCTGGCAAGGCAGCACGCAGAGGTGCACGTATTGACAGCCTCACCAGGTACGGCAGCGCACTCGGAGCTGGTAAACGGGGTGTGCGTCCATTGGCTCAACACCTACGTCCCGGGAGAGCAGAGCGATTTTCTCGACTGGGTATTTCAGCTCAACCTGGCGATGACAGACGCGGCGGAACGATTGGTGCGGCAGGGATTTCGGCCCGATCTCATCCACGCGCACGACTGGATGGTCGGATGGGCAGCGCTGGAGCTGAAACAGCGTTGGGAACGGCCGTTGGTGACGACGATCCACGCGCTGGAACACGGCCGTCATCAAGGGATTCACACCCCGCTGCAGCAGCGGATTCACGAGCGCGAACAGCTTCTCTCCACCGCATCCGACCGCCTCATCGTGTGCAGCCGCTACATGGCCGGGGAGGTGAACAGGCTGTTTAGCGTACCGCATGAGTGTATCGCCGTGATCCCCAACGGCGTCGCATGCCCGCCGGCCGCGACTGCGGATGAAGCAGAGTGCATGCGCGTCGTGCGGGAGGAACTGGGGCTGGGGACGGGACCGGTCATCTTCTTTGTCGGCCGGATGGTGCGGGAAAAAGGGGTGCACCTGCTGTTGGAGGCCGCCCCCCGCGTATTGCACGAACACCCGGAAGCCGTCTTCGTTCTGGCGGGAAAAGGGCCCATGCTGGAAGAGTGGCGGCAGATGGCGGAGCAGCGGGGGCTGGCGTCTCGCGTCCGATTTCTCGGCTTTGTCGACGACGACCGCCGCAATCTGCTCTTCCGAATGGCAGCGGCAGCCGTTTTTCCCAGCTTGTACGAGCCGTTCGGCATCGTGGCGCTGGAAGCCATGGCGCTGGGGACACCGGTGATTGTGGCCGACACGGGAGGCTTGCGGGAAATCGTCCGCCACGGCGAAAACGGGCTCACCTTTTACACCGGCAACGCCAATTCGCTTGCTGATCAGTTGTGCTGGCTCCTGCACTGCCCCGATGAACGCGAGCGGCTGGTCCGCACGGCGCGTGAGGACATCCTGTGTCAATACGACTGGAACCGGTTGGCGCTTCAGACGATGGATTTGTATCGTTCATTGGGTTCAGCCTGGGCAACTTCGATCTGACCGAGAGGAGGAACGGTTGATGAAAGCAGTGATCATGGCCGGCGGCAAGGGAACCCGCCTGCGCCCGTTGACGGTCCATACGCCCAAACCGATGGTGCCGTTGTTAAACCGTCCCTGCATGGAATACACGATCCACCTGCTGAAACGCCATGGCATTACGGACATCGCGGTCACGCTGCAGTACCTTCCCGATGCCATCCGCAGCTACTTTGGCGACGGATCACGCTTTGGCGTCTCGCTTACCTATTTCGAAGAAGCGACGCCATTGGGCACGGCGGGCAGCGTCAAAAACTGCGCTGAATTCCTGGATGACCGGTTCCTGGTGATCAGCGGAGACACCTTGACGGACATCGATTTGACAGAGGCTGTCCGTTTTCACGAGCGAAACGGCGCATTGGCCACGCTGATCCTGACCAGAGTGGAGACGCCGCTGGAATTCGGCGTCGTCATGACGGACGAGAGCGGACGAATCACCCGGTTCCTGGAAAAGCCCAGCTGGGCCGAAGTGTTCAGTGATACGGTCAACACAGGCATGTACGTCTTCGAACCTGAGGTGCTTTCTTACATAGAAGAAGACAGAGAAGTGGATTTCAGCAAAGAGCTGTTTCCCGCCTTTTTGGACGCGGCTCTGCCGCTGTTCGGCCACATCGCGGAGGGCTACTGGTCGGACATCGGGTCCCTGGACGTGTATCGGCAGACGCAGGCTGACATGCTGGACGGACGGGTGCGGGTGGAGATTGACGCGCGAGAGATTGCCCCCCGGATCTTTCTCGAAAACCACGTGCGGATTGATTCGTCCGTGCGGCTGGAAGGGCCCGTGTACATCGGGGAAAACGTCCATTTGCAAGCGGGTGTGTCGGTCGGTGCCTACTCCGTGCTGGGCAGTCATTCGGTCATTTGCGCCGGGACCAGGCTGGGGCAGTCGATTTTGTGGGAAAACTCCTATATCGGCCAGCGGGCGGAACTGACAGGCGCTATTCTGGGCCGCAACGTGAGCGTCGGACCGTGTGTCCTGCTGGGCGAGGGCGCGGTCATCGGCGACCGCTGCCGGATCGGTGCCAAGGCGGTGGTAAAAGACGGGGTCAAGGTCTGGCCCCACAAGGAAATTGAGGAATGCGCCAACGTACACACGTCGCTCATTTACGGAACCAAGCAGTCAAAACGCCTGTTCGGCGGCAATGGCATCAAAGGGCTGGCAAATGTGGAGATTACGCCGGAGTTCGTAACCCGGCTGGCTGCCGCATACGCCTACCTGCTCAAGCCGGGCAGCAAAATCGCCCTGTCCGCCTGCGCCCACCCGTTTGCCCAACTGCTCAAGCACAGCGTCATGACCAGTCTCTGCTCGTCCGGAATTGACACGATCGACATCGGCATCAGCATCGCGCCGGTAAACCGGTACGCCGTCCGACAGTTTCACTGCCAGGGCGGGATTCACATCCACATGGACGAATCGGCTGAGGAGAAGCAAGTAGTGATCCAGTTCGTCGACCAGCTGGGGCTGCCGGTCTCCCGCGATTGGGAGCGGAAAATTGAAAATGCCTGCTGGCAGGAGACGTATGTCCGTTCGCTGCACCACCTGGGTTATCTGCACGTGGAACACCAGGTGCAGGAAACCTACACGCGTGAACTATTGGAGCAGATCGACGCGGCACTGATTCGGCGCCGGGGATTCAACCTGCTAATCGAGTGCGAGCCCCGCTTCCTGCCGGCGTTTCTGGCTCCGCTGTTTGGCGCGCTGGGTGTGACCGCCGTGTACGGCGCCGTCGCAGAAGGGGTCGGCAGGCACGGTGTCGATCTGGCTGTCCGCCTGCACAAAAACGGCGAGCAGTTCGAGCTGTTCACGGACACGGGGGAACGCCTGACACCGGAACAACTTATGGCGCTGCAGCTCCTCGCCTGCCGGGGGCAGCGACGGCAGATCGGCCTGCCGGTCAGCGCGCCGGAAGAGATGGAGCAGCTGGCCCGGCGGATGCAGGTGGAGGTGGTCCGCACCAAGTTGTCGCCGCGCGCGATGATGGAGGTGTCGCCGGACGAGCGGTTCCATCCGCTGTTTGATGCGGTTTTCAGCCTGGTCTGCATCCTTGCGCACCTGTCACGGGAAAAACAGCCGCTCAGCCAGTTGACCGCTCAGCTTCCGGCGTGCCACATGGACAAAACGACGGTGTTTTGTCCGTGGGCATGGAAGGGAAAAGTGATGCGTAAAATGTTGGAGGAACACAAAGGCCAGCAGCTGGAGTTGGTGGACGGCATCAAGGTGTACGACGCCCACGGCTGGGTGCTGATTCTGCCGGATACAGAACATTCCCACGTCAATATCATTTCACAGGGCGTGACAGCGGAATCAGCATCGACGCTCGCCGCATTGTTCGCCCGGAGGATAGCGGAGTTCCAGTCCCGATAACGCGCCTTGTTTTCGGGAACCTTCTCGTGAAGTTTCAGATCGGAAGGGGCGTGACATCATGCCAAGACCGCTTGTGGTGGGTAACGGAAAGCTGCTGATCAATTTTGACGACAGACTGCGCATGCGCGATCTCTTCTATCCGTATGTCGGGCAACTGAATCACGTGGGCGGTCATTACTGCAAGCTGGGCATCTGGGTGCAGGGGCGGTTTTCCTGGTTGGATGAAGACGGATGGGAACGCAGGCTCGGCTATCGCGACGAGTCGCTCGTCACCGATGTCACCGCCCGTCACGAGAAATTGGGGCTTTCGCTCTGCATCGCAGACGGCGTGCATCAGCGCGACCCGATTTACCTCAAACAGGTCCGTGTCCGCAACCACTTCGCGGAGACGCGGGAAGTGCGCCTGTTTTTTCATCACGACTTCAGCTTGAACGAGACCGAAGTGGGGGATACGGCCGTGTACGATCCCCTGCTTCACACCGTGTACCATTACAAGCGCAATGTCTACATCATGGTGAACGGCCGGACGGCGGAGAACGGCGGCATTTTTCAGTACAGTGTGGGCATCAAGCGGTTTAATTACGCGGAAGGAACCTGGCGGGACGCAGAGGACGGTCTGCTGGAAGGAAACACGATCGCGCAGGGCTCGGTGGACAGCACCGTTTCGTTCCGCCTTGTGCTGGAGCCGCTGGCGGAGCAGACGCTGTACTACTGGATGTGCGTTGGTGACACGTACCCGGCGGTCAAGGAATTGAACCAGTACGTGCTGGACAGCGGAGCGGACCGGCTGCTGTCGCGCGTGGACGTCTACTGGCGGCGTTGGGTGAACAAGGAGGAGCAAAGCTTTGCTGACCTGCCGCCTGAGGTGATCCGCCTGTACAAACAGAGCCTGTTGATCATCCAAACACAGATTGATCAGAACGGCGCCATTCTGGCCGCCAACGATTCGGACATCCTGCAGTACAACCGCGATCATTACAGTTACATGTGGCCGCGCGACGGGGCGCTGGTCGCCAGCGCGATGGTCCGCGCGGGATACGGCGGGACGGTGGCGCCGTTTTTTCGCTTTTGCCGTGACGCGCTGACGGAGGACGGCTATCTGCTGCACAAGTACAATCCAGACGGGTCTGTCGGTTCGAGCTGGCACCCGTTTGTTCGGGACGGGGAGTACCAGCTTCCCATCCAGGAGGACGAGACGGCGCTTGTTCTCCACGCGCTGTGGGAGATGTACCGCTGCAGCAAGCAGATTGAATTTTGCCAGCGGCTGTATCCCACACTGGTCAGGCCGGCGGCCCGGTTTTTGCTGTCCCATCTCCATCCCGAATGGCACCTCCCCCTCCCCAGCTACGATCTGTGGGAAGAGCGCAGAGGAATCTTTACCTTTACCAGTGCCACCGTCTACGCCGGGCTCAAGGCGGCGGCAAGGTTTGCCCAACTGTTTGGCGACGATCACCGCTTCCAGCGCTATGACGAAGGGGCGGAGCGCGTCCGTGCGGCCATGTTGCAGCATCTGTACGATCCGGACCTCTGCCGTTTTTTGCGCGGGGGGTACCTGCGGTCAGACGGAAAGCTGGAAAAGGATGAAACGGTGGATAGCAGCCTGTACGGACTGTTTGCCCTGGGCGTGATGCCGGCAGACGATCCCCGGGTCGTCAGCACGATGGAGGCGGTTAGGCGCAGTCTGCGGGTGGATACGCCGGTGGGCGGAATCGCCCGGTACCAGGGTGATCCGTATTTTCGCAAGGCACACGACGCGGCCAGGGTGCCGGGGAACCCCTGGATTATCTGCACGCTGTGGGTAGCCGATTGGGAAATTGCGAAAGCGCAATCGCTGGAAGAACTTGGCGAAGCGAAAAAGCGGCTCGACTGGGTGGTGCGGCACGCGATGGAAAGCGGCGTGCTGTCGGAGCAGTTGGACCCGTACACCGGCGAGCCCGTCTCCGTTGCGCCGCTCACCTGGTCGCACGCCACCTTTGTCGCCACGGTGCTGCGTTACGTGGACAAAGCAAACGAGCTGAAGCAAAAAAGGGAGAGGTGAATCGCAGTGAACGACATCCGCTTTGGCACGGACGGCTGGCGCGCCATCGTCGCCGATCAATTTACGATGGAAAACGTGCGCGTCGTCGCCCAGGCCATTGCAGCCTATACCAGGGAAATCGGCCAACAGGAACAGGGCATTCTCATCGGTCATGACACGCGCTTTTTGGGCCGACGCTTCGCCGAGACCGTGGCAGGCGTGCTGGCCGCCAACGGCATTCGCGTCTATCTGGTCAACGAAGCAGCACCGACGCCGGCCGTGGCCTTTGGCGTCAAGCATTTTGCCGCCAGCGGCGCGGTGATGATTACCGCCAGCCACAACCCGCCTGAGTACAACGGGATCAAATACATTCCCGATTATGCCGGACCGGCCGCTCCGGAGATCACCAGCAGGCTGGAAGCGTTGATCCGGGCGGTCCAGGAGGCGGGCGGCGTCCGGGACATTCCGCTGGATGAAGCCAAGGCGCGCAAGCTGCTGCAGGTGATCGTGCTCCGTCCGCACTACGAGGCGCATCTCAGGCGAATGGTCCACCTGGACGTGCTGAAACAATCACCGCTGCGGGTCGTGATTGATCCCATGCACGGCGCCGGGATTGGCTACGTAAGCGGACTGCTGAAAGAAGCAGGGGTGGAGACGATCAGCATCCGCGAGACGGCCGACCCGTTTTTTGGCGGCAGCCTGCCGGAGCCGAACGATCACCACCTGTCCTTGTTGAAGAGGGAGGTCATCGACCGGCAGGCCGACCTGGGGTTGGCCAATGACGGAGACGGGGATCGCTTCGGAGCCGTTGACCGTTTCGGCCGGTACGTGCCGCCCAACGCCGTGCTCGCCCTGCTGACCCGCCATCTGGTCAAAAACAGGGGGCTGCGCGGCCGAATCGTACGCACCGTGGCGACCACCCACCTGTTGGACCGGATGGCGGCCCGCTACGGTCTGGAGCTGGTGGAGACGCCGGTTGGGTTCAAGTACATCGGCGCCCAAATGCTGCGGGGAGACGTGCTGATCGGCGGCGAGGAAAGCGGCGGCGCCAGCATTTTCGGCCACATTCCGGAAAAGGACGGCATTCTGATCAACCTGCTGTTGGCGGAGATGTGCGCCTGGGAAAAGAAAGGCATCGATCAGATTCTTCAGGAGGTCTGCGACGAGTATGGCGAGCTGTTTTCGACGCGCCTGGATATCCGCCTGCCGGGAAAAGAACGCTGGATACAGCAGATGCTGGCGGTGCCGCCTGGCCAGGTAGGCCCGTTTGCAGTGCGGGGAGTAAACCGCATGGACGGCGTCAAGCTGCTGCTCGACGGCGGTCATTGGGTGCTGATCCGTCCGTCCGGAACGGAGCCGCTTCTCCGCATTTACTGCGAGGCGGCGAACCCTGCCGCTCTTGAACAGATCAGAGAGGCTGTCCAAGACTGGTTTATCGAGATCAACGCGTAACGAACAAGCCCCTTTTGCGGTCTTGCCGGAAACGAACATGCATGTGCGGGGAAAAATAAAAGAGGCCGCCTCCCAGACTGGCCCATGCGGCGGGGAGGCGGCTTTTGCCGTTGTTCAACAGCATCCGCCGAGCAGGTTGCCTAATTTTCTGGTTTTGCTAGAATCAAAAAGAAGAAACCCTTCCGTGACGAAAGAAGAGGACACATGCGCATTCATCGAGACGTGTTGGACCCGTTCCTGCGTGAGGTAAAACTGGAAAGCCGTTCGCCGGACGACCCGGTCGTCGTGTTGCACACACCGTACCCGTGGGAATTGGTGGGAAGGGGCAACTACGCGGCGGTGTTCGCCCATCCTGACTACCCGGACGTGGTGGTGAAGCTGTACGCACCGGGGCGTCCCGGTTGGGAACAGGAAGTGGACGTGTACCGCAAGCTGGGGCAGACCCGCTCGTTTCCCGTCTGCTATCAGGCGGAGCCCTGCTTTCTGGTGCTGACGCGGATCAAAGGCATCTCGTTGTTTGACTGCCTTCGCTACGGCATTCCGATCCCGCCGCAGGTGATCGAGGACGTGGAGGAGGCGCTGGAGGAAGCCCGGTCCAAGGGGCTGTATCCCCACGACGTGCACGCCAAAAACGTGCTGATGGATCAGGGGCGGGGCTATCTGATCGACGTGTCCGACTACTACAAAAACATACCGGACAGCAAGTGGCGCGACTTGCGACGGGCGTACTACAAGTTCTACCTGCCGCTTTTCAAGGACCGCGGCTGGAAGATACCGCTCTGGGTGCTGGATGGCGTGCGCAAAGGGTATCGGTACTACAAAAAGCTGTCCCGCCTCTTTCGGTGAGCAGGGGAAGACGCACCGGTCCACGGGGAGCGTGGATCGTTTCATTGTTTCACAAGCGGCGCTGTGGTATCATTTTCTGTTGACGTCATGTTGCTGGCTGTCTGAGTCGGAGTAAGGAGGACCCCATCGATGTACTATCTCATTGCTGCTGCCATTGTCGCGCTCGATCAATGGACCAAGAACCTGGTGGTGACCCGGATGGAACTGGGGCAGTCGATTCCCCTGATTCCAGATGTGTTTCACCTCACGTCCCATCGGAACATGGGAGCGGCATTTGGCATCCTGCAAAACCAGCGATGGCTGTTTGTGATCATCACGATTGCCGTCGTGATCGGCATTCTGGTGTCGCTCGTGCGCATCGGCAAGCGGCAGCCGCGCGTGTCTCTCGCGCTTTCGCTGGTGTTGGGCGGGGCGATCGGCAATTTCATCGACCGCGTCAGCACGGGCCAGGTGGTCGATTTTCTCGATTTTACCCTGATCAACTTTCCGATTTTCAATGTAGCCGATATGGCCATTACATTCGGCGTTGCCCTGCTGCTGCTGGACGTGCTGCTGGAGGGCAGACGCAAGGCCGAGTAAGTGGTAAATGGAACGAGTGGTTGTAAACGATACTAGCGTACTACATACGAGGAGACAGAGATGAACGACACGCAGTTGTTTGAACGGTACGACTGGACCGTTGAGCCTGCCGACGCGGGTGAGCGGATTGACAAATTCATCACGATGCAAAACGAAGACTGGTCCCGGTCACAAGTGCAAATCTGGATCAAGGAAGGCCGAGTGTCCGTCAACGGGGAGCCGGTGAAAAGCAACTACAAGCTGGCGGCGGACGACGAGATTACGCTGCGCGTCCCCCCGCCGAAGGAAATGGCGATCGAGCCGGAGCCGATGCCGCTCGACATCGTTTACGAAGACGCCGACGTAATTGTTGTGAACAAGCCGCGCGGGCTGGTGGTCCATCCTGCCCCCGGACACTACAGCGGCACACTGGTCAACGGTCTCTTGGCCCACTGCAAGGATCTGTCGGGGATTAACGGCGTGCTTCGGCCTGGCATTGTCCACCGCATCGACAAGGACACGTCCGGTCTGTTGATGGTGGCCAAAAACGACAAGGCGCACGTCAGCCTCGCCCGGCAGTTGAAAGAGCACAGCGTCAACCGCAAATACGTGGCCATCGTGCACGGGGTTATCCCGCACGAAATGGGCACAATCGACGCGCCGATCGGCCGGGACCCGAAAAACCGGCAGCAGATGGCCGTCGTCTTTGAAAACAGCAAACCGGCCGTCACCCATTTTGTCGTGCTGGAACGGTTTAAGGCGTTTACCCTGGTGGAGTTGAAGCTGGAGACGGGGCGCACCCACCAGATCCGGGTGCATATGAAATACATCGGCTATCCGCTGGCGGGAGACCCCAAGTACGGGCCGAAAAACACGCTGGAACTGAACGGCCAGGCGTTGCACGCGAAAACGCTGGGCTTTGACCATCCGCGCACGGGCGAGCGGCTGGAGTTTGAAGCGCCGCTGCCGCAGGATCTGCTGGACGTGATTCACCAGCTGCGGCAAGCCTGACACAGCGCACACATAATACGGTTCAGCGAATTAAACGCTAGGGAGTACCACAGATGTTCCCTGGCGTTTTTTGTTGCCGATGAAACATTGCCGCGTTGGTATCGTCATACCAACGACGAGAGAAAAAGGAGGAGTACGCATGTGGACGATGGTGAAACTGGCGGCATGTGCAGCGGCGCTGACGGCGTCGGTGCTGACCACATCCGCCCAGACCGGAACAGTCCCGGTCGCGACGGGTCAGGGCTCGGCTCCCGCGCCATCCCTGCCGACGGGAAGTGAACCGGCGGTAGACGTGCAGCCGGGAGAGCGGGCCGCAGACGCCCCTCAGCGCGTCAGCCAGACTGCCGTTCCGGCGACGATCGCGTTTATCCACAATAAGCATTTGTGGATACTCGACGCCAGCAAGGCCGACGCCGTGCCCGTGCAGGTGACGACGCAGGGTGAAGCAGAGATCGCCGGGTGGTCGGCCGACGGCAAATGGCTGCTCTACCTGCTGTACGAAAAGGAGGCGCGCTCCAGTTCGTCACCGGCTTACTTGTGGGCGGTGAAGGCGGACGGAACCGGAGCATTCCAGGTGGATGTGCGGCCCGTCTTGGAACATCCCAAGTGGTCGCCTGTCTCCCGCACCTTCGCCTACCTGGTCGCTGCGTCCGGGGCGGACGAGGACCGAAAAAAGCTGTTGGTGGTGGCGGAAATGGCCGGGGAGAAAGCGGGCGTCGTCAGCACCCAGACGATGGAGCTGGCCGATTTTGCCTGGATGCCGGACGGCAAGCGCCTGCTCGTCTCCGTGCCTGTCGCTTCGGACCGTCCGATGACGCTCAGGCTCATTGATCTGGCAGGCAATCAGCTGGCCGTCTATCCGCTTACCGAGCAGTCCAATGTGGACGAAGACATCTATCCGCTGGAGGCTACAGGGTTGAAAGTCGCTCCGGACGGCAAGCGGGTGGCTTACTATGTGTGGATGAATGCCGCTTCGCTTTCTAATGACGGCGTGCCGATTCAGATCCTTGACCTGACCCGCTCCGGCAGCAAACCGGTGGACATCGGCAGCGGTCTGGCCTATCCGCAGTGGCTGGCCTGGTCGCCGGACAGCAGCCTGCTGGCGTTTATCGACGGCGAAGATCGCATGGCCACGCACAACAAGCGCGTGATGATTGCCGATGCCAACGGGCGGGTGATCCCGGCAGGGCAGCCGGACAAGGTGGATGCGCAGCCGACGTGGACAGCCGCCTCTCCGTACACGCTGTATTTTACCCGCGGTGTTGAGACGTATTTTGAGGACGACCCGGAAAATCCGAAGGTGCCCGGGCAGCGCATTTGGCGGCGAAGCGCTGACGGCAGTCAGCAGGCTGTGACGCAGGGGACGGACAAGACGGCCGATATCTTTCCCACCCTGTCACCGGACGGAAACGCCTTGCTGTTTGTCCGGCTTGATGCCGCCGAACACGGCTCGCTCTATCTGAAAACGGGCAGTGAACGCGAAGTGGAACTGCTTCGGCATGTGACGGGTTCCGTCGGGTTTTACGGCAACCACCTGCCGGCGTGGATCAGCGTTTTCTGGAAAGAGCAAAAACCTCATTGACACGGCTTGCGATTCGTGCCATAATTCATTCTGACAAAGGGAACCTTTAAATCCAGTCCTGTGAGGCTGGCAAGGGCACGGATACGCAGAGACGGCAGGAAAAAGGGCGGATCACCCCTTTTGCCTGTCATCGGCCAGTGGCTTCTTGTCGCCTGACAAGAAGCCTTTTTTGTGCCACAGGTAAGACAAGCCGATTTCCGGGAGGGAAGCGCACGTGATCAACAAGAGCGTCATCATGGACGAAGCGGCCATCCGTCGGGCACTGACGCGGATCGCCCACGAAATCATCGAGCGGAACAAGGGTGTGGAAGACTGTATCATCGCCGGCATCAAGACGAGGGGCATCTACCTGGCGCAGCGGCTGGTGGAGCGGATCGAACTGATCGAAAACGTCAAGGTACCGGTCGGCCAGTTGGACATCACCTTTTACCGGGACGATCTGCAGCACAAATCAGAAGATGCGGTGCTGCACGGTGCCCAGTTGCCCGGTGACATCACCGGCAAGACGGTCATTCTCGTCGACGACGTGCTGTACACCGGACGAACGGTTCGGGCCGCACTGGACGCGCTGATCGACAACGGCCGCCCACGCATGATCCAGTTGGCCGTGCTGGTGGACCGCGGCCACCGCGAGCTGCCGATCCGACCCGACTTTGTCGGCAAGAACGTCCCTACGTCCCGTACTGAGATTGTGGACGTGAAGCTGGCGGAAGTGGACGGGATGGACATGGTCACCATCCGCCAGTTGATCTGAGACAAAAATGGATACGCCTCTTTAACCGCAATCCCGTGAGGTTGCGAAGAGGTTTACGCGCTTTCCATGCCCGTGGAAGGATGGAAGGAGTATGCCTCTTTGTGCCTGCACAAAGAGGTTTTTTGTTGGCCGAAATACGCAGTGCAGTATAGACAAATAAAAGACAAAACAAACGCAGGGGGACAATACAGATGAGTCAAAAAAACTTTGTCGATGTGCACGAAACACCCGCGGTCTCCAAGCTGCTGCCGCTCAGCATCCAGCACCTGTTTGCGATGTTTGGCGCGACTGTGCTGGTGCCGATTCTGACCGGCCTGGACCCGGCGACCGCGCTCTTTACCAGCGGGGTGGGAACACTCCTGTTTCTGCTGATTACCAAAGGCAAGCTGCCCAACTACCTGGGATCGTCGTTCGCCTTTATCGGCCCGATCATCACGGTAAGCCAGGCCTATGGCGTCGGCACCGCGCTGCTGGGCTGTCTGCTCTCCGGTCTGGTCTACGTCATCGTGGCGGCGATCGTGCAGAAGGCCGGCGTCAAGTGGCTGGACCGCGTTCTGCCACCGGTGGTGATCGCGTCCGTCATCGTCGTCATTGGCCTGAGCCTGTCGGTGGTGGCCGTCGATATGGCGACCAAGGTAACGGTGGACGGCCAGTCGGTCATGTCGCTCACCTCCATTGAAATTTCACTGGTGACGATGATTGTAACGGTTCTGGCGGCTGTGATGCTGCGCGGCTTTTTTGCCCTCATTCCGATTCTCATCGGCATCATCGCCGGGTACCTCTACACGCTCATGCGTCATCCTGAGCTGATTGACTTGAACAAGGTGGCTACTGCAGAGATCATTTCCGCTCCGGACTTCAAGCTGAAAGAAGTGGCCTTCGCGCTCGGCGACCCGTCCGCCTGGGTAGCGGCGCTGATCATTGCGCCGGTCGCGTTTGTCACGCTGGCGGAGCACCTCGGCCACCTGCTGGTGACGAGCCGGGTAATGGACCGCGATCTGATGAAAGATCCCGGACTGCACCGCAGCTTGCTGGGGGATGGAGTGGCGACCGCGCTGGCCGGTCTGATTGGCGGACCGCCTGCCACCACGTACGGGGAAAACATCGGTGTGCTCGCCATCACCCGTGTGTTCAGCCGCACGGTGATTGCGCTGGCGGCGGTATTGGCAATCCTGTTCTCCTTCTGCGGCAAAATCAGCGAGCTCCTGATGACGATTCCGACGCCGGTGCTGGGCGGTGTCTCCATCATCCTGTTCGGGATTATCGCGGCCCAGGGGCTTCGCATGTACGTCGAAAGCAAAGTGGACTTTTCCAACAAGCGCAACATGATCATTGCCGCCGCGATTCTGGTGACCGGGATCGGCGGTTACAAAATCAGCTTCGAGGGCGTTTCCTTCTGGCAGTCTTTCCTGCACAACCTGACAATTGACAACATCGCCTTCTCCACCTTCCTCGGCATCGTGCTGCACCTGATCCTGCCGGGCAAGGAATCGGCGATGGGGGAAGCGCACCGCGAAGAACAAAAGCATATCGCCTGACACGTTCCGACGACCTTTAAATCAGTCCCGAGAGGCTGGCAAGGCGGCTGGGCGCTGTTTCACCTGCGCACAGGGAAGCAAATCACGAGCTTCTTGCCTTACCTGCCTTCACGGCAAAGACGGCAAGAAGCTTTTTTTATCCAATTGCGGAATACGGAGGGATTTTCGATGAGCATCGTCACGCACCTGATTGGCATGAAAGAGCTGACAACGGATCAGATCGAGCGGCTGCTGGATCGCGCCGAATACTGGGCGGAGCGGCCTGGTGTGCAGACGGATGTGCTGAAGGGACGCTTCATCGCCAACCTGTTCTTCGAGGCCAGCACGAGAACCCGCTTTTCGTTTGAGGTGGCGCAAAAACGGCTGGGTGCGCACGTGCTGAATTTCATCCCGGAGACCTCTTCCACTGTAAAAGGGGAAACGATCTACGACACGATCCGCACGCTGGAAGCGATGGGCGTGGAGGCGGCGGTCATCCGCACGAAAAAGGACGGCCTGCTGACGGAACTGGCCTCTGAAGTCAGCCTTCATCTGATCAACGCGGGCGACGGCACCAACGAACATCCCACCCAGTGTCTGCTCGACCTCTTGACGATGCGGCAGCAGTTCGGCCGGATCGAGGGGCTGACCGTGGCCATCATCGGTGACCTTCGCCACAGCCGCGTGCTCGGTTCGCATCTGCACGCCCTGCCCAAGCTGGGGGCCAACCTGCTGCTCGCCGGTCCGGCCAGCATGATGCCGCCGGCGCAGATCGTGCCGGACGGGGTGAAAAAGGTCGACATCGACGAAGCGGTCCAGACGGCCGACGTGGTGATGATGCTGCGCGTGCAGTTGGAGCGGCACACAGACGCGCTGTTTGTATCCAAGGAAGAGTACCACCGGGCACACGGGCTGACGCTGGAGCGGGCCAAGATGATGAAGCCGGGCGCGGTGATCATGCACCCGGCGCCGGTCAACCGCGGAGTGGAAATCCACAGCGACCTGGTGGAATGCGAGAAGTCGCTGATCCAAAAACAAGTGACCAACGGCGTGGCTGCCCGCATGGCAGTACTGGAAACTGTGCTGAAAGGAAGCGATAAGACATGGGAATCATCCTTGGCAACGGCAAACGCATAAACGAGGCTGGCGAACTGATCCCCGCCGAAGTGCTGATCGAAGACGGACGCATCAAAGCGATCGATAAACAGCTTGCGCGCGACGGGCATGAGTGGATCGACTGCAAGGGCAGACTCATCTCCGCCGGCTTCATTGACGTCCACGTCCACCTGCGCGAACCGGGCTTTGAACACAAGGAGACGATCGCGACGGGGGCGCATGCAGCCGTAAAAGGCGGATTTACCACGATCGCCTGCATGCCCAACACCCGCCCTGTCATCGACAGTGTGGAGACGGTCCGCTACATTCTCGACAAGGCGCAGGAAGCGGGCAAGGCCCGCGTGCTCCCCTACGGAGCGATTACCGTGCGGCAGCTCGGCAAGGAATTGACCGACTTCGCCGCGCTCAAGGAAGCGGGGATTTTCGCCCTTACTGATGACGGCGTGGGCGTCCAATCCAGCGCGATGATGAAGGAAGCGATGAAGCGGGCGAAAGAACTGGGCCTCTCGATCGTTGCCCACTGCGAAGACGACGATCTGATCACTCCGGGCAGCGCGCTTCACGACGGCGTGGTGGCGGCGCGGCACGGCCTTCCGGGCATCCCGTCGGAATCGGAGTCGATCCACGTGGGACGGGACATCCTGCTGGCAGAGCAGACCGGCGTCCACTACCACGTCTGCCACATCAGCGCCAAGGAATCGGTGCGTCTGGTGCGGGACGGCAAGCGGGCCGGGGTGAACGTCACCTGCGAAGTGACGCCGCACCACCTGCTGCTCTGCGACGAAGACATCCCGGACGACCTGAACGCCAACTGGAAAATGAACCCGCCGCTGCGCAGCCGCGAAGACCGGGCGGCGCTGATCGCCGGACTGAAGGACGGCACGATTGACATCATCGCCACTGATCACGCCCCGCACACGACGGAAGAGAAGACGAACGGCATTGAGCGGGCACCGTTTGGCATCGTCGGACTGGAGACGGCATTCCCGCTCCTGTACACCCATCTGGTGCTGACCGGCGAACTGACGCTGAAGCAGTTGATTGAGCTGTTGACCGTAAAACCGGCAGAGATTTTCGGACTGCCGTACGGACGCCTGGAAGTGGGTGCTCCAGCCGATCTCAGCGTGCTTGATCTGGAAGCGGAGCGGACCATTGATCCCGGCACCTTTGCCAGCAAGGGAACCAACACGCCATTTGCCGGCTGGGTCTGCAAAGGATGGCCGACCCTGACGATGGTAAACGGTGCGATCGTATATCGGGAAGCGGAATAAGGAAGCAGAAAAAGGAGGAAGCGAAGATGCGAGCGAGACTGATCTTGGAAGACGGAACGGAGTGTGTCGGCACCGCTTTTGGGGCGACGACGGAGAGCGTGGGGGAAGTGGTATTCAACACCGGGTTGACCGGTTATCAGGAAGTGCTGTCCGATCCTTCCTACTGCGGCCAGATTGTCACCATGACCTACCCGCTGATCGGCAACTACGGGATCAATCGGGACGATTTTGAGGCGGTGCGCCCGTACATCCACGGATTCGTCGTCCGCGAGCACTGTGACACGCCGAGCAACTGGCGCAGCGCCGGGACGCTGGACGAACTGCTGAAAGCGTACGACATCCCGGGCATCGCCGGCGTCGACACGCGGATGCTGACCCGCAAGATTCGCTATCACGGTACGATGAAAGGGATGATCACGACCAGCGAGGCTCCCCTGTCCGAGCTGCTCGACTCGCTCCGCCGCGCTCCCCTGATGAACGATCAGGTGGCTCGTGTCTCCACCAAGAGCGTGTTTAGCTGTCCGGGAACGGGCCATCGCGTGGTGCTGGTCGACTTCGGCGCCAAGCATGGTATTTTGCGCGAGCTGACCAAGCGCAACTGCGATGTGGTCGTCGTTCCCCACAACGTGACCGCAGCCGAGATTCGCCGACTGCATCCGGACGGCATCCTCCTGTCCAATGGCCCCGGCGATCCGAAAGACGTGCCGCAGGCGATCGAGACAATCCGCGAGATTTTGGGCGAGTATCCGCTGTTTGGCATCTGTCTGGGCCACCAGTTATTTGCCCTGGCGTCCGGAGCGGACACGGTGAAGATGAAGTTTGGCCACCGCGGCGGCAACCATCCGGTCAAGGAAATCATGACAGGCCGCACCTACATCACGTCGCAGAACCACAGCTACGCGGTGAAAGCGGAGTCGATTCCGGGCACCGGCCTGGAGATTACGCACGTTGCACTGAACGACGGCACGGTGGAAGGTCTGCGCAATCTGGAGAAACGGGCTTTCTCCGTACAGTACCACCCGGAAGCGGCCCCAGGTCCTTACGACACCGGCTACCTGTTTGACCAGTTTCTCGAAATCATGGACACCGCGAAGGAGGAGAGGGCACATGCCAAAGCTCGCTGACCTGAAAAAAATCCTGGTGATCGGCTCCGGTCCCATCGTCATTGGACAGGCGGCGGAGTTTGACTACGCAGGCACACAGGCCTGCCAGGCGCTGAAGGAAGAAGGGCTGGAAGTGGTGCTGATCAACTCCAACCCGGCCACGATCATGACCGACACCAACATGGCGGACAACGTGTACATCGAACCGCTCACGCCGGAATTTGTCACCCGCGTCATCCGCAAGGAAAAACCGGACGGCCTGCTGCCTACCCTGGGCGGCCAAACCGGGCTCAACATGGCGGTGGCACTGGCAGAATCGGGTGTGCTGGCAGAAGAAAACGTGAAGCTGCTCGGCACCAACCTGGACGCGATCAAGCAGGCGGAAGACCGGGAGCAGTTCCGCGCCCTGATGAACGAGCTGGGCGAGCCGGTGCCCGAGTCGACGATCGTCAGCACCGTGGATGAAGCGGTGCGGTTCGCTAGCGAAATCGGCTACCCGATCATCGTCCGTCCGGCCTACACGCTGGGCGGCACCGGCGGCGGCATCTGCGAAGACGAGGAGAGCTTGCGGGAAATCGTGGCGAGCGGTCTGAAATACTCTCCCATCTCGCAGTGTCTGATCGAGAAGAGCATCGCCGGGATGAAGGAGATCGAGTACGAGGTAATGCGCGACGCAAACGACAACTGCATCGTCGTCTGCAACATGGAAAACATCGATCCGGTCGGGGTGCACACCGGCGACTCCATCGTCGTGGCGCCGAGCCAGACGCTGTCCGACCGCGAGTATCAGATGCTCCGCTCCTCCGCGCTGAAAATCATTCGCGCGCTGGGCATCGAAGGCGGCTGCAACGTGCAGTTCGCGCTCGACCCGCACAGCTTCCGCTACTACGTGATCGAGGTAAACCCTCGCGTCAGCCGCTCCTCCGCGCTGGCCTCCAAGGCGACGGGCTACCCGATCGCCAAGATGGCTGCCAAAATCGCCATCGGCTACACGCTGGACGAACTGAAGAACCCGGTCACCGGCCAAACCTACGCCTGCTTCGAGCCGACTATCGACTACGTGGTGAGCAAAATCCCGCGCTGGCCGTTTGACAAGTTCCAGTCGGCCAACCGCAAGCTGGGCACGCAGATGAAGGCGACCGGGGAAGTGATGGCAATTGGCCGCACGTTTGAAGAGTCGATTATGAAAGCGATCCGCTCCCTGGAGATCGGCACCTACCACCTGGAGATCAAGGGCACGTCCGCGCTGGCCGACGAGGAGCTGAAAGACCGGCTGATCACCGCTGACGACGAGCGCCTGTTCCTGCTTGCAGAGGCACTGCGCCGCGGCTGGAGCATCGAGACGCTGCACGACCTGACCAGCATCGACCGTTTCTTTCTGCACAAGCTGCACAGGATCGTCGCTTTTGAACAAGAACTGGCGGCAGGTCTGACGCCGGAGAAGCTCTACGAGGCGAAGCGGATGGGCTTTACCGACCGGAAAATCGCTGAACTGACCGGCCAAACGGAAGCAGAAGTCCGCGCTCTGCGGGAAGAGCACGGCTTCAAGCCCGTGTTCAAGATGGTGGATACCTGCGCGGCCGAGTTTGAAGCGCAGACCCCGTACTACTACTCCACCTACGAGCAGGAAGACGAGCGGGTGGAGACGGGCAAAAAGCGCGTCGTCGTGCTTGGCTCCGGCCCGATCCGCATCGGCCAGGGCATCGAGTTCGACTACGCCACCGTTCACGCGGTCTGGGCGCTGAAAGAGGCGGGGTATGAAGCAATCATTATCAACAACAACCCGGAGACCGTCTCCACTGATTTCAACACCTCTGATCGCCTGTACTTCGAGCCGCTCTACATCGAAGACGTGATGAACATCATCGACGCGGAACAGCCCGAGGGCGTGATCGTTCAGTTTGGCGGACAGACGGCGATCAACCTGGCGGACAAACTGGCCGCCCGCGGCGTGCGCATCCTCGGCACCAGCCTGGAGAACATCGACGCAGCGGAAAATCGCGAAAAGTTTGAAGCGCTGCTCAGAAGCCTTGACATCGCCCAACCGCCGGGCAAAACCGTCACCTCTGTGGAAGAAGCGGTGGTGGCGGCTGAAAGCCTCGGCTTCCCGGTACTGGTTCGTCCATCCTACGTCCTGGGCGGCCGCGCGATGGAAATCGTCTACAACAAGACGGAACTTTTGGAGTACATGGAACACGCAGTGAAGGTCAATCCGGAGCATCCGGTGCTGGTCGACCGCTACATGGTCGGCACGGAGGCGGAGGTGGACGCCATCTGCGACGGCGAAAACGTGCTGATTCCGGGCATTATGGAACACATTGAGCGCGCAGGGGTGCACTCCGGCGACTCGATCGCGGTGTATCCGCCGCAGTCGCTCTCGCCTGAAATCAAAGCAGAACTGGTAGACATGACGACGAAACTGGCCCGCGCCCTGCAGATCAAAGGGCTGATCAACATTCAGTTTGTCATCTGCGACAACCGTCCGTACGTGATCGAGGTAAACCCGCGTTCGTCCCGGACCGTGCCGTTCCTGTCCAAAGTGACGGGCATCCCGATGGCGAACATCGCGACCAAGGCGATCCTCGGCCACTCCATCGTCGAGCAGGGCTTTACGCCCGGCTGCCATCCGGAAGACGAGATGGTTTCCGTGAAAGTGCCGGTCTTCTCCTTCGCCAAATTGCGCCGCGTCGACATCACGCTGGGTCCGGAAATGAAGTCGACCGGCGAAGTGATGGGCCGCGAGCGGACGCTGGCCAAAGCGCTGTACAAAGGGCTCCTGGCCGCCGGCATGAACATCCCGACACATGGTTCGCTGCTTGTCACCGTCGCCGACAAGGACAAGGGAGAAGCGCTGGAGATCGTGAAACGCTTCCACCGCCTGGGCTTTAAACTGCTGGCCACCTCTGGAACGGCGGATTACCTGGAGAAAGCGGGATTGACCGTCACCCGCGTAAACAAGCTGTCCGAGGGCACGCCCAACCTGCTGGACATGATCCATCAAGGGGAAGCGAATATTGTGTTAAACACCCTGACCAAAGGCAAGACACCGCAGCGGGACGGTTTCCGCATCCGCCGCGAAGCCGTGGAAAACGGTGCCGTCTGCCTGACGTCCCTGGACACAGCAAAAGCGCTCCTGCACGTCCTGGAGACGATCACGTTCTCTACGGAAGCGATGCCGGCGCAGCGCACGGGAGCCAAGCTCGCCGTGCCGGTATAACAGTCAGAGCGTCACCTACGCAGGGAAGCAAATTCGAGGCGGTGTCGCCACTAGGAAGGGAGAGAGCGGTGTGCCGCTGCAACCAACCGATATACGCGAGCGCATGATCGTTGCGCTCGACTTTTCCACGAAAAAGGACGTCACACAATGTCTGGCCCGGCTGGACGGGCTGATTCGATACGTCAAGGTGGGTATGGAACTGTACTATGCAGAAGGCCCGGCGATCGTCCACTACCTGAAGGAGCAGGGACTAAAGGTGTTTCTCGACCTGAAGGTGCACGACATTCCCAACACGGCCAAAGGGGCGATGAAAAGCCTGGCCCGTCACGGCGTCGACATGGTCAACGTGCACGTTGCGGGAGGCGTGGCGATGATGGAGGCGGCCCGGGAAGGACTGGAGCAGGGGACCGCGGCCGGTGCTCCCCGTCCTCTGCTGATCGGCGTTACGATGCTCACCTCGACCGGACAGCAGACGATGAACGAGGAGCTGGCGATTCCCGGCACGGTGGAAGATGTCGTCGTCCATTACGCGAAGTTGGCCAAACAGGCGGGGCTGGACGGAGTCGTCGCCTCTCCATTGGAAGTACCGATGATCAAGCAGGCGGCCGGTATTGATTTCCTCACCGTCACCCCGGGGATTCGGCCTCTCTGGGCGGAGAAGGGAGACCAGACCCGGATCACGACCCCGGAACAGGCGTTTCAGTTGGGGAGCGACTACATCGTAATCGGCCGGGCGGTTACGGCTTCGCCCGATCCTGCCGCCGCCTGGGAGCGGATCGTTAACGCCGTTCAGGCGGCATGCCTCTAAACGTACGCGAAGGGAAGAGGATAGGATGAATACCACGACAGCCAAAGAAATAGCGGGACACCTGCTGGAGATCGGCGCCGTTCACCTGCGCCCGGACCAGCCGTATACCTGGACATCCGGCATCAAGTCGCCGATCTACTGCGACAACCGGCTCACGATGTCTCATCCGCCGGTCCGCCGCCGGATTGCCCAGGCGTTTGCCGAGGTGATCCGCGAACATTTTCCGCAGGTGGAAGTGATCGCCGGCACGGCGACGGCAGGCATCCCGCACGCTGCCTGGGTGGCAGAACTGCTGGACCTGCCGATGATCTACGTGCGCGACAAGGCAAAGGGGCACGGGCGGCAGAATCAACTGGAAGGCGCGCTGGCCGCAGGTCAGAAAGTGGTGGTCATCGAGGATCTGATCTCCACCGGCGGCAGCTCGCTCAAAGCGGCAAAGGCCGTCCAGGCGGAGGGAGGCGACGTGCTCGGCGTGGCAGCGATCTTCAGCTACCAGTTTCCAGAAGCGGAAGCCCTCTTTAGGGAGGAAGGCGTCCCGGTCGCGACGCTTTCCCACTACACCGCGCTGCTCGAGACGGCACGCGAGCGCGGCGTCATCACGGCAGAGCAGGAAAGCCTGTTGGCCGACTGGCGCAAAGCCCCTCGCAGCTTTTATGCGTAACCGGTCATGTCGCATGTCCAAACGGATTGGATAGAAAAATTTTGTACCTCAATCGACTGTACTTTACCAACGCCCTGTTTCGGGGCGTTTTTTGTTTTGTTCGTTACCAAAATGTAATTGATTTTCATGTTTTTTACATTATAATACTTCATAACCGGTGGGTAAAAATCGTGGATGCTCTTTTACATTTGAACGTAATGGAGGGATCATGAACAGACCATTACTGTACATAACCTTGTTTGCGTTTCTGCTTCTCACAGCAGGATGCTCGGATGAGAAACCCAAAAACGAACGCAAAGGTTTGACAGGATACGTCATCGAGACAAACTATGAGAAAAAAGCACTGCTGGTTGCTGAAAGTGACAAAACAGCAAGAGATGGCGACTATGACGCCGAATGGTATTTCGTAAACGACGATGCCATTCTGCTTGATCGCAAGAATAACAAGGTTTTGCTTACAGACATAGAGGTCGGAGCGGAAGTAGAAACATGGGCGGCTTCCCCTTCATTGGAATCGTATCCTGCGAAAACGGATTTGAGCAAACTTGTCGTTGCAGATGATGTACAACATCCACATTATCCCATGCTGCAAAAGAAAGCCATTCAAATGGCGCTAAACTTTGTAAAGAGTCTTTCTGACAAAGCTGATATATTCATTGTACAGGATGCAGTGAGCACCGAATCAGAATGGATCGTTCGCGTTTTTACTTTCAATGCAGGACAGAAGCACGAGATAAGTGTTCATGCAGAAACGGGTGAAGTAAAGCGAATCAAATAACCCGGTATTGGCGAAAGCGCCTTTTCCGTTGGTTCGACAGGTGCCAGTGCCTTGCTGGTCAAGAAAAAGGATGGCCGATCTGACGACGCCATCCTTTTTCGTATGTATGTCAACTTGCAGCGGCTTACGACGGGCGAAATGCCGGTCTGCCAGATTTTTGTTGACGAACAACCTGTGATTCTTTACAATGATACCCAAGAGTTAAACACTGTTCTTATCCAGAGCGGCGGAGGGACTGGCCCAATGAAGCCCGGCAACCGTCACGCGGTGCGTGACCAGGTGCCAATTCCTGCAAGACAGATGTCTTGACAGATAAGAAGCGGGTTTGATTGATATGGACGCAGACCTTCTTCTTGTCGGAGAAGGTTTTTTTATTTTTCTGTTTCAAAATTTCATAGGACTTCTTCTTATCCAGAGAGGTGGAGGGACTGGCCCGATGAAGCCCGGCAACCGTCACGCGGTGCGTGACCAGGTGCCAATTCCTGCAAGACACGCGTGTCTTGAGAGATGAGAAGAAGGCTCGAGCACAATGCACACCAGCCTTCTTCGAATCCGAAGAAGGCTTTTTCATGTTGTACAAACAAAAAACGGGGTGGAAAAACATGAGTGTGGTAAAAGTAGGCTTATTGGGATTGGGAACGGTAGGCGGCGGGGTGGTCAAGACAATCCGTTCGAAGCAGGAGAAGCTGTCGGCCCGGTTGGGCAAGCGCATCGAAATCGTCAAGGCGCTGGTGCGCGACTCGCGGAAGCAGCGGGCCGTGCAGGTGGAGCCATCGCTGTTGACGACACGGTTTGCCGACGTTATGGAAAGCGACGTAGACATCGTCGTGGAAGTGATGGGCGGCGTGGAACCGACCTACGACTACGTACGGTCGCTGATCGAGAAGGGCTGTCATGTGGTGACGGCCAACAAGGAGCTGCTGGCCAAACGCGGCGCGGAGCTGGTGGAACTGGCCAACCGGCACGGCGTCCATCTCGCCTATGAAGCCAGCGTCGCGGGGGGAATTCCCATCCTTGGGGTGCTCCGTCAATTCCTCAGAACCAACGATATTACAAAGGTGTGCGGCATCCTCAACGGGACGACCAACTTTATCCTGTCGCAGATGGAGGAGGCCCAGCTTCCCTACGACGATGTGTTGAAGCGGGCACAGGAACTGGGGTATGCGGAGGCAGACCCGAGCTCCGACGTGGAAGGCTGGGACGCCTTGTACAAGCTGTACATTCTGGCACAGCTCGTGTTCGGGGAGTCGCTGCCCCTGTCAGCCATTGAGCGGCAGGGGATTGTTGAAGTCTCGCAGAGCCACATCCGGCTGGCGAAGGAACTGGGGTATCGGATCAAACTGCTGGCGCAAGCCCACCAGGGAAACGGCGGCCTGCACCTGTCCGTGCGGCCGACGCTGGTGCCGCTGGAGCATCCGCTGGCGCGCATCCAGGATGCGTACAATGCCGTACAGGTGGAAGGCAGTCTCGTCGGCGACCTTTTGTTCACCGGCAAAGGGGCGGGCGAATTGCCGACTGCCAGCGCGGTTGTGGAAGATCTGGCCTACTTGCTGACCCAACCGTTTGCGCCTCATCCCGCTTGGCGTGAACGGCCGGAGGCGGTCCCGTCCAGCCGCCTCTCATCCGGCCTCGACTTCTGCTGTCTGGCAGGGACAGCGGCTGGCGTGACGCCGGAGCAGGTACTGCTGTTTCTCGAACGGGCGGGTGTCTCCGTCCGCAGGATGACCGTCCAGTACGATTCGGGCAGCGTCCTGCGTGTGGGCCTGCTCGCTGCCGGACTGCAGGAGGAGCACGTTGGGCTTTTGGAACGGGATTTCGGCCTCGAAACGCGGCTTTATCCCGTGCTGGAGGCGGCCGATGATCAAGATGCTGACGGCGGGAGTGCGGGGCTGTAAACTAGCATCCAACTCCCCATCGCATTCGCCGGGATTTTTTGGCATGATAAAAGCGGAGCACTTCTTCTTCAAGGGGATGAGGACAAGTCATGCTGGGTTCGCAAACCATCTTGCCGGCCATTCGCCAAATGAAAGAATTTGAACGCGTCCTGGAAAGCCGGTACGAGACGATCATTTTGCTGGAGAGCCATATCTGCCAACTGAAAAGCATCGCCGACCTGGCACGCCGGCACGGAAAAAAGCTGTGGCTGCATGCCGATCTGGTGCAGGGATTGAAAAACGACGAGCACGGCGCACTGTTTCTTTGTCAGGAGATCAAGCCGGCCGGCGTCATTTCCACCCGTTCGCAGGTGATCACGACCGCCAAAAAGAAGGGCTTGGTCACGGTGCAGCGCCTGTTTCTGCTGGACTCCGGCGCGCTGGAGACGAGCTACAAAATCCTTGAGCAGACAAAACCCGATTTCGTCGAAGTCCTTCCGGGGGTCATGCCGCACATTATTACGGAAATTCGCGAACAGATTCAAATTCCGATCATCGTAGGCGGGTTTATCCGCACCCGGGAGGAGATCGAGAGCGCTCTGGCGGCAGGAGCCATCGCCGTCACCACCTCCGATCGAAACTTGTGGAAACAGCTGTAAAAAATGATTGACAACGCTTTCACGACCGCATAAGATTGATTACAGAAGTTCATATGTCGGATGAGATCAGGAGATCCACCTATATATTCCCTGTGTTTAAGTTCCTGTGGACTTAAACCGTGGATAAATAGGTGGATTTTCTGTTTTCTTCCAGTGGAGGTGAACAGCAAAAGAGGGAAAACCAGTCCAGACTCGTCATAAATATTAAAAAAAGAGAATGGAGGAACAAGATGTCGGCGTATTGGGCGGAACTGATCGGGACCATGATGCTGGTGATTCTCGGGGACGGCGTCGTGGCGGGAGTCGTGCTGAACAAGTCAAAGGCAAAAGACAGCGGGTGGATCGTGATTACCTTGGGCTGGGGGTTTGCTGTCGCCTTTGCCGTATACGCGGTCGGGGCCATCAGCGGCGGCCATTTTAATCCGGCCATTACCATTGCGTTTGCGTCAATTGGCTCGTTTGCCTGGGAGCTCGTGCCCGGGTACATTTTGGCCCAGATGGCCGGGGCGTTTTTGGGAGCAATCTTTGTCTACCTGTACTACCTGCCGCACTGGAGAGAAACTGCTGACCCGGCGGCCAAGCTGGCAGTATTCTGCACAGCTCCGGCGATTCGACACACATTTGCGAATATTCTCAGCGAAGGGCTGGGCACGTTTTTCCTCGTGTTTGGCCTGCTGGCTATCGGCAGCAACACGTTTACCGAAGGGCTCAATCCGCTGATCGTCGGATTTTTTATCGTCGCCATCGGCATGTCGCTCGGCGGGACCACCGGCTACGCGATCAATCCGGCGCGCGATCTGGGGCCTCGTCTCGCCCACTTTGTTCTGCCGATCCCGGGCAAAGGCACATCTGACTGGGGCTACGCCTGGATTCCGGTCGTGGGGCCGATCGTTGGCGGGACGGCGGGAGCGCTCGTCTTCAAGGCCTTGTTCGGATAGCGGTCGGCCCAAGCTGATTGAGGCAGAGATGATCGGGAAACGATAAAGGAGGATATGTGACGGATGGAAAAGATGTATGTTTTGGCCATTGACCAGGGCACGACCAGTTCCCGTGCCATTTTGTTCAACCGGGAAGGACACATGGTGGGAGTAGCCCAGAGGGAGTTTACGCAGATTTTTCCCCGGCCGGGCTGGGTGGAGCACGATGCCATGGAGATCTGGTCGTCCGTCGTCGGCGTGATCGGCGAAGTGCTGGCCAACCACAACATCAGCGCCCAGGAAGTGGCCGCGATCGGCATTACCAACCAGCGGGAGACGACTGTCGTCTGGGACAGACACACCGGTCTGCCGGTCTACAACGCGATCGTCTGGCAGTCCCGCCAGACGGCCGATATTTGCGAAGAGTTGAAGGCGAAAGGGCTGAACGACCTGTTCCGCGAACGGACCGGCCTGTTGATCGACGCCTACTTTTCCGGCACCAAGGTCAAGTGGATCCTTGACAACGTGGAAGGGGCACGCGCCAAGGCAGAACGCGGCGATCTCTTGTTTGGCACCATCGATTCCTGGCTGATCTGGAAGCTCTCTGGCGGCAAGGCGCATGTGACTGACTACACCAATGCGTCCCGCACGCTGATGTACAACATTTACGACCTGCGCTGGGACGACGAACTGCTGGCGCACCTCACCGTGCCGAAAGCGATGCTGCCTGAAGTGCGCTCCAGCTCGGAAATCTACGCGCATACCGACAAAGATCTCTTTTTCGGCGTGGAGGCGCCCATCTCCGGCGCGGCGGGTGATCAGCAGGCAGCCCTGTTCGGCCAGGCATGCTTTGAGGAAGGCATGGCGAAAAACACCTACGGCACCGGCTGCTTCATGCTGATGAACACCGGGGAGAGACCGGTGCGTTCCGAACACGGCCTGCTGACCACGATTGCCTGGGGGATCGACGGCAAAGTGGAATATGCGCTGGAAGGAAGCATTTTTGTCGCCGGTTCCGCCATCCAGTGGCTGCGCGACGGCCTGCGCATGCTGAAATCAGCGGCGGACAGCGAAGCGTACGCCAGCCGAGTGGAATCGACCGAGGGTGTCTACGTGGTGCCGGCGTTCGTCGGCCTGGGCACGCCGTACTGGGACAGCGACGTGCGCGGCGCCGTCTTCGGCCTGACGCGGGGGACCAGCAAGGAGCACTTCATCCGTGCCACGCTGGAATCGCTGGCCTACCAGACGAAAGACGTGCTCACCGCAATGGAGGCCGACTCCGGCATCAATTTGAAAAAGCTGCGCGTGGACGGCGGCGCGGTGAAAAACGACTTCCTGATGCAGTTCCAAAGCGACGTATTGGGCGTGCCGGTGGAACGTCCGCAGGTAAACGAGACGACCGCTCTGGGAGCAGCCTATCTGGCCGGGTTGGCGGTAGGCTTCTGGAAAGACAGGCAGGAGATTGCCGCCAACTGGCACGTCGACGGCGTCTTTGACGTGAAGATGAGCGAGGAGAAGCGCAACGAACTGTACGACGGCTGGAAAAAAGCCGTGCGGGCTGCGATGGCCTTCAAATAATCGGCCGCATGTGGTATACTGTACGCGATAAGTTCATACGGATGGTCTGAGATACGGAGTCGACCACTGATCCTTCTTTGCAGGCAAGGAGGGATTGGTGGTCGTTTGTGTTTTTTCCGGACTGTTCGGGTTGACCCATCGATAAAGTAGAACAGGGAGTGATGCGTGATGAAACGAGCGGAGCACCTGGCGCAACTCAAATCGACAGAGGTAGACCTGCTGGTGATCGGCGGCGGTATCACCGGAGCGGGGATTGCGCTGGACGCCCAGGCAAGGGGGATTCAAACAGGGCTGATTGAGATGCAGGATTTCGCCGCGGGGACCAGTTCCCGCTCCACCAAACTGGTTCACGGCGGGCTGCGCTACCTGAAGCAGCTGGAGTTTCGCCTCGTCTCCGAAGTGGGCAAAGAGCGGGCGATCGTCTACGAAAACGCGCCGCACGTCACCCAGCCGGAGTGGATGCTGCTGCCGCTGATCGAAGGCGGCACGTACGGACGGCTGGCCACATCTGTCGGCCTGTACCTGTACGACTGGCTGGCAGGAGTGAAACGGAGCGAACGGCGGCGGATGCTCAGCCGGGAGGAGACGCTCAAGATGGAGCCGCTCCTGCGCAAGGAAAAGCTGAAAGCGGGCGGTTACTACGTGGAGTACAAGACGGACGACGCCCGGCTGACGCTGGAAGTGATCAAAGAGGCGGCGGCCCGCGGGGCGCTGCCGGTCAACTACGTGAAGGCGGAGTCGTTCCTGTACGAAAACGGCAAGGTCGTTGGCGTGCAGGCCGTCGATCGGATCAGCGGGGAGACGTTTGCCATCCGCGCAAAAAAAGTGGTTAACGCTGCCGGTCCGTGGGTGGATGAATTGCGCGAAAAAGACGGTTCCCTGCAGGGCAAGCGGCTCTTTCACACCAAAGGGGTGCACATCGTCTTTGACCAGGCGCGGTTTCCGCTGCGTCAGGCCGTCTATTTTGACACGCCGGACGGCCGCATGGCGTTTGCCATTCCGCGCGCGGGGAAAACCTACGTGGGCACGACCGACACCCCCTACGACGGCGATCTGGCCCATCCGGTGATGACGGTGGAAGACCGCGATTACCTGCTTTCGGCCATCCATTACATGTTCCCGGAGGTGGGCATCCGGGCGGAGGACATCGAGGCGAGCTGGGCTGGGATACGGCCGCTGATTTACGAGGAAGGCAAGTCGGCTTCGGAAATCTCCCGCAAAGACGAAGTGTTTCGTTCCCCGAGCGGTCTGATCACCATTGCCGGCGGCAAACTGACCGGCTACCGCAAGATGGCGGAAAAGGTGGTCAACATCGTCGCACAGGAACTGGGCGTACAGGCAGGGTGCACGACGGACCGGATTGCGCTGTCCGGCGGCAAGGTGGGCGGCTCCGCAGGTTTTGCATCCTTTGTCGCAAGGAAAACAGAGGAAGGGATGGCGGCAGGCCTCAGTCGTGAGGAGGCGGAACGGCTCGTTCGCCGCTATGGCAGCAATATAGACCGCCTGTTTGCGATTATCCGCGAGCGCGGGCAGGAAGCAAAGCGGCACCAGATGTCGCTGGAAGTGTTCACGTCCCTGGTGTACGCGCTGGAAGAGGAGATGGCAGTGACACCGGTGGACTTTTTGCTTCGCCGCACGAGCAGTCTGCTGTTTGACATCGCGTGGGCGAAGCGCTGGAAAGAGCCGATCCTGTCCTTCATGAAGCAGTACGGAAACTGGAGTGCGGAACAGGCGGACGCGTACCGCCGCGAACTGGAGCAGCAGATCCACGACATGACGCCCTGACAGGCGGGCGAGGCGCCAAGTTAAATGGTCATGCTAACACCCCCTCCGGCAGATGATTCGGAGGGGGTGTTTTTGTTGTCAGTTACGTCAGTGAATGGCGCCGCTTGTCGTGAATCAGCTTGTCCTTCAACGCCCGCAAGCGGTCGGACAGGGCGACAGGGTATACTTCCGGGTTGTCGAGGCGGAGGTATTCTTCCCAGAACGTGCTTTTCTGCTTGCGGTGGAAGTCCCTGATCTCGTCCAACGTGGGCTTCTGATAGACAAGCTGACCGTTTCGGAAAATGGGGCGAAGCAATTCCACTGCCGTAAAGTCGACGACCCGCTTGCTTTTGAGCGGATTGGTCGGGTGCTTCAGAACGATTTCGGTAAGGTTGTCCAGCGTCTCTTCCTGCAGACAGATGTAATCGCCTTTGGCCATGCCGTTTCGATCGTAGAGGCGGTACACTTTTTTCAGCCCGGGGTTGATGATTTTGTCCAGGTTCTCCGAGATTTTGATCAGCGCGATCCATTCCCGCTCGGTTTTGCGGGCGACGATCTTGTGCACGCCGCCAAGGGCGGGGCTGTCATAGGCTGTAATGAACTTCGTGCCGATGCCCCACACGTCGATTTTGGCCCCCTGCAGCTTGAGCGAAGCGATCGTGTACTCGTCCAGGTCGCTGGAAGCGGCAATTTTTACGTACGACAGGCCGGCGTTGTCCAGCATCTCCCGCGCCCGCTTGGACAGGTAGGCCAAATCGCCGCTGTCAAGCCGGATGCCGTTCAGCCTGTGTCCGTGCTCTTCCATGATCTTGGCCGTCTTGATCGCGTTGGGGATGCCGCTACCCAGCACGTCAAAGGTGTCGACCAACAGGATTGACTTCGCCGGAAAGACCTCGGCAAAGGCGAGAAACGCGTCCAGCTCGCTGGGGAAAAACTGGACGAACAGGTGGGCGTGCGTTCCCGTTGTGGGCACGCCGTACTTTTTGCCTGCTTTCAGATTGGACGTAAAGTGAAAGCCGGCGATGTAGGCGGCTCGTGCCCCCTGGACGGAAGCGTCCCGCCCCTGGGCTCGGCGTTTGCCCATTTCGATCACGGTCTGCCCGTCCGTCGCCGTGATGATGCGGGCCCCTTTGGTCATCAGCAGCGACTCGCTGTTGATGGTATTCAGCAGCTGCGCTTCAATCCAGATGCATTCGATCACGGGGGCGATGATCCGGATGTAGGGGGTGTTGGGGAAGACGATCTGGCCTTCTTCCATGGCATCCAGATGGCCGGTGAAGCGCAGGTTTCGCAGCTCTTCGAGAAAGTCCTCGTCGTACAGGTTTTTGGAGCGCAGGTAGGCGATGTCCGATTCGTTGAAGTACAGGTTTTGGAGAATGTCAATCAACTGCTCCAAGCCGCCGAATGCCACGTACCCGCCCAGCTCGCCCTGGTAATCCCCTGTCGGTTTGACGAAGGGTGCCTTGCGGTAAAAGTCGTCAAATACCACTTCGGTTTTGTGCAGCCCTTTCTTGTACAGCGCGTACATCATGCTGAGCGCGTACTCGTCCGCGTCGAGGGCGTAATCCCGGGACGGATCGTAGTAGGGCAGCACTTCAAACGACCGGGTCTCATCGCAAGCCGCGCATTTCTGCGGTTGATCGGTCGTGCGGAAATTGGGCTGGCCGCACGTTTGGCAAATGTGGACAAAGCGGTAGATTTTCGGGTCAATTACGTCAAAAAGCGTCTTGTAGGGTGTCATCTAGGCGTCTCCTTATCACAAATCGGCCAAAACCTGGAGGCCGAGCTGATTTTTGAAGTGGTTCAAGGCCCATTCGTGACCGGCCGGGTTAAAGCTGGCGACGGCATCGGCGTGAATCACGACCGTAAACCCGCGGTAAAAGCCGTCGATCGCCGTGTGCAGCACGCAGATGTCCGTGCAGACGCCGGTAAGGTGGATTTCGCGAATGCCCCGAGCGTGCAGCTGCAGGGCGAGATCGGTCCCCTGAAATGCGCTGTAGCGGGTTTTGTCCATCCAGGTAATGCGTCCGGCATGCCGTTCGTACACGTCCTGCACCTTTCCGTACAGCCGTCGCCCCTCGGTGCCGATGATGTTGTGCGGAGGATACAGCGGCGTTTCCGGGTGGTACGGGTCGTCCTTCTGGTGGGCGTCCACCGCCATGACGACGTAGTGGCCGTCGCGCACGAACTGCTCGGTCAGCTCCGCGATCCGCTGTTCGATCCGCTGGGCCGGTTCCCCGCAGGTCAGCGCTCCGTCGGCTGCCACGAAATCGTTCGTATAGTCAATCACTATCAAGGCGTTCATCGCTATCCCCCCGAAAGAATCAATAGACCGCGGCGTTTGCCAGCCGGCCAAAACGATGCCAAGTCGTGACTGTCGTTACGGAAGTTGGCTTCATCTTACCTGGTAAACATACCCACGTCAATATGACGCCATGCAGGCATGTATTTTATGTGAAAATATTGACGATTCAGCCAATAGGGCGTTACCATTCGGGGTACATTCACTATTTGTCTTTGAGGAAAGGGAGGATGCAGATGGCGCAAACGGCTGTATCGCCGAAGACGGGCACCAAAGCGTTGGTCGCCAGTCTGATCGGCAGCTCCATCGAGTGGTTTGACTACTTTCTCTACGGGACGGTAGCATCACTGGCATTTGGCAAGCTGTTTTTCCCCAATACGGACCCTGTGGTGGGACTGCTGCTCTCCTACCTGTCGTTTTCCTTGACGTTTTTCATTCGTCCGTTGGGAGGCCTCATCTTCAGTCATATCGGCGACAAGGTCGGACGAAAAAAGACGCTGGTGCTGACGCTTTCGCTGATGGGGACGGCGACGGTCCTGATCGGCCTTTTGCCTGGATACGACACGATTGGCGTGTGGGCCCCGATCCTGCTGTTCATCCTTCGTCTGGTGCAGGGGCTGGGGATTGGCGGCGAGTGGGGCGGCGCCCTGCTCCTGGCTGTAGAATACGCACGAAACGACCAACGCGGCTTCTACGGCAGCATTCCCCAGATGGGCGTGACCATCGGCATGCTGCTCGGCACGTTATCCATGTCGCTCATGAGCCTGCTGCCGGAAGAACAGTTCCTGGCGTGGGGCTGGCGGGTGCCGTTTGTCCTCAGTGCCGTGCTCGTCTTCCTCGGCCTGTGGATTCGCAGCGGCATCGACGAGACGCCTGCGTTTCGTGCCGCGCAGCAAAGCGGCAGCATTGCCAAAGTGCCGCTGGCGGACACGCTCCGCTACCACTGGAAGTCCGTTCTGATCGCCATTGGGGCCAAAGTGGTGGAGACCGGACCGTTCTACATTTTCTCAACGTTTGTGATCGCCTACGCGACGAAGTACCTCGACTACGACCAGGTGACTGCGCTGAACGCGGTGACGATCGCCACGCTGGTGGCCACTATCGCGATTCCGTTTATGGGCAAATGGTCGGATAGGGCCGGACGCAAACCGCTCTACATCGGCGGCACTGTGGCGATCATGCTGTTTGCGTTTCCATACTTTTATCTGCTTTCGCTCAAGTCGGCGTTTTGGCTGACGGCGGCCACGGTGATCGGACTGGGCATCCTCTGGGCGCCGGTGACGGCTGTTCTGGGAACGCTGTTTTCCGAGATTTTCAGGACAGAGGTGCGCTACACCGGTGTGTCCCTCGGCTATCAGATAGGGGCAGCCATCGCTGGCGGGACCGCTCCGCTGATTGCTACCTGGCTGCTTGACGTGTTTGCCAACTCGTGGGTACCGGTCGCTTTGTACATCATCTTGACCGGGTTGATTTCGCTCGTCGCCATCGGAGCAGCGAAGGAGACGAAAGCAGCAGACTTGGGAGCGGACAAGTAAGAAAATGGAGGAATGGTCATGCTGGTACTGTCCCAGGAAGAGATACGCGAGCTGTACACGATGGAAGAATGCCTGCGGGACGTGGAAATGGCGTTTCGGCACGAGGCGGCGGGCGGCACGGTCACACCGGTTCGTACCGTGATCGCCCACGAAAAGCGGGGAGCGGTGACGCTGTACATGCCGTCGTTCGTGGAGGAGATCGAATACACGGCGGTGAAAGTGGTCAGCATCTTTCCGCAAAATGTGGAAAAAGGGCTGCCGTCCCTGCAGGGGGTCACGCTGCTGACGGAAGCAAAAAGCGGACGGCATGTGGCGCTGATGGATGCCACCTGGCTGACTGTTCTGCGCACCGGCGCGAGCAGCGGTGTGGCGACCAGGCTGCTGGCGCGCCCGGATGCCCGAAGCTGCGCTGTGCTGGGGTGCGGTGCCCAGGCGCTGGGGCAGGTGCAGGCGATCATGGCGGTGCGCCCGATCGAGCGGTTTTGGCTGTACAACCGGACGCGAGCGCGCGCGGAGCAGCTCGCCGACCGGATATACTCGCTCTACCCGGAGTGGAAGGGAAGCATCACATGTGTCGACGACGCTGACGAAGCCGTGTCTGCCGCCGATATCGTGGTGTTGAGCACCAAGGCGACCGAGCCGCTGTTTGACGGCAGCATCCTGCGCCCCGGTACCCACATCAACGCGATCGGCGCCTATCAGCCGCACATGCAGGAATTTGACGCGGTTACGTTGAACCGCTGCAGGAAAGTGGTGGTGGACACCAAGGAAGGGGCCCTGCACGAAGCGGGCGATCTGATCAAGCCGATTCAGCAGGGGGAGTGGTCGATCGACCGGCTGTATGGCGAAATCGGTGAACTGATCACCGGCCAAAAACCGGGGCGGGAGACAGACGAGGAAATCACCCTGTACAAATCGGTGGGGATTGCCTTCCTGGATACGATGGTGGCTTGCGCCGTCTACGAAAAGGCGAAGCGGCTGGGAGCAGGTACGACCGTGACGCTGTAGGAGCAATCTGCCGGCACGGAGGTGTGCGTCCGGGCAGCACGCTGCGCGCGCAGATCCACGCTGCTGGATGTGCGGAAACGATATCGGAAAGGCGGGAGTACATGGAACTTGCGTTTGATCATCTGGTACACTTTCTTCGCCGCCCACCCGTCGAGGCGGCGGAGCACATGCAAACCAAAGGATTTCACGCGCTGGCGGGCGGCCGGCACGAGGCCTGGGGGACTTGCAACAGCCTCATCTACTTCGATCTTGCCTATGTGGAATTTCTCGCTGTGGAGTACCCGCAGGTGGCTGAGCGGTCTGACAATCCCCTGGTCCGGCAGTTGGTGAAGGACGCGGCAGTGGGCGAGGGCATGGGGCAAATTGCCCTGCGGACGCGCGAAATTACACGTTGGGCGGAGTATTTTCACGAGCGCGGGATGAACGTAATCGGTCCGCTACCGGGCAGCAGGATGCGGGACGACGGCACGGTGATCCGCTGGCAGATGTTGTTTGCGGAGCCGCCGGAGGAGAGGGGGCGTATGCCGTTTTTGATCCAGTGGGAACAGAGCGACGACGAGCGGCGGGACGATCTCACCCGCCGTGGTGTGATAGCTTCGCATCCCAATGGAGCGCATGCCCTCACGAGCGTCTGCGTGGCGGCGCACGACGCGGACGAAGCGGCGGAACGCTGGCAGCGGTGGTTTGGCCTGCAGGCCGCGGACGCATTTGTCGATGAAGCGCTGAACGCCCGCTGCCGGACTTTGCCGTTTTTCGGCGGGGGTGTCGTGCTGTGCCAGCCGTTGGGGGAGGGATTGGCCCGTGACGCGCTGCTGACCCGCGGAGAGATGCCGTTTGTGGTCCGCTTTGCCGGTCGAGGCCAAGCGATGCGCCACGAACTGTACGGCGGATGGTATGAGTGGTGAAAGAGCCCAAGCGGCTCTTTTTCTTTTTTTAGTAAAATTGAAAAAACAAGAAATCACGTACGTTCATGTTATTATGTGTGTAGATTGTTAAGTAATTTGTCGGTCAGATAGGGGGAACAACGTGGAGGTACAGCAACGTACGCTGCAAAAAGAAGTGGGGTTAACGTTGGCTACATCGTTGGTGATCGGGACTGTCATCGGCTCGGGCATATTCATGAAGCCGGGCAAGGTGATTGAATACGCCGGTGACTCCACGCTGGCACTGTGGGCGTGGATCGTGGGAGGACTGATCACGCTGGCGAGCGGGTTGACCATCGCCGAGGTGGGCACGCAAATCCCCAAGACAGGGGGGCTGTACGTCTATCTGGAAGAAGTGTACGGAAAGGTGTGGGGCTTTCTCGCTGGATGGGTGCAGTCAGTCATCTACGGCCCGGCGGTAATCGGCGCACTTGGCTTGTATTTTGGTTCGTTGCTCGTCCACCTGTTTGGCTGGGACGGTGCATGGAAACTGCCGATCGCGGTCGGTACGGTGCTCCTGCTGACCGTGGTCAACAGCCTGGGAACCCGGTACGGGGGCTTCGTCCAAACGGCAGCCACCTTCGGCAAGCTGGTGCCAATCGCGCTGATCGCCGTGTTTGGTATGTGGAAAGGAAACGGACAGATTTGGGGGGCCGACAGCGGCGTGGCCGCCGAGATCAGCTTTGGGGCGGCCGTGTTGGCTACGCTGTGGGCCTACGACGGCTGGATGTTGGTCGGCTTCATGGCCGGAGAGATGAAGAACCCCGCCAAAGTGCTGCCGGGTGCCATCATCGGCGGTCTGCTCGTGGTGACACTGGCGTATCTGTCGGTCAATGCGGCTCTGCTCCATCTGATGCCTGCATCCGAGATTGTGCGCTTGGGGGAAAACGCCGCAGGTGCAGCAGCGTCGCACTTGTTTGGCGAATGGGGCGGCAGGCTGATCAGCGTCGGGATTCTCGTCTCCATCTTTGGCTGCCTCAACGGCAAAATCCTGGCGTTTCCCCGTGTGCCGTTCGCCATGGCAGAGCGCGGCCAGCTTCCTGGCTCCCGCTGGCTCTCCCGCATCCATACCGCCTACGGCACACCGGTAGCCGCCATTTTCTCACAAGCACTGATCGCTGTGATCATGATGGTGGTGAGCAATCCCGACCACTTGTCCGAGCTGGCCATTTTCTCCGTCTACCTGTTTTACATTTTGGCCTTCGTCGCCCTGTTCATCCTGCGCAGACGTCAAGGGGGACAGACACGCGCTTACAGCGTGCCGCTCTATCCGATCGTGCCGCTGTTCGCCATCGCCGGTTCGCTCTATATCCTTGCGAGCACGCTGCTCACCAATCCGGTGAATACGCTGGCGGCCATTGCCATTACGCTCTTGGGTCTTCCGTTTTTCTGGCGCGGGCAGCGAAAAATGAAGTCCGCCGATGCGAGCCGATGAGCCAACCATCAGCCTGACAAACCGAAAGCGCTCCTTCCCTCCAAACGGTTGGAATCGACCGATTGGAGGGTTTTTTCTTGGGAAAACGAGGGCAAAAAAAGAGCAGTGACCTCGGCGTCAGAGGTTCTGCTCATCGTTGTCAGGTTCTCACTGTCTTTTTGACCAATTGGCGGTACATGTACAGCATCGCCAGTCGCCACGGAACGATCATGCCGTAGGCGAGGACGAAGAACAGTCCCGCTGTTTGCATGATCGTCAGCGAATCGTTTACCCACAGTTTCATGGCAAAGCGGATTATCACCAGGACGACGAGGATGCCGAAAAAGGCTCGGGACCGTTTCAGATAGACGTCCTGGCCGACGATTTCGAAGCGGGATGTGAGGATCAACGGGATGGAAAAGATCATCCCGGTGAAAAAGGCGATCACGTCATAGATGAGCGGCGTGGCCGTTTCCGGAAAGTGAAACATCGCAAAACCGGTAGACATGAACAGGGGCGGCAGGATGATGCGCCGCACGGACACCGGCTTTCTGGACCCGCGCATGCGCAGGACGATCACCACTGTCGCCATAAGCAGTGGCAGCAGCATGCCCAGGGCTGTGGACGATAAAATCTGCATGAAAGTAGTCCCTCCTTGGCCCATGATATCTCTAGTGTACACCTTTTTGCAGAAAAAGGGGAAAGCGATTCGCTGTCTTTTCTTAAAGAAGCCCTACGCCGCCGCCGGTTTATCTGTCTCTCGGACGTCCAGCTTGTTTTTGATGCTGTAGGACAGCGTGACCACGCCCGTCAGCAGGGTGGCGGTGGCGATCACCAGCATGTAGCCGGAGATTCCCATAAGGTCGAGGCAGACGCCGGTCGTACCCAGGGCGATCAGGAAAACGCCGCGATCCAGCATGTTGCGGAAAGAGAAGAAACGCCCCTGCTGATGTTCCTCCAGCCGTCGCTGAAACACAGTCGTGGTGACCGGGAAGAAAAAGGCGACGGTCATGCCGAACAGTGCAAACGAGGCCAGCACCATGATTCGGTTTTCCGCGAATGACATTCCGTATTGGGCCAGGGCAAACGAAAACAAGAGGGCAGCGGATACGACGATCAGGTTGCGTCCGCCGATCCAGCGCTTGGCCAGCAGTCCGCCCACCAGAATGCCGGTCCCCTCCACCCCGTAGATCCAGCCCATCATTTCGGGCGCCTGCTGGATTTCGCTGAAGTTAAGCACCAGCAAGTTGATGCCGCCGAGGAACAGCGTGATCAACCCCATGTTCACCAGCCCGACGAGCAGGACCGGATCCTTTTTGGTGATCGTCAGCACTTCACGAAACTCCACCTTCTCCTGCTGTTTGTGGGAGGCGATTGGCGGAATTCGCAGCAGCAAGGTCAACAGCGTCACGATGATGTAGGCAACAACGGACAGCGCGTAGAGCATCCGAAGATCCATCGAGGCGACGAGGACACCGCCGATCGCGGTTCCGCCGATGCGGGACAGCGTGGAAATGTTCAGATAGACGCTGTTCGCCTTGAGCAGTTCCGACGACGGCAGGATCGCGGGCAGCGATGCCTGCAGGGTAGGGAAGTAAAAGGCGGCGGACGCCTGCATGATGATCAGGGAAACGACCATCCACCCGAGCGAGTCGTGCGCGATGGCAGGAAACATGCAGATGGGACTCAGACAGCGAACCAGGCTGGACACCAGCATGATCCGACGCTTGTCGGAGCGGTCGATGACGACGCCTGCCTTGGGTGCCAGCAGGATGCTTACCACCAGGCCGCTCATCAGGATCAGCCCTTTGAGCGCGTCAGACGGGATCAGATGCTGCATGAACTGCAGATTGGCGATTATGGAAATCCACAGCCCCGATCCGGTGATCACTTCCCCGATCATTAACAGGAGAAACGTACGATTTCGCCACAACATGGCAGCCACTCTCCGTTTTAATCAAAATCATTTTATCAATCCGATTCAAACAGTATACCACCTGCCCCACTGGTTTGTATATGACTCTGTTGGTTTCAGTTGGGTATGGCTTTCCGGCACTGGGGGGAAGCTAAGGGCATCAGATTGGATTGGGGAGCAAGGAGAATTTTTATGAAGCGGAAACGCTCGCTATTGCTATTGATCGCCTACGGCTTTATCGCAACGTTGGCTGTTTATTACGGATTGGTGGAAAGGGAGAGTCTGGCTGTCACGTTCGTCTCATTTCACCTGCTGGTCTGCCTCGGCATTCCCCTGCTGCACGGATGGTGGGAAGGGGGATTGCCCGACAGTTGGCGGCGTGCGTGGCTCCCCTTTGACAAGCAGGGGGCGGTCTGGGGGCTAGCTGCGGGAGCGTTCATGTTGACGGGAATTCTCGCCGGGATCCGGCTGCTTTTCGCCTCCGGGGTGCAGCCGGAAGAGATCCGCGCCGTGCTGGAACGATGGGGACTCACCCAGCAGGCGCTCTGGTGGTTTTCGCTGTACATGACAGCCGTCAATTCGCTGTTGGAAGAGCTGTTTTGGCGCGGGTTCGTCCTGGAGCGGCTGCTGGCTGCCATGTCCCGCTTCGCTGCTGTGCTGCTCAGCAGCTTCTTTTTTTGCCTGTATCATCTGCTGGTGGCCACCGTTCTGTTCGGCTGGCGGTGGGGTGTGTGGATTACACTCATGGCGCTGGCCATCGGCGTATTCTGGGGGTGGCTCAAGGGTGTGTTTCCCGCCGTGTACGCCACGTGGTTCAGCCACATGCTGGCCGATTTGGGCATCATTCTCGGATTGGTCTTCTGGGTGTACATGGGCTGAATGTGACGGCGGGATTTAGCGCGATTGCCCGTTTTGTTTGTGCCGGTCCCGAAGCGAGAGCTGGCGGGCCCGCTCGGCGATGACGGCGCTGCGGTCGCGCAAGGTGTGCTTGTGCAGCAGATACCGGTTGGCCATGTCGCTTGGCCGATCACATGGCAATCCCCGTTCCGCACACATCTGCTGCACGCGCAGGCGCAAGTTTGGATCAGCAATCGGCAGTGAGATGCTGCGGTACGGAGCGCCCGCCTCCATCTCAGTGACGACGTCGTGGAGAAGGTGAAGCAGGGTGGCGGGTTCCAGACCGAGACGGCCGATTGCTTCCTGCTGCTGCTCCAGGATGCGCAGGGCGCTGTTCATCATTTTGACGGCGCCGGCCTGATTCCCCCTGCGGTGGTGGTACAGACCGACGGCGATCTGAATCAGCCCGACCCAGACGGGGCTGCGCTGTCCGGCCTCACTTTTCCAGTACTCTTCCAAAATTTCGTGACATTCGAAGTAGTCCCGTTCGGCGTGGAACTGGACCAGGTATTCCAGATAGGGGTGCGGGTACATGACAAGCTCCTCGCTCTTTTGTTTTCCGATTCAACCATGTACTATTATAAAGGAAAACGCAAGCAGAAAACGAGGTGCAGGTTAGAAGATGACCAAAGAGGAAATTCTCTCCATTCTGCAGGAAAGAGATATGACGGAAGTAATCGAATTGATTGAGGATGCCGAATCGGGCGATCTGGAAGAGCTGGAACTGGTGGAGAGCCTGGGGCTGCTGCGGGACGAGGAGCTGAACCGGGAAGTGCTGCAGCTCCTGGAAAGCCTGGGGGTTACGATCATCTACCTGAAAGGCGATGAAGAGGACGCCGAGGACGAAGACGAGTAACACGCGACCGCCCCTGCTCGCGGGGGTGGTTTTTGCCCGGGCAAAAGGGAATGACTGGCTCCGCCCATTGCGGAGCCGCATGTTCCCTTTGTCCGTGGATAGCGGTTACTTTTGCGTCCAGACGCGGTTCTTGTTGCGGGTCGGGGGAAACTTGTCCCCTTTGCCCAGCTCGATGATCATCGGGTTCTGCACGCTGGCGCCGGTTTCCCCGATTTCCATGTAAACCGCGTTTTTCGGAGACTTGTCGCCTTCACGAAAACGGCTGCGCTCGCCCATCTGGGTCACCCCGCTTTCTTCTCATGTTGTGTCCCGTTTAGTATCTCCCCAAGGGACTGGCTCAACCCTTGTGCCGCTATTGACGATAGATTCAGAATTGATTTACGATAGGAGCACCACATGATCCGGGGGGTTGTATCGTGCATCGTCTGTCTCTGCAAAAAGATTCCAACATCTCGTACCACGAACAACTGTATCAGCAAATTGCCGCCTTCATCCGCAGCGGGGAACTTCCGCCGCAATCACAGCTTCCGACTGTACGGCAATTGGCTGCCCATCTCAAGGTGAACTACAACACGGTGCGCAGTGTCTACCTGCGCTTGCAGCAGGAGGGATTGGTCGACTCCCGGCAGGGACGGGGAACGATCGTCAGCAGCGTGGTAAACGACCCCCTGTTGACCCGCAACCCCGCCCACCTGGCGCTATTGGCCAAGGAAACGCTGCACAAGGTAAAGGCAATGGGATATTCGATGGACGAGTTTACGCGCGTCTTGTCCGCTGTCATGCAGGAGATCAATCAGTCCCCCGTGCTGTTTCTCCGCTTTACGGAACTGGAGCTGGCCGAGTATCTGCGGCTGGTGCAGTATCACCTGCCGAGCGCGATGGTGGAAGGTCGCACGTTTGACGAGTTTTGGGAGCGGCTGGAAGAGGACGCCGGCTTTTTGCAGCAGTACAAGGCAATTGTCACCCATCCCAGCGTTACCCTCAAAATAAAGCAGGCGCTCCCGCGGGAAGCGCCTCCGGTGGTCAGCCTGGATTTCATCCCCGACCCGACCATCGTCATTCCCGCCCTGGAAGCGTACCCCCGCCACACCAAGGTGGGCCTGATCTGCGCCACCATCCGGGGAGCGGAAGGCATGATCGACGACTTGTACAACGCCGGAATCACGCATCTGGACCTGCGGACAATCGAGGCCAACCACCCTGACGTGTTTGAGCTGATTGCCAACTGCGACGTGGTCTACATCTCCAAACCGGGTTACATGACTCGGCCCCATCTGTTAACCTTGCCCAAGGTAAAAGAGTTTCAGGAAATCCCCGATCATCACGGAATCAACGAACTGCGGAAGATTGTCACGCAGTAATGCCCGCATGGTTATCCGTTTATTTCTGTACAGTTTAGACAAGTGTACCATGCCAATGCCACCCCTATGACATAGCATGTAACTGTACCAACTCTGAGGGGGTGAGCTCATGAGCTGCGGATGCCATAAGTCTCACGGGCACAAATGCCACTACAAAAAATGCTGTAAGAAGAAGTACTACAAGAAAAAATGCTACTACAAACCGGTCTACAAGTACGATTGCTATCACTATCGGAAAGAGCGCTACGGAAAAGGATGCGACTCGTACGGTTCCTCGTCCATGCGTCACTGGTATGACAGCCCTGACAGCCCCTACTAAACACGAAAAAAGCGCCTCCTTAAGAGGCGCTTTTTTCTCTCCGCAAGTTTTCGGAAGGTCTGCCGTACATTTGAAAGTGAAGGAACAAACAAGGGGGTGCTATGCATGAATCAGGAACGGCCCGGCAAACAGGAGCGGATGTGGGCGGTCGCTGCGCATCTCTCTGCCTTTGCCGGATTTGTCATTCCGCTGGGGAACGTGCTGGGGCCGCTGATTGTCTGGCTGCTCAAGCGGGAAGAGGGAGCGTTTGTCGACAGCCAAGGGAAAGAGGCACTCAACTTTGGCATCAGTGTCACGATCTACGGGGCGATCAGTACGCTGCTGATTTTTCTGTTTGTTGGCGTCCTGCTCTTGTTCGCCCTGTTCGTCTTTTGGGTGGTGGTCGTCATCATGGCGGCGATCAGAGCCAATGACGGCATACCCTATCGCTATCCGCTCACACTGCGCTTTATCACCTGACAACAGCCGTTCGATATTTGAACGGCTGTATTTGTGTTGGCATTTTTCTGACAATGAAGGAATGCGGCCCGCCCATCACGAAATACCAAAACATGGACAAGGGTGGAAAGGGGTGGCAACCGCATGTTGACAGGGATCACGGTCGTCGATTTTTCACGCCATCTCCCCGGGCCGTATTGCACAATGAGGCTGGCCGACCTGGGGGCAGAAGTGATCAAGGTGGAAGCCCATCCCGGGGGAGATCCCGGCCGCTCGCTGGGGCCGCGGGTCAAAGAGACGGGTGCGTTGTTTTTAAGCTCCAATCGCAACAAGCGGAGCGTCGCGCTGAATTTGCATACCGAAGCGGGCAGGGCCTTGGCGTTCGACCTGGCCAGCCGTGCTGACGTGGTGGTGGAGAGCTTCCGTCCGGGCGTGATGCGCCACCTCGGTCTGGACTACGACAGCCTGTCTGCTGTCCATCCTTCGCTGGTGTATTGCTCGGTTACCGGATACGGCCAGACGGGGGACATGCACCAGTTGGGCGGCCACGACCTCAACTACCAGGCGATCAGCGGGCTGCTGTCAGCGATTCGCGACAGCGAAGGCAGGCCGGTCCCCCCGGAAGTACCAATCGCCGATTACGCTGTGGGCCTGTACGCAGCCGAGCAAATTTGTGCAGCACTGGTTCGGCAATGTCGACACGGGCAGGGCGCTTACCTCGACGTCGCTGCAGTGGACGTGCTCTCCTCCTGGATGGGACTGCATGCCCTGCTCGCCCATGACGGGCAGGCGAAAGCGATGGGCCAATTTCTGAAGGGCATGCTGGCATACCAGGTGTACGAGAGCGCGGATGGCAAGTACGTCACGCTGGCGGCGCTGGAGGAGAAGTTCTGGCACAACTTCTGCCGGGCGGTTGGACGGGAAGACTGGGAGACCCTGCACGGCGCGTTGATCGCTGACCACCCGGACGTTTACGAGGAAATGAAAGCCCTGTTTTTATCACGGACGCAGGCAGAGTGGAGCGAACTGGGGAGTGAAGTGGACTGCTGCCTGACCGCGGTGGAAGAGATGGACACCTGGAGCGGCAGCGCGTATGTCGCCAGCCGGGAAGTCGCCTTTACCCTGCCGTACGGAACCGATGGAGAGACGCTGCAGGTGCGCGTGGAACGATCCCGCCCGCTGGACGGCATGACGCCTCCTCCACGCTGCGGGGAAGACACCCGTGACGTGCTGAAAACCAAGCTGAACCTGACGGATGACGAATTGACCCGCTTGGAACAGGAAGGCGTCATCCCGCAGTGTATGCTGTAAAGAAAGGAGCAGACACTGATGGAACACGGACAAGACATGCCGATCCTAACTGACCTGCGGGAGGGCATCTGGACAATTACGCTCAATCGGCCGCGGGTACTGAATGCGATGACGCTGGAGATGTTTTCACTGCTACAGGAGGAGATCGCCCGGGCTGCCGCTGAACCGGCTGTCGAAGTGGTGCTTCTGCGCGGCGCCGGTGGCAACTTCTGCTCGGGGGCCGACTTGAGCATACTGGCAGCACTGCGTGACCCCGCCCAGGCGGACGAGTCGCTGACGGTGATCAATGCGTTTTTGACGCAGCTGCATCACATGCCCAAGCCGGTAATCGCCCTGGTCGAAGGGGCGGCAGTAGGGGCGGGCCTCAATCTGGCGCTTCACGCCGACTTCGTCATTGCAGCCCGGGACGCGGTGCTGCAAGAGCCGTTTGTCCAAATCGGCCTGACCACGGATTTCGGCGGCACCTATCTGCTGCCGCGCCTGGTTGGCATGGCTCAGGCCAAGCGTTTGGCCCTGCTCGGTGAAAAAATCTCCGGCAGCGAAGCGGAGCGTATCGGCTTGATCTACAAAGCCGTGGATGCGGCTGAAATCGAACAGGAGGCGCAGCAGTTGATCAATGCCCTTCGCCGATTGCCGCGTCATGCGCTGGCCGTCACCAAAGCGGGCTTGACCGCTTGCCTGGAGAAGAATCTGGAGCAGTCGCTGGCCTGGGAGAAAGAGCAGCAGCCCAAGTTGATCATGCATCCCGCCTTTGAATCGCTGGTACAGGCCAAACGGAAGCGCATGTGAAATAACGCCGATGCCACGGTGTTTCAGACTGAAGACAAAATGTACTCTGTTATCAATGAGATTCCGCATGGAAACGTTTCCATCATTGTCAGGCCGGAAGGCCTGCATATTGATCAACCGAAGGTGGAGATAAAGTCGGGCATGGAGTGATGGGCCAGGCGAGCTCCTTTGACGACCTGCTCAGCGGAAAAGCGCAGACGCGGGGAAAAACAGGGGGCACAAATCTCCCTTCATTGAAATACCCAGATGTTTGCCCCCTGCCCGCGTCGCGTTTTGGAGCGGACGTGATCTACTTCTTTGCTGGTCGTCAAGAGAGTGAGCGGGCCCGATCACCCCTGCGCCACAGACTTTGTCTACACACTGAAACGCCGAAGCCACGGCGTTTTTTTCGTCAGGGAAGCGGAATTTTCAGTTCGTGCCGACGGGCACCCGTGTGCGCAATTTCTTCAAACAATATCAAGGTAAGCGGCTGCTTGCTGCCGGGCAGGTTCAGGTTGAGTTCATACGAGCCCCATGACAGGCCGCCGCGGCTGGCGGAGACGAAACTGTTGATCAGGGTGGTAGCCCCGTCCGTGACCACGTAGCGGACATTGCCTTCCAGGACGCGGGCTTGTCCCTTGACGACGTATTGGCTGGTGTCGGTCTTGCTGACCGTGACATTGCGGAACGCTTCGTTGCCGTACCCCTGTTGGCTCTTTGACGCTGGCGGAATGCCGGCGGCACCGGCAGCCGGGGGCAGCGCTGAGACGCATACCAGCCAGCAGACGATCACCCACGCACAAAACACGTTCTTTTTCATTGCGGGTTGCCTCCAAACGGGTAAATTTTTTTGTAGCATGGCCTGTTTGTCCCGTTCCTATCCGGTTGAAGCCGGAGCTTGTCAAGAAATCTTTTGGTCCCGGCTACACAACCGCAAGAACGTGTGAACAGCGCAACCAAGTCTAGCGGAAAATATGCTGCAGGTGAGAGAATATCCATTGAGAACGGAAGCCATCTGTGGTAGAGTAAGAAGTGTAAAGATCCTGCGATGTACGTGAGGCCATAAATGTTTCTAACCTTATGAGTGTTTCTAGGGAGACAGAACTTCGCGCCGTATGTCAGGCCCACCTCCCGGCCTGGGACGCATGGGAAGGCAGAAACGCGGACGGGTCACCCACCTGTGTGAGAGCAGGTTACAGAAACATGAGGCCGGACGGCAGAGCGGGGGTTTTTTTAAAAAATAAAAAGACAAGCTGGACATAGAAGATTCGACCACGAAAAAACCTGGGACGTTATCGTTCCAGGTTTTTTTGCGCGATCTGCCGGTCCTGTGGCGATCGGACTCAGTGCCGTACGCCGGAGATGCCTGTCTCCTTCTGATTCTGCTGTTGGTCTCCCCGGCTGACGATGGTCAGCGACTGTTCCAGATCACGGGTGTGCTTGGCGTCGTGAAGAATCTGATACATCTGCAAAAAGTTTGCTTTTTGCCCCTCCGGAATGCCCTTGATCCGGACGGTCATTTCCTGCGGACCGCTCTGCTGATTTCCGGATTGCCCCTGCTGATCCTGTTCAGCAGTCTGGTCACCCAGGAAATCGAGAAACAGGGAGTCGTTATCGTTGTCCTGACTGGATTGGCTCTCCTGGCCACGCTGATTACGCTGATCCTGTTGTTCCTTGTTTTCGCCGCTGTTTTGATCCGGTACAAACAGAACGTTAAACTCGTTCAAATCTGTCTGGATGATGCCGATGACGTCCATCCCGATCCTCCTTTGCATGTAATGGTAGGGTGTCAGCCGGGGTGCTTGGTGTGATGGACCCCATGCCGCTGCAAATAGTCATGATAAAAGTATTCGGCAATGGAAATGGCAAAGGCCGTCAAAAACAGGCCGGACAGGCGAAAAGGCTGCGCAAACACAGACGCGGCCAGCCAGAACAGGGCAAATACCATCCCGAAATCTGCCGTGCTGGCAAACGTATTGTTGGTCCGTGGCAGAATGAAGGCATCGCCCAGCCCGTAGGCCACCAGGCTGACGACTGCGCTGGTAACCAGCGCAAACGAAAGCGACGTTCCCGACCACAGCAGCCCCGGCACTGCGATGATGCCGTTTACCAAGAGCTTGAGCAGGATGTTCAAGCACGAACCCTCCTTTCATGCTCTTAGTATGAACCTACCTAGTCTCGCTATGCGCCGCGCGGTTGTTCGCCTTCAGCCGGCGAACCAGCGCTTCATCGGGAGTGACGTACAGCGTCCGCTGCTGTTCGTAGATGACGAAACCGGGCTTGGCTCCGCTCGGTTTTTTTACGTATTTGACCAGCGTGTAGTCGACCGGCACCTGGTTGCCGTGTTGCGCCTTGCTGTAATACGCGGCGAGGACGGCCGCTTCCCGCAGGGTTTGTTCCGAGACCTGGCGGGAGCGGATGACGACGTGGGAACCGGGGATATCCTTGGTGTGCAGCCACGTGTCGTAAGGCGCGGCCAGCTTGTTGGTCAGGTAGTCGTTTTGCTTGTTGTTCTTGCCCACGAGAATCTCCGTGCCGTCGCTCGACGTGTAGGCGTCCAGTTCGGGACGGACGTCCTTTTTCTTTTTGTTTGTCCGTTTCTGCCGGCTGCGCACATACCCTTGTTCCGCCAGTTCTTCACGGATTTCTTCCGCTTCCTGCAGGGAGGCGTGCTCCAACTGGACGAGCAGGCCGTCCAGATAGACGATCTCTTCGCGCGCCTGCCGGATTTGTTCTTCCACGATCTGCAGGCTGTTTTTCGCCTTGTTGTAGCGCTTGTAGTAGGCCTGCAAATTTTCGGATGGCGTCTTCAACGGGTCGAGCGGAATGGTCACGGTGCTGCCCGCTTCGTCGTACCAGTTGACCGCCTCCAGGACGGTATCGCCCCGTTTGAGCTGGTGCATGTGGGCGGTGATCAGTTCACCGTACAGCCGGAAAATCTCCGCGTCTTTCGCTTCGGCCAAGGTCTGCTCCAGCTTTTCGATTTTCTTCTCGTTTTTGTTCCGTTCGCTGGTGACGAAGCGGATCAGGTCGTGCACTTTTTGCTTGACCGTGTCCCGCTGTGCCTTGACGGCGTAATACGCCTGCAGGCATTCGCTTGCAGTGGAAAAGGAAGTTGTGGCGGCGTCCGTCAGATGGGTCAGTTCCACCACGTGAAACTGTGTTTTCTCCCGGCTTTCCGCGATCATCGGCGCATACCGGTGCTGTCTGCCCGCTTCCATCACGGATGCAAAGGCGTGCCACATCGCTTCCCGCGTCGGCAGGCCCGCTCGGTGGACAATCTCTTTGGCCAACAAGGGACTGATCCCGGTGAAAGCGTCCACCAACTGCCGGTCCAAGCGACCGCCATTCCAGTTGATCGCCGTGATGAACGCCTGTTCTGTCACGGCTAGCGGGTCCCGCTTCTCCTGGCTGGGCGGGGAGACGTAGGGACGGCCGGGCAGAACCTGCCGGTATTGGCTGATCGCCGGGGTCACGTGCACGGCGCTGTCCAGGATGGTGTTGCTGGATGGGTCAAGCAGGATGATGTTGCTGTGCTTGCCCATGATTTCCATGACAATCCGCCGCCGCGCCGTGTCGCCCAGTTCGTCGCGGGTGCGGATATCAATGTGCACGATCCGCTCCATGTCCACCTGTTCGATTGCCTCGATCAGGCCGCCTTCGCAGTGCTTGCGCAGCAGCATGCAAAACATCGGGGCTTCCTGCGGATTGGTAAACTCCTCAGTCGTCGCATGCAGCCGGGGATAGGTGGGGTTGGCGGAAAGCAGCAGCTTCACCGTCTCCCCCTGTGCCCGAATCTGCATGACAATATCGCTGTGATGGGGCTGATGGATTTTGGCGATCCGTCCGCCCGCCAGTTTTTGCAATTCCCGCACGACCGCACGGGTCACGATTCCGTCAAATGCCACAAGTGCTCACCTCACGTGTGCAGCAATCCTGCACGTATCCACGATTCGTCTGTCTAAAAAGTGTCAGTGACAGTGTATCACAAAGCGCACCACGGCGGAATCGACTTGTCCCTGCGGCGTTGGTTGACACTGCAGAGAGTTGTCTCCTATAATAAATTAACGATTTTACGTCTATGGAAGTGAGAACCATGGTCCGAAGCATGACCGGGTACGGCCGAAGTGTAGGGATGTACGGTTCGCTGCAGCTCACTGTGGAGATTCGCGCGGTGAACCATCGTTTCTGCGAAATCCTTGTTCGCTTGCCCAAGACCTGGGGCATGCTTGAGGAGCCGGTGCGCAAGCTTGTGGGCCAATTCGTCCGGCGCGGCCGCGTCGATGTGGCCGTCACCGTGGACGCAGGCGGCCTGACGGGGCAGGGAATTGCCATTGACTGGGCCGTTGCAGAGCACTATGTGTCGGCGGCGCAGGAGATGAACGAACGCTTTTCGCTACATACACCGTTAACCGCCAAAGACTTGCTGCTCCTGCCCGGTGTGGTGCAAACCCGGGACGCGGCGGAAGCAGACGCCGAGCAGGCGTCCGAGTGGCTGCTTGCGGCGTGTCGGGAAGCGGCGGAAGACCTGCTGTCCATGAAGCGAAAGGAAGGGCTGAAGCTTCAGGCGGATCTGGAACAGCGACTTGCCCGGATTTCCGTCTGGACAGAGGAAATCGGACAAATGGCGCCGCTGGTCGTCGACGAATACCGCAGCCGTCTGCATCAGCGCATGGCCGAATGGGCCGAAACTGCTCCGTTTGAACTGGACGCGCAGCGCCTTGCACAGGAAGCGGCCTTTTTGGCCGAGCGTTCCGACATCAGTGAAGAGGTGACCCGTCTGACGAGCCACTGCTCTCAGTTTGCGGAACTGTTGGGCAGGGAAGAAGCGGTCGGGCGCAAGCTGGACTTTCTGCTGCAGGAGATGAACCGGGAAGCAAACACGATTGCTTCCAAGGCCAATCATCTGCCCATCCAGCGATTGGCCGTCGAGATCAAGACGGAACTGGAAAAAATGAGAGAGCAGGTTCAGAACATCGAGTAGCGATGAAAGGATGGACGGGGCCGTCATGGCAATCAAACTGATCAATATCGGGTTTGGCAACATCGTCAACGCCAACCGCATCATATCCATCGTCAGTCCCGAATCAGCGCCGATCAAGCGGATCATCCAGGAAGCGCGCGATCGCAACATGCTGGTGGACGCGACGTACGGAAGGCGCACGCGGGCGGTCATCATCACGGACAGCGATCATGTCATTCTGTCTGCGGTCCAGCCGGAAACCGTGGCGCAGCGACTGACGACAAAAGATGACGAATCGGACGAATAGGCAGGAGTGAAGACATACGATGGACGATCGCGGTCTCCTTTTGGTTCTTTCGGGGCCGTCTGGCGTCGGCAAGGGAACGGTCTGCAAAGCGCTTCGCGAGCGCATGCCGGATCTGGTCTATTCCGTTTCCGCAACCACGCGGGCGCCGCGGGCCGGAGAAGTGGAAGGGGTTAACTACTTTTTCAAATCAAAGGAAGAGTTCCGCCGGATGATCGAGCAGGATGAACTCCTGGAATGGGCGGAATACGTTGGCAATTACTACGGTACACCGCGCCAGTTTGTGGTGGATATGCTGGAACAAGGGCGCGACGTGATTCTGGAAATCGAGGTGCAGGGTGCCCTGCAGGTGAAGAAAAAATTTCCTCAGGGGGTTTTCCTGTTTCTCGCGCCACCTGATCTGGCCGAACTGGAAAACCGGATCGTCGGACGGGGAACGGAGACGGAAGAGACAATCCGTCACCGCATGGAGATGGCTCGTCAGGAGATCGAACTGATGGATCAGTACGACTACGTGGTGGTCAACGACATGATCGAATGCGCTTGCGAACGCATCCAGTCGATCATCACCGCCGAGCACTTGAAAAAGGAACGCCAAATTCACAAGTATCGCAAATGGCTTGAGGAGGTTACATAATCCATGCTGTATCCATCGATTGACAAACTGACCGAAAAAGTGGAAAGCAAATACACCCTGGTCACCATCGCGTCCAAACGGGCTCGCCAGCTTCGCGAAAACAGCCCCGTACAGGTGGAAAAACCGCAGTCCAAAAAGTTCGTCGGCCTGGCGCTGGAAGAGCTGATCGCCGACCAGGTCATTTACGAATACACCGACGTCCGCAAATAAAAGCGGCTTTGTCACCGCGTTATTGCTTTCAAACAACCTCACGCAGGTTGTTTTTTTTCGCAGCAAGGACCGGTCTTTCGTCGTGATGGACACAACCACGCCGGTCTTGCCGTTGGGCAGACTGACTAAAAAGGGAGGACACCCAAACATGCTTCCTCTGCAAGGAAAACAAATCGTGCTGGGCGTATCGGGAGGTATCGCCGCGTACAAGGCGGCGGCGCTGACCAGCAAGCTGACCCAGGCGGGTGCGCAGGTACACGTCATCCTGACAGCGAGCGCCATGCAGTTTGTGCAGCCGCTCACCTTTCAGGCGCTTTCCCACCAGCAGGTGTACACCGACATGTTCCAGGAGCCGGACCCCGCGGTGATCAGCCACATCCAATTGGCCGATCGGGCCGATCTGGTGCTGATCGCCCCCGCGACGGCCAACGTCATCGGCAAACTGGCCAACGGCATCGCCGACGACATGCTGACGACGACCGTTCTTGCGACCAAAGCGCCGGTGATGCTGGCGCCGGCGATGAACGTCAACATGTACGGCCATCCTGCGGTGACGGCCAACATGCAGCGGCTGGCGGAGTACGGCTGTCGATTCGTCGAGCCGGGTGAAGGCCTGCTGGCGTGCGGCTGGATCGGCAAAGGGCGGCTGGCCGAACCGGAAGAGATCGTCGAAGCGGTCATCCGCTTTTTTTCCGAACAGCAGGAGACTCACCGCGACCTCGCCGGCAAACGCGTGTTGGTGACGGCCGGGCCGACGCGGGAAAAAATCGACCCGGTCCGCTACATCACCAACCACGCCTCCGGCAAAATGGGATATGCCATCGCGGAAGCGGCGCGGGACAGAGGGGCAGACGTGGTGCTGATCAGCGGCCCGACGTCGCTGCCCAAGCCGGCTGGTGTCGAGTTTGTCCCGGTGGAATCGGTGCAGGAGATGTACGACGCGGTCATGCGGCATCTGCCGGAATCCGACATCGTGATCAAGTCGGCGGCGGTGTCCGACTACCGGCCGAAGACGGTCCATGCGCATAAGATGAAAAAAGGAGACGGTCCGCTGGTGCTGGAGCTGGAAAAGGCGCCGGACATCCTGCAGGAAGTGGGCCGGAGGAAGACGGACCAATACGTGGTTGGCTTTGCAGCTGAGACGCAGGACGTGCTGGTCCACGCGAAGTCCAAGCTGGAGCGAAAAAACCTGGACATGATCGTGGCCAATGACGTGTTGATGGAAGGCGCGGGTATGGGCAGTGACACCAACATCGTCACGCTGCTGACGCGGGAAGGGGAGCAGGCAGCGCTGGAAAAGATGAGCAAGCGGGACGTGGCGGACAAACTGTTCGACGCGATCCTGGCCAAAATGGCGCACCGGCCGCTGTCTGACGCGCTATGATTGCCCGCGTCGTGGTGGACGTGCCGGTCAACCGGACCAATCGTCCGTTTGACTACCGGATACCGCCCTGGCTGAGACCGCTGGTGCAGGTCGGCAGCCGCGTTGTCGTGCCGTTTGGCCCCCGGAAGCTGCAGGGGTATGTAGTGGACGTCACCGCCCAGCCGGAGGAAGGGACCGGACGGCTTCGGGATGTGGAACAGGTGCTGGACGATACGCCGCCGTTGACCCCTGAATTGATCCGCCTGGGCGAGTGGATGTCCCGCCAGTATTTGTGTCCGTGGGTGACGGCGATGCAGGCGATGATTCCCGCCGTGCTGAAGGGCCGATCGGAAAAGTGGCTAAAGGCCACCGATCTTTTAGATGAGACGGCTTGCGGACAGTCCGCCCTGCTGTGGGACGTGTACCGAAAACGGCAGCTGCCGCTTGCCGAGGCGGAAAAGCGCTTTCCCGACGAGGCGATGCTGGTACCCGGGTGGATTGCAAGCGGTCTGCTGGAGACGGACTACCAGGTGAGGGACCGGATCACCCGCAAACAGCAGTCGTTTGTCCGCTGCCTGCTGGAAGGAGCGGAACTGACTTCCGCGATTGATTCCCTGCCGAAGCGGGCGGAGCAGATGCGGCGGGTGCTGGAGCTGTTTGCCGCGCACGAGGGGCAGTCGTTTTCCGTGCAGACGCTGCGAGAAGAGCTGGGCATTACCCGCTCTCCGTTGAAAAGTCTGGAGCAGCGGGGCTGGGTCGCGATCGAGCAGGTGGAGGTTTACCGCGACCCGTATGCGCAGCGCCGCTTTGCCGGCGGTGAAAAGCCGTCCTTTACTCCGCAGCAGGAGGCGGCACTAAAGCCGATCGGCGATCAGATTGCTGCGGGCGAGTACGGGGCGTTTTTGCTGCACGGGGTGACCGGCAGCGGCAAGACCGAAGTATACCTGGAAGCAATCGAACGGACGCTGGCCGCGGGGCGGGAGGCGATTTTTCTCGTTCCCGAGATCAGCTTGACGCCGCAGATGGTGGAACGGTTCAAGGCGCGGTTCGGCGCCGACGTGGCCGTTCTGCACAGCGCGCTTTCCCAAGGGGAGCGGTACGACGAGTGGCGCAAGATTCTCCGCCGAGAGGTGAAGGTAGTGGTGGGGGCGCGATCGGCCGTCTTTGCCCCGTTTCAAAACGTCGGATTGATCGTGATCGACGAAGAGCACGAAAGTTCCTACAAACAGGAGGAGACGCCGCGCTACCATGCGCGGGAGGTGGCGCTGTGGCGAGCGCGGGAAAACAACGCCGTAGTGGTGATGGGCAGTGCCACACCTTCCCTGGAGACGTACGCGTTGGCTGCGCGCGGCCGGTACACGCTCCTGGAGATGCCGGAGCGGGTCGGCAGCCGGCCGCTGCCGCGCGTTCACGTCGTCGACATGCGGGAAGAACTGCGCGCGATGAACCGTTCGATGTTCAGCCGTCTGCTGTACGAAATGATCGGCGACAGATTGGCCAAACAGGAGCAGATGGTGCTGTTTTTGAACCGACGCGGCTTTTCCACCTTTGTCATGTGCCGCACCTGCGGCTATACGCTCCGCTGCGTGCACTGCGACATTTCGCTGACGTACCACAAGACCAACCATACCGCCCGCTGCCACTACTGCGGCTACACGATCGTTCAGCCCGCTCGCTGCCCGGAGTGCCAAAGCGAGCACATCCGCTTTTTCGGGACGGGCACACAAAAAGTGGAGGCGGAGCTGGCCCGGCTGTTCCCGGGCATCCGCGTCATCCGCATGGACGTGGACACCACCTCCCGCAAAGGGGCGCACGAGGAGCTTCTGCACAAGTTTCGCACCGGGCAGGGGGACGTGCTGCTGGGCACGCAAATGATCGCCAAGGGGCTTGATTTTCCCCGCGTGACGCTGGTCGGCGTCATCGCAGCGGACACGTCGCTGCATCTGCCCGATTTCCGTGCGGCGGAAAAGACCTTCCAACTGCTGACCCAGGTGGGCGGACGGGCCGGTCGGCACGAACTGGAAGGTGATGTCATCATCCAGACCTACACGCCGGAGCACTACAGCATCGTTCATGCCACCCGGCACGACTACCCGTCGTTTTACCGCGAGGAGATGATGCAGCGCAGACGGACCGGCTATCCGCCGTACTACCGGCTGGTGCTGATTACCTTTTCGCATGAAGAGGTGCCTGTGGTCATCCGGGCGGCTCACAGCGTGGCTGATTTTCTCCGGCCGCGGCTGGCGGAGACGACGATTCTGCTGGGGCCGGTGGCGTCGCCAATTCCGCGCATCAAGGATAGATTTCGGTTCCAGATCATGTTAAAATATCGGGATGAACCTCGGCTGTCTGACCTGTTGGCCCAGGCCGTGGACGTTTTTGAAGAAGGGAACAAACAGCAGAAGGTGCTGATGACGATCGACGTCGATCCGCACGTACTGCTTTAGGGAGGATAACAACCAATGGCTATTCGCACAATCGTCAAACACCCAGATCCGATCCTGCGGGAAAAAGCGGCAGTGGTCACCAAATTCAACGCCAACCTGCACAAGCTGCTGGACGACATGGCGGAGACCATGTACGACGCAGACGGTGTCGGCCTGGCAGCGCCCCAGGTGGGCGTCTCGAAGCGCGTCATCGTCATGGACTGCGGGGAAGGCCTGATCGAGGTGGTCAATCCGGAGATTATCGCCTATGAAGGGGAGCAGTTTGACTACCCGGAAGGTTGTCTCAGCATCCCCGGTCTGCGCGGCGATGTGCGCCGTCACAAATGGATCAAACTCAGAGGACAGGACCGGTACGGCAACGTGTTTGAATTGGAAGCAGACGACCTCTTGTCCCGCTGCGCCCAGCACGAAATCGACCATCTCAACGGCATCCTGTTCATCGATATCGCCGACCGGGTCTATCCGATCAGCCAGGAAGAGGAAGGGGAATAAACCGTTTTGAAAGACGTGCGCATACTGTTTATGGGAACGCCCGACTTTGCCGTCCCCAGCCTGGAGGCGCTGGCGGCGAAAGGGTACCAGGTGGTCGCTGCCGTAACGCAGCCTGACCGGCCTGTGGGGCGCAAGCGGGTGCTGACCCCGCCGCCGGTAAAGGAAGCGGCGCTGCGCATCGGCATCCCGGTGCTGCAGCCGGAGAAGATCAAGGCTGAAGAGGCGCTGGCAGAGGTGCTTGCGCTGGAGCCCGATCTGATCGTCACAGCGGCGTACGGCCAGATTTTGCCGAAACGTTTGCTGGATGCGCCCCGCTACGGTTGCATTAACGTACACGCCTCGCTTTTGCCCAAGTACCGGGGCGGCGCGCCGATCCACAAAGCGATCATGGAAGGCGAAACCGAGTCGGGCGTGACGATCATGTACATGGTGGAAGCACTGGACGCGGGTGACATGCTCTCCCGCGTGGTCGTGCCAATTGACGAACGGGATACGGCCGGCACGCTGTTTGACAAGCTGGCGGCGTCCGGCGCCAAATTGTTGGTGGAAACCGTGCCGAAGCTGTTGGCTGGAGAAATTGTGCCTGAGCCGCAGGATCACGAGGCTGCGACGTATGCGCCTACGCTCAAACGGGAGGATGAGCGGGTCGACTGGAGCCGGGATGCGCGGCAGGTGTACAACCAGGTGCGCGGCCTCAACCCCTGGCCTGTCGCCTTTACCACCTATGGCGGAAAGGTGTGGAAGCTCTGGTGGGTGGAGATGCAGGCGGAGGACGGTCAGTTGGCTAAGCCCGGCACGATTGTCGCCCGGGAAGAGGACGGGCTGATCGTGGCCTGCGGCAGCGGCGCGGTAAAGATTACGGAACTGCAGCCGGAAGGAAAGAAACGGATGAGCGCGCGCGACTTTTTGCGCGGCGCCGGCAGCGGCATTGAAATCGGCACAAAGGTAGGAGAATAGCACGTGGCACACAAGGGAGCGCGCGAAATCGCCCTGGACGTCTTGAACAGGGTGGAGCAACACAAGTCGTACAGCAATCTGGAGTTGAAGCACGTCCTGGAGCGCGGGGAGCTGCGCGCCCCCGATGCCGGATTGGTGACGGAGCTGGTTTACGGCACGATTCAGCGGCGGCTGACGCTGGACGAGGTGCTCGCCCACTTTGTCCGCGGCAAAAAGCTGCAGCTTTGGGTGCGCAACCTGCTGCGGCTCAGCCTGTACCAGATTCGCTACCTGGACCGGATACCGGCGCGGGCTGCAGTGCACGAAGCAGTGGAGATCGCCAAGCGGAGAGGGCACCAGGGGATCGCGTCAATGGTAAACGGCGTGCTGCGCAACGTGCTGCGGCAGCCTGACGTGTGGGAGCGCCTGCCGGAGGGAGACGCAGCGCGCCGGCTGGCGGTCGAAGAGTCTCACCCGGAATGGCTGGTGCGCCGCTGGATCGCGGCGTACGGTGAAGCAGCGACGCGCGCCATCTGTGCGAGCAACAACCGCCCCCCACATGCATCCGTTCGCGTCAATACGCTGAAACTGACGCGGGACGAACTGTTGGAGCGGCTGCGTGAGGAGTATCCGGACGCTGCCCCGTCTCCGCTCAGCCCGCACGGTATCCTGTTTCCCGGCGGGCATGCGGCGGGGACCCGCTGGTTCCGCGAAGGCTATTTCACCGTGCAGGATGAAAGCTCCATGCTCGTCGCGCCGGCGCTGGCCGTCCAGCCGGGCATGCGGGTGCTGGATGCCTGCGCCGCTCCGGGCGGAAAGACGACGCATCTGGCAGAGCTGATGCAAAACAAAGGCGAGATCGTGGCGAGCGACGTCCATCCGCACAAGCGGGAGTTGATTGCGGAAAACGCCGACAGGCTGGGCATCTCGATCATTACGCCGATCACGAGCGACGCGCTTGATTTGCCGGACAGGGGGCTGGGCGCGTTCGACCGGATACTCCTGGACGCGCCGTGTTCCGGATTTGGCGTAATCCGGCGCAAGCCCGACCTGAAGTGGAACAAAACCCCGGACGACGTGGCGGCGATCGCCGACCTGCAGTACCGGCTGCTGGAACGGGTGGCAGGAATGCTGGCGCCAGGCGGTCTTTTGGTGTACAGCACCTGCACGATCGAACCGGAGGAAAACCAGTCGGTGGTGCGCCGGTTTGTGGCCGAGCATCCGGAATTCGCGCTCGACGAAGCGCTGGCACAGGACCTGCCGGAGGCGGCGCGGGAAAAGCTGGATGGCCATGCGGGATACGTGCAGGTGTTGCCGCATCACTTTGACAGCGACGGATTTTTTATCGCCCGTCTGAAACGAAAAAGGTAGCGGAAAAGGGGTGGCACTCCGTCAGCGGATGTCGCTCCTTTGCTGTTGTTTGCGTCCTTGCCGTTTGGTTTACACTAGGAAAAGCGACGCATCTTGCGCGGTTGGCCTCATTTCCTGTTTGATGCGGCGCGCAATGCAAGGTACAATGATACAATGATGATTTCTCGCTATGCGACTACTTGAGGATGTGAACATAAAATGCCATTTTCATCGTATACGGGCGAAAAACCGCTCATTTACAGCCTGACCCAGGACGAGTTGAAAACGTGGCTCGTCGAGGCGGGAGACAAGGCGTTTCGCGCCCAGCAGATTTTTGACTGGCTGTACGTCAAGCGTGTCCGCTCGTTTGACGAGATGACCAACCTGTCCAAAGATCTGCGGCAAAAGCTGAGCGAAACCTTCCGCATCGATCCGCTGCAAGAAATTACGCGCCAGGTGTCACAGGACGGTACCGTCAAGTTCCTGTTCCAACTGGTGGACGGCCATGCGATCGAGACGGTGATCATGCGGCACAACTACGGCAACAGCGTCTGCGTCACCACTCAGGTGGGCTGCCGCATCGGCTGTACGTTTTGCGCCTCCACTCTGGGCGGTCTGAAGCGCAATCTGGACGCCGGCGAGATCGTCGCCCAGGTGCTGATGGCCCAGCGGAAGCTGGACGAAGAAGGAGAGCGCGCCAGCCACGTCGTCGTCATGGGCATTGGCGAGCCATTCGAGAATTTTGACAACCTGATCGCCTTCCTGCGGATTATCAACGACAACCGCGGACTGAACATCGGGGCCCGTCACATCACCGTATCAACCAGCGGCATCGTGCCCAAGATCTACGAATTTGCGGACAAGGGAGGTCAGGTGAATCTGGCAATCTCCCTGCATGCCCCGAATACGGAACTGCGCTCCAAGCTCATGCCGATCAACCGGGGCTTTCCGCTGGAGAAACTGCTGGAGGCCTGCCGCTACTACATTGCCAAGACAGGCCGCCGCATCAGTTTTGAGTACGGTTTGTTCGGAGGGAAAAACGACCAGCCCGAGCACGCGGAAGAACTGGCCGACCTGATCGGCGACATGCTCTGCCACGTCAACCTGATCCCGGTCAACTACGTGCCGGAACGCGATTACGTGCGTACCCCGCGCAACGAAATCTTCCGCTTCAAACGCATTTTGGAGGAGCGAGGGATCAATGTGACGATCCGCCGCGAGCACGGCAGCGACATTGCAGCTGCATGCGGCCAGCTCCGGGCTCAATACGCAAAGGAAACCGCGGGGTGATCTCATGGAAATTGCGATGAAATCACATGTCGGCCGCGTCCGTCAGGTCAACGAGGACTACTTTGCCTGCATCGCCGACCTGAACGGGCGCGTGCTGGCCGTGGTCGCCGACGGCATGGGCGGCCACCAGGCTGGAGATATTGCCAGCCGTCTCGCCGTTGAGCGAATTGTAAAAGAACTGCGTCATCTGGACGGCGAACTGAGCGATGAAGACGCTCGCGAGCGCTTGATGGACGCGCTCCTCATGGCCAACGAGGAAGTGTACCAATACGCCCAGCAGCATCCGGAGTGCAGCGGCATGGGGACGACGATCGTGGCCGCGCTGTTGGGAGAGACTGGAGGCGTGACGGCGCACATCGGCGACAGCCGCCTGTATCATTTCAACGCGGATGGTCTGCAGTTGAAGACGGAAGACCACTCGCTCGTGCACGAACTGATGAAAAGCGGCCAAATCACCGCCGAGGAAGCCTCGGTTCACCCTCAGCGCAACGTGTTGATGCGCGCCCTCGGCACCGAGCCGGATGTGCGCATCGATCTGGGGCAGTTCAACTGGTCGGAGGGCGACGTGGTGTTGCTGTGCTCTGACGGGTTGAGCAACAAAGTAGATCATTCGGTGATGGTGGAGTGGTTGAAGCGTCCCGTATCGCTGCAGGCACAGGTGGACGGTCTGGTCGAACACGCGCTGGACGCTGGCGGCGAGGACAACATCACATTGGTAGCCGTTCGCAACAAACCCAAGCCCGTCACCGGCAATAGAGAGGGGTGAGCGAGATGGAAGGTCAACGACTGGGGGGACGATACCAACTGGAAGCCCGCATCGGCGGGGGTGGAATGGCTATTGTATACAAGGCGAAGGATCTGGTCCTGAACCGTCAGGTAGCGGTGAAAGTGCTGCGGTCACAGTTCGGAACGGACGAAGATTTCGTCACCCGTTTCCGGCGGGAAGCGCAGGCCGTAGCCAGCTTGTCTCACCCCAATGTGGTCGGCGTGTACGACGTGGGACAGGACGGGGACACCCACTACATGGTGATGGAGTACGTGGAAGGCTCGACGCTGAAAGATCTGATCAACCGCCACGGAGCGCTTCCGGTGGAAGAGGCCGTGCGGATTGCTGCGGAAATTTGCGACGCGCTGGACCACGCCCACCAAAACCAGATCATCCACCGCGATATTAAGCCGCACAACATTCTGATCGGGAAAAACGGACGGGTGAAGGTGACCGACTTTGGCATCGCCCGTGCGGTGACGTCCACCACCATCACGCACACCAACGCCGTGCTCGGTTCGGTCCACTACTTTTCGCCGGAGCAGGCGCGCGGTGGCGTGACGGCGGAAAAGTCGGACATTTACTCACTGGGCATTGTGCTCTACGAAATGGTTACCGGCCAACTGCCGTTTTCCGGCGATTCACCGATTTCCGTCGCTTTGAAGCATTTGCAGGAACCCCTGCCCGAACCGCGTCAGGTCAATCCGAACATTCCGCAAAGCGTGGAAAACGTAATTCTCAAAGCGCTGGTCAAGGACCCGCAAATGCGCTACGCTTCCGCACGGGAAATGATGGAGGACCTGAAGACCTGCCTTCTGCCGGAGCGGCTTAACGAGGAGAAGATTCAGTTCCCGGTAGACGACGAGCAGACGAAGGTGTATCCGGCCATTACACCGGAGATGCTGGAAGCCCAGGGACGTCAGGGGCAGGCCGGGCAGCAGGAGGAGGAAAGCCCGCAGCCGCGCCGATGGTGGGTCAAACCAGCGATGTGGGTCGGGGCAATCGGCTTGTTCATGGTTCTGGCCTTTCTCGGGTTCAACCTGGTGGTAAACCTCTTCCCGTCTGTGCCCGAAGTGCAGGTGCCGCACGTGGAGGGGACGCACCGCACACTGGCAGAGGAGCGCATCCGCGAGTTCAAACTGGTTCCCAAGGTGGTCTACGAGGAGAACGACAGCGTCGAGAAGGACATCGTGATCCGGCAGGACCCGGCGCCGCCGATGCGGTTAAAGGAAAACGGCATTGTGACGATTTACGTCAGCAAAGGACAGGAAGCCGTAGAGATGCCCAATCTCGCCAACCTTAGCCGGGAGGATGCGGAAAAGGCTTTGAGGGATAAAGGGTTTGCCATTACGGACAATACCTTTGTGGAAAAAGAGGACGACAAGGTGCCGGCCGGCCATGTGATCGACCAGTCCCCGGCGGCGGGCGAGAAGGTCGTTCCCAACAAGACGGACGTGCGGGTGGAGATCAGCTCGGGACCGCCGCAGGTAACCATTCCGGACGTGCGCGGCTATAACCTGGAACAGGCCCAGATCGAGCTGTTCAAGAAGGGACTTCTGGTCGACCAGCAAAACATCAGGTATGAACCGGCCTATACGGACAAACAGGGCATTGTCATCGGCATGCCTTCGCCGTACGAGCCGAATACCCGGGTGACAAAGGGTACGGCGATTCCGCTGATCGTCAGCAACGGTCAATATCCGGCGGAAGCCCGGTTCGCCTCCCAGCCGATCTACATGGAAGTGCTGGACGGCGAGGGCGAAGTGTCGGTCAGGATTACGGTGAACGACGCGCGCGGCGACAATCAGATTGTCATCGATGAGAAGATCACCGAGAGCAAGGGTTATGACGTGCCGGTAGTGCTGTCGCCGCAGAAAAACGCTGTAATCCGAGTGTACCGCAACGGAATACCGGATTATCAGAAAATCACCATCACCTACGACAGTGTGCCATAAGCAGTTGGGGGGACATGGATGCCAGAAGGACGGATCGTGAAAGCATTAAGCGGATTCTACTACGTGGCCGACGGGGATCGCGTCTACCAGTGCCGGGCCCGGGGACTGTTCAAGAAAAAAGGGGCGAAAGTACATCCGCTCGTCGGCGACTGGGTCGTGTACGACGTCATCAGCGACAGCGAGGGGTACGTGATGGAAGTGGGCGAACGGACGAGCGAGCTGGTTCGCCCGCCCATTGCCAACGTCGATCAGGCTGTGCTCGTCTTTTCCATGGCAGAGCCGGCGTTTAGCCCGTTTTTGCTGGATAAGTTTCTCGTGCATACGGAGCACGCCGGGATCGATGCGGTGATCGTGCTGTCCAAATCGGACATCGCGGCGGACGACGACGTGGAAGCGGTCGTGCGCAAATACGAGAAGATCGGCTACCGCGTCATCCCCACGTCCACCGTGGACATGCGCGGTGTCGAGGCGCTCCGCGAAGCGCTGCGCGACTCCATCTCCGTCTTTGCCGGCCAGTCGGGCGTGGGCAAATCCTCGCTGATCAACGCCTTGTTTCCCGGCATCAGCCTGCAGACTGGCGACGTCAGCCAGAAACTGGGGCGCGGCCGGCATACGACCCGCCACGTGGAGCTGATTCCGCTGCCTGGCGGGGGGTATGTGGCGGACACCCCAGGTTTCAGTTCCCTGGAGTTTATCGGCATCGACGAGCTCGACCTGGCGGAGGCTTTCCGCGACTTTGGCGAACTCAGTGCCTCGTGCAAGTTTCGCGGCTGTCTGCACGTAAGCGAACCCGGCTGCGCCGTCCTCGCGGCACTAGATGCGGGTGAACTGGACACCGAGCGCTACCAGCACTACAAGCAATTTCGCGAGGAACTGAAAGAATACCAACGGAGGAACAAGCCATGGTAAAAATTGCACCCTCTATTCTGTCCGCTGACTTTGCCCGCCTGGGCGAAGAGATTCGGGACGTCGAACGGGGCGGCGCCGACTGGATTCACGTCGACGTGATGGACGGCCGCTTTGTTCCCAACATCACGATCGGACCGCTGATCGTGGAGGCGATTCGCCCCGTGACCAAGCTGCCGCTGGACGTGCATCTGATGATTGAAGAGCCGGACCGCTATATTCCGCAGTTTGCCAAGAGCGGCGCGGACTGGATCACTGTTCACCAGGAGGCATGTCGCCATCTGCACCGCACGCTGTACCTGATCAAGGAACAGGGGGTAAAGGCAGGGGTTGTGCTCAACCCGGCCACCCCGCTGGTGACCATCGAATCGGTGCTGGAAGATCTGGATATGGTGCTGCTGATGACCGTCAACCCCGGTTTTGGCGGCCAGAAGTTCATTCACAGCGTCGTGCCGAAAATCAAAGAACTGCGCCGGATGCTCGACGAGCGCGGACTGAATCATGTTGAAATTGAAGTAGACGGCGGTGTCAACGCGCAGACAGCCCGCCTCTGTGAGGAAGCAGGGGCCACGGTGCTCGTCGCCGGAAGCGCCGTCTTCAATCAGTCGGACCGCGCACAAGCCATCGCGGCGATTCGCGGCTGACCCACAACAGCAAAAAGCCATCCTCTTTGTGAGGATGGCTTTTGACGTTGTTGGCTACTGGCCAATGATTACCCGTTCTTTTGGATAATGGTAGCGAATCTGCCGCTCGTCCTTTTTCAGCAGGAGCAGCAGGCTGATGATTCCGATCCGGCCGATTAACATCGTGATGATCAGAATCACCCTGCCGGACGTGCTCAGTTCGGATGTAATCCCCATGGACATCCCCGTCGTTCCGAACGCCGAGCACACTTCAAAGAAGACCTGCTGGATGGGCTGCCCCTCGATCCAGACGAGCAGGACGATTGCGGCAAAGACCAGGCTGACGGCCACAAAGAAGACGAGGAAGGAGCGCATGATGTCGTCTTCCTCCAGCTCCCGGCCAAACACCTTGACGTCTTTCCGACCGCGCATGTAGGCGATGACCGTGGCGATCATGACAAAAAACGTGGTCGTCCGAATCCCGCCCCCCACACTGTTGGGAGAGGCCCCGATGAACATCAGGGCAGACAGCATGACCAGTGTGGGTGTGGACAGCACGCTGACATCCATCGTCGTCAGACCGGCGCTGCGTGTGGACAGCGATTGAAACAGCGCAAAAAAGAGCGATTCGTCCCAGCTTTTGTGCGCCAGGAATCCGTCCCATTCAAACAGCAGGAAAAACAGGGCGCCCGCCACGCTCAGGATCAGGTACGTCAGCGTGGTGATCTTGGTAAACAGCGAAAAGGCAAACCGCCGGTTGAGCCGCCGATGCGCGATGTAGTCCTTTACCTCGACCAGCACGGGAAAGCCGATCGCCCCCAGCACCATCAAGACCATGTGGATCAGCTGGAATACGTAGTCGTGGGAAAAGCCGATCAGCGAGTTTCCGTAGATGTCAAACCCGGCGTTGGTGAAGGCGCTGACCGACGCAAAAAAACCGTGAAAATAGGCCGTATACCAATCGGCGTGGTACCCTGCCGCCAGGAAGTAGCTGCCCAGCATGATGGTTCCAGCCAGCTCGATGAAGATGGCGAGCAGGAGGATGCTGCGCATCAGGGAAACGAGTCCGGCAAGCGTAGGGCGGTTGTGGTCGGTCGCGATCCATTTGCGCTGTTCCAGCCCGATTCGCTGCCGCAGAACCAGCCAGAAAAACGTTCCCAGCGTCATGATGCCAATGCCGCCGATCTGAAAAAGCAGCGTGAGCAGGAGAAGCCCCCACTGATTAAACACCTCGTGAATCGCGATCACCGTCAGGCCCGTCACGCTGATGGCACTTGACGCAGTAAACAGCGAGTCGAGAAACGTAAGCCGGGCACCCGGCTGGTGAAAGATCGGCAGCATCAACAGCAGGGTGGAAATCAGCACGGCACTCAGGTAAAAGGATACGATAATTTGTACGGAACTAAAGCGACGTCGTTTGTCGGTCACAGCCAAAGCAACTGCCTCCCGTAAAACATCATACGGACTATCATAGCGAATGGAATGGCGGATCGCAATGCCCAAAAGAGGGCGGGGGCAGCGATGATTTCGTCCCGCCCCTGCCGTGCCGGATCACACCCCTTCTGTCGCTGACGAGCAGAAAAATTGCCAATGACTGGCTGAGATCCCGTAAGTCAGGCGGTCATTACAAGGTGGTGAACAAGCGCAGCAGCAGCGCGATCCGCTGCGGAATCGCATCAATTACGATGTGTTCGTGAGGGGCGTGGGCGCCGTCGCCGACAGGTCCCAGTCCGTCAAGCACGGGCGTGCCGACCGCTGCCGCCACATTGCCGTCGCTGGTGCCGCCGACGCCGGTCTCGGTCAGGTCCAGACCCTCCAGGGCAGCCAACGAACGGGCGTGAAGAAAGAGGCGTTCCGTCTCGCTGGTCCGTTCCATCGGCAGTTTGCTGATGCTCCCCTCTACGTCCAATTCGGCGCCGGGCAAGACGGGGGAAAGCGAACGCATCAGTCGGCTGATTCGTTCCGCTTCCATCGACGTGCTGACGCGTACGTCCACGACCGCTTCCGCACAGTCCGGTACGACATTGGAGGCAATCCCGCCCTTGATCGTGCCTACAGACAGCGTGGTGCCCGCGGTGTAATCGGTCCAGGACTGGACGGTAAGGACGTGATGAGCCAACTCGGCGATGGCGTTGACGCCTGAGGCGTGGTCGTTGCCGGCGTGGGCCGCCCGTCCTTTTGCCCTCAATACGAAATTGCCGCCGCCTTTGCGGCTGGTTTTCAACGACCCGTCTCCCGCCGCAGGCTCCAGCACCAGCACGCATTTGCTCCGCTTCGCTTCCTCTTTGATCAGCGCCTCCGATGACGGGCTGCCGACCTCTTCATCCGTGTTCCAGAAAAAGACCAGTTTGCTTTCCAGCGGCAGGTGTTCTTCAATGATCGCGCGCAGGGCAAAATAGCCGAACACGATGCCCGCCTTCATGTCGTACGTACCAGGGCCCCACGCTTTGCCATCCTCGATGCGCCACGGCTCCCGGCTGAGTGTGCCGATCTCCTTGACCGTGTCATAATGGCCGAGCACGAGCACCTGCTCGCGGCCGCTTCCGTATTCCACACGCAGTTGGCTGCCGTATTCGCGCTGCGGAATCGCCTCAACGCGGCAGCCCAGCTTGCGAAAACGGTCCGAGATGTATGCCCCGAGCTTGTCGACCGCCGCCTTGTCGTGCGTGGGCGACTCCATTTCCACGTAGGTGCGCAGTTCTTCCAGCACATCCGGCAGCAGCCGTCGAAAATATTCAGTCCAATTCCTGTTCATACACGCCCTCCTCGCAACAGTTTCCACCTGCATGATACATCGCAGGGAAGAATTGTGCCAGAGCGGGCGGCTTTTTCAAGAAAAGCGGCGGGACGTCCGACCGCGGCGCAATGCGGTATCACGCTGCCTGTTGTTGTCTGATAAATAAAATTTAGTTGAAATTGTTTCGGTAATGATTAAAATAAGCATTATGATGAATAAATATAAGTTGTCGGAGAAGCAGCCGGCAGCTTGCACTTCCGCAGCCAACGATTTATGGCAAGCGAAGGTACTTTACTCACATCATATCTAGGGGGTATATCAATGAAAAAGACGTCCTTGTTTTCGCTCGCCGTCTCCACGCTGCTGGCGGTAACGGTACTGGCTGGATGTGGCACCGGCGCACAGCCTGCAGGGGAACAGCCGGCCGGACAAGCTTCCTCCGGTGAAGGAAAAACGCTGATCATGGCTACCTCGGCCGACTACAAGCCGTATGAATTCCACGACCTGTCCAGCGGCCAGGATGAGATCGTCGGCTTTGACATTGACATCGCCAAGCACATCGCCAAAGAGCTGGGCTACGAGGTGCAAATCGTCGACATGAACTTTGACGGGTTGATTCCCGCACTGCAAAGCAACCGCGCCGACTTCGTCATGGCGGGCATGACGCCGACGCCGGAACGGCAGAAAAACGTGGACTTTTCCATCATCTACTACGACGCCAAGAACACGATTGTCGCCAAGCAAGAGAGCAAACTGACCAAGCCGGAGCAGCTGGCAGGCAAAAAAGTGGCCGTGCAGACCGGTTCCATCCAGGAAGAAGCGGCAAAGGAACTGGCCAAGACAATTCAGGGAATGGAAATTGTCTCGCTGAACAAGACCGGCGAAATCGTCGAAGAGGTGAAAACGGGCCGCGTCGATGCTGCGATCCTGGAGGACACCGTGGCCAAAGGCTACATCGACGCCAATCCGGGACTCCAGTTCACCACGATAAATGAAGCCGAAAACAACGGTTCTGCGGTGGCCTTCCCGAAAGGTTCTCCGTACGTGGAGGATTTCAACAAGGTGCTTAAACAAATGCAGGAAAACGGTGAGATGGACAAGCTGATCAAGAAGTGGTTCGGCCAATAACCGGGCCCTGACAAGGAGTAGAAAACGGGCATGTTTGATTTTCAACAGATTGTGCCCTATATCCCGTTTATCTTGAACGGGGTAAAGGTCACCTTACAGGTAACGCTCCTCGCGGTGGTGCTGGGGTTTATTTGGGGCTCGATTCTGGCGCTGATCAAGATTTCCAACGTTCGCATACTAAAATGGCTGGCGGTCGCCTACACCTCGGTGTTTCGCGGCACGCCGCTGATTTTGCAGTTGACGTTCGTCTATTTTGCGACACCGCAGATATTCGGCTATAACATTTCGAAGTTCGAGGCAGCCGTGCTCACCTTTACGCTCAACTCCGGCGCGTACATTTCAGAGACGATCCGCGCAGGGATTATGGCTGTCGACAAGGGGCAGTGGGAGGCTGCCAAGGCGCTTGGCGTGCCGTACCGGCAGATGATGATCGACATCATTCTGCCGCAGGCGCTGAAAAACATCCTGCCTGCCCTGGTGAACGAAACGATCGCGTTGTTGAAGGAATCGGCGCTGGTCTCCACGATCGGGCTGGCCGATATCATGCAGAACGCCAACATTGTGAAGGGAACAATCTTCCGCTACTTCGAGCCGTACCTGATTGCCGGTGCGCTGTACTACGTAATGGTCATGCTGCTCACCTGGCTTGCGCACGGTCTGGAGAGGAGGCTCAGACGCAGTGATTAAGATTCAAAACGTAAGCAAGTCGTTCGGATCGCTTGACGTCCTGCACGACATCTCCACCGAGATCGGCCGCGGCGACGTGGTGGCAATCATCGGTCCGTCAGGGTCGGGGAAATCGACGCTGCTGCGCTGCATCAATCTGCTGGAGACCCCGACAAAGGGCAGCATCTTCATCGACGGGGACGAGATTACCGCCCCCAAAGCGGACGTGATGAAGATTCGGCAAAAAATCGGCATGGTGTTTCAGCACTTTTACCTCTTCCCGCACATGACCGTGCTGGACAACCTGACGTACGCGCCGGTCAAGGTGAAGGGCGTGACCAAGGAGGCAGCCGAAGCCAAGGCCCGGGAACTGCTGGCCCGCGTCGGCCTCTCCGACAAGGCCGACGTCTTTCCGGCGCGGCTGTCCGGCGGGCAGAAGCAGCGCGTGGCCATCGCCCGGTCACTGGCAATGGAGCCGGAGATCATGCTGTTTGACGAACCTACCTCGGCACTCGACCCGGAGATGGTCAAGGAGGTGCTGGAGGTTATGAAAGGGTTGGCAGAGTCCGGCATGACGATGGCGATCGTCACGCACGAGATGAACTTCGCCCGGGAAGTGGCCGACCGTATCTGTTTCCTCGACGGGGGACGGCTGGTGGAGGAGGCGCCGCCGGAGGAGTTTTTCACCAGTCCGCGCAGCGAGCGGGCCAAACAGTTTTTGGAAAAAATGCTGTGAGGACGCAGTCCTGAGCAAAGTCGTGTATACGACATTGCCATCGCTTGCGGGCAACCGCAGCAGGGCACACCATGAGGCAAGGAATGAAGCCGCGGATAGTTCCGCGGCTTTTTTTCTCTTCATTTTGACAGACAGGACAGCTTCCGTTAGAATGAGCACAGCCGCTCTTTGGCTGTCGTTCTTATCATTGGTATTTCGGGTAAAGGAGTGAATGCGCATGGCTCGACAACGACTGCTCGTCATGCTGGAAATGGCAATGATGGCAGCGCTTGCGGTTGTGTTCAGCGAAATCAAGGTGTTTGAAATGCCGCAGGGAGGGTCCGTCTCCCTGGTGATGGTGCCGATCGCCCTCATCGCGGTGCGGCGCGGAATTCTGCCGGGCGTGGTCACCGGTTTGATCGTCGGGCTGCTGCAGCTGCTGCTGGGGGGCACGATTGTTGCGCCCATTCAGGTGCTGCTCGACTACCCGCTGGCGTTTGCCGCCCTGGGACTGTCCGGCATGATCCCGCTGTCCGGTCTGCAGGGGACGTCGCGACGGATTGCGGTGCTGTGGAGCGCCCTGTTCGTCGGTGTGATCGGACGGTTTGTCTGCCACTTTATCTCCGGCGTCGTCTGGTTCGGTCAATACGCGCCGGAGGGGATGCCGGTCGCGCTCTACTCGTTCGTCTACAACATCACCTACTTGCTGCCGGAAATGATCATTGCCGGCATCGTGCTGACGGTGGTGCTGACCAGCGCGCCGCATCTGCTGTTCTCGGCTGGGGGACGGAAGCGCATCGCGTAGCGGGACGCAAAAGATTCAGACAGGGGGCGGCTGCCGTCTCGGCAGGCGGCGTGCCGCACCCATTTTCTCGTCTACGGGGAAAATGGGGTCATATCAGCGGAGCCATCCGCATATGGTATTCAGGCAGCAGCACGTTGCCTGAATTTTTTATTAGTCGACACCGGGAGACGCATGTTTGCCCCGTTGTGGAATATAATGTAATATGCACGTTTGAACAATACACCTGAAGGAGGTGCGGCAGTAAATGGGATTGCGCTCCTTTCGCCTGCGACAGGGGGGCGCCTTGCGACGTGTTCTCGGGGTTGCGTTGGCTGTCGGAGGGATCACCATTTTTCTGTACACGGCACCTCCGTGGGTTTGGTATACCCTGTTGGGATTGGGCCTCGTGGGAGCTGGCTGGTATCTGTATCACGTGAAGTAATTTCGGTAAGGAGGGGTACGCATGCGGTTTTACACCATCAAGTTGCCGAAGTTCTTGGGTGGCATGATTCGCGCCGTCATTGAGGCGTTCAACCGGAAAAAGTGACGGCGGCATCGCTGTGCACAACATCTGATCCCGCCCTCGGAAGAAGCCGGTCTTCCCGGGGAAGCTGTTCTCATGCAGGGGAGACCGGAAGCGGGCGCGCGTGGCGGTACGTCAGCCGTTTCCGGGATGTTTCGCAAAGCGATCGAGGCGCGAGCAGGCAGCGCCCCGTGTTCAGGGGAAGGAAAAACAGCAGGGAAAATGCAAAAAAGCACCTCGCGGGTGCTTTTTTTCGCGTTGTCTCGAATCGCGTTACACGCGGGTAACGAGACCGGATTTCAGCGCTCGGGTGCTGACGTAAACGCGCTTCGGTTTACCATCTACGAGAATGCGCACTTTTTGAACGTTAACACCCCATTTGCGGCGAGTAGCACGCATGGAGTGGGAGCGAGCGTTTCCAGCTTTGCCAGACTTGCCAGTTACAAAGCAACGACGTGCCATTGCGATCCACCTCCCTTAGCTGCATATAAACGGGATACCCGGTGTGAGAAATACAAACACTTGCTTATAGTAGCACACCCCCCTGTCAATTGCAATACTTGACATGGAAATGCCCGTTTTCCGCTTTTCCCCGGAGTGTCCGTCAAAACGCTTCATTTCTCGCTTTTCATGGTGTAGAATTGGGAAGAGCATGGTAATACGTGCCTGACTAGAACGGTGACGCCGTTAAAAGGAGGAGTCCTTGCATGACAGTGGAATTGAGCACACCTCTGGGGAAAGTGAACGTTGCAGAAGAAGTGATTGCGCGGATTGCCGGGGGCGCCGCCATGGAAGTGTTCGGCCTCGTCGGCATGGCTTCCCGGAAGGCGCTGAAAGATGGTATTGCCGAACTGTTGGGGCGGGACAATCTGAGCAAGGGCGTCGTTGTCCACAACCAGAACGGTGAAGTGGTATTGGACATGCATATCATCGTCAGCTACGGCGTGAAGATTTCCGAAGTGGCCGGGAACGTGCAGCGGCGCGTACGGTACACGCTGGAACAGTTGGTTGGCGTCGATTTGGCTGCGATAAATATCTATGTACAGGGAGTACGTACAGACAGGGATACGTAAGGAGGAACATCAGTTGGTACATACGCGTCTCGATGGCGTGCTGTTTAGCCGGATGGTTCATTTCGGGGCCAGGCTGCTGTCAAGCAACGCCAAAGTGGTGGATGGATTAAACGTCTTTCCGGTGCCGGACGGCGATACGGGGACTAACATGAATTTGACACTCATGTCAGGAGTGGAGGAACTGTCGCGCCGGGAATCGGTGTCGATCGGAGAGGCGGCCGCCGCTCTGGCGAGAGGGCTTTTGATGGGCGCTCGGGGGAACTCCGGGGTCATTCTGTCCCAGCTGTTCCGCGGTTTCAGCAAAGCGGTCAGCGGTAAGGACGTGATCAGCGCCCGACAATTCGCCGAGGCGTTGAAAGCCGGGGTTGATTCCGCCTATCAGGCAGTCATGAAGCCGGTGGAAGGGACCATTTTGACCGTTGCCCGTGAGGCAGCGGAGAAAGCCGTTTACACGGCGCGCGCCACAGACGACGTATTGGTGGTCATGGAAAAGACCTACGAACAGGCGCAGGCTGCACTGCTGCGCACACCGGACATGCTGCCGGTACTAAAGGAAGTAGGAGTTGTCGACTCGGGGGGACAAGGGCTGCTGTTTGTTTACGAGGGATTCCTTCGCGCCCTGCGCGGCGAGACGTCGGACGAGCGTGCGGCAGAGGCGAAGCAATCCGCAGCCAAGGTCGATCTGGACGAACTGGTGCACGAGCAGCACAGCGCGCAGGTGCACCTGAAAACAGAGGACATCACCTACGGCTATTGCACGGAGTTCATGATCCGGCTGGTCAACAGCACGGAACCAAACAAAAAGCCGTTTTCGGAAACGGTTTTTCGCCATCATCTGGACCAGATGGGCGATTCCTTGCTGGTCATCTCTGACGACGAACTGGTCAAGGTACATATACACGCCGAACACCCGGGCAGCGTGCTGGAGTACGCCCAGCAGTTTGGCAGCCTGCATCGGATCAAGATCGAAAACATGCGGGAACAGCACGCCAACATCCTCCGTGAAGAGGAGAAAAAGGGGAGTGAGGCGAAAGCCCAGCCAATGGAACCGCTTCCTTACGGTCTGATTGCCGTCGCCGCCGGAGACGGTATTGCCGAGATATACCGCAGCATGGGCGTTCATGTCGTGGTCGAAGGCGGTCAGACGATGAACCCCAGCACGGAAGACTTCGTCAAGGCAGTGGAAGGATTGGACGCCAAGCAGGTGATCATCCTGCCAAACAACAGCAATATCGTCATGGCCGCCCAGCAGGCTGCCGCGCTGGCGGATAAGCCGGTGACCGTGATTCCGAGCAAGAGCATTCCCCAAGGGATGGCCGCACTGGTGGCGTTCAACGCGGGAGCAGACCTGGAAACCAACACCCAGGCGATGACGGCCGCCATCGGCCAGGTCAAGACCGGGCTGGTCACGCGCGCCGTGCGCGACACCCGGATGGGCGATGTGGAGATCAAGGAAGGCGATTTTATCGGCATCGCCGAAAAGGAAATCGTCACCGCCGGCACCGATCTGCTGGAGAGCGCCAAGGCGCTTTTGAACTGTCTCGTTGACGAAGAGACGGGCATCGTCACCATTTTTCTGGGCGAAGGAGCTGAGGAGGAGCAGGCTGAAGCACTTCAGGAGGTGCTGGCTGAAGCACATCCGGACGTGGAAGTGGAAATCCTCGCCGGCGGCCAGCCGCTCTATCCGTTCATCTTTTCCGTGGAATAAGCGCAGCCGTGTGCTGTGAGAGGAGTTTTGCGCAACATGTCTATTGTGATTTTGACCGACAGTGCATCGGACATCGATCAATCGCTGCGCGAGTCTCTCGGGATCGTGTCCGTGCCGCTCAAGGTGATGTTTGGCGAGGAGACCTACACGGACGGGGTCACCATTACCGCTTCCGCTTTTTACGATAAGCTGAAACAGTCCGAGACGCTGCCGACCACATCGCAGCCGTCGCCGCTCGATTTCGCGGAGGCGTACAGGGCGATCATCGACCAGCACGGCAAAGACGTCCAGATTATCGCCATCATGCTGTCCGGCGCAATGTCCGGCACGTACCAGTCCGCGCTGATTGCCCGGTCGATGCTGGAGGAACAGGTGGACATCACGGTGATCGATTCCCGCAAGGCGTCGTTTGTCTACGGCATGATCTGCGTGGAAGCGGCTCGGGCGGCCCGGGAAGGGAAGACCAAGCAGCAGATCCTGGACATGATCGATCACTTTTTACATGAAGTCCGGGTCTACTTCATCGTTGACACGTTGGAGTACCTGCAAAAAGGCGGCCGGATCGGCAAGGCGTCGGCGCTGATCGGCTCGCTGTTAAACATCAAGCCAATCCTCACGCTGGACGAGGCGGGATACGTCGCTCCGTTCGACAAGGTGAGGGGAACGAAAAAGGCGCTGGCACGCGTCTTGGAGGCGCTGAAGGAGTACGCCGGCGACGATCCGGTCAAGATGGCCGTACTGCACAGTGCGATTCCCGACGATGCGGCGGACCTGTTGGCGCGGGTCAAGCAGGAGTTTAACGTGGCCGAAGCCTACCTGCAGCAAATCGGCCCGATCGTCGGCACGCACGCGGGACCGGGTCTGTTAGGCGTCATGATGATAAAAGCGTAAAGGTGACAGCCTCCCTGAACGATACAGGGAGGTTTTTCACTTTTCATTTATGTAGCGCTTTCAAAAGTGGTACGATACAATGAGAGTGTAGCTTGCATATGTGACCCCTTGCCATTCAGGAGGAGAACCGGGTGAAATACAAAAGCGTGTTTGACATCATCGGTCCGATCATGGTCGGGCCATCAAGTTCCCATACAGCCGGCGCGGCGCGCATCGGCCGAGTGGCCCGGAGGCTGTTCGGCCGGCAGCCGAAGCGGGCAGAGATCACCTTTTACGGCTCGTTTGCCAAGACGTACAAGGGACACGGCTCAGACGTGGCTACGGTAGCCGGCATTCTCGACTTCGAGACGTCCGACCTGCGTCTGAAGGACTCGCTTCGCATCGCCAAAGACATGGGCGTCGACGTACAGCTGAAGACGTCCGACGAGCTGACCGGCCATCCCAACACCTCCCGCATCCGGTTGGCCGACGACGATCAGGAAATCGAAGTAGTCGGCGTTTCCATCGGCGGCGGTAAAATCGAAGTCTCGGAGATTAATGGCTTTTCTTTTCAGCTTGGCTTTGACACCCCGACCTTGATGGTGCTCCATGAGGATCGTTTCGGCATGATTGCCGGTGTGGCCAGGGTGCTGACGCAGCACCGCATCAACGTGGGCCATATGGAAGTCTCCCGGCACGACCGCGGCTCGCGCGCCCTGATGGCGATCGAAACCGACGCGGTGGTATCGCCACAGGTGCTGGACGAGATCAGGCAGATTCCCCACATCTTAGACGTTTCCCTGCTTTCGCTTGGCTGAAGCAGGATGAAGAGGAGTGAACCCAACAACATGTTTCGCAACGTGGCCGAACTAGTGGAATTGGCGGAAACCCAAGGGAAAAAGATCTCCCAGGTGATGATCGAGGCGGAAATGGAAGTCTCCCAGCGCAGCCGGGAAGAGATCATGCACGACATGTACACCAATCTGGACGTGATGGAAAAGGCAGTGCGGCGCGGCTTGACAGAAGATATCCGCTCCCACAGCGGGTTGACCGGCGGCGACGCCAAGAAGCTGCAGGAATACATGAAAACCAAGCCGTTTCTTTCCGGCCCGACGCTTTTGAATGCGGTGTCGATGTCGGTGGCCGTAAACGAAGTAAACGCGGCGATGGGCACGATCGTGGCGACGCCGACCGCTGGGGCGTGCGGGATTGTGCCGGGAACGCTGTTTGCCGTCTCTGACCGACTGAAGCCGAGCCGCGAAGAAATGGTCAATTTCCTGTTTACGGCAGGCGCGATCGGCTACTGCATCGCCAACAACGCCTTCATTTCCGGCGCCGCCGGCGGCTGCCAGGCGGAGGTAGGATCGGCAACGGCGATGGCGGCGGCAGCAATCGTGGAAATGGCGGGCGGCACACCGGAGCAGTCGGCTCAGGCTGTCGCGATCGCGCTCAAAAACATGCTCGGTCTGGTGTGTGACCCCGTGGCCGGACTGGTGGAGGTTCCCTGTGTCAAGCGCAATGCGATGGGAGCAGCCATCGCGACTGTGGCGGCGGACATGGCATTGGCCGGGATCAAGAGCGTCGTACCCACGGATGAGGTGATCGAAGCGATGTACCGTATCGGCTGTTCCATGCCGACTGCGCTGAAGGAGACGGCGCAGGGCGGTCTGGCTGCCACTCAAACGGGCCGGCAAATCGAAGCCAAGATTTTCGGTGTGCGGTTGGATGCAAAATGACGGATGTGTATCAAACGCCCGTCTCGCTTCTGCACGGGGTAGGCGAGGAACGGGCAAAAGCACTGGCCGGATTGGGCATACACAGCGTGGGTGACCTGCTGGAGTATTTCCCTTCCCGCTATGAAGATTACCGCGTGCGCGACGTGACAGAAGCAAAGGACGGGGAGAGGGTGACGCTGCAGGGGACGGTGTACGGCGAACCCTCTGTTCGTTTTTACGGCAAGCGAAAGTCTCGCATCGCTGTCAAACTGGTCATCGACAAAGTGGTGGTGACTGCGGTCTGGTTCAACCAGACGTTTGTCAAAAAACGACTGTCTCCCGGAAAGGAGATTCTTGTTACCGGCAAATGGGACAGGCACAAGCTGCAGATCACGGTGAGCGAAATGACAGAGGCGGATTCCGACCGGGCGCAAAAGCGGGGCGAGCTGGCACCGATCTACCCGCTTGGCGGCGACGTCACGCATTCGCTCCTGCGCAGGGCGATCCAGCAGGCGCTGAAGCAGTACGGGACCGAGATTCCCGAGATTCTGCCCGCCGACATCGTCGCCCGCTACCGTCTCATGCCGCGCGCAGAGGCGTTTCACGCGATCCACTTTCCGAGGAGTGCGGAGGACGGACGGCAAGCGCGTCGTCGGATCATGTTTGAAGAACTTTTTTTATTTCAGTTGAAAATGCAGGCGCTGCGGCGCATCACCCGACAGCAGACGGAGGGCAGGGCGCTGGACGTGCCGATTGACGACGTGCGCCAGTTTGTCGCCTCACTGCCGTTTTCGCTGACCGATGCACAGAAGCGGGTCGTCCGGGAGATTCTTGCTGACATGCGCTCCCCCTACGCGATGAATCGGCTGTTGCAGGGAGATGTCGGCTCGGGGAAAACGGTGGTGGCCGCCATCGCCTTGTTTGCCGCTGTCAAGGCGGGGTATCAGGGAGCGCTGATGGTGCCGACGGAGATTCTCGCCGAGCAGCATCTGCAGTCGCTCACGAGCCTGCTTTCTCCGCACGGCATCCAGGTGGCGCTATTGTCCGGTTCGCTTGGGACCAGGCGGCGGCGTGATGTGATTTCCGCCTTGCAGATAGGCTTGATCGACGTAATCGTGGGCACGCACGCGTTGATTCAGGAAGACGTCTTTTTCCGCAACCTGGGGCTGGTCATCACCGACGAGCAGCACCGCTTCGGCGTGGAGCAGCGGCGTATCCTGCGCAGCAAGGGCTTGTCCCCGGATGTGCTCTTCATGACCGCCACGCCCATCCCGCGGACCCTGGCGATCACGGCCTTTGGCGATATGGACGTCTCCACGATCGACCAGATGCCGGCCGGCCGCAAGCCGATCGAAACCACCTGGCGCAAGCACGAGCAGTTTCACCTCGTGCTGGAACAGATGCGCGGCGAGCTGCGCAAGGGACGGCAGGCGTACGTGATCTGCCCGCTGATCGAAGAATCGGAAAAGCTGGACGTGCAAAACGCGATTGACGTTCACGCCCAACTCACGCAGTATTTTCCCGAATACCGCATCGGCCTGATGCACGGCCGCCTGCCGGCAAAGGAAAAAGACGCCGTGATGCAGGCGTTTCTCGCCGGTGAGTACGCTGTGCTTGTCTCCACGACAGTGGTGGAGGTAGGGGTAAACGTACCCAACGCCACCTTTATGGTCGTCTACGACGCGGAGCGCTTTGGCCTCGCTCAACTGCACCAGCTTCGCGGACGTGTCGGCCGCGGCTCCGAGCAGTCCTACTGCGTCCTGATCGCCGATCCCAAGTCGGAGATCGGCAAAGAGCGGATGCGCGTCATGTGCGAAACCACGGACGGCTTTGAGCTGTCCCGGCGCGACTTGGAACTGCGCGGCCCCGGCGACTTTTTCGGTACCAAACAGAGCGGCTTGCCGGAATTCAAGGTGGCCGATCTGTTGAGCGACTACAAGGCGCTGGAAGTGGCCCGTCAGGAAACGGCTCGCCTGGTGGAGGACGAGCAGTTCTGGCAGGACGACCGGTACGCGTGGCTGCGCGGCTACTTGAAGCGCGAGGGCGTGCTGGATGGAATCGTGTTCGATTAAATCAGAGCCTTGCAGCAACAACCCACCTGCAAACGGACAGGTGGGTTGTGCAATTGGCCCGTGGCTGTCCAGTTTCTGCGGCGTTCACTGGGGAAGTGCGCCGCTCGCATCAGCCTGCCCTCGGCAGGCTTTTCTCTCTTTTGATCGGCAGATTTACGGACCCGTGGAAGCCGCCTCTGCCTCTTGGCGCATGACGGTGACTGTGTAGCTGACGGCCTGGCCGCCCGGTGGGGTGACTGCAATTACGAACGTGGTGTCGGCGGTGTCCAGTGGAATTTCCACGGACGGTTGTTCGTCGGAAAGCGGCACGTCATTTACGATAACCGTCGTCTCTGGAGAAATGGCAGCCGCCAAATTGATAGCGCTTACATCATGTTCAACGCTTAGTGTGTAGTGGGTGATGTCGGGAGAGAAACCGGGACGTAACTTACCCTCATTGAACGTCAGCCCGAGGAGTCCGGCATGCACAGGCTGCTCGTCGCCGGGGCTGTCATCCTGAGGTGCGCCGTCGTCAGGGCTGTCATCCTGGGGTGCCCCGTTATCGGGAATGTCATCCTGAGGTGCCCCGTCATCGGGAATGTCATCCTGAGGTGCGCCGTCGTCAGGGCTGTCATCCTGAGGTGCCCCGTCATCGGGAATGTCATCCTGTGGAGCCCCGTCGTCGGGAATGTCATCCTGTGGAGCCCCATCGTCGGGAATGTCATCCTGAGGTGTCCCGTCGTCAGGGCTGTCATCCTGAGGTGCCCCGTTGTCGGGGATGTCACCCTGACTCGGCGTGTCAGCTCCAGGCTCTTGCGGCGGTTCCGCCGGTGTCTCCTCCGGCGGGTCGTATGCAGACAGCGGTTCCTGCACGTCGTACGCTTTTGCCCAGTAGTATCCGGGTGCGATGATCCGCCGCACGAAAAAGTCTACCAGCCAATCAGCCGGGACCGCTTCGGAGGTGGCCGATCCGATGCCGTTCTCATCCGTCACGATGTCCACAAACCTTCCGGCTCCGTATGCGAACCGGCCGTGGACATTAGCGGACGGGATCGGCTCGTTGGTCTCCATGTCGACAACTCGCAGACTGACCTTGGCGCTGGTGCCGGTATGGGTGATCTCCAAGCCGCGCACGATCATCGGCGCGAGCGGCGTGTCACCGGTGACGGCCGACGTTTCGTCCGAGACGGGCCCGCGATTGCCCCTCACGTCGACAGCGGCCACCCTGTAGTAATAGGTGGTGTTGGGCAGGAGCCCTGTATCGGAGAAGAGAAGGCCTCGTGTACTGCCTGCCAGGTTGGACTCGTCAGGTTCAAAACCGCTCTCGGTGCTGCGGTATACGTAGTATTCCTCCACTTCCGTATTGTCAAAGGCGCGGCCAAAGGTGATGTCGATCCGTTGATGGTCTACCGCGATGGCGGTCGGTTCGACGCTTACGGCAGAAGGAGGGGTGTCGTCGTCCGGCGGCTCCCACGTAATCCGGTCCGGCCCCCAGTCGGAGGGAAGCTGGCGCAGCGAATCGTAGTGGTGCATGGCGATGCCGGCAAAAGCCGGATCGCTCCCGACAGCCTCGTACACTTTGTCCAGTTCCCTTTCCATATACGTGCGGCCTTCTTCACGGAAAGTGATCGTCTCGGGATCGCCGCCGTCGGCAATGTCCAGTGTCTCTACACCGATCACGACGGACCCGGGCTTGCCGATGGCATTGGCGTAGGACAGTTCTCCCAGCGCTGACTGAATGATGCCGGCCGATCCTTCGGCTGTGTCCCGGTAGTCCATGATGGCAATGTAGTCGCTGATGTCCTGGATGTGCTCGGACAGCCATGTCGTCGTTCCCCTCCAGGGGATGTCCCGCGCTTGGTCGGCCGTATCAAACCATCTGGGGATTACGGTGCCAAACGGCAGGTTGATCCCGGCAGCGTCTCTTCGCTGAATCATTTTGGCGAGACCATCCAGGTACTGGATTTGGACGGAAGGCTGGTCGGTTTTGAAATCGGGCAGAAGGTATGGCTCAATGTCCACGTTGACACCGTCAAATCGTTCGTCGGGAGCAGAGGAGAGGTTGTAGTTGATCACGCCTTCCATCGCGCGGACGGCGAACTCGTGGTAGCGGCTGTAAGCGCCCAGGTAGGGCGGGATCGTTCCGCCTGCGATGGTCGCGTGCACCTTGTATCCTTTGGAGTGGGCCCAGGAGATGAACGCCCGCACCTTGTCCGGATCTTCCTGCATCACATGCTTTCCGTGCAGTTGGTCGATGCCGAGGTAAAACGTCGTGACGGGGTCCGAGTCGAAGGTGGCCGTGTCCTGTGCCAGGGCGTCCAGCACCTCCTTGGAGCCGTCGTTGTAAAACAGGTTGTACGACGCCTTTTCCCAGATCCACATGGCCCTATCCTGCGGTTCTAACGTAACGGGTTCGGGTTGGGCGCAGCCAAGGCGGACGTATGTGGTCAGGCTGGTGCCGACATTTCCCCGGCTGTCACGCGCCCGTGCTTCGATCCAGCTGGTGTTGGAAGCCCCGGCCGGCGGATTCCAAAGGTACTTGTAACGGCCTTTTGAGCCGTCTGCCTTGGCCTTCAGCCATTTTCCTCCGTTGATTCTCACTTCCACGGATGAGATCGGGTTTTTTGCCTTCACGGAGATTTGGATCATCACTGGCCCGTTCACATGTGTGCCATCTGCAGGGCTGTTGATGGTGACGACCGGTTTGTTGGCCTCGGGGTTATTCACGTACAATGTGACAAATGGCGACCAGACCCCGTAGCGGGTCCTCGCGTCCCAGCCTCTCACGGCGATCTCGATCGGGCCGTCGTACGGGCTGGTGTCGAGGTCGTAGTACCACGTGCCGGAACCGTCTCCGTCAGGATCGTTCATGTAAACGTCTTCCAGTGTCTCGGCATTGATCACGAGCTTTAGCTCGTACGATCGTGATAGGTAAGGGTGCGTCCTCGCCTGCGCGGGTAGCGCATCGTGTGGAACCCCTTTTCCCCCACGTCACACCGTGCGTGCGGCTTTCACCGCACACGGCGTTCCGCCATGTTCTCCCCAGCGGAGTGCATGGCTATGCCCCTTCGCTCCACAGGCATTACCCTGCTTCCTCGCTACTACGGGCTGCTGTCCTTCGGATTCAACGGCCATTTCCTGCCGTTTCGAAGCATCGCGGTTTGCCCCGCTTGGCATCTTCGTCCGAAGTTCCGACGTTCCCTGTACCCTAGCCTTGCATCTGCTGCCGTAGCCCTCCTCTCTGACCCGTCAGCCGTTCGCCCGCCCGCAGTCGGAGGACGGGGGAACTCCATTCCCTTACCGGAGTGGAACAGAAGGAACGAGGACGAAATTCCTTCCGCGACTGCCCCGCGGTATTGCGGGGAGGAGGGGACCGCGATATCCCCGCCGGACGGGTCGTTCTTCCGAGGATTCGTGCCAACGCCGAAGCGTTCTCCTGGGCATAGCAGCTTTATGGCCCCCCGGCATCTTTTACCTAAGCAAAGACGCCGCACTTCACCGAGCTTCATACGCGTCCGCGGCAAATCGGCCGCGCATGTCGGAGGATTAGGCAGGAATGCCGACTTTCATTCCGGGCGGGCACTTCCCCCGCCGAATCGGGTACAGAGTTAGACTCCCTAAATCGGGGAGCCCCCTGGTTTTGCCACCTATTTCTAAGTGGATTGTTCAGGAACGTCGCGCACCGTCCACGTATGTGCCGGACACCCGGATCGTTCCTCCCATGATTTGTTCTTTGTTCTCGTGCGAGTCGATCGTGATTGAGGCTTCGGCATGAGCGGGAGGAGGAGCGCTAAAAACGGGAAACAAGGCCAACAGCGAAACGAGAAAAAAACGGGCGAAAGGAGGCAAGCCTGCGGTCAACCTGATGTGTCGCATCGTCATGTCAACTCCTTTCTGGATGTACTGCGCGACCAAGGACGGGCCAAAGCCTTGATCGTTTACAACATTGTAATGTTTCCAAACGATTTTCAGTACGGCTTTTCACGTCTCTTTTGCGAGTGAAATTCCCGTTTGTCTCGTTTGTCCGGCAAGGAGCGAAGGACGCGGCTTGCTGCAGCGTGGGGGCATTCGAGATCGGACCCGCATGCCGGATCGTGTCGCCTGGGGCGAAGGGTTCCGTCCCGCGCCGCCCGCCGCCTGCTCCTGGCGCCCCTTTTACAGCCGAGTGGACCGAAGCTGTCCTCTTGGCTTCCTGCTTATCGGGATTCTCTGCCCGTCGCCGTCCTCCCTGCCGTTCGGCAGTTAGTGGGGGAAAAATTACCAGCGCCTTTTTTGCATGCAGGGAGTATAAAAGCGAACGTGTGTTTGCTATACTAAGAACAGAAGATAGGAACAAATGTTCTTGTTGGGGGATGAACATCATGACCAAGGACCGGATCATCTTCCTGGCTGACATGCAGAGCTTTTACGCCAGTATTGAAAAGGCGGCCCAGCCACAGCTGCGGGACAAACCGATCGTCGTGGCCGGCGATCCCGAACGGCGCAGCGGTGTGGTTTTGGCCGCCTGTCCCATTGCCAAGTCATACGGCGTCACCACGGCAGAGGCGCTGTGGCAGGCACAGCAAAAGTGCCGGCATCTGGTGGTCGTTCGTCCGCGGATGGAGACGTACCTGCGCGTCTCCGTGCAGATTACCCGCATCTTTGAGTCGTTTACCGATCTGGTGGAGCCGTATTCCATCGACGAGCAGTTTCTGGACGTGACAGGAAGCGTCCGGCTGTTCGGTGACCCCTGGCGGATCGCCGAGGAAATCCGCCGCCGCGTCCGGCTGGAGACCGGGATTAACGCCCGGATCGGCATCGGGGAGAACAAGGTGCTGGCCAAGATGGCCTGTGACAACTTCGCCAAAAAACGGGAAGAGGGGATCTTTTGGCTGAAGCGGGAAGAGCTGGCCGACACGCTTTGGAAGCTGCCGATCGAAAAGCTGTTCGGGGTGGGCTCGCGGATGAAGCGTCACTTTCACCGCATGGGAATCTACCAGATCGGGCAGCTCGCCCGCATGTCTCCGGCAGTGCTCGCCCGCCGCTGGGGCGTAAACGGCGAGGTGCTCTGGCGCACGGCTCACGGTCTGGACAATTCGCCGGTGTCGCCTCAGACCCACGAGACGCAAAAGGGCATCGGCCATCACATGACGCTGCCGCGCGACTATCACACCGCAGCCGAGATCAAGGTGGTGCTTCTGGAGTTGTGCGAGGAGGTATGCCGCCGGGCGCGGAGCAAGCGGCTGATGGGATCGGTCGTCTCGGTCGGATGCCGCGGGGCCGATTTTGATGCTCCTGCCGGCTTTGGGCGGCAGTTGAAGCTGCCGGAGCCGACCCATGACGCGATGACGCTGTACGAAGCGGCCTGCCGCCTGTTCGACCGGCACTGGACGCAGACGCCGGTGCGCAGCGTCGGTGTCAGCCTGGATCAATTGGTGCCTGACAATGTAGTGCAGCTCAACCTGTTTACCGACACACACAGGCAGCGTTCGCTCGCCCGGGCCATGGACGACATCCGCGCCCGCTACGGACAGGATGCCATTTTGCGGGCGGTTTCCCTGCTGGGAGCGGGGCAGGCGCGGGAGCGTGCCCGCAAGATCGGGGGACACTACAAGTGATGGAGCGGGACGGGCAGGCGGCAAAGGGAGAGCAGGAGCTGTTGCGCCTGTACATCCTGTTCGGGCTGCTGTTTCGCGCGGTCATGGCGGATTGGGAGCGGATGCGGCAGGTTCCCTTGAAGCTGTCGTACCACTGGCTTTTCGAGGAACTGTCCCGCTGGGCGGAGCGGCAGCATCACAGACTGCGCCGCCATTTGCGGCAGCGGGGATGCGTCCTGCTGAGCGCCCGCCGGGAGCAAGGCGTCTACGTGGTGCAGTACCGGCTGCGCGGGTACGTGCGGGAAGCGGTCTACTTCATTGAGGTGCTGCGCGCCGAATGCCAGGAATTGGTCCGGCTGTGGATCATGCAGCAGCACGTCCTCCGCCAGGACCCGGGCGCGATGGGGCCGGAGCGTCATGCGCGGCAGATCGGCCGCGAAGAAGAAGGAGAGAAGGCAACATGAAGGAAAAACGCGTGTCGAAGAAGGACAATTTGTTTGCGGCCAGCCGCTTTGTGCTGCCCGAGCATCGGGAGATGTACCTGCGGATCAAGGCCGAAGAGCGGCGCTACATCCCCCCGGAATTGGACGAAGAACAGCTGGCGGCCGTCAGCGAGCAGATCTGGAAAGCGTTCCAGACGGGGGACGTCGTGAGCCTGAGCTACTACGACGGCGAAGCGGCCCGCCGCCTGAGCGGCCGGGTGGTTCACATCGATCCGGCCAGCCGGCAGTTGAAGCTGAAGAGCGGGGAGAAGACGCTGCGGATTCCGTTTGCCCGCCTGCTGGACGCCGAACTGACAGCAATCTCCTGAGCAGAAGGGACAGGGTCGGCAAGCAGACGGGCCGTTTTGGCGCGAGTTGGCACGGACATCCAGAAAAAGGCAAGCGGCAAAAAACAGCGTGGCACGGTGAAATGCCGTGCGCGGTGGTGACGTGCTGTTCCTGCGACAGCAGGCGGGGAAAATCAGCATTTTTTCGCTGTTTTTTGCGCGAAATGCTTTTTGCCAGAACGGGATGTTTCAGAGTATCGTAAGGATATCTTTCCGATCAAGACCTGAGGTACGTTAAAGGAGATTGTACATGTTGGCAAAAGAAATGGGTGTCATTTTTACCAGGCACGCGGAGCAGATGACCGCCAAACGCTGGACGGAGTTCATTCAGCAGCTGGAAAACAAGGGACTGTACGTGGTCATCGAAACGGACACGAACGGGCGGGTCATGAGCCCGTTTGGCGGATTGATGCCGATGCCGTGCAAGGACGAGACGCTCCATATCCTGACGGAAGAAGAACTGCAGCAGCGGGGCCTGCCGCGCGGCCATCACATTATCACCAAACCCAAGGCCAAGCACGTCACCACCTAGCGGACAGATCGCACGCCGCTGCACAGAGACGAATACGCACACGCAAACCTTTCTCATCCCGGGAGCGGGACGACGAAAGGTTTTTTGTTTGCGCCGCGGTGGGAGGGACCGACAAACGCCCAGATGCATACGGTGGTAAGAGAAAAAAAGCGCCCGCCGGGCACGTGCGGAGCAAACAAGCTCGCCCTGGCAGAGGCAGCGGGAAGCAAAAGGAGGAGTCTCATGGAGCCCAGCAATGCGCTTCGCAAAATGCAGGAAGTGCAGTTTGCGCTCGTCGAGCTGCAATTGTATCTGGACGTGAACCCCGGAGACCAGCGCGCCGTTCATCAATACAACTGCTTGTCCAAAGAGCTGATCGCCTTGAAAGCGGAGTATGAAACGAAGTGCGGCCCGCTGATGCAGTACGGTTTTTCGTCTTCCCCCAGCCGCTGGGTGTGGAACGCCACGCCGTGGCCGTGGGAAATCGAGTATTGAGGTGAACAGCGATGTGGATTTATGAAAAGAAGCTGGAAATCCCAGTCCGCGTCAGCAGGCCGGACCTGCAAATGGCCAAATTTCTGATCACCCAGTACGGCGGACCGGACGGAGAACTGTCTGCGGCGCTCCGCTACCTGAACCAGCGCTACACGATGCCGAACGAGCGGGCCAAGGCGCTGCTGACGGACATCGGCACGGAAGAACTGGGGCACATGGAAGTGATCGCCACGCTGATCCACAAGCTGGTCAAAGATGCCACGCCGGAGCAGATGAGGGCAGCCGGGTTGGGATCGATGTACGCCGAACACGAAAAGGCGCTGTTCTATACGGATGCCAACGGTAATCCCTGGACGGCGGCGTACATCCAGGCCAAGGGCGACCCGATCGCCGATCTGGCGGAGGACATCGCCGCCGAGGAAAAGGCCCGCGCTACCTACCAGTGGCTGATTAACTTAACGGACGACCCGGATGTGATCCAGGTCTTAAAATACCTGCGCGAGCGGGAAGTGGTCCACTCCCAACGCTTTCGCGAAGTGCTGTGCATCGTGGAAGAAGAGTACAAGACGAAAAAGTATTTTTGACGAAGGAGGGATGCGCGCATGAAGAAGGAACAAGTCCGCCAAGCCGCCGCCAAAGGCAGGCCGCATCCGCTCACCCGGGCAGGCCACTTTCCTCCGCGGGTCGGCTTTTTCCCGCAGGTGACGGGCAGCTATCCGCCCGTAAATTTGCCTCCGGTCAAACCGTATCCGCCCGATCCGTACATGGACCAGTTTTCGCTGCCGGAAGCGCTGGCAGCGGGCACGCTGTTTCGGTGGCTGTATGATTCGTATGAGAATCCGTACCGGAAGTAGGATAGCGTTTGGGCATAATGAAGAGCCATCCACGTTTAGGAAGCGGATGGCTTTTTGCATTTGCGGGGACGATTGAAGGACTGTGATACGCGCGTAAGCGGCTACTTGACCAAGAGATGTGAATTGTTTTTCAGGTTCTCGATCAAGCGCTGCAGCTCTTCAATCATTCTGTTGTGATAATCATTGTCGGATTCGTTGTTCCATTTCTTGTGTTCGGCTTTCAGCTTGTTGATGATGTTCAGTCTCACGAGTTCTTCCTCATACCCATCGCGTAAAAAATCAAAGAAAAATTCATCAACGGATAATCCCAGTTCGTCCATCATTCCTTCGATCAGCGGCGATCGGTCTTGCAGGTAGCTGTTTTTGATGTCCTCAATGTGCTGTATGATCTCTTTTTCAGAAGGATACAAGTGGTGTTCCAGCGCATATTTCCTGAGCAAATGTTTCTCGATTACCTTATCCATCGCCTGCTCAGGTGTTAGGGTAACGCCAAAAGCCTGGGAATAGGCGGTATATCTGGCGATTTTATCGTTTAATTCCTCCTGGGTGATGGTCATGTCCGCATTCTTCTGAAGAAAAGCATTAAAGGGGAGGGAGGCTCTGTCCATCTTTACTGTTTCGGTGTATATCTGCGCATATTTTTGCCCTCTCTCAAATTCATCGGGATCCTTTTTTGCCCATGTATGAGAAAGGGTGCCTGCACTTAGGACAAGAACCGTTATCGATGCGGCTGCGATTCGTGTGTTCTTCATCGTATACACCTCATGATATTCACGGTATCGCTCTTGGTCCGTCACTCGTGCTGCTCGAGAATGGTTTTGTGTGTTTTTCTCCGTATATGCCATTCAGGTTCATTGACGGTCTCCATTCTTCCATCATTGTCCCGATATTCACCTGAACGCTGTAAGAAGGTTACCCCACCCATCATCAGGATGAACCCAATGTGTTCCACAAACGACTTATGTATGTTCCCCATAGAAAAATCCCCGCCGCGTTACCAGGAAGGGAGGCTTTTTTTACGGTCTGCTTGGAAGGGATACGAGCATGAAGAGGGGATACATGGCTCCCTTACAAAGAAGGTCGTCTCCCCAATCTTGCGAGAAGTTCTCTCACGATCGGTTTGACTGGCGGGCTGATGCTGCTCGGAAGCTGATCGATCGGGAAGAACTGATAAGCCTTGCTCTCGTTGTTGATGGCTACGGTACCCTCAAAACGGGAGGACGTGTAGACAACGTCCACCCCATAGATTTCATCGCCATTCGGGTAGACATAATGCAATTCCTCGCCGGAAAAGACACCGAACAGCTCCAGGTCATGCAGCCGCAAGTTGGTTTCTTCCAACGCCTCCCTTCGTGCCGTTTCCTCCAGCCGCTCTCCCAGGTCAATGGTTCCACCGGGAAAGCACCAGCAATCGTTATCGCTTCGCTGCAGCATCAGCACGTTTCCGTCTGGATCAAAGATGATCACGCTGGCGCCGCAAATCATCAGCGGTTTGGTTCCGATGATCTTTCTCATTTCTTTCACGTATTCAATCATCCATTTCCCACCCAACGAAAGAATATTTCCAATGATACCACAATTTGGGGTGGACGGGAACACAAAGAGCCCCGCGTAACGCGGCGGGGCCATACGGGAAACACTGCCGAGCGGATGAGTCAACTGCTGAAAAAGCCGCTGCTGAAATGCTTTTTCTTGTAATGGGCGCTTCCGTAGTACGCGTGTCCGTGTCCATGACCGCGGCCATCATGCTGCTTGTGATAGCCGCCGTGCTTGTAATCGCTCCTGCTGTACCGCCGGTATGTACGGGAAGCGGGACGGCTGCCGAGCAGGCTGTTTATCAGTTTTTTGAACAACATGACATGACCTTCAGACTGAGTTATATACTTTTACGAATGAAGAGGTCCATAGTTTCGGGATAAGGATGACATCATTTGAGTACAGGCAAGCTGACCAATCGACTTGCCGAAGCAGTAGCGAGCGAGCCGACGGAAAAACCGCCGGCTCTTTTTTGCGTGTGGGCGGACCCCAGGCGTTTGCCCGCGTCTCGACATTGACCGTGTCATGCCTGTTCTGACAGTCCGGGGCCGGGTAGACAAGAGCCAAATTTGCGCGGCAAGCGGTATGCGTCCAAGTGTCCGTCTGCCGTCAGCATACTATTTAGCAAGCGTTTTGCAGCAGCATGCTGTTTGTCAGCCATGACGGGCAGAGGCTTCAGCCATGAAGTGATTGTGCATGTATAGAAAGGGGGTACCGCGACCATGAACATACTGGTGACAGGCGCCGCCGGCTTCGTCGGTTCCCATCTGTGCGAACGGCTGCTGCAGATGGAGGGAACGGAAGTGGTGGGCCTCGATGTGTTTGTCAATCCGTCGCTCGCTCCTGTCAAACAGAGAAATATCGCCGCGCTCGTCAAAAATCCGCGCTTTCGGTTTATCCAGGAAGACCTGCTCCAGGCTGATCTCCCCGCTCTGCTGCAAGGAGTAGACGTGGTGTATCATCTGGCTGGCATGCCTGGTGTTCGCTCCAGTTGGGGCAGCGATTTTCAGTTGTATGTTACGCACAATATTCTGGCTACCCAGCGGCTGTTGGAGGCGGCCCGCGTCAGTAAGCTGGATCGGTTCATCTATGTTTCCACCTCGTCCGTCTACGGTGAAAAGACCGGACGGGTCCCGGAAGACGCTCCGCCTGTACCGCTTTCCCCATACGGTGTCAGCAAGCTGGCCGGCGAGCATTTATGCCATGTCTATCGGCTCTGCTACGGGGTGCCGATTGTGATATTGCGGTATTTTACCGTGTATGGCCCGCGCCAGCGTTCTGACATGGCGTTCCATTTGTTTATCCACAGCCTGATGAAACACGAGCCGATTACGGTGTTTGGAGACGGTCGGCAGACCCGCGATTTTACGTACGTTGCCGACTGTGTGGAGGCCACAGCTGCAGCGCTGACGGCAAACGGAGTGATCGGCGAGACGATCAACATCGGCGGTTTGGAACGTGCCTCCGTGCTGGACGTCATCGCCATGCTGGAGCGGTTGACAGGAGAGAAAGCGATACTCCGTTTCACGGGAAATCTCCACGGGGAGCCGAGACACACGTGGGCAGACATCTCGAAAGCGGAGCGACTGCTGGGGTACCGGCCTGTTGTTCCCTTGGAAGAGGGACTGGCCCGGCAAATCGCCGCCATCCGTTCCACGCTCTCTGATTGATTGCAGCAATCAGCCCTGGCCGAATCAGTGGATTGTCCCCCCATCGGACAGGAAGAAAAATTCCGCTTTGCAAAGTGGATATCTGCTCAAACCGACCAGCAGACAGGTTCATATAGTGATACAAGTCAAAGGGGAATCCGATGACTATAAGCAAAAATGACACTTGATGGTGGGAGGTCAAAGGCAGATGTCACAAGAAACCTGGTTGGAGCATCTGAGCGAAACGCTGCGGGACGAAAACGGGATCGAGGAATTGGAGGTTGAAATCGAATACGCGGACGGCAACAAAAAGAAACTGATCTACTCGTCCGGCCAAGACCCGATCCTGGAAGAAGAACTGAACGAGGAAGACGACGAAGAAACGGATAGCGTCGTCGCGCAAGCAGATGCAGATGAAGAGGACGACGAAGACGAGGCAGAATCCGAAGAAGGCGATGACGACGAGGAAGAAGACGAAGAAGACGAGGAAGAAGACGCGGAAGTAGACGCAGACGAGTCCGATGAAGACGATGACGAAGATGAAGATGAAGATGAAGACGAGACGGAAGAAGAAGACGAAACAGAAGACGAAGACGAGACGGAAGAAGAAGACGAGGAAGAAGACGCGGAAGTAGACGCAGATGAGTCCGATGAAGACGAGGAAGAAGACGAAGAAGAAGACGAAGAAGAAGACGAGGAAGAAGACGAGGACGACTAAAAACAGCATCAACATGCAACGCGTCGAGACGATGCGCCGGGCAGGCGCATCGTTTTTTCTTGTTCCGGTGCGGATGAGGGGGCCGTTGGCACGATTTCTCAAGTGCGGATAGATATTTGTCCGTTACGTGATCCTTTCGCTGCGAATACCTTATAAAAGGTTTACGAAAGATTTACACCGATTTACAAAACGTACATCGGAGGGAGACAATGGACCAATACGTTATCAAGCCGTGGGATAACCCAGAGGCAACAGGAAACAAACCTGTTAATTGGGATTTGCAAGTGCCACCGGAGATCGACGCGCTGGCGGAACAAGTGATGACTCACTACGACATGTCTGTCAGCGAGCGCACGTTGATCACATCGAAACCTGACAAGGGTGGTGCGATTTGGCGAATCCAGACCAACAAGGGACCGCGCAGCCTGAAGCTGCTGCACCGTGCTCCGGCGAGGAGCTTGTTTAGTGTCGGGGCGCAAGCGTACATTCGCCAACAGGGGGGCAGAGTTCCCGAGCTCATCCCGGCAAAGGACGGCAAACTGTTTGTTGAAAGTGGCGGAAAACTCTGGATCGTCACCGAATGGGTGGAACCCCTCACGCCGGCGACCAAAATCGACCTCGCTGGAGCCCAGCAATTGTGCTACGGATTGGGTGAGTTTCATCGCTACTCCAAGGGGTACGTCCCTCCGCAAGGGGCGAAGAACGCGTCGCGGCTGCACAAATGGCCCAACTACTACAGGAAGGTGGCCAAAAAGATCGGGTGGCTGCGCGAAGTTGCCAAAGTGTACAACGACATTCCTGCCAGCCAAGCGATACTCTCCGTAGTCGACGAGTTTGAGCGGCAGGCCTGGGATGCGCTGCAAAAGCTGAACGAGTCTCCCTACCGACACATGGTGGCGATGGGCGAACCGTATTGGGGACTGGTTCACCAGGATTACGGATGGTCAAACGGACAGATGGGGCCAGGCGGTCTGTGGGTGATCGACCTGGATGGGGTCGCGTACGATCTCCCTTTTCGCGACCTGCGCAAGTTGATTACGAGCACGATGGATGACATGGGCGTCTGGGATATTACCTGGATGCGCGGAATGATCGAGGCGTACCACGAGGCAAATCCGCTCAGTGCGGAAAGCTTCGACGTCCTGCTGATTGACATGGCACTCCCCAACGAGTTTTACAAGCATCTCAAAGAAATATTTTACGATCCGGTGACGTTTTTGAGCACGGGAGGAGTGGAAGCCATCCAGCAGCGGATTGTCGCCGCGGACCAGTCCAAGTGGCAGGCGCTGGCGGAACTGGCCAAGGACAGAGCCAAATACAAGGCAGAGAATTACGAACAGTTGGCGGCGCTGCGCCAACCGAGCCGGCCGGCCAGGGAAAGTGTTCCGGATGCAGACAAATGGGTTCTGCAGCAGCCGGCACAAGCAGAGATGCAGCCAGAATCGGCTATGGAAGGCAAACGGGATATGGCTGCTGTGCCTGAACCGCTCGCACAAGGAAAACGGCGTGCGGCAGAAGAGCCTGCAGTTGCTACGAAGCAAGGAAAACAACGTGCGGCAGAAGAGCCTGCAGTTGCTACGAAGCAAGGAAAACAGCGTGCGGCAGAAGAGCCTGCAGTTGCTACGAAGCAAGGAAAACAACGTGCGGCAGAAGAGCCTGCAGTTGCTATGAAGCAAGGAAAACGGCGTGCGGCAGAAGAGCCTGCAGTCGCGACAAAGGTAAAGGAACCAGTCGGTGCTGCGCCATCCGAAGCGGAAGCGAAGGAGCCCGCCGTCTCATTGGTGCCTGTCGTGCGGGATAAAGTGCGGATAAAACTCAAAGCCGCAGACGCCAAACGCGTCTACCGCAAGCGTGTTCGCGTTGTGAAACGAGATGAGAGCCGCCCGCAGAAAAAACGTAAGCCTGTGAAAACGGTGAGGAGCGTGAGCCGGCGCAAACCGGAGAAGGCTCGGACGACGAAGCGCAAATCGGTCCAGACGCCTCGGACGACGATCACGCGCAAACTGACACAGTCTGCTTCGCAGGCAGCGAAGCGCAGAGCGAAGCAAAAAAGCAAAACCGGCGTCGTCAAGCTGAAAAAGTTGGCGCGCCGAGCGGCTTCCACGGTGAAGGTCAAACGAAAACAGCAGAAGTCATCCGCATCGGCAAAAAGAACGGTCAAAGTCAAAAAGAAAGCGGTCAAAAACTGAAAACGCCTCTTCGGCCAAACATCGACCACTTGAATTAAGGCGGCCGCAGCTGCCGTCCAAAAGCCGTACGGCTGCAGGCAAGACAGACGGGCCGCCAGCTTGAACCAAGCGGCGAGATGGGAAAGGAGAATTCGGATGAAGGGGTTACTGATCTGTACGGAAAAATTGCCCGTACCGCCAATCCGGGGCGGTGCCATTCAAACCTATATTGCCGGTATCGTCAATATACTTGGCAAGCACCACAACGTAACGGTATTGGGGACGTCCGATCCCTCGCTTCCGCAAGAAGAAACAAGGGAGAATGTTCGGTACGTGCGTGTCAACGGACAGGGCGTCTTTGAGCTGTACGCGAAAGAAGTGGTCCAGTATCTGCGCAACAATTCGTACGACATCATTCACGTATTCAACCGACCGCGCCTGGTTCCGCTGATTCGGGAAGTGTGTCCCCGCGCGCGGATCATTTTAAGCATGCATAACGATATGTTTGATCCAGCCAAAATTGAACCTGACGTCGCTATCAAGGCGATCGAAGAAACGGAGCGGATCATCACCATCAGCAATTACGTCGGCAAGGTGATCTGCGAGTTGTATCCGCAGGCGGCGTCCAAGGTGCGCACCATCTATTCGGGTGTAAATCTGGACGTGTTCGTGCCGTGGGAACGGTCGCAGACGGCCAAGCAAATTCGCAACCAGCTCCGCTCGGAGTACAAACTGAACGGAAAGCAGGTCATCTTGTTCGTCGGACGGCTCACTCCGAAGAAAGGGGCCGACGTCCTGGTCAGGGCGATGAACGAACTGTCGCGCCGCCATTCCGACATTGCGCTCGTCCTGGTCGGGGGTTCCTGGTACAGCGTGGACAAAGTGAGCGATTACGTGGCTTACGTCCGTGCTCTGGCTGCGCGTTCTCCCGTTCCGGTCATCACGACGGGATACGTGCCGGCCGAACAGATTCACCACTGGTTTTGGGCCGGCGATATTTTCGTCTGTCCCTCGCAGTGGGAGGAGCCGCTCGCCCGCGTCCACTATGAAGCGATGGCCGCTGGACTGCCGTTTGTCACGACGCAGCGAGGCGGTAATCCAGAGGTGATCATCAACGGCAACGGCCTGTTGGTCGAACAGCCGGAAAATCCGCAGGCATTTGCCGAAAAGCTGCACACGCTGCTCTCCAACCGCGATTTGCAGCGGAGAATGGGCAACGCCGGCCGGCGTTTGGCCGAGGAACGATTCACGTGGAGCCGGGTGGCAAAGGAAGTGCTGCAGGTCTGGAACGGATAGCACCCGTTCGTTCGTTCGCCTTGTAAGATGACAGGCCAAAAAGCGCGTCCGTTTGGGAAGCAGACAGGGAGGATATGACCGGTACGTGCCGGAATACGCCTCCCTGTTTCTTTTTTTCAGCGGAGCGTGATCCGTTGCGAAACAGGCTTGTCCACCTGTGGAAAGCAGACACGCCATGGGAGACGATCGGGAAAAACGAAGACCGGCCCAGGCGCGGAACGTGCACGCGACGGCGAAACGATCCAGGGATTTGCCCGAGCCGGCAGGCAGACTCGTCTGCTCCCCACAGACGTTCAGGAGGTCGGGATGACGGCCACGATCCGATTCATGGGAATAATCACACTGCCAGGGACAGCTTCTTCGCTGGGCGCAGGCTTCAATTCGATGATGCCGTCTTCCACGCGAACCAGGTTCCCGAACCGGTAACGGCGACTTTGCGCTCCCCAATCGACGGACAGGATGACTTCAACGGCTTTTTGGTTTTTCATGCAGCGTTCCAGTTCCTTTCGCAGGCTGTTCATGCTGATCGCATCCGCCGTCTCCGGAGAGTCGACATCTACTTTGACGACAGGAGCCGGGATGATGGCGGGCGGGGGTGCGTCCACACGAACCTCGGGTGCCGTGACGTTCACCTGTGGGGTCGGAGTGGTGACATTCACCCGCGGCGGTCGGACATATACGCGCAGCGTCTTGTCATTTTTCTTTATGCGCCGCGTTGTTCTAACAGTGAGAGAACGGGAGCGGGATGCGGAACGGGCTATCCTCTTTTTTGCTGCTTTGGCCGCTTTCATTACTGACACCTCCATCTGTGCATGGTGTAGTATATGCACGGCGGGAATGCAGGAATTGGACAAATATCCAGCAGGTGAAAAAATGAGCCAGTCCTGGAGGAACTCGACACATTTTTCCAAACATAGAGGAATTTTTTAAAAACGTAGGAAATTCGTGTATAATGGTCGGGGAATCGCTAATACATAGGTGGAGGTCTCGTGCATGAATTACTCGCAGTTTAAACCGATGGGAGTGGGAAGCCTGCTGGATCGGAGCTTTTCTCTCTATCGGCATCACTTTGTTCAATTTTTTCTATTGACGTTGCTGCTACTTGGACCATGTCTCCTGATGCAGGAGGTATTAATGACAGATCTTGACAGCGTGCCTCTGGTGAAGAGCGATGAAGAATCGTCGACTTTTTGGGAAATCTGGCAAAACCGCCTGGTTGAGCCCGACCCCGCCCTGAACGACAACGTGGGGGATAACGTGGGGCTCCTGCTGTTGAACCTGCTTGTCATTGTGCCGCTGACGTTGCTGTTTGCCTATCCGCTGACGCTCTCGGCGACACTGCTGATGACCAGAGCGGGGGTGACAGGGGAGACGATCAGCATGAAAGCGGCGCTGAAGCAGGCGCTGAGCCGGGTGTGGCCGCTCGCCGGCAGCACGTTTGTATTTGGACTGTTCATTTCAGGCATCCTGGTTATTTTGACTGTGCTTTTTATGGTGGTCGGCATCAGCATCGTAGGCATGGCGACCGTGGATGACAGCGATCTTTCACCGCTCGCCCTCATCGGTTGGCTAATCGGCGGGTACATCGCACTGATTATCACAGTCGTGCTTGTATCGAGCTTTTTTGTGATTCGTTGGGGGTTTTACCTGCCGGTAGTGTTGCTGGATCATGAAGGGCTTGGTATTGGAAGGAGCTGGAAGATAACAAAGGGCAACTTCTGGCGCCTGGCAGCGCTGTACCTGGTGATGACGGTGATCTACACCATCTTCTCTGGCGGCATTTCCGCCTTGTCGCTCGTCGTTTTTGGCACGTCCATCCTGAGCAAGCTGATCCAGGTGCTGGTCTCGTGCCTGCTGATGCCGTGGATGATGATTGTCTACGCTCTTTCCTATCTGGATCTGAAGCTGCGTTATGAAGGAACAGACGTGGAGGCGCTGCTGAAGCGGCAGGCTGCGGCTTCGGCTGCGGCGGAGTTGAATGGCAGCCATGATTGATGCGGATCAACTCTCCCGCGACAAGGAGCGGCTGGCGCAGATATTGTCTGCCGATGAGTATGCCGTTCGGGCAGAGGAGGGAAAAAGCTGGCTGGATGTGCTGATGGAGCCCATCGTGGAGATGATCAGCCGCCTGCTGAAGCACGCTGACGTGTCGCCGGGAGCAGTCAGCACACTGTCGGGTGTGATCATCATCGCCGCTCTGATCGGCCTGTTCGTGCTGATCATCTGGCTTATCAGCCGGATGGTGCGGACGGTACAGCGAAAAGCAGCGCCGCTTTCGAGAGGGGAACACATCCGCACGCACGCCGATTGCCTGCGGGAAGCCAAGGAGATGGGACAGCGGGGCGAGTGGCGGGAAGGCATGCGCCTCATGTTCCTGTCCCTGCTCTTGTATCTGCAGGAGCAGTCGTGGATCCGGGTGGAAAAGTGGAAGACCAACTGGGAGTATATGGATGAGCTGCGCGAACGCCAGCCGGCTTTGGAACCGCTGTTTCGCCGCCATGCACACGCCTTTGATCAGGTGTGGTACGGCAGGAAGCGCGTGGAGGAGTCGGTCTTTTGGCAGCATGTGAGCGAGCTGGAACAGCAGTGGAACGGGGAGGGACAGCATGGGGACCGTCGCTAAATACCGTCTGGCTCTCGCCGCCGCCGTACTGCTGCTAAGCGTGCTGGGCTGGCTGTTCATCAATCCGGCAGCTCCGTCGTATCCGCCGTACGTCTCGTTTTCGCCCCAGCCAACCGGTCTCAAGGCAGTCGCGACGCTGCTGGGGGAAAAGCGAAGCGGCGTCAAAGAGTGGCGTCAACCGTGGCGCTTTTTGCCGTCGGGCAGCGGCCAGCTGCTGATCGTGGTCGAACCGCTCCAGGTGACGGACATCGAACGGGAGGATATCCTCCGCTGGGTGGAGAGCGGCAACGACCTGGTCGTGTTTGAAAAAAATCCGACCGGATGGGAGGAGGCTGACCTGTCGGCCGTTTCCGCGGGGGAGGCAGGAGATGAGGCAAAAAAAGAGAGGCCCATCTACACCTCTATCCCCGGTCAGAGCGGGACCGGGCTGGTGCATGCGCACAAGCGGCTGGACGACACGCCGGGCATGGAGAAGCTTCTCTCCGACGATCTGGGCATCATCGCCGGACGGACGCAGGTGGGGGCTGGCACAGTCACGCTGTTTCTCGTGCCCGAGTGGCTGACCAACGAGCAGGTGATGAACCACTCCCACTTCGAACTGATCTGGCCGTACTTGCAGGGGGACTGGAGCGTCATCTGGCTGGATGAATACCATCACGGCTATCGGCAGCAGCCGGGCATGCTCGCCGTCTACCCGGGTTGGTTGGTGGCGGCTCTGGCCCAACTGGGGCTGGTGCTCCTGTTTTGGCTGTGGCGGAAGGGCAAACGATTTGGCCCTGTCTACACCCTGCGGGAATGGACGGTTCGCCGTGGGGATGAAACGCTGCTGGCCGTGGCGAGCTGGTACGAACGGCGCCGCCTGACCCTGGATGCCTTGAAAATCCGGGAGGCGTACCTGCGGCAGGTCATGCAGGAGCGCTGGGGGCTTCACACCCGGGCTTCGTCCGCTGAAATCGCGGCGGCAGCCAGGGCGAGGTGGAGCGAAGCGGAGGCGGCCGCGCTCATCAGTCTGCTCGATCGGATCGAGAGGGCAAAGGCGGAGGGGCGCTGCTCGCTCAAGCAGTTGGTGGCCGAAAGCCGCATGCTGGATGACATGACAGAGCGCGTGGAAAAGGAGTGATTTAGACGTGGAACAATTGCTGCAAGAAATGGAGAAACGCGTGTTGGGACAGCGGCACAACATTCGGTTGCTGCTCGCGGCACTGCTTGCCGGCGGTCACGTGTTGCTGGAAGGGGTGCCCGGGATCGGCAAGACGAAAATGGTCCGCACCCTGGCCGGCTTGATCGGCGGCGAATACAGACGGATTCAGTTTACCCCCGACATGATGCCGAGCGACATCATCGGCAACGTCGTGTTCAACATGCAGCAAAACCGGTTTGAAACGGTGAAGGGACCGGTCTTTGCCAACCTGCTTCTGGCTGACGAGATCAACCGCACGCCGCCCAAGACGCAGGCGGCGCTGCTGGAAGCAATGGAAGAGCGGCAGGTGACGATTCACGGCGTCACCTATCCGCTGCCTGATCCGTTTTTTGTCATCGCCACGCAAAACCCGGTGGAGTACGAAGGCACGTACACCCTGCCGGAAGCGCAGTTGGACCGGTTTCTGTTCAAACTGCAGGTCACCTATCCGTCGCATGAGCAGGAAACGCAGATTCTCAGGCAGCACGTGCCATTCTTTGCCGAGCCGGCGGAAGGGAGCGAGCCGGTCATCAGCATGGAGGAGATCGTCCGCGAGCGGCGGAAGCTGGCCGACGTGGTGGTGGAAGATTCGATCATCGAGTACATCGCCACACTGATTCGCAAGACGCGGGAGACCAATCGGCTGCTGCTGGGGGCCAGTTCGCGAGCAGGCATTGCCGTCCTGATGGCGAGCAAGGCCTGGGCTGTTTTGGATCAGCGGACGTACGTCACGCCGGATGACGTCAAGACAGTCGCGCGGCCGGCTCTGCGCCACCGGCTGATTCTTGCGCCGCAAGTGGAATTGGAGGGGGGAACCAGTGACCACATCATTGATGAGACGCTGGCCGCGATTCCGGTTCCTCGCTAGGTTTTTCTTCGACGACTTCATCTTGCCGACCAGGCGGCTGATTCTCCTGGCGCTGTCCGGCTGCCCGCTGGCGGCGCTGGGATACCTGCTCGGCTGGGGGTATGCCGTGTTCTGGATGGTGAACGGGTTGCTCGTCATCGCGAGCGTAATCGACCTGGCATCGCTTCCCAGGCGCAGGGAACTGATCGCGGTGCGTGAACTGCCGCAACAGATTGATCTTGGCCGGGCGCTGCCCGTCTGCATCCACCTGGAAAACAGGAGCGGCCAACTCGTCTGGTACGAACTGCTCGACGATTTGCCGCTCTCATTTGATCGGCTGGAGCCGCTCGCGGGAGAACTGCCGCCGGGCTCCGTCACGGTCCGCTACGAAACCCGCGCCAGGGAGCGGGGGACGTACACGTTGTCTCATCTGTATCTGCGTTACAGGGGGAGCATCGGATTGTGGCAAAAGCAGGCAAAGCTGTCCTGCAAGCAGTCTGTCAAGGTGTATCCCGATCTGTCCGCCGTGCGCGGGTACCTCAACTCGCTCCAGGAAAGCCTGATCGTAGATGGCAGGAAAGTGATGCGTCGGGCCACGTCGGGTTCGGAGTTTCACGCGATCCGCGACTACGTACCGGATGACGATCCCCGCCACATCAACTGGTCGGCCTCTGCGCGGACGCGCCGCCTGATGACCAACCAGTACCGCCCTGAGCAGGGAAAAGTCGTGACGATTCTCCTGGACTGCGGCCGGATGATGGGCGTGGAGCTGAACGGCCGGACAAAGCTGGACTTGTCGTTGGAAGCGGCGCTGACGCTGGCCGCCGTTGCCCTGCGGCAGGGGGATCAGGTGGCGCTGCTCGCCTTTTCCCATGAAACCAAGGTGTACGTGCCGCCGGGCAGAGGGCTTGCCCACCTGCACACCCTGCTGGACGCGGTCTTTGACCTGCAGAGCGACTTCGTCGAATCCAATCCGCTGCAGGCGCTGGAGTACCTGTTTCGGCAGCAGAAGCGGCGCAGCCTGACGGTGCTGTTTTCCGACATGGAAAACTACCTGCTTGAAGATCAGATGGCTGCGTACCTCAGGCGGTTTCGGCGCAGTCACCTGTTGTTATTGCTCTCCCTGGCCGACCCGCTGCTGCACGCCTGGAACAAGGCGGAGACTGTCAGCAGCCGCCTGGCGTATATCAAGGCCTTGGCCCAGCGCTTCCAGCTCGATCGGAAAGCGTTTCAGCAAAACATGATCGGCGCGGGCATCCAGGTTCTGGACGTCCCGGCCGATCAGCTCACGCTGGCGGTAGTGAACCGCTACTTGGAGATCAAGGCGAGAGAAGCGCTGTGACGCTGCCGCTTCAGCCCGTATATGTACCAGCCGACAATGACGATGAGGGTGAGAATCGCCACCGCGTATTTCGCCTCGAGGGAGAGTGCGGAGGGCGTGATGTACCCTTCGATGATACCGGCGACGACAAACAGCGGCAGCGTTCCGAGCAGCAGTTGGGCCGATTCCTTGGCCGCCTGCAGGAACTGGTATTTGCGGTGGTATGGTCCAGGTACGAGCATGCGGTAGCCCATGTGCAGACCGGCCCCGCCGGCGATGAAAATGGCCGTCAGCTCGATCACGCCGTGCGGCAGGATGTAGGCCCAGAACGCGTAGCTGGCGTTCTCCTGCCAGTAGACCGCGGCCAGCGCTCCGACCAGCAGGCCGTTGAACAGCAGCAGATAGAGCGGCACCAGGCCAAGCGTCACACCGCTGATGAAGGCGAGAATCGCTACCTTGATGTTGTTGAGCATGATCTCTGTGGAGATCAACGGACTGTCAATCGCTGCGTGTCCCTGGCCGAGCTGGCTGGGATCGATCCGTTCGGCCATCCCTTCCGGCAGGACGTAGTAGAGATTCAGCGGATCGGCCATGACGGCGGCAAATCCGGAAACGCCGCCGATCAGAAACAGGACGGCCGCCCAGCCGATAAACGGCAGGCGTTTGCGGATCAACTCCAGCAGGTTGACCCAGAAAAAACGGGAGAGCTGTCCGCCGCTGGTCGACTGCTGCTTGTACGCGATGTTGTGGGCACGGGCCACCAGTCGGTTCAAGTAGCGGGTCACCTCATCGTGCGGGTGATAGGTGCGGATGTAGGCCAAATGGGCAGAGGTCTTTTTGTACAGCAGCGTCAGCCGGTCAATGTCAGCCGCGCCAATCTCCCGCGGTCGCTTGTGAAAACGATCCAGCAGCCGCTCCAGTTCGGCCCAGGTGGATTTGTGGGTGTGCCAAAACGACGTCACATTCACGATGAACCCTCCGTTTGCGTGGTCTATTTACAAATAATAGGAATATGAATGGTACTTACTCGTTTCGGAGAAGGGAGAACGTTTTACCCATGAGTGATCAGAAAAGCATCGACCGCCCATACAGAGAAACGGCCATCGTCACTCCCGAGCACGTACAGCTCCGGTTTCAAACGGCCGGGTTGGGCAGCAGGGCGGCGGCCCAGCTGATTGACACGCTGCTCCTTCTCTTGGTTAATCTTACTGTATTTGTGTTGATTGTCATAGTCGTATTTGGCAGTGAAGAGGAATTTTTCCAGGATGAAAATAGCTACGCCCTGGCTATCCTGCTGATCGTCCTGACTGTGTTGAATTTCGCCTATTTTTTGCTGATGGAGTACTTCCGCGGCGGACAGACGCTGGGAAAGAAGTGGATGGGCCTTCGCGTCATCCAGGAAAACGGCCAGTCGCTGACGTTTTTGTCCGCCGTGATTCGCAACTTGTTCCGCATTATTGACAATCTCCCGGCCGGCTACTTTCTCGGCGGATTGGTCGTGTTTTTTCATCCCCGGGACAAACGGATCGGCGACATGGTGGCCGGAACGATTGTCGTGTTGGAAGACGAGGGGATGCGTCTATCCCGAAGACACAAGAAGCGGAAACTTGCCCGCTGGATGGCGGATGCACCGCCCTTTGTGTTGACCGAACAGCAGAAACAGGCAATCACCCGGGAAGACTGGCAGCTTCTCTCCGCCTATGTTGATCGCCTGATGACCATGGCGGAGGACAGGCGAATGATACTGGCCCTGGAAATCACACGACGGCTGTGCGACAGGTTGGATTGGCCTGACCGGAAGACGGCGATGGCTTTTCCGATCGGATTTTTGCTGCAACTGCACGAGCAGCTTCAACATGAGTGGAAGATTGGGCCGTAATCAGAAAGATCGGAGCGTTCCGATCTTTTTTGCAATGCGGTGTCGCCTGCCGTGATTGTGTTATAATAAAATGTCAACTCATGTCGCACAAGAGGAGGGAGAGCAGATGAGCGACAAGTACGTTACCGCTTCATCGACTTCATCGACCACACTGCGCCTCCCGGAACAGGGGAAGCAGGGAGGAAAGCGCAGGAGAAACGGCCTGTTCACCAGTTTGGTGCGGGCGGTCGCTCCCGGGACGGACGATAAGCGCTCGCTTGTGCCCACAGTCATCGCTGTGCTGTTGTGGCTGGGACTGGCCGGCGTCGGATACGCGTTTGCCGTTCACACGCTGGACAAGCAGCAGCAGTTCGTGACCCAGCGCCTTCAAGAGGTGCAGGCTCAGAACGAGCAGCAGATGAAGCAGGTAGAAGAACAACTGGCGCTCGTCCAAAACGAAATGAAACAGGTGCAGAGCGGATTGGCGACGCTCCAGGAAGATCTGCAGCTGACAGGCGAAACCATCGGCGGCACCAACAAGACCAAACAAGCCCTGCAGGATCGGATCGATCAGCTCAACAAGCAGTTGGGTGAGCTGAAGGCGTCGCTGAAAAAACTGGAGGATGCGGCCCGTGCCTGGTAAGATTCACCGCTTCTTCGCGTTTCTTTTGGCACCGGCGGTGGGGTTCCTGCTGGCGTTTTCCCAGGCCAACCCGGTGGACAAGCTGCCGGTGGAGCAGTTGACGCCGCCGGTGGAGGCGACCGGCAATCAGGTGGCGGCGCTGATGAAGCAGCTCGATGACACAAATGACCAACTGCGCGAGGCGTCATCCATCATGGAAGAGCTTCGCAGCCGGGCGGACAAGGAGAAACGGGAGTACGAGGAACAGCACAAATCGATCAACAACCTGTTGGAGACGAGCAAAACGCAGACGCAAAAGTCAGCCGACGTGCTGGACACGATCTTGTCCAGCATGCTGGGCAATCCGGTCGGGCAGAGCTTTGGCCCCAACTCCATCGTCAAAGTGTATTCCCTGGAAGAAGCCGGATACCGCGGTTACATGGCCAAAGTACGGCTGAAAAACCCCAACGCGCTGCGGATGGTGCTGGCGCATGACGCGGTCAAAAGCAAGGGAGAGACGACCAGCAGCGCCGGCAAACGCACGGGAGCGGTGCTGGCGATCAACGCCGGCGGCTTCATGAAGGATAAAAACGGCTATCTGACCCCGCTTGGGATTACTGTCGTTGACGGCAAGATTCGCACCTTTTCGACGAACACCAATCTGAGCTTCGTCGGATTCAACAAGCAAGGGCGGCTGGTCGGCGGCAAAATCACCTCGCAGCAGCAAATCACCCAGCAGGGGATTTTGCAGGGGGCCAGCTTCCTGCCGACGCTCCTCAAGGACGGCAAGCGCATGCCGATTCCGCGCGAATGGGCCAATGCCCGGCAGCCGCGTACGCTGATCGGCCACTTTGACAACGGCGACCTCTTGCTGATCGTCATCGACGGGCGGCGCAAGGGGTGGAGCAACGGCGTCACGCTGGAAGAAGCGCAGCGCAAACTGCAGGAATTCCACGTGGTGGACGCCTACAATCTGGACGGCGGCGGTTCCAGCGCCTTCTACTACAATGGCAAGATTCTGAACAAGCCTTCCGACGGCAGGGAGCGTCCGGTGGTCAGCAATCTGGTGATCATGCCGTAGCTGGACAGCTCGGCAGCGGATGCCGAAAACAGCCTGATTGAACATCGCTTCGAAGAACAGTCACTCGTCATGCGGGTGGCTTTTTTCGTTGGGTTCAGTCCTTTTGTCCCAGATGCACTCGCGCCTTTCTCACGTTGACCGGGCCTAATATTCAGAAATATAATAATTTTCATAGATCACCGGAGGATGAGGAGGGATTCAATGAAAAAGGCAAAAGTGCTTCTTGCGTCCTTGGCGGCGCTGGTGTCGCTGGCAGCGCCGGTGCAGGCGGCCGTGCCGGGAATTCCTGCAGGTGCGGACGGAGCGACACAGGGCATTGTGGCGGTTTCCCACCCGGCGGCGGCACAGGTGGGCCGGGACATTCTGCAAAAAGGCGGCAATGCAGTGGACGCCGCAGCGGCGATCCAATTTGCCCTCAACGTGGTGGAGCCGCACATGTCGGGGATTGGCGGCGGCGGTTTCATGATGATTTACCTCAAGGATCAGGACAAAATCACGGTCATTGACAGCCGGGAAATGGCTCCTCAGGGAGCAGACGCCCGGATGTTTCTGGATGAAAAGGGTGAGCCAATCCCGTTTGCCGAACGGCACACCAACGGCAAGGCGGTCGGGGTGCCCGGCACGCTGCTCGGTGTGGATAAGGCGCTGACATCATACGGCACGATGTCGCTCGCCGAGGTAATCGAGCCGGCGATCGAGCTGGCAGAGAAGGGCGTTGAGGTAAACGGGGTGACCGCCCGATATATCGCCGCCACGAAGGACAAACTGCTGAAGCACAAGACGGCCGGAGAAGTGTTTGTGCCAGGCGGTACGCCCTTGAAAAAAGGCGATCTGCTGATCCAGCCCGATTTGGCGAAGACCTTCCGACTCATCAAGGAAAAGGGGACGGACGCCTTTTACAAGGGAGAAATCGGTGAGGCACTCGTGCGCGAAGTACAGCGGACCGGCGGTTCCATGACCATGGACGATTTGCAGCGGTACGAGGTCAATGAACGCGAGCCGGTGCGCGCCAAGTTCCGCGGCTACGAAGTGGTCTCCATGTCTCCCCCCAGCTCCGGCGGATTGACGGTGATCCAGATTCTCAAGCTGATGGAGGGCTTTGACAACAAAAAGGCCGGGTTTGGCTCGGTGGAATACCTGCACAATCTGATCGAGGCCAACCGTCTGGCTTACGCGGACCGGGCCGCGTACATGGCGGACGAAGACTATTACCCCGTGCCCAAGCAGGGCCTGATCCACGACGACTACATAAAGGAGCGGCGCTCATTGATCCGGCCGGATGCGGCCAACCCTGAGATTACTGCCGGCGATCCCTGGAAGTACGAAACAGACAAGAAGCCGGTGCCGGCCCTGAATCTGACCGACCCCCAACCCGTCAAGCAGACGACCCACTTTGCCGTGATGGACAAATGGGGCAACCTCGTCTCCTACACGACGACGATCGAAGACGTCTTCGGCAGCGGCATCATGGTCCCCGGATACGGATTTATGCTGAACAACGAGCTGACCGACTTTGACGCCGTGCCGGGCGGAGCCAACCAGGTGGAACCGGGTAAGCGTCCGCGCTCCAGCATGAGCCCGACCATCGTGCTGAAGGACGGCAAGCCGTTCATGGCAGTGGGATCGCCCGGAGGCTCCACGATTATCGCCTCCGTGTCGCAGACCATTTTGAACGTGATCGAGCACGGCATGGAGATCCAGGACGCCATCCTCGCACCGCGCATCTTTACCAGCAGCTATCCCAACGTCACCTGGGAGGCGGGCATCGACCAGGACGTCATCCTCCAACTGATGGCCAAGGGGCACGTGTTCAACGATCATCCGGAAGACATCGGAAACGTGCAGGCAATCATATACGACTTTGAGACCGGCAAAATGTACGGAGGAGCCGACAACACGCGGGAAGGAACCGTGCTTGGGGTGGACGCGGTGGCGTATACGTCGGCGGAGCCGGAGCCGCTTCCCCCGGTGGAAAAAGGACCGTTCGTGCTGAAAGTGAACGGCCACGTCTACCCGTACACGGCTGACCAGAAGGCGTTGATCAACGGTACCGCGTACGTCGAGGCGGAAAAACTCCTTCTCGGACTGGGCGGCGATCCCTCCCGCTTCCAACAGGACGTCGTCACAGTGGGCGGCAAAGCGTTTCTGCCGGTGAAAAAAGTGGCCGAAGCGCTCGGTTACACGATTAGCTGGGACGCGAAAGAAGCAGCCGTCCTCCTCAAAAAACCGTAAACAGATTATTCCCTTCGAGGCCCTGCCGAACATGGCAGGGTCTTTTGGTTGTTTGCACATGTGGGAAGAAGCGGTATGACGTATTGGTCAGGCAGGGGTGTATAATTAGGGGGGATTATGCGCGCATCGTCGGCAGGCTGTTTCCCGTTTTGTACGGTTGAGGGAGCAAACCTGGCAAAAAGCGTAACATTTAAGGCTATGATTCCGTCATTCTACATGGTAATGTAGAACAATACACATGTGTGTGCAAGGAACCAGGAGGTATATCGCATGAAAACACGAAAACCCGCCGGTCTAGCAGTTGCAGCCGTACTCTCCGCCGTGCTGTTGGGAGGATGTGAAGGGCTGCAGCCGACCGCTCCGGCGGACTCGCAGCCGACTTCGACGGATGGGGCTAACGCTCCGTCATCCTCATCGATCAGCCTGGCCGCCGTTCCGGACAGCATGGTGCTGGCACCGGGGGCCAAAAAGACCTTACCGTACGGGGATGGCGTCACGTATCATTCTTCTGCGCCCGATGTCGTGATAGTCGGTTCCAACGGGGAGCTTTCCGTATCTTCCCAGGCAAAGGCCGGTTCCACAGCGACCGTTACCGTGGAGTATCAGGGCGAACGCAAAGACGTGACGATCACCGTCAAACCCTCTCTCGCTGCGACCGTGACGATGGTGAACGGAATTCCGACCGTTACCAATCCGGACGATTTGGTCGTGGTGGTCAACAAGGAACGGGCCCTGCCCGCCGATTACGTGCCGCCTCGTCTGGTCGAACCCAACGTGCCGTTCACGTTTTCCGGCAAGGCGGAGAAGCGCCTGTTGCGCGAAGAAGCGGCCCGTGCCCTGGAGGAGCTGTTCGCCAAGGCGAAACAGGATGGCATTCAGTTGTACGGTGTCTCCGGTTACCGTTCGTATCAAACGCAAAAGGGACTGTTCGAAGGTTACGTGAAAACGCAGGGAGCTGAGCACGCGAACCGCTACAGCGCCCAGCCGGGGAAAAGCGAGCATCAGACCGGCCTGGCTATCGACGTAGCAGGCACCGATCCCAGCACCTTGCTGGAGGAGCCGTTTGCCGATACCCGTGAAGGCAAATGGCTGGCGGAGCACTGCGCCGAATTCGGGTTCATCATCCGCTATCTGAAAGGGAAAGAAGAAATCACCGGCTACGCCTACGAACCGTGGCATATCCGCTATGTCGGAAAAGAAGTGGCCAAGGAGATCATGTCCTCTGGTGTTACGTTGGAAGAGTACTTCCAGGACAGCGGTCAGGTGCAGGCTCGTTAGGCATCCGATATACTGACAGATTGACGAAGCGGCTTTCCGCCCCGGATAGGGGACGACGGACAGCCGCTTCTTTCGTCGTCGGTTCGTGCGGCTGCCGGAGTGAGACGACCGCCTGGAACGAATCCCGGCGGTTTTTTATTCTGTAAGAAAAAAATGGCCGCTTGTATCTAACTAAATAGAGAGAAAGGAGGGAGAACGCTGGAACAGAACCATCTGTTGACGGACGGTGCCGTACTGAACCAGACCAGGGATGCCGCATTCGAACAACTGATGCAGACGCAGATGGCTCGGGTGTACCGGCTGTGCTGCTGGTTGGTCAACGACCGGACGGCTGCGGAGGACATCACCCAGGAGGTTTTCCTCAAGGTGTACAAGCATCTGTCTGCGTTTCGGGGAGACAGCCGGATTGAGACATGGCTCTATCGGATTGCGGTCAATGAGTCCAAACGGTACCTGCGCTCTGGGGTGTTTCGCAAACGGTTTTCCGCCTCCCAGGCAAACCGTGTAGCGTGCGCCGACATCGAGAAGGAGGTCATGCGGAAGGACGAACAGGCCGCGTTGTCACGGCTGATCGACACGCTGCCGTTTCGGCACAAACAGGTACTCATTCTCCACTACTACGAAGAACTGAGAGTGGAAACGATCGCCGAAATCCTGGGCATTACACCCGGAGCAGTCTACACCCGCCTGCACAGGGCGCGGGAAAAGCTGAAAGCATTGATGCGCAAGGAGGAGGAGCGATGGATTTAGACAAAAGGCTGCGCGAGCTGGCAGCGGCGAAGCGGATGGCATTTCAACCGTCCAGGGCGGACATGGAGCGGATCGAACGGAACATCCGCGAAAGGATCGGACAAAAACAGGGGAGGTTCCGTCGTGCCGCAGTCTCCATCGCGGCCGTGGCGACAGCCTGCGGGGCGGGCGCGTTCCTCCTGACGCCTGTTGTTATGGACTGGCAGCGCGATGCGGGAGGCGGCCGCGTTCCTGTCGTTGAGCCGGCAGACCCATCTGTTGAGGAGCAGTTCCCGTTTGCTGAGGAATTCATCCGATTCCTGAAGTCGTATACCGACCTGGAGCTCACTCAAATCGAGCCGTCGCCATTTGCAGACGTTTTTGCGGCAACGAATCAAGCCGTTCGGCTGACCACCAACCAAGGGAAGCTGGACGTCGTGTTTTTCCCCAATCCGGGGCAAGCGGAAAAGGTGGAGATCGACGAGGATTTTTCCGTGCCGGGCCACATTACCTTAACCTTCACTGGCGCTGAGCTAAAGACGGGCTTTACTCCGATGAAAGCATCGGGGCCGACCTATGTGTACGCGCATGATAAGCTGTTGCTGCTGACGAACAAGAGCGGATTCCTGCATTCGTTCCAAATCAAGTTGTTTCTCCACGACGTGTACCGGGATGTGTTTGAAAGTTTCGGCATCGATCCGGAGGAGTATGAATTCGACCGAGGGATCAAGCAAGGGAAGCAGGCATCTCACCTGTCGGAAAAAGCGTGGAAAGGATTGGATGCAGCCTGGACACAGGTAGCCGTAAACGGAAAGGTCGGCGACATCATCCCTGGCCTGTTTCTTAAACACGATGGCCAGGAAGCGCTGATTGTCTACAAGTCGTCCGATGCGGTCAATCACCTATACCGTTACGCGTGGGAGGAAGAGCGGGGCGAGTGGGTGCTCACGGCACACGGCAGCAAGCAGGGGAAAACCATCCGGAAACGCCCATGACTGACGATTCCCCGTTTCCTTGCCGTCGCTGTCTGGCGGAATCTGGGATACGTGCGGTTTAAGGAACCTGTTCCAAAACGAAACACAGCTCTCCGCGCAATCCGGACGGGAAACGCGGAGAGCCGTGTGCTGTTCGCGACAGTCAATGTCCGCCGCACCGTGAATGCGGCCGAATCAGTGACGGGTCTGGTAGGTTGGCAGGGGTGACGGCTGCTGCTGCAAGGGAATCTGCTGTGTGACTGACTGCTGCAGCTCCCGCTCCATTTGCTCGCACAGCGTGATCGCGTGCTGCATCTGGCGAATCGCCATGTCATGACCTTGCAGAGCCTGCTGAATCATCTGGACCGCCTGCTGCTCGCGAGCAGCCAACTGCTGCAGCGTGGCGGCGTTTTGCTGTTCCTGCTGCAGAAGCTGGCGGTAGGTGGCGCTTGCTTGCATTGTCTGTTGGATCAACTGCTGGATGGTCTGTTTGCACTGAGACAATTCTTGTTGGGCATGGGTGATCGTATGCACGAAAAAACGACCTCCTGATTGTGGGATTGATGCATGCGATTACCCTTTTATGTTGTGCAACATACGGAAAATTATCAGTCGTGTTGGTCAGATGCGCCCGTGACACCGCATGTGTTGTTCTCATGCAAAAACCAGCATCCCGGCTGCACTTACTTGGGCAGGCGGATGCTGTTCAACGGCCAGTAGACCAGTTCCGCCCGGCCGACCACGTGCTCCAGGCTGACGGGGCCGATGACCCGGCTGTCCATGCTGTTGTTCCGGTTGTCGCCCATGACGAAGACGTGGCCGGGGGGGACGGTGATCGGGCCAAAGTCTTCGGTGAGTGTGATGCCGTTCGCTGCCGCTTTCAACTTGTTGGCGGTGAGGTATTCCTCTTGTACAGGCTGGCCGTTGACATACAGCTGATCGTCTTTCGCCTCCACGGTATCACCCGCGACGGCGACGACTCGCTTGATCCAGTTTTCCCCGCTCGCGTCGGGGTGGATGATCACGATTTCGCCTCTTTTTGGCTGCTGCAGGTAATAGATTGCCTTGTTGACGATCACCCGTTCGCGGTCGTGCAGGGTGCTCTCCATGGAACGCCCTTGAACGACGTAAGGGGCCATCACAAACACATAGATAAAGGCGGTCAAGCCGCCAATCAAGACGAACGATTTCAACCAGTCTGCCAATTCCGTTTTCCATTTTGCCTTTGCCGTGCTTTGCGTATGTTCCATATGCCAATCTCCTATGTATCAGGTTTGTCGGGAGGCCGCCGGTTGGTTTCGAAAACAGGAGGCGCTGCCGTATCTTTTATTATACATACGATACGGACGGAAACGGAAGTTGTTTCGTGGAAATAGGTGGAAAATAGGCTGTATTTCGCCAATTGTCCGTCACGAATTTGTCACGGAACTCGCCCCTTGCATCGTTTGCCATTTTGCGGTAAGATGTCAATGTAAAAAGTTTTACAGTAAAAATATTAAACGGTAAACGTATTGTCCTACTCACATCCCCTTTTTCAGAGGCCGACTGAATAACGCTTGCGCAGACTGTTAACAGCCGATATATTTTTATAGTAAAAGTATGAATTTTTGAAAAAGGGTGATGATGTGAGCGAAATGTCCCGCGCCGGTAAAATCGAGGAACTGGATCAGGTGTTTGTTGAGTTGGCTCGCTTCTTCATCAGCCATTGGCTGCTGGAAGAAGAAGTAATTAGCCCCAAGCAGTTCATCTTGCTGCGGGTGCTCTATGACAGAGAGCGCAGCACGGTGTCCGAATTGGCCGCTCTCTTGAAGCAGTCGAACAGCGCCACCACCATCGCACTGAATCGACTGGTCAAGGCGGGCTACGTCAATCGGCTCCGTGATGAACAGGACCGGCGGGTCGTCTGGGTTACGCTCTCGGACAAAGCGGTTCCGCTGATGGAGCGATTGTTGTCCAGACGGAGGGAACTCCTCACCAAACTGCTGGAAAACCTGACCGACAGCGAACTGGAACAGTTTACACTCTATCTCCGAAAACTGAAGCAAGGCTTGCAGTAACCTACTTGCCGTATCGGAGCAGCGGGCGGGGGATATTTCACAGGACAGCGTGAACCAACAGAAGATGGGAGTGTACGAAAATGAAAAAATCGACAACACTGTTGATGGGAACCATGGTTCTCGGCGCCACTCTGTTCGCGAACGCTGCTTATGCAAACGAAGCTGTTCAGGCTCACGGTTGGATCAACATGCCGGCAGAGGATCAATGGGTAGTCCAGCCGGGAAACAACGCGACTGTCACCAACCAAAGCGGCTGGATCAACATACCGACAGAGGATCAGTGGGTGGTCCTGCCGGGAAGCAACGCGACTGTCACCAACCAAAGCGGCTGGATCAACATGCCGGTTGAGGATCAGTTCGTAGTTCAGTCGAGCGTTACAGCACAAGTAACCACGCAAAACGGCTGGATTGCCATGCCGGTAGAAGATCAAACGATCATCCTGTCGCCCAAAAGCGAGCAACCCACCGGCGTGGCTCACGGTTGGGTGGCTGCTCCGGTAGAGGACAGCGTGATCGTGGTGAAACCGGCTGCCAGCACCAACGATACCACTCAGGCTCACGGCTGGAGTTGGTCGGTGCCGTATGCGAACAACGACAAGTAAACACGCTCTTGCCCCTAACCCCTTCTCGATGCAGAAGGGGTTTTTTGACGCGCTCGCTTTGGCTAAATGGCAGGGAAGCCGCACACACTACGAATTGACCTAAATCAGGAAGGAGGAACTGACATGGCAGATGAGCGCCAAAATGAATTGGACCGCACTGCTGACACATCGATCAGGACATTTGCGTCAGAGTCCAGAGCAGATGCGGAGCAATCCCAGGAGGTGAACATCACCCAAGAGCAGGTAAGCGATATGTACAAAATGGGGACGATCGACGATGCCCAAGGACTGAACTGATGTCCTGATCTCGACCGTCCCCGCTTGCCTGCTGGGCGGGTACAGCAGACGGCAGGCTTGATCGTCTGATCCATCTCCTCTGATCCGTCTCCATCAAACAGCAACAACCCGGACTGCATATTTGTCCGGGTTGTTTGTTATGTCAAAGCGGCAGTCGTCCTTTCCCCTGATCACAATGCGTACCGCTTACGGCCGGTCGTAGACAGCCCGCTCTTCCGCGGGTATCCGGACGCGCCACAGCAGCCAAAAGTTGGCCAGGGAAAAGACGACGGCGGTCACGACGGCGGAAAAAGTGAGCGGCAGGACGAGCAGTTCAATCGACACCACCAGGTAGTTGGGATGGCGCAGGAAGCGGTACGGGCCGCGCCGCACGGGTTCGCTGCCGGGAAGGATGTAGATGCGCGTGTTCCAGCGTTTTCCCAGGCTGACGATGCACCAGTACCGCAGTCCTTGGGCCAGTGCAAATACGGAAAATGTCCAGGCCCACCACGGCGCGGTCCTGCCTTCATGGAGGAGTCCCTCCGCGAGCAGGCTGACAAGAAACAGCACATGCAGGGTGACGATGTACTTGTAGTGTTCGGCCCCTACTTCCCGTCCGCCCGCGGCGAGGATGTGGCGGGCGTTGCGCCGCGCGAGGGCCAGTTCCAGCAGGCGTTGGGCGACGACGACGGTATAGACGGTGACAAAAAAGCTCACGCTCTGCTCACCTCGCTTCCAACAGGATCAACTCCGAACTGAAGCCAGGTCCGAGGGCGGCCAGCAGTCCCTTTTCGCCCGGCTGCCAGTCCTCTTCCATGCACTTTTCCAGCACAAATAAAACGGTGGGCGACGACATGTTGCCAAAGTCGCGGAGGACGTCCTCGGCCAACCGTGTGGCTTCTGCCGGAATCCCCAACGCCTGCCGGTAGGCGGCCAGCACCTTCGCCCCGCCGGGATGGAAGATAAATCGCTGCACGTCCGGGACAGATACGCCAAACGGTCCGAGAAATCCCTCGACGTTGGCCCGCATCGACTGCCGAACCAGGCTGGGAATGTCGCGGGAAAAAATCACTTTCAGGCCCGGTTCGGTCAGTTCCCAGCCCATGATGTCCAGCGTATCCGGCCATGTTGTCGTGCGTGCCCCCATGAAACAGAGGCGGGGCGGAGCAGACGGCCGCTTCACCTCATCACCTTCCACCAGCACGGCAGCGGCTCCGTCAGCAAACAGGCAGGTGGCGACCAGGTTGCTTTTGGACAGGTCTTGTCGGATAAATGTCAATCCGCACAGTTCTACTGCCACCACCAGGACGCGGCTTCTGGGGTACGCCCGGGCGTATTCAAATGCCCGTGTAAGACCCATCGCCCCGCCGACGCATCCCAGTCCCCACAGCGGCACGCGGGCGATGTCCGGCCGCAGGCCCAAGCGGTTGATTAGATGGGCGTCGATGCTTGGGGTGGCGATGCCCGTGCTGGAGACGAAGATCAGGCAGTCAATCTCCGAAGCCGCCGTGTTGGCCTTGTTCAGGCAGCGCCGGGCGGATTCGGCACCAAGGGAGACGGCATGCTCCACGTACAGCCGGTTTTTTTCAGCAAACCCGTGTTCTGTTGTAAACCAGTCGAGCGGCATGCAGAAGTGGCGCTTGCGAATTTGGCTGTTGGCAAAGACGGCGAGCAGGCGATCAATGTCGGGGAAGGCTTGTTGGAAAAACGCACGGGCGACCGCCATGGAATCGTCCTGAGTGATTACATGTTCAGGAACAGCGGTCGCCGTGGCTTCGATGCGGGGCATCGCAATCCCTTCCTTTTCGTCAGGTAAGTAGTTCCAGTTTTCCCTAAACGCAGTTGTCCGATTCGTGACACACGGGAAAACAAAACGAAAGCGGAAGGGAGCGAGAACAGAATCGCTTGAGCTGCAGGCGGTCGTTTTCGGGAAATTGCCAGCCGCCCTTTATGACGCGGCAATCGGAGGCTTGGAACCGTCAAAAGGAGCCGGCTGCCGCTGGCTCATGGCCCGCTTCACCAGCCGGTACTGGAACAGGCCGGCGACGAGCAGGAGGACGGCGAGCAGGGAAAACCAGTAGGCGCCGCCGATGCTGCGGAACGACACGGCGCCAAGCGACGGGCCGATCGCGCCAGTGATGCTCCAGTTGGCCCCGAAAATGGAAAAGTAACGGCCGCGGTACGCTTCCGGCGCCATGACGGAAATTGCCTTTTGGATTTGCGGGCCGTACAGCATCTCGCCCAGCGTAAAGATGGCCTCCGCCACCACCAGCAGGAAAAAGGTGGGGGCCCAGCCGTAGCCGATGCCGACACAGGCGAGGAGCAGGTAGGCCAGCAGGATGACGCGATGGGCCGGAAAACGTTCGGCAAACTTGGCGATCACGATCTGGCAGCATACGACGAGCAGGCCGTTGATCGTGATCAAGGTGGCAAACACGGTCAGGAAATCATCAAAGCGCGTCCGCAGGTGCTGCGGCAGGATGATCTCCACCTGGGAGTACAGGAGCGAGACCGGAACGGCCGCCAGCGTCATCCACAACAGGGTGGTGTGCTCGTGCAGCCGCAGCTTGGGCGCTTTTGGCTTGTCTGCTTGTCCTTGGCTGCCCTGCTTCCGCTTCTCACGGGGGAGTGTCTCCGGTACTTTCCACACGATCAGCAGCATATAGGTGAAGAGTGCGGCCGAACAAATGCCGAAGACGATTGCCGGGTTGATTTTGTACAGCGTAACCCCGATCAGCGGTCCCGCCGCCGCGCCCAGGTTGAGGGCGGTATGCAGCAGGGCGAACACCTCACTGCGCTTTTCCTCCGGAACCACGTCCGTCACCTGTGCGCTGGCTGCCGGCCAGAACAGGGACGAGCCGATTCCGTTCAGAATGGTTAAAGCCGCAAAGTCATAGAGGGACTCCGCCCAGATGTAACCAGCCATGGAGATCGCTTCGATCGCCAGGGCGGCCACCATCAACGGCTTTCGTCCGTAACGGTCAGCCAATCCTCCAGAATAAAGTCCGGCGATCATGCTGGTCAGCGGCTGCAGACTGGTCACCATGGCCGCCACCACCAGATTGTTGTCCATTCTCTCATATAGATAAAAGGCCAGGAAGGGTCGGAGCATGAATCCGGCAAATGTGGTCAGAATCGTCCCGATTACGCGGATCCAGATGGTCGAGTCATAACGTGTAAAGACGGATTGAAGCCATGCCATGTCGTAAATTCCTCGCTTCTGATAAAAGAATTTTTTAGTAGTATACGAATTTTTTGTGAAATGAAAAAGAAGGTTTATACATATCTGAATACTGAGTTTTTCGTTAATGCCTTTTGCGTGAGCACGGCTTCCATGAGAGGGGGCGCGAACGGAGCGAGCGATACGCGAGTCGGTTTACACGTTGTCCCGACACTGCGCTGGCGATTTTTTTCCTTGAACTCACTGGAACAGACAGGTAAAATATTCCTATGAATAAGATAAAAGTCCTATATTTTCCGTGGTTATTTAGGTCTTTTGTATCATATCCAACGCGTTTTTGTGCGAACTACGTCGGAGGGGATATCGTTGGACTTACGTTGGATAGGGTTGGGGATATCCTGCCTGTTTAGCCTGCTGTGGACGGTTGTATACGGACTGCCGTCCCATCAGCTGACGGCCGTACTGGCCGCAGTGGTCGCGGTGATGCAGGCAGCAGCGGGTTACCAGATGGGATTGTATGCCGAGAGACTGAGAGAGGAGGCCAGTCTGGACTCGCTGACAGGTGCTCTTGTCAACCGCCGCTTTTTTGCATTGCTGGAAAAGGAGATAGAGCGGGCCCGCCGCCACGACTATCCGGTTACCTTGCTGTTTATCGACCTGGACAATTTTAAGATATTCAATGACAGCCATGGTCACTTGGCGGGAGACGAGCTGCTGTGCCGCTTTGCCGACATTCTGAAACGCAGCATCCGCGCGCAGGATGCGGTCGGCCGATGGGGCGGCGAGGAGTTTGTCATCATGCTGCCTCATGCGGAAACGCCGCACGGTGTAGCCGTGGGGGAGAGAATCCAGCGCAATGTTCGGGAGGATCTTGGGGGCGTAACGGTCAGCATCGGCATTGCCTCGTTTCCCGCGCACGCGTCCACGGCAACGGAACTGGCGGCGAAGGCAGACACCCTGATGTACGAAGCGAAAAAAAAGAAAGACTGCATTTTGGTAGCGCACCATTGAGGGAAGGAAACATTTGGAGATAATTGAACACCCGCATCCGGAATAGGGCGGGTGTTTTTCGCTTGTCATGCGTCTTTACAAAACCTTTACAATATCTTAATGAAAAAAATACGCGTTTGTCCTTGTTTTTAAATTTACCTTTCGAAAGTTGTTCGGTTATAATCGTTGAGGCGCTATTTTTCCAAAGGAGTGACGACGGAACATATGTGGAAATCCAACAAGGACATCTTCTTTGACCTGTTTGAACAGCAAATCGCCAATGTTCACAAAGGCACCCATCTGTTTTACGAGATGATTGGCAACTATCAGGATGTGGAAGCCAAAGTGAAAGCGATTAAAGCGGTTGAAAAAGAAGGGGATGAAATCGTTCGTCGGATCATGAACGAGCTGAACTCCACGTTCATCACCCCGCTGGAGCGGGAGGACATTCACCAGCTCGCGCATACGATGGACGAAATGATTGACTATATCGACGGGGTAGCGGATCGGATGTACCTCTATCAAGTGCACCAGCCCGATCCTCGCGTTCTGGCTCAGGCCAACATTCTGGTGAAATGCTCGGCCAAACTGATCGAGCTGATTCGCACCCTGCGCAAACTGGATCACAAGGTGGTGTCCCAATACGCTTCCGAGATCAAGGAATTGGAGCATGAGTCCGACTCCAACTACCGGAAAATGGTGTCCGACCTGCTCAACGCACCCGACGCCAATCCGATCGAGGCGATCAAGCTGAAGGAGATTTACGACAAGCTGGAAGACTGTGCGGACTTCGCCGAGGATGTTTCCAACCTGGTAGAAGGGATTGTGCTGAAGAATGCTTAGTCTTTCGCCTGACATAATCATACTCATCCTTGTCGTCATCATGGCGCTCAGCTTTGACTTTATCAACGGCTTTCACGACACGGCCAACGCGATCGCCACGTCCGTGTCCACCCGGGCGCTGAGTCCCCGCACGGCCATTCTGATTGCGTCGGTACTGAACCTGATCGGTGCGCTTACCTATACCGGCGTGGCCAAAACGATCGGGGGAAGCATCGCCGACCCGTTCAAGCTGGAGAACGGTCTGGTCATCGTCCTGGCCGCGCTTACGTCCGCCATTCTGTGGAACCTGATCACCTGGTGGTTCGGGATTCCCAGTTCGTCGTCACACGCCCTGATCGGCGGGGTGGCCGGTGCGGTTGTCGGTGCAGCCGGTTTCGACTCCATTAACATGGCAGGCTTTATCAGCATTGTCCAGGCGCTGATTTTCTCACCGATCGTTGCGTTTGTAGTCGGGTTTGTCATTATCAAGCTGGTCTCCGCACTGGTGGCCAACATGCCGTATCATCGTACGAACAGAGGCTTTCGCTTGTTGCAGGTGCTGTCGGCGTCCTGGCAATCGTTCAGCCACGGGGCCAACGACGCTCAGAAGACCATGGGGATCATCACTTTCGCGTTGATCTCCGGCGGCTTTATGACCTCGGAGACGGGTGAAATCACGATTCCGATCTGGGTGAAAATCTCGGCGGCGATCGCAATGGCGCTTGGCACGTCGTTTGGCGGCTGGCGGATCATTAAAACGATGGGTGGCAAGATCATGAAGATCAAGCCGATCAGCGGCTTCTCCGCCGACTTGTCGTCTGCCCTGATTATTACCATTTTTACCATGCTGAAACTGCCCGTCAGCACGACGCACGTGATCACCTCGTCCATTCTGGGCGTGGGAGCGTCGCAAAAATTCTCCGCAGTAAAGTGGGGATTGGCCGGCCGGATCCTGGTGACATGGGTCATTACACTGCCGGCGACAGGACTGCTCGCAGCTGCCTGTTACGTGGTATTCGACGTCTTTTTGTAACGGAATCGAGTTCCCGCCTCTCTCTCTTAACGGGGAGAGGGGCTTTTTTGTTTTACGGGGAAAGCGGATCAGGAAGTGCCGGTCAACCGCTCCCAAAAGCCGGGACGCGGTTTGATCTGCACCATCCGGACCGACGTATACGGGATGTAGGTGAGCGAGCCGTCCGCTGCTTCCAGCAGCAGCCCCGCCGTGCCGTAGTCGTGCAGCTTTCCTTCCTCATAAGCAGACAGGCCTGGCCCGATCATGCCCGGAGCGAAGTGAACGCGCACGTTCCGGTCCAGATACGCTTCCAACATGTCGTCATCCATGTGATCCTCCTCCTGTTCCTTTCGTCGTTTTCTTTCAGTTATGCCCACCTTTGCGACAATTCAGACCAGAAAAAAACACCCGACCCACCGGTCAAGCCCCCGTTGAGCAGTCTCGATTCTTCAAAAAAGGGAAACCCCCTCCCACTGCGGAGGGGGTTACAAGGACGTACTTTGCTCAAACTACACACTTTCCACTTGGGTCAGTATCTCTCGAATCCGCTCGATCTGAATAACCTGAATCACGCCGTTGGAGAATTGGATAAAGCCTTGCTGGCGCCATTTCTGGATGATCTTGTTGACCGTGATCCGGGACGTGCCGATGTATCGGGCGAACGACGTCTGGTTGATGGGAATGTTTTCATTCTCATGAATTTGAATCAATTTCAACAAAAAGTGAGCCATTTGGTGTTCGACCGGGCTGTCCAGATAGGAAATGATTTCGGCGAGGAGTCGTACTTTATAGATATGGGAGTTGGTGAAGATCATCGCCGCATGGGGATGATCCTTGCACACTCTTGACAAGGCTTCATCGGAGAAATGATAGAGAATCGAAGGTGTAGTGGTCACCGCGGTTGTCAAATAGGTTCCTCTGTGAGCCCCGTGTTCCCCTAGCAAGGTCCCGATCGGGACGTAGTCAATGACACGCTCGTGGCCGTTATCGGATAGCAGGCTGATTTTCACCCCGCCCTGCCCAAGGTAATAAAAGCCTCTGCCGTTTTCTCCCTGGCGATACACGAACGTATTCTTTTTCAGTTCCAGTTTTTGTCCATATGATAAGAACGGAGTCCACTTGTAGCGAAGGTTTACCATACGATCACCTTTCCTTCCCAACATCATTCTCTGTGCAACATTGGACAGGGAATGAGCGCCCCAGACTAAACCGTTTTCGCTGTCGGTGCAGACAGATTCAACTTCCGCAACACATCCGGACGCTTGATCACAAATTTGCGCTGCTCGATGTCGATCAGTCCGTCTTCTTTCCACTGTTTCAGGATTTTGTATACGGTGATTCGGGTTAATCCGGTGCAGTGCGCCAGGTCCTGTTGGGTGAGGGGGACTTCATAGTTTTTAAACTCATCGCAGATGTTGAGGAGCAGCGCGGCGATCTGCTCTTCGGAAGAAAGCGCTTTCATATTAATCGCATAAAGAAGAATCCGCATTTTTTGATTGACGGTTTGAGCAAACAGGGGCAGTAATTCCGGCCGCTCCTTCATCAGTTTCGCAAACTGTTCGCAGGAAAAATGATAGACCACCGAGTCCTTAACGGCGATCGCGGTGGTAAAGTGCGTTTGCCGGTCCATGGTTTGAATCCCGAGCAGTTGGCCAGGCACCACGATGTTCAACAACCGGTCTTTTCCTTTTACCGTGGAGGTGACGATTTTCACCAAGCCCTTGTGAAGGTAATAAAACCCGTCTCCCAGACTTCCCTGGTAGTAAATGACGGATTTTCCTTTCACGAATTGCCTCTTCCCGTACTTCAGAAACGTCTCCCACTTCAGGTCGGTTTCAAAAGGGGATACCATATCGAACACTCCTTTCAATATGGTTGTAAACGATTAACGGCTGTGGTTAGTGGCCGGCTTGGATCTGCGACATCTGCTGCAGCAGGCATGCCTCCTTGGTAACGTCTTGAATGGCGGAAGCCAGTTCCATAATCCCTTCTGTCTGTGCCTTTGCGAGATTTTTTGATGCAAGCACCATTTGTGAAAGAGAGGTGATCTCCTCCTGCAGCGAAGAAAGGCGCTTGGAGATTTCCTTTGCCAAACCGCCGGACGTCGAAGCCAAACGACGCATTTCTCCCGCAACGATCGCAAAGCCTCTGCCCTGCTCCCCTGCACGGGCGGCTTCAATCGAGGCGTTCAACCCGAGTATGCCCGACTGCTTGGCGATGTCTGAAATTGATTTCAATACGGAAAAGGTTGTTTCTACTTGCTGCAGCATTCCGGTCATGACCTGATGAAGCTTCTCGCTGTGTGACGACAACGTCTCAGCGCTTGACTGCATCACCACGGACTGGGCGGAAACCTCTTCCACAATGGCCGACAGGTGTTCGGCAATCTGTACTAGCTTATTTTGGCGATCCAGACTGACTCCGAAGACGAGCGCACCGGAAATCCTGCCGTCTTCCTCAATCGGCAGTCCGTCGGCAATGTAAGCGATTTCGTACACCGAGGAATCCATCAGCTTTGTCATCGGTCTTCCCTGCTTGATAATCGTATTGGCCAGACTGCCTTTCTTGATTGGATCATGCGGCGATAATCCGAATTGCAAGGTCTTTACGGGCAGGTAGGTTAAAAATTTCTCCCTATCCGTGATCCCGAGCGTAAAATCATCTTCAAAGCACAAAACCATCCTGTGCATGATGGAAGATACGTGCACGACACTTTCCAGCATGATCATACCCTTCAAGCTCCTATGTTTCATAAATCTAAATTTTCAGAAACTATCAGCACAATTATAAATGGGCGAAGAGCATATGTACAACGTAATCATTCTCGTCGCGAAAAAAAGTCTGAAAAAATGTTAACTGGTTTACAACCGGCGTGACGGAAGGGTTCGAAAAAGGGATTGGAACGTTAAGCGATTTACACAGGGAGGTCCTCCCTTTTAGTACAATCAGTTCACGACAATTTTAAATATTTAAACAATTATCAGGGGGAGGATATGATGAAAGGGAATCTGCAAATGGATGCGCCCGTTCTCGATCCGTCGTCGAAACCGGCAACCAGGACAATGCCAGCCATCACGCTGCTCGTTGTTGTCATCTGTTGGTTCAGCATGCTGGCAGACGGGTATGATCTCGGCATCTACGGCGCTGTGCTGCCTTCGTTGATGGAGTACAAGGATTGGTCGCTGTCTCCGGCGAAAGCGGGCGCCATTGGAAGCTATGCGCTGGTCGGCATGTTGGTGGGAGCCATCTGTGTCGGAACTGTCACGGACATGATCGGGCGCAAAAAGACATTGGCTTTTTGCGTATCGTTGTTTTCCATCATGATGGGGTTTGCCGCGATGGCACCCTCGCCTGACATGTTCGGTTTGTTTCGTTTTCTTGGAGGTATCGCGCTGGGCGGCGTGATTCCCACGGCGTCCGCCCTCACCATCGAGTATTCGCCGGTGGAACGGCGGTCGTTGATGTACGCCGTGATGTACACAGGGTACCCGGTCGGCGGTCTGCTCGGTGCGCTGCTGTCGATGTATTTCCTGCAGGATTTCGGATGGCGGTTCTTGTTCTGGCTCGGCGCCGTCCCGATTCTCCTCGTGCCGTTCATTCTCACGTATTTGCCCGAATCGATCAGCTTCCTGCTGGCGAAGAACAGACGCGAAGAGGCGGAGCAAATTGCCGCCCGGTACAACATTCCGCTTGATACCATCGGAGCGTACCAACCGGATCAAGCGAACGAGGGAAAGGGTAAATTCGCCTCGGTCGCCGCGCTGTTCGCCAAACAAAACATCCGCGCGACCATCTGTTTCTGGATCGCCTTTTTCATGGGCCTGCTGATGATTTACGGGTTGAGCACATGGCTGCCGAAAATGATGAAGGAGGCCGGGTACCCGCTCGGATCCAGTCTGGGATTCCTGTTCATGCTGAACCTGTCGGCTGCGGTGGGCGCGCTGTTGGCGGGCAGGGCGGCAGACCGGTGGGGATCGCAGAAGATCATCAGCATCTCCTACCTCCTCGCTGGGGTCTCGATGGCCCTCTTGAGTGTAAAATCGTCGATGCCGGTGGTGTACGCCCTGGTCGGCCTCGCCGGTTTCGGGACGATCGGTACCACGTTGATCATGAACGCCTACATTTCCAAGTACTTCTCCGCAGATAACCGGGCGACCGCGCTGGGATGGGCGATCGGGTTCGGTCGGATCGGGGCGATTTCCGGCCCGGTGCTGATCGGATTGTTCATGTCCTGGAACATGGGGCCCTCCTGGAACTTCTATACCTTTGCCATCGCGGGAATCATCGCTTCGGTCATGGTGCTGTTTATTCCGAAGCACCGCGACGGGAACATCTAACCAACGCGTGGGAGGCTGTCGATACTATCGGCAGCCTTTTTTTCTGACGTCACTTCAAAAATCGGGTGAAAACGTTAACCGCACTACAATTTTCAAAATTGTTCAATATTATAATGCAATCACAAGACAGGAACTCATCCTAACCAAGAAAGTAGGGAGGAATTACCATGGGAATCCGAACAGGTGCCCAGTACATCAACGGATTGAAATCCCGGCAGCCGGAGATTTGGCTGTCCGGACGGAAAGTGACCCATGTATGCGACGAGGTTGTGTTCCAGCAGCCAATACGTGAAATCGCAAAGCTATACGATATGCAGCACGATCCGGAGTACCAGGACAAGATTACGCACATCTGTACAGAAACCGGGGAACGGGTGAACAATGCGTTTCTGGTCCCGAAAACCCACGAGGATTTGCAGGCTCGCCGGGCGCTGTTTGAAGCGTATGCCAAAGCCACGTTCGGCTTGATGGGCAGAACTCCGGATTTTCTCAATGTTGTGCTTACATCGTTGTTCAGCAACGCTTCCTTTTTGGAAAAATACAATCCGCAGTGGGCGGAAAATATCCGCGCGTATTACCGGTACATCCGCGACAACGATTTGTTCTTGACGCACGCGATTATCAACCCGCAAAACGATCGCAGCAAGTCATCGCATGAACAGCAGGATCCCTTTATCCATTTGGGCACGGTGAAGGAAACGCCGCAAGGACTGATCGTCCGAGGCGCGAAAATGCTCGCCACCCTGGCGCCGATCACGGATGAAGTGATCATCTACACGTTCCCGGGATTCAAGCCCGGCGATGAGCGCTACGCGCTTGCCTTTGCCGTTCCGATTGACACGCCGGGACTGCGCATTCTCTGCCGTGAACCGATGCAGGACGGAACCCGCTCGCTGTTTGACCATCCGCTGGCGTCACGCTTTGAAGAAATGGATGCGGTGCTGGTCTTCCACGATGTATTGGTGCCGTGGGACCGGGTCTTCCTGTACAACAACGTGGAAGCGGCCAACCTGCTGTATCCGAAAACGGGTATCGCGCAGCAGCCGGCGCATCAAACCGGAGTACGCGGGCTGATCAAACTGCAGTTTGCCACGGAAGTAGCGGTCCGTCTGGCCGACTCCATCGGCGTGGATGTCTACCTGAATGTCCAGAACGACCTGGGTGAGTTGATCCAGGCGGTGGAATCGATCAGGGCGCTGTTGCGGATCGCCGAACAGGAGTGCGACGTATTGCCGTCCGGCGAAATCATGCCGGGATGGGTGCCGCTGGAAACGATACGCGGACTGCTGCCGAAGATGTACCCGCGCGCCGTGGAAGTGCTGCAAATCATCGGAGCAGGCGGTCTGCTGATGTCTCCGACGGGGGCCGATTTTGCCAATCCGGAATTGGTGGAAGACATGGAGAAGTATTTCGCCGGTCGAGCGGGTGTCTCCGGGAAGGAACGCGTCCGTTTGTTCAAGCTGGCCTGGGATCTGTGCGGAGAAGCGTTCGGTCAGCGGCTTCTGCAATACGAACGCTACTATACCGGCGATCCGATCCGCAAGCGGGCGATCTTTTTCAACAATTACAAACGGGAGCGCTCGTTTGACCTGGTCGATGACGCGTTGAGCGTGCTTGATCTTAATGAACCGGTCGTGAAAGCGTGAGGAACGGACGGCGCTTCGGACAAAGGAGGAAACGGGATGAAGCTGTTAGGCATATCAGGAACGATTGTGGGGGCAAAAACGCGCATACTCGTGGAAAAGGTTCTCGAGGAAGCGAAGAGGCTGGACCCTGAGCTGGAAGTGGAACTGCTGGATATGAAGCAGTACGATGTCCAGTTCTGTGACGGGCGTGACCCGTCCACCTACACCGGTGACACGAAAACGGTGATCGACATCGTCTCTTCCGCTGATTTCTACATCATCGGCACGCCGATCTTTCAGGGATCGATCACCGGGGTGCTGAAGAACCTGTTCGACCTGGTGCATCCGCAGGCGCTTCGCCATAAAGTGATGGGTTTTGTCGCCAACGGGGGCACGTATCAGCATTATCTGGTGATTGAAAATCAGCTGAAACCCATCGCCGGATACTTCCGGGCGTACGTCGCACCCGGCTATGTGTACGCGCATGCCGACCACTTCAACCGGCAGAATGAACTGGTGGACGAAGACGTGCTGCAGCGGATCAGGAATCTGGCCGAAGAAGTGGTCCATATGCAAAAAGCGTTAAAAGCCGGTGATATTCATGCCTATTCTTGAGATCAAGCTGCTGGAGGGACGAGATCAAGAGGTGAAGGAGCGTTTGATTGCCGATGTAACGAAAACGGTCTCCGAAACCCTGCAGGTCGCACCCGAACGGGTCAGGATCATCCTTTACGAGATTCCGTTGAACCATTGGGCGATTGGCGGAAAGACGGTGAAAGAAAACCAAGCGGAAAAGGAGCGATTGACATGAGTACGACGAGCATGTTCGCACCGATCAATTTGTGGAAATTTATCGAGGAAAACAAGGACCAGCTGAAACCTCCGGTCAACAACAAGGTGATCTGGAAAGACGCGGAGCTGATGGTGATGGTGCTGGGCGGACCGAACAAACGGCGTGACTTCCACGTCGATCCCTCCGAAGAAATTTTCTATCAGCTGAAGGGAGATTGTTATGTAGAGATCATCAACCAGGAAGGCAAACGCGAAGTGATTACCGTGCGGGAAGGAGAAATGTTCCTGCTTCCGGCCAATGTTCCGCACTCGCCGCACCGGGTGGCCGATACCATCGGCATTGTCATCGAGCGAAACAGGGCCCAGGGAGAGCTGGAGGACTTCGTCTGGTTCTGCGATCAATGCGACCATGAAATGCACCGCGTCACCGTTCAGCTGATCAATATCGAAACGCAGGTAAAGCAAGCGATCGAAGGATTCAACGGCAGCCTGGAGCTGCGGACTTGCAAAAACTGCGGATACGTCATGCCGCCGGAAGCGAGCGAATGGAAATGCGAGTAGATTTTCATACCCACATCATCCCGGAAGACCTGCCGAACTTCGCCGAAACATTCAAGGGAGAGCGCTGGCCTGTCCTGCACCGGACATGCGCATGCGGCGCCAATATCCTGGTCGGGGGAAAGGTGTTCCGCGAAGTGACCGACCAGGTATGGGACCCTGCGAAGCGGCTCCAGGATATGGACCGGGAAAAGGTGGACATCCAGGTGCTGTCTCCGATTCCCGTCACGTTCTCCTATTGGGCGCCCGCTGAAGAAGCGGAAGTGATGGCCCGCATCCAAAACGATTTCATTGCGGAAACCGTGAAACAGCATCCCGACCGGTTTATCGGCCTGGGAACGGTTCCTCTGCAGAACACGGCCGTCGCCATCCGTGAAATGGATCGCTGCGTTCACGAACTGGGCCTGAAAGGGATCGAAATCGGTACCAACGTGAACGGAAACAATCTGGATGACCCTGCATTCCTGGAATTTTTCGAGATGTGCGAGAAGTGGGACGTGCCGCTGTTTGTCCACCCGTGGGAGACGTTGGGCAGAGAGCGGATGCCTCGCCACAATCTCATGTACACCGTGGGGATGCCGAGCGAGACGGCCCTCGCTGCAGCCAGCCTGATCCTTGGCGGCGTGATCGAGAAATTCCCTCGCCTGCGGATTTGTTTGGCCCACGGCGGGGGATCATTCCCTTACATTCTTCCCCGGCTGGACCAGGGCTGGAAGGTATGGCCCCATCTCCGGCTGCTGGAACAGCCGCCCAGCCATTACGCCAAGAATTTCTATTTTGATTCGTTGGTCTATGATCCGGCGAACATCCAGTACATGATTGACCGCTTTGGCTATGAGCGGATCCTAATGGGCTCCGATTACCCGTTCCTGCTGCGGGAAATTCCCCCGGGCGAAGTCATTGACCAGATGCTGACGGTTACGGAAGAACAGAAGCGGGCGATGCTCGGGGAAAACGCGCTTCGCTTCCTGAATATGAGCCAGGTGAAGGTGAGGTAACGATGACGATACATGCGGCGACACCCGAACAACGATTGCAGGATCTGGGCCTGACGCTGCCTGCGCCGCGGCAGGCGGCGGGAAATTACGTGGGCTGCGTTCGCACCGGCAATCTCCTGTTTCTGGCCGGTCAAGGGACGGACGAGTACCGCGGCAAACTGGGCGAAGACGTCACGGTGGAAGTAGGCTATCTGGCGGCAAGACAGTGCATGCTGAATCTCCTGGCGGTCGTCAAACGGGAGATCGGCGAATTGAGCAAAGTGAAACGGATTGTCAAACTCCTGGGCTTTGTCAACAGCGCTCCTGATTTTACGGATCAACCCAAGGTGATGAACGGCGCCTCCGATTTGCTGGTGCAGATTTTCGGAGAGAAAGGCAAACACGCCCGTTCTGCGGTAGGCATGGCGCAGCTTCCGCACAACAACGCGGTCGAAGTAGAGATGATCGTGGAAATTGAGGAGTAGGGGGGATTCCGATGAGCCAGACTGCACAGGAAAGAGAAAGAAAGTTGAAGGACGCCAAGCTGTTCATCAACGGCGAATACACCGACGCCATCTCCGGCGAGACGTTCGACACGCTCAACCCGGCGACCAATGTCAAGCTTGCTTCGGTGGCCAATGCCGGCGAGGAAGATGTGAACAAGGCGATTGAAGTGGCGCAGCGCACCTTTGAAAGCGGCGTCTGGAGCGATATGCCTGTCGAAGAACGGGCGAAGATTCTCTGCAAAATGTCCGATCTCGTCATGGAACGGGTGAACGATTTGGCCTGGGTGGAAACGCTCGATGTCGGCAAGCCGATCAAGGAGAGCCGCGGTTTTGACATTCCCAGAGCCGCCTGGAACCTGCGCTTTTTTGCAGAGATGGCCAAATACCTGATTCATGAAAACTACGAGATGCGCAAATTCATGTCGTACACGAAATACGCTCCAGCAGGGGTGACCAGCCTGATCATTCCGTGGAATCTGCCGTTCATGCAGATGACCTGGAAAGCTTCCGCGGCCCTGGCAGCCGGCAATACCGTGGTGGTCAAGCCGGCCTCCTATACTCCCCTGAGCGCCGTGATGCTGGGGGAAATCGCCAATGAGGCAGGCCTGCCCCCGGGTGTGTTGAACATCGTGACCGGCCCGGGAGGAACCGTCGGCACGGCGATGACCACGCATCCCTACGTGCGCCGGATTTCGTTTGTCGGTGAGACGACGACAGGCAAGACGGTCATGAAAAACGCCGCTTCCCAACTGATTCCGGTCTCTCTCGAACTGGGAGGAAAGTCGGCAAACATCGTGTTTGAAGACGCCGATCTCGATGAAGCGGTGACGGGGTCCATCGAAGCGATTTACCGCAACCAGGGTGAAATTTGCCTGGCCGGGTCGCGGCTGCTGGTGCAGGAAAGCATTTACGACCGGTTCCTCGACAAATTCGTGAAGGCGGTGCAGCAGATCAAGGTGGGCGATCCGCTCGACCCGGAGACGGATATGGGGGCGCTCGTATCGCGCAGCCACCTGAAAACGGTCGATGACTACGTGCAGATCGGTCTGGCCGAAGGCGCCAAGCTTGCTTACGGCGGCAAGCGAATCACCAGCCTGGGTGACGGAAACTTTTACGAGCCGACCGTCTTTTATGACGTAGACAATAAAATGCGGGTGGCCCAGGAGGAAATTTTCGGTCCGGTTGTCGTCGTCATTCCGTTCAAAACGGAGGAAGAAGCGATTCGCATCGCCAATGACTCCATCTACGGATTGGCCGGGGTGGTCTGGACGAACGACCTGAGACGTGCCCACCGCGTAGCCGCTCAGGTGCAGTCCGGCCTGCTGTGGATCAACTGCTGGTATGTGCGCGACCTGCGCACGCCGTTCGGCGGGGCAAAAGCGAGCGGCATCGGCCGTGAAGGCGGGCGGCACAGCTTCGAATTCTATACGGAAGCAAAGACAGTTACCATGAAACTATGAAATTGGAACGCAGGGAGGTAGCGTCGTTGGACTTGGCAAAAATCACGAAATTTGCCGACCATTTGGCAGAGGCGGAACGAAGCGGTCGCGGGGTAGAGCCGTTAACGGCCCTGGACCCCAATTTGACGACAGAAGAAGCGTACCGCGTGCAGCTGCACACGATTGAGCGAAAGGTGAAGGCCGGCGACGTCGTTGTCGGAAAGAAAATCGGGTTGACTTCGTTAGCCATGCAGACACTGCTTGGGGTCGACCAGCCTGATTACGGTCATTTGCTGGCGGGCATGGCCGTTGAAAACGGAGGGGAGATTCCGTTTCAGCGCGTGATCCAGCCCAAGGTGGAAGGGGAAATTGCCTTCGTGTTAAAGCGCGACTTGCAGGGGCCGCGCGTTACCGCATCAGATGTGCTGCAGGTGACCGATTATCTCCTCCCTGCTCTGGAAATCGTGGACAGCCGGATCGCGGATTGGAAAATCAAGCTGCAGGATACGGTCGCGGACAATGCCTCCTCCGGTTTGTACGTGCTGGGCGGACGCCCCGTGAAGCCGGATCAAATCGACCTCGCACTGGCTGGCATGGCCCTGTACAAAAACGGCGAGTTGGTCAATACCGGTGTAGGAGCAGCGGCGTTGGGCAACCCTGCGAACTGCGTGGCATGGCTAGCCAACAAGCTGTTTGAGTTTGGGATAACGCTGAAAGCCGGGGAAGTGATTCTCTCCGGCGCCCTGTCTGCGGCGGTCAATGCGGCCCCCGGAGACTGTTTCAGCGCGCGAATCGCCCATCTCGGGGAAGTAGGAGTGAGATTTCATGTCTAACGTAAAGGTTGCCATTCTCGGCTCCGGAAACATCGGTACCGATTTGATGATGAAGCTGGGCAGGTCAAGCAAGCTGGAGCTTACCGCGATGATCGGCATCGATCCCGACTCGGAGGGACTGCGCATGGCGAAGCAGCGCGGTTATGAAGTGTTTGACGGCGGACTGAAGCAGTTTTTGGAAAACAGTCCGGAGCTTGCCGATATCGTGTTTGACGCCACGTCTGCGAAAGCGCATATTCGTCACGCCAAGGCTCTTCGGGAAGCGGGCAAGCTTGCCATCGACCTGACTCCGGCCGCAGTCGGCCCATATGTCGTTCCGGCCGTAAATCTCGGTTCCCACCTGCACGAAACAAACATCAATCTGATTACGTGCGGTGGCCAGGCGACGATTCCGATCGTTCATGCGATTAACCGCGTGAGCCCGGTCAACTACGCTGAGATTGTCGCCACCATTTCCAGCAAAAGCGCCGGTCCGGGCACCCGCGCCAACATCGACGAATTTACGGAAACCACCGCCCACGGCATCGAAGCCATTGGCGGCGCGAAGAAAGGCAAGGCGATTATCATCCTGAACCCCGCTGAGCCGCCGATTTTGATGAGGAACACGGTGTATGCGCTGGTTGACGAAGAAACGCTGGATGAACAGGCGATTGCTGCATCCATTGAGCAAACCGCAGGCTATATTCAATCGTACGTACCCGGATACCGTCTCCGTACCGAGCCCATTTTCGACGGCAACAAAGTCACCGTCTTTTTGGAAGTGGAAGGGGCCGGCGATTACCTGCCCACCTACTCCGGCAATTTGGACATCATGACAGCGACGGCGGTGAAAGTGGCGGAGGAATTTGCCGCGCACCACGTGAAGGCAGCATCCGTCTGAAACTGGAAAGGAGACGAAACAGATGAGTGGTAAACGGGATATTCTCATCACGGAAGTGGCGCTTCGCGACGGCAGCCATGCGATTAACCATCAATTTACCGTGGAACAAGTGGTGAGCGTGGCCCGCGCTTTGGACGAGGCGAATGTTCCCTTCATCGAAGTTTCCCATGGAGACGGTCTGGCCGGTTCTTCCTTGCAGTACGGGCTGTCCCGAACGAATGAGATGGAACTGATCGAGGCGGCAGTTGCCGTCTGCAAACAGGCGACGGTAGGTGTGCTCCTCCTGCCGGGAATCGGCACAATCAAGGATTTGAATGCCGCTGTGAAGCTGGGTGTTGGCATGGCCCGGATCGCGACGCACGTTACCGAAGCCGATATTTCCGCTCAACACATTGCCCGCTCCAAAGAACTTGGCCTCTTCACCGTCGGTTTTTTGATGATGTCTCACATGGCACCTCCGGAAAAACTGGTCGAGCAGGCGAAACTGATGGAGAGCTACGGAGCCGATGCGGTGTATGTGGTTGATTCAGCCGGCGCCCTGCTGCCTCATGAAGTGGCCGAACGAATCAGGGCATTAAAGCAAAGCATCGGCGTTGAGATAGGGTTCCACGCGCACAATAATTTGTCCCTGGCGATGGCCAACACGCTGGCGGCGATTCAGGAAGGGGCAACGCGCATCGACGGCAGTGTCCGCTGTTTGGGGGCCGGCGCGGGCAATACGCAAACGGAAGTACTGGTCGCCGTGCTGGAACGGATGGGCATCGAAACCGGCATTGATCTTTACAAAATGATGGATCTGGCGGAAGAGATCGTTGCGCCCATCCTTCAGGTTCCGCAGGAGATTACCCGGGACAGCCTGGTCCTCGGATACGCAGGCGTGTATTCCAGCTTCCGGCTACATGCGGAGCGTGCCGCGAAGAAGTTCGGAATTGATTCCCGCGATATCCTGATTGAGCTCGGGAAGCGAAAGGCGGTAGGCGGTCAGGAAGACATGATCATTGATGTCGCTGCGGAAATCTTGAAGCAGCGCAGTGCAGCGGGACTGCGATAAGGAGGTGGACAGCTTGCTTGCGGAACATTCCTACAGATCATTGGCGCAAAAGCTGGTCGATGCGGAGTTCAACCGGCAGGAAGAGGTGAAACTTACGGCTGAATATCCAGACTTGTCGGTAGAGGATGCGTACCGGATCCAGGATGAGCTGGTTGCCATCAAGCGCGAGCAGGGCCATCGGGTGATCGCGCTGAAAATGGGCTTTACCAGCCGGGCCAAAATGAAGCAGATGAACGTAAACGAGCCGATCTACGGCCATGTGTTTGATTACATGTCCGTTGACAGCGGCGTCCTGTCTTTCCGTGAATTGATTCATCCGAAAGTGGAAGCCGAAATCGCGTTCATCCTCGGCAGGGATATCGAAGGACCGGGAGTGACGGGCGCTCACGTGTTGGCCGCCACGGAATACGTCGTTCCCGCCCTGGAGATTATCGACAGCCGCTACCTGAATTTTCAGTTCACCCTCCCCGACGTGATCGCGGACAACACGTCCGCTTCCCGTGTGTTCATCGGATCGAGGCAGCGCAGACCGGATGAGCTGGAACTGGATCTGGTCGGAGTTACCCTCTCCATCAACGGGGAATTGAAAGATTTGGGCGCAGGGGCGGCAGTGCTGGGACATCCGGCCCATTCCGTCGCCATGTTGGCCAACATGCTGTCTCGCAGAGGGCGCAAGCTGCACGCCGGTCAACTGATCTTGACCGGCGGCATTACCGGAGCGCAGCCACTTGCTGTCGGCGATGTCGTTTCTGCCAAATGGGACGGACTGGGCTCCATTGAGTTTACCGTCAAGGAATGACCGTAATCTGCTAGATGGCCCCGGTACGCGACCGGGGTCGGCTTATTTTGTTTCAACCGTATCTGTTCCGATCAGTCCAGACACGTCCTTATGGATTTCAACTGCTTTCCGGGCGTCTCAGGGACAAGAGCTGTGGGAACGTTTGGCCGTTGACTGTTTGAAAAGAATGAACCCCTAACGTATTGATCGGTCAACCATAGGGGTTCCAACGTCTACGTTTAAGGGGTTCATACTACACGGATCGGTTTTTTGGGCGTATGTATTCGTCATTTCGGCGTTTGCTCGGAGTGATCGGACGGCTGTCTGCTCGCGCGGGCATACACCAGCATGAGCACAACCCCGACGACGATCAGGCTGAGGCTGACAAGCTGGGCGACGCGCAGCGTTTGGCCGAGCATCAGGCTGTCAGTGCGCATGCCCTCAATAAAGAAGCGGCCGAGCGAGTAGAGGATCATGTAGCTGAACAGCACCTGTCCGTCAAAGCGTTTCAACCGGTACAGCATGACCATCAGGATGGCGAAGACCACGAGGTTCCACAGCGATTCGTACAGAAATGTGGGGTGGTAGTACTGGCCGCCTATGTACATCTGTTCGCGGATAAACGCAGGAAAATGCGACATGAACTCCTCGGTGGCCGGCCCGCCGTGGGCTTCCTGGTTGATGAAGTTGCCCCAGCGGCCGAGCGCCTGTCCCAAAATGACGCTGGGCATCAGCACATCTCCCAGCTTGCGCAGCGGAAGATTGTGCTTGCGGACGTACCAGACACCGGCAAGAAAACCGCCGATCAACCCGCCGTGGATGGCCAATCCGCCCTTCCATACGGCAATGACGTCAAACAGATTGTCTTTGTACTGCTCCCACTCAAAAATAACGTAATACAAACGGGCACAAATAATCGCGGCCGGGATGATCAGCACGACCATGTTCAGCACGTGGTCGGGATCGATCCCGGCCCGTTTGGCGTTGTAGCGGGCCAAATACGTGCCCAGAAAAAACGCCAGCCCCATGATTACGCCGTACCAGTGAATCTTGATGGGGCCGAGCGTCAACGCAATCGGATCAATCATGATGAATTCCTCCTTGCCATCAACCATCTGATGCACAGTATAGCACAACCGGCACAGACAGTTCCATTACAGGGAAGGCAGAAGCAAGGAGGGGCGAGGCCGCGTTCTCAACGTGATCATCTCCGCCTGGCGAGAAAGGCGAGAATCGGGTCCAGGGATGCCCGCCGGTTGGGATCGTGGACCGGCGCGAACAAGTCTCCTCGTTCCTTTAGCCGCTGTGGCACGGTATGGACGGTAAAGTCGGTCGGATGAATCCGGGGCACTTCGTCCCACGTGATCGGAGTGGAGACCGTCGCTTGCGGGCGGGCGCGCGTGGAGTAGGGAGCAGGCAGTGTTTTGCCGCGCCAGTGCTGCAAATAATCAATGTACAACTTGGTTCCCCGGTTTTTCACCAGGCGTTCGATCGTGACCAGGCTGGGGTGTTTTTCCGCCAGATAGGTGGCGACGAATTGACTGACTTGACGGGTTTCGTCAAAGCTGTAGCGACGCTCGATCGGGATGTAGACCTGCAGGCCGCTGGCCCCCGATGTCTTGACGAATGAGGGCAGATTCAACCCGTCCAGCACTTCTTTCAACAGCAGCGCCGTCTCGGCTGCCGGTGCGAACTCGGGGGTGGAAGGGTCCAGGTCGAACACCAGCTCGGTCGGCGTTTCATCATGGGCGAGATGAAATGACACGTGCCACTCCAATGCAGCCTGATTGGCCATCCAGACCAGTGTGGCGGTGTCGTTGCACAGCGGATACCGCGTGTTTTCCCAGCGGCTCGTGGCAATCCAGTCCGGCGCGTACGCGGGCAGGTTTTTCTGGTAAAAATGCTTGTCGCCAACGCCGTGCGGATAGCGGATCACGGTCAACAGGCGGTTTTGGGCGTAGCGCAGCAGGGGAGGCGCCACCTCCAACAGGTAGCGGATATAGTCCCATTTGGTGACATTTGCTTCCGGCCATAGCAGTTTGTGCGGGTTGGTGATGGTCAGTTCCCTGCCTTCGACGCTCAATACGAGATCGGTCGCGGCTGTCGGCATCGCTTTGCTACCCTCTTTCCGGAAAAATGTTCGGGATTGCATCCGATGGTTTGCCACTACTATGCCCCGGTGCATGACGGTTATGCGGGCTAAAGCGGGCTGCATATTTTTCCGGTTCGGCACCCATAATACGGATAGCTTGCCAACGGTTGGTGAATGCGATGGCTAAGAACGGAAAGTCAAGCAAGGAAGAATTGATACATACGATCAATACCTGCAGTTTGACCGAGATGGAAGGGGTTCCTCTTTACCCCACCCTGCAGGAAAATGTGCACGTGTTAAAACAGCTGTTTTCCGACTGCTCCGACTTTGTCATCCGCGAGTTCAACATGAAAAACGGCGTCGCGGCGGTGGCTGTATTCGTCGACGGCCTGGTTGATACGAGAGAGGTCAACCAGGCGCTGGAGGCGTTGATGATCCTGGAGAGCGGCGATCGCGACGTCGATGTGATCCAAAAGAAACTGCTGCCGGTTTCGCAAATCGCCAAGGTAAAGGATTACAAAGAGTTTTTACAGGCCGTGCTGTCGGGAGACACCGGCATCGTGGTGGACGGAAACACGGAGGCGCTCACCATGGGCATGCGCGGCCCGGAAAAGCGCTCCGTCGATGAACCGGAGGGGGAGGCGGTGGTGCGCGGCCCGCGGGAGGGCTTCATCGAAAACATTCGGACCAACACCTCCCTGCTGCGGCGCAGACTCAAGACCCCCCGGTTGAAAATGAAATCGTTGGTGATTGGCAGGGAAACCAATACCAACGTGGCGCTCGCGTACCTGGAGGGGATCGCCGACCCGCAATTGGTGGAAGAAGTGACGCGGCGCATCAGTGTGATCGAAACCGACGGAATTTTGGAGTCGGGCTACATCGAAGAATTGATTCAGGACAACATCTATTCTCCTTTTCCCCAGGTCCAGTATACCGAGCGTCCGGATACGGTGGCGGGAGCACTGTTGGAAGGGCGTGTCGCCATTATGGTCGACGGTACGCCTATGGTGCTGATCGTGCCCACCACGTTCTGGATCATGCTGCAGGCGAACGAAGACTACTACGAACGATTCATGCCGGCAACCCTGATCCGCTGGCTGCGTTATTTGTTCCTGCTCATTTCGCTGCTCACGCCCGCCGCCTATGTAGCCATCACCACGTTTCATCAGCAGATGCTGCCCACCACCCTGCTGCTCAGCATCGCGGCGGCGCGGGAGTCGATCCCGTTTCCGGCGATCGTGGAGGCGCTGATCATGGAAATCTCCTTTGAAGCCCTGCGGGAGGCCGGGGTGCGTCTGCCCAAGACAGTCGGCCAGGCGGTCAGCATCCTGGGGGCGCTTGTCGTGGGACAGGCGGCCGTGGAGGCTGGGATTGTGTCAGCGCCGATGGTGATTGTCGTGTCCATCACAGGGATCGCTTCCTTTACCATACCTCATTTCAACGCTTCCATTGCGCTTAGGATGCTGCGTTTTCCGCTGATGATCGCCGCCTCGATTTTGGGCATATACGGCATTCTCGTCGGCATCGTGCTGATTATGGGACACTTGGCCAACCTGCGTTCGATGGGCGTTCCCTACTTGTCCCCGATCGCGCCGATGTCAGTGAGTGACCTGAAGGACGTGCTGATTCGTGCTCCGTGGCCGTTCATGAAAAAACGGCCCAGCTTTCTCGGCGTGCAGGACGCCCGGCGGATGCGAACCGGCCAAACCGGCCAACAGCAGCGCAAAGGCCAATCCGGGGCTGTTCGCCAAGGCGGAGGCGGGCATGGCGACAAAGGCCGCACCAAAGGAGAGGGATGAACGAATGAGACGGTGGATGAAGGGTTGTGTCGTCGCTCTCTGCGGACTGCTGATGAGCGGATGTTGGGACCGGACGGAAGTGAACGACATTGCCATCGTGATTGCGTTTTCCATCGACAAGGAGGCCAATGGTGAATATCGTTTGTCCGTTCAGGTTCCGCTGGTAAGCAGTTTGGGCGGACCGACCGGTGGCGGAGGAGGTACCAGCGGGGACAATGTCTATTACGTCGACTCGGCCACTGGCAAGACGCTGCGGGAAGCACACAGCCTGATTCAGGCCAGGATGAGCCGGCAGTTGTACTACGCCCACCATCGCGTGATCGTCATTGGGGAGGCGTTGGCCCGAGATGGACTGAGCGAGGTGCTGGATGTGGTGGCCCGTTTCCCTGAGAACCGGCTGACTGCCTACCTGGTGCTGGCCAAGGGGAAGGGGTTTAACATGCTGCAGGTGCAGCCCAGCTTTGAACGCTTCTCCGGTGAGGCGATGCGGGAACTGATCAAAATGGAATCGGTTCCCGTCACCGTCAAGGACATGGCACAGACGCTGAGCACACCTGGTGTGGACCCCTATCTGCCGTACGTGGCGGCCGTCAATTCCCATCCCAAAGGAAAGTCGAAGGAGATTCAAGTACTTGGGGTGGCCCAATTTCTCCGCGACAAGATGGTGGGGGTGTTCAACCAGGAAGCGGCAGGGGGACTGCGGTGGTTTCACCGTCAGTTTACGCCCTTTTCCACAAAGGTTTCCCTGACAGAAAAGGAAACCGTCAACGTCCGGTTCGACAAGGGAAAGGCGGAAATCAAGCCTGTAATCAAGCAGGGCCGTATCCAGTTTATGATCAATGTGGACGCGTCGGCGTCCGTTATCGAAAACTTGACCGATGCCGATCTGGGCAGGGCGGACAACCTGGCTGCGCTGGAGCGAAAACTGTCCAATCATATTACCGAAACAGTAAAGAAGACGTTGGCTCAGATGAAACGGCAGCGGACGGACACCATCGGGCTGGGCCTGGTGTTGGCTCGAGAGTATCCCCGCGAGTGGCGAAGCCATTTGCGGGATAATTGGAACGAGCGCCTTGCGCAGGCGGAATTCCACGTCCGGACCAAAGCCGAGATCACCAATATCGGCCAGACAACAGAGAACATCACAAAGGAAGATCGCCATGAATAGTGTCGCCCTGGTTTTGTACGTGCTCTTGCTGCTAGCGTCCCTGGTCCAGTTTTTCATGAAGCGAAAAAGCATGCCAGTCAAGCAAAGGCGAGTGATGGGTTTCTTTTACCTGCTCACGATCGGGTTGTTCATAGCACTGCAGTTTCAACTCCACGTGATCATGCCAACCAATTACCTGGCCGACGTCTTTTCCGTTGGCCTGCAGCAGTGGATGGAAAACATCTGGTAAGGAGGGCCTGTCATGATCCATAAACAGGTGATCAATCATCGGCAGATTGCCTGGCTGATCGGCAGCGTCCTGATTACGGGGGCGTTGTTCAGCCAGCCGAAAACACTGGCCCAGATCGCCAAGAATGATGCGTGGTTTGCCTTCATCCTCCCGACGTTTTACGCAATACTGGTAGCCCTGGTCTTCGCGAGGCTGTCCCGGGCCTACCCCGGAAAAAACCTGTTTGAAATCATCTTTCTGGCAGGGGGCAGGTGGATCGGTGGCTTCGTAAACGCCCTCGTTCTGTTTTACCTCTGGCTGTTGTTGGTGGCGGACATCAAGGGGGTCAGCTTGTTCCTGCAAGTGATGCTGCTGCCCCGGACGCCGCTTGAAATCATTTTGTTGGTATTCGTCCTGATGCTGGTGTACTACGGCCGAACAAGCACGGAAGTGGCTGCCCGCGTCAATGAAATGTACTTTCCCGTATTTTTTCTCATCACCATCATGCTGTACTTCACACTGAGCAACGAGTATGCGGTTGAACGGCTGGAGCCGGTGCTGGAGAGCAACATCGCGGCCGTCGGTCTCGGTAATCTCCTCCCGTCAGGGGTGTTTGGCAGCATCTTTTTGTTCGGTGCGTTTCTGCATGCCATTTCCCATCCCCGGCTCCTGTATTCCGCAATGAAACACGGGGCGATCATTGCCGGGTTCTCGCTGACGCTGTTGATGGTGGTTCAGTTGGGCGTGATGGGGTATCTGATCACCAGCAGGTTGACTTTCCCTGTTTACGCGCTAGTGCAGCAGATCCACATTACCGACTTCCTGGACCGCGTGGAAGTGATCGTGTTCAGCATCTGGTTTCCGGCCTTTACAATCAAGGCAGTCGTCACCTACATCGCCTTTCTTGTCGGCGTCGGATCGTTCGCCGGCCAGCAACACTACGCCGCCTCCAATGGGCCGTGCGGCTTGTTCATCGTGGTCTCCTCGCTACTGTCGTTTCCCAATACGGATGACGTGCTGCGCTTCTTCAGCTACGGCATACCGGCAATCACGCTTATCTTCCAACTTCCCCTGCTGGCCTTCCTGTTTGCCGCAGCCCTTCTGCGAGAACGGGGAAGCGGACGTGACTCGCATTCCGCCCATACGAGAGAGTATAGGCGCTGTCAGATCTGGGCCTGGATCAACAAACTGGCGTTAGGTGTGTGTCTCGTGTCGATCGTCGGCGGGGCCTTGCTGGAGAATCAGTACAGAGTGGCCGGCCTGATCAGCGGCGTAGCGTACTTTCTTAGCTTTCTGGTGGCGCTGGTGAGCTCCTATCTGGAAATGCAGGCGGTCAATCACCTGAAACACAAGCAGTCGCAGGGGAATGATACAGCCTCTGCGGACCACTAGAAGATCATCTCATCATCTCCCTGTCCAGCCTGCAGGTGTGCGGCGGTACGTCCACGATTGCCTGAATGGATGGCTGGCGAAGTGATCGCCCTTCCGTCCATTCCGCGTACTTGATTTTGGCCGTCAGCGTGGGGGTCACCCAGAATACGCCATGGTGACGATCGGGCCTGTTTACGAAGGGTTTTTCCCGGATAACTGCAGGCATCAGCCTGTCGGTCAGCTCCCGCCACTCCTGGCGGGACAGTTTGCCCGTTCCCGCATGACCGATGTACCAAAACCGGCCCTGCTCATCGTAGAGGCCCAACAGCACCGCGTTGACGACTCCGCCGTTCAAGGTGAAACCGCCAATGGCGGCAATCACATCCCGGTAGTGTTTGATCTTCAGCCACACGGCTTTTTTCGCACCGATGAGATAGGGGGCATCCAGCCGCTTCATGACGATGCCTTCCATGCCGTGCTGCCGGATCACCTCAAACAGGGCGGAACCGTTATCATGGGACGACACCACTTGCACGTGGCTGTTCGGTTCGATTGTTTCGGACAGCAGTTTGAGCCTGTCCTGCAAGGAGCGTTGGTTGATCCATTCCCCGTTTAGGTACAGACAGTCAAAAATCATGTAGGTAACCGGCACAGTCTGCTGCATCCGGGGCACGTTCTGCATGCGGCGAATCCCGTCCCGGCGCATCACTTCATGAAAGGACGGTTTGCCGTCGCTCCCCAGCGCGATCACTTCACCATCCAGGATCACGGAGTCGGCTCGGCAGTACGTTTCAATATCTGCTAGTTCAGGGTAGTGATGGGTGCGCTCGTTTCCCTTTCGATTGAACAGCTGCACGTGTTTGCCGTCATAATAGGTAAGGATGCGAACGCCGTCCCATTTCACCTGGGCAATCCAGCCCGGCTCCTGGGGGATGGTGTCGCTCGCCACTGGCTCCATCGGGATGATCGGTTTCATGTTCCACCTCGTCCAGGTAACGGAATTGGCCGTCAGACGGAAGAAAGGAGCCGTCCGAATCAGCCTCATCAATGATTGTTCCCCATTAGGACGAAGAAGAGGCGATGAGCGGCATCCGTCTCATCGCCTCGGGCTGTTTAGTAGTACGTACTCTCCGTGTACAGGCATTTGCGGCAGGTCATCGAAAGCTGGCCTCGGGCAAAGTCGTGTTCGCATTCGGATTGGAGCTTTGCCAACTGCTGCTTTACCTTCTTCCATTCAGCCTCCAGTCGTTTTGCTTCCGCGAGAAGCTGTTCCGCCTGATTCACGCGATCTCCTCCTCGTCTTGCAGGTGCGCAAGCGGAGCCAGGGAGCGCCGCTTACGTGTAGAGCTGGTTCCCCTGTTTTCGGAAGGCGTTCGCCTGCTTTTTCATCCCTTGTTCCACGGCTTTCTCTACAGTCAGGTTGTTCTGCTGCGCGTACGCGCGGATTTCCTGCGTGATGTTCATGCTGCAAAATTTGGGGCCGCACATCGAGCAGAAGTGCGCTGTTTTCGCCCCTTCCGCCGGGAGTGTCTCGTCGTGGTATTCACGGGCCCGTTCCGGGTCAAGCGACAGGTTGAACTGGTCGTTCCAGCGAAATTCAAACCGCGCTTTGGACAGGGCGTCGTCCCGTTCTTGGGCGCGCGGGTGACCTTTGGCCAGGTCGGCGGCATGTGCGGCAATCTTGTAGGCGATCAGCCCGTTGCGGACGTCTTCCTTGTTCGGCAGGCCAAGGTGCTCCTTGGGCGTCACGTAGCACAGCATCGCCGTGCCAAGCCAGCCGATCATGGCTGCTCCGATCGCGGAGGTGATGTGGTCGTAACCGGGAGCGATGTCAGTGGTAAGCGGCCCCAATGTATAGAAGGGGGCTTCCTGACACACGGTGAGCTGCCGTTCCATGTTCTCACGGATCAGGTGCATCGGCACGTGACCGGGGCCTTCGATCATCACCTGGACATCGTGTTTCCAGGCGATCTTGGTCAGCTCTCCCAGCGTTTCCAACTCGGCAAACTGTGCCTCGTCGTTGGCATCGGCGATGGAACCGGGGCGGAGGCCGTCTCCCAGCGATACGGCGATGTCGTACGTCTTCAGAATTTCGCAAATCTCTTCAAAATGGGTATACAAAAAGTTTTCCTGGTGATGCGCCAGACACCAGGCAGCCATGATGGAACCGCCGCGCGAGACGATGCCGGTCACCCGTTTGGCCGTCAGGGGAATGTAGCGCAGCAGCACGCCGGCGTGGATGGTGAAGTAGTCCACCCCCTGTTCGGCCTGTTCGATCAGCGTGTCGCGGTACACCTCCCAGGACAGCTCCTCCGCCTTGCCGTTCACCTTTTCCAGTGCCTGGTAGATCGGGACGGTGCCGACCGGAACCGGGCTGTTGCGGATGATCCATTCCCGGGTGGTGTGGATGTGTTTGCCCGTAGACAGGTCCATGATCGTGTCTGCCCCCCAGCGGACGGCCCAGATCATTTTTTCCACTTCCTCGCCGATGGAGGAGGTGACGGCGGAGGTGCCGATGTTGGCGTTTACCTTGACGTGAAAATGGCGGCCAATGATCATCGGTTCGCTCTCCGGATGGTTGATGTTGGCAGGGATGATCGCCCGGCCGCTGGCCACTTCCTGACGCACAAATTCCGGCGAGACGCCCTCGCGGATCGCCACAAATTCCATCTCCGGCGTTATGATGCCGCGGCGGGCGTAATGCAGTTGGGTGACGTTTTTCCCCTGGCGGGCGCGCAGCGGCTTCTGTCTTTTGGCGGGAAAGATAGGGACGGATGGTTCCTGCGGGAAGTTCCGGTAGCCGTCGTCCTCCGGCTTGGGCTCGCGGCCCTCGTATTCCTCGGTGTCGCTTCTTTCCGCGATCCAGTTGCGGCGCAGGGCGGGCAGTCCCTTGGTGATGTCGGCGATGTAATCGGGTGCCGTATACTCTCCGCTGGTGTCGTAAACGCGCAGCGGCGGGTTGGGCACTTCGCCGTTCGGGGTAATAGTAGGCTGCTGGGAAATCTCCCGCATCGGCACGCGGATGTCCGGTCTGGAGCCCTGGACGTACGTTTTGCGGCTGCCCGGAAACGGCGGGACGGCCGCTGTGGAGATAAAGGGGAAGGGGGAAGTGGACATGAAAAAAACCTCCTTGTCACGGTTGCACGTGTCGTGAACCCTGCGGGAGGCGGAGAAACTGCGTCACGAAAAAACGCCGCATGAACCCATGCGACGCCAGACGCAGACGAAGAAAGAGCGTGCGCGAACAGACGCACACCGCATTTCTTGGTGTCAACAACATTCCTCCGCTGGCATTACCCAGTTCAGGTTCAACGGTCGACGGCGGATCAGCCATCCTCTCAGCCTGGTTCCCCAAGCTCCCGTGCATATCTGTATTGTTGTACAGCACCAGCTTACCATTTCCAATTCTATCCGGCAAGAGGTTTTGGCAGTGTCCAACTTATTTTCCCTCTGCCTATCATGCTGACCCGGACAAAAACTGTTTCCGTAGACCCACTCGGGAGTCGTCTGGTACGATGAAGGTCGTGTGAGAAGGAATTTTGAGGTGATGCAGGTGGATGTGTACGCGAATCTGAAGCAGGGAGAACGCGGGGTGTGGGTCAGCATCATCGCCTATGTCTGCTGCTCCCTGGTGAAAGTGGGGGTGGCGCTGCTGGCAGGCTCGGAAGCGCTGCTGGCGGACGGACTGAACAACACAACTGACGTGGTCGCGTCCGTCGCCGTACTGATCGGCCTGCGCATCTCTCGCAAACCGCCTGATCACGACCATCCCTATGGCCACTTACGCGCAGAAAGCATCTCGGCTCTTGTCGCATCCTTCATCATGTTGGCGGTCGGGATCGAAGTCCTCAGCCGGGCAATCTCTGCGTTGTTCACCCCGGAGATGAACGCGCCTGACATGCTGGCCGGCTGGACCGCCCTGGCAACCGCTGCCGTCATGTTCGGCGTTTACCGCTACAACCGGCGGCTGGCGCAGGTAACCCAAAGCCAGGGCTTGATGGCTGCGGCAGCAGACAACCGCTCCGATGCGCTGGTCAGCGTCGGCACGTTTGTGGGAGTGGCCGGCTCCCAGTTTCAACTGCATTGGCTGGACCCGTTGACAGCGCTCGTGGTGGGCGGGATCATCCTGAGGACGGCGTGGTCCATTTTCCGCGAGGCGGCCCACCGATTAACAGACGGGTTTGACCGCAGCGAACTGGTTGCGCTGCGCTCCACCATCGCCGAAATCCCCGGGGTCAAGGACGTTACAGATATCAAGGCGCGCTACCACGGAAGCAACGTGCTGGTCGATGTCGTGATTCACGTGGACCCCACTCTGAACGTGACGGAGAGCCACACGATCACCGAGGAAATCGAGGCGCGGATGAAGGCCGTTCACAATGTCAAAGCCGTGCACATCCACATCGAACCGGAAGGACAGTCCGAGCACTGACGACACGACAAACCTGTCTTGTGCCCGCAAGGAGGGCATGGGACAGGTATTTTTCATCTTTTTGGCTTTGGTATAATGTGGATGCAACAAGATGTACTCAACAATCAGGGAGAAAAATTGAAAGGGTTCAGGAGGTTGTGCACCGTGCGGAAACAGGATGCGGCAGGCGTGGAGACAGCGCTGGACAGACTCAGGAAGCGGGCGATGTCTCTGTTTAATATCCCATCGTCGTACCGGCTCATGATCGAAGACGGGGAGCGGCTTGAAGAAGCTGGAAGCATTCCCTCACGTGACGGTGACCACCAAAAAAGACGGCGTCTGGTTTCACTTTCGCCAGGAGTCGCTGGGTTTGCCGCTGCCGCTGTCTGGCTGCCGCGTTAAGGTGCATGTAAGCGGGGCGGTGACCGATTTTGCCTGTTTCGGCGAGCAGCGGCTGCCGGAACCGCCCGCGCAGTTGGTCGGGGAGGAAGTGTGTGAGCGCTTCCTGGAACACGACGTAACGCTTAGGCTCATGCTGAAGCTGCTGCCGAAAAGCGTTTTCGCTAGCGGGAGAGGAACGTGGCGGCTGGTGTATGAGCCGGAGCCAATCTGCCTGACGTTTTCGGCGGTAACAGGCCCGCAGGCAAAACGCAGCACGTTTAGAGTGCTTTAACAACGCCGCTTCAATATCGGCGGCGTCACCATGGACGGCACGATCACCATCCGCCTCTTCGAAGAGCACGTCCGCTCGTCCTTTCTCTATAAAGAGAATATGAGCAGACTTGCCGTAGATCAGGACGACTTCGCTTTTTTGCGCTTGAGCTTCTTGGTGGTCGTCGTGGTGGTGTCGGCAGCCGGCTCCTCACGTGCCTCTTTGTCAGCTGCAGTCCGTTTTTTGGCGGGTGCGGCCGGAGTTGGCTCCGGCTCCAGTTTGACCGGAGTGGAGGCTCCGCCGGTTGCGGCGAGACTCTCTTTCAACGCCTGCATCAAATCGATCACGTTTGCGCGCGGTGCCGCCGGAGCGACCGCCACTTCCTCTCCTTTCCGCTTGTTCTCGATCAGTGTCTGCAGTTGGCTGCGGTATTCGTCACGATACTTGGCCGGATCAAACGGCGTCGTCATGTTGCGAATCAGCTCTGCGGCCATCTTCAGCTCGTTGTCAGCCAGCGGGACGTCCGCTTCGGGCAGCGACGGCACCTGTGAGACGGGGCGAACCTCGTCGGGATAAAAGATGGTTTCCAGCATGATGCAGTGTTCGTACAGCCGGACCACCGCCAGACTTTGCCGGTTGCGCATCGTCACGCGGGCAACGGCAATTTTTCCTGTTTCCTCCATGGCTGCCCGCAGCAGAGCGTACGCTTTTTCTCCGGTTTCCTGGGGGGAGAGAAAGTAGCTTTTGTCAAAGTAAACCGGGTCGATTTCGTGCAGATCGACAAAATCGAGGATCTCGATTGCTCTTCGCGTTTCCGGGGAAATCGCTTCCAGATCCTCGTCGCGAATGATTACAAAATTGCCTTTTTCGTATTCAAATCCCCGCACAATCTCCGACGCGTCCACTTCCCGCTGGCAGTGCGGACACATTTTGGCGTACTTGATCGGCGTGTGGCATTCGCTGTGAAGCTGGCGAAAGCGGATGTCCCGCTCTTCCGTCGCGGTATGCATCCGCACCGGGATATTGACCAGACCAAAACTGATCGAACCTTTCCAGACCGTGTGCATGGCAGTCCTCCTGTCAGGGTTTGCTGTCCGTAGTATTTGCACCCCGTTGGAATTACCAGGAGGGAAATGCAGGTTATTTTGCTCGACAAGGCGCGCTTTCTTTTTGTACAGTGAAAGCAAGAGGGGGAGAGCGATGGAAGAGTTGAAAAGCATGATCGCGGGATTGGGGCAGCAGTTGAGAGGGCTGGACGAGCGGATCGGCGGGCTTGAACAGCGCATGGATCGATTCGAGCACCGCTTGGACATCATTGAAAGTGACGTGCGCGAGATCAAGGACCAGGTGATGTTGATCAAAGCGCAGGTCGCCCATAACACGGAGAAGAATGGGAGCATTCGCGAATTGCAGGAACTGGTGAATTAGCACGACACGGATATTCGCCTGCTCAAAAAAGTGGTGGCCAACCACTAACAGCCCCCGCCTGCACATCGCGGTGAGCAGGGGAGGCGCCCGCCTGGCCATAACAGGAGGAGTGTTATTTCGCATGCTGGAAACGGATCGTTTGTTATTTCGCCCGTATTGCCTGGATGATCTTCCTTTTCTTGCCAGTCTGCTAAAAGACCCGGACGTGGTCCGCTACATCGGGCATGGCAAGCCGAGAACGGATGAAGAGGTCACACGCTTTTACGACTGGGTGCAGCAGTCCTACGCTTCCGGTCTGGGGCTGATGGTGGCAGTGCGGAAACAGGACATGCAGCCCATCGGCCATGCGGGACTGGTGCAGCAAATAGTGGACGGGAAGCCGGAGACAGAGATCGGTTACTGGATGGCGAAGGAATACTGGGGAAACGGCTACGCGTCCGAAGCGGCGATGGCGTTTCGCGAGTACGGAGCAGCGGCGAAAGGGCTGAGGAGATTGATCTGCCTGATTCAACCGGGAAACGCCGCATCCGCACGAGTTGCCCAAAAGATCGGAATGTTCCGGGAAAAAGAGACTGTCTTCAAGGAGAAACTGGTGCACGTATACGCGTGGGAACAAACCTGACAAACGCTTTACGAAAGGGACATTCCCTGGCAGCGGAGCTTCATCACCCATCCAATTTTCAATACAAAGCCAGCCGTTTCTTACGTACGGCTGGCTTTCCGTCATTCATTTACTGCCCGTGTTTGATCACTTCGGACTTGTCGGCTTCAGACTGCATGCGGCGCGCCTCTTCCTTGCCGATGCCTGTGCGGTCGGCGAGGGACTGGGCGGCAGCGGCTTCCTGTTTTTGTTTCGACGGCTGTTTTTCTGCCATGGAGTCTGCCTCCTTTTTAACGGATAGTGTGCCGCCCGGATCACAAAAAAATACCTCACCGCCATTGGCGATGAGGCAGCGGTTTAACTTCTCCCTCAGGGAGATCGGCCACGGCATGCTCCTATCAGACACGCAGTGCGCCAAAGTAAACCGCCTTTCAATTATGGGAGAGGAGAAACCGGAGGAAGAGCTTATGGGGAAACGTAAGTCTTCTCCGCGGTTGTCAGCGACACCGTTGCGTCGCTATCCATATTCTTTGCCAGAACTTCCATCTCTTATACATGCACGGCGCAATTTTTTTCCACGGCACAATTTTACGCAGCAGACCGGTTGTGTTAGTATGAAATCATTCTCATTCTCCATACATACAAAGGTGAGGCATTATGCGAGTCATCGCAGGTGAACACAAGGGACGCAGGCTGTTGGCCGTCCCCGGCAAAAGCACGCGGCCCACGACGGACAAGGTGAAGGAATCCATTTTCAATATGATCGGCCCGTACTTTTCCGGCGGCTGGGCGCTCGATCTCTACGCCGGAACCGGCGGGCTGGGGATCGAAGCGCTCAGCAGGGGAGCGGAACGGGCCATTTTTGTGGAACGGGACGCGAAAGCACATGCGGTCGTCAAGCAAAACATCGCTGCCTGCCGGCTGGAAGACCGTTCCGAGCTGTACCGCACGGATGCGTCTCGGGCGCTGAAGGCACTGGGGAGACGTGGGGTCGCGTTTGACCTGGTCTTTCTCGATCCGCCATATGCCCAGCAAAACATCGTTGCGGACATCCGTGTCATGCAGGAACTGGGTTTGCTCGCTGACGGGGCGTGGATCGTGGCGGAACACGACAGCGACATCCGCCTGCCGGAAACGATTGGCCGCTGTGCAGTGGAGCGCGTCGCCACCTATGGGGAGACGACGGTGACGCTTTATGCCCACGAATTGGAAAAAGACGATCAAGCCGAGCAAACGGCGTCGGAAGGAGATGCATCCATCTCATGAACATCGCAGTATGCCCAGGCAGTTTTGACCCTGTGACGAATGGACACCTCGACATCATCACCCGCGGCGCCAACATTTTTGACAAGGTGATCGTAGCGGTGTTGATCAATGCCAAGAAACAGTCCTTGTTCAGTGTGGAAGAACGCATCGAACTGCTGCGCGAGGCGACAGCCGGATTGGACAACGTCGAAGTGGAGTCCTTCAACGGCCTGTTGATCGATTACGTTCGCCAGCGTCAGGCACGGGCGGTGATCCGCGGACTGCGGGCCGTCAGCGATTTTGAGTACGAGATGCAGATGGCTTCCATCAACAAAAAGCTGGATGACCATGTTGAGACGCTGTTCATGATGACGAGCCATCAGTATTCGTTTCTCAGTTCCAGCATCGTCAAGGAACTGGCCCGATACAGCGCCGACGTGAGCGACCTGGTGCCGCCGGTTGTGGAGCGTGCGCTGCGCGCCAAATTTGCTGCACAACCCTGAGCGATCAGTGTATCTGGTGCCTGTTGGCAAGACGCACGAGCAGACTGAGCAGGGCCAATGCAGCGAGAATCACGGCCGCGAGCAGTCCGGAGTGCAGCAGCGTATCCCACCAGTCCATGACCGGAATCCCGGACGTAGACGGCAGAAAGACCGGGATGCTGCTTCCCTTGAACCAGGAAGATGCGGTGAGCGGTTCCCACGCCAAATAGGTAAGCACAGCCGAAAGGATCGCGTGAATGGCGCGGGCGAGCAGGTACGGCGCCACCCTGAGATCCGTCTGGCTGAGGATGCTGGCCACCTGGGCATGCACGCTCAAGCCGCCCCAGGAGATGACCGCGCTGGCGATGACCGCCTGCCAGATCAGCGGGACGGATGGGGGGACTTCACTTGCGGCCTGTGCGCCAAGCGTGACCTCGAACAGCCCGGCAATGATCCCGTTGGAGAGGGCGGGCGGCAGACCGATTGGACCGAGCAGCACCGCCAGCAGGCTGCTCAAAAACCGGGTCAGATTGATGGCGGAAAACAGCTGAATCAGGACGGAAAAGACGATAATGAAGCCGCCGATCATCAGCAGCGTGTGCAGGGCAGACTGGACTGCTTCCCCCATCAGCCGCCCAAACGGCCGGCGGTCGCGCAGCCGCGCCCGATGCATCGCCTGCAGCGCCCGGAGCGGGAGAGGGAGCTGGTTCTTTTCCAGCGCCCTGCTCATGGGAGCGTACGGGGAGTAAAAGCGGTACAAGAGCCCGATCAGGACGGCTGAGACGTAATGGCTGAACGCGAGGACGACCCCGACCTGCTCACTGTGAAAGAAGCCGATGGCGACCGCGCCGATGACGAAAAGCGGGTCCCCTGTCGTGGTAAACGACACGAGCCGTTCCCCTTCCGCCTGGGTCACGCTGCCCTGTTCACGCAAGCGGGTCGTCAGCTTGGCCGCGACGGGATAGCCGGAGGCAAAGCCCATCGTCAGGACGAAGCCGCCCGTCCCCGGTACGTTGAAGAGCGGGCGCATCAACGGTTCCAAAAGCACGCCGGCGAAGTGGACGACCCCGACGCCCATCAAAATTTCGGAAAGAACGATAAACGGCAGGGTGGAGGGAAACACCACCTCCCACCAGATTTTCAAACCGCGGAGCGCCGCCTCAAACGACATCTGCGGGTGCGACACCAAAATGACGACGAGGGCAATGGCCGACAAGGCGAGCAGCAGTGTAAGAATCGGAGAGCGGCGTGACATAGCTACCTCCTGTACCAGCGAATGAGCAAAGGGAAACCCGGCAGGTCGTGCATCCGGCCTGGCCGTGCCGCAGTGCTCATGGGCAGCGAGGCAGGTCCGGCGACCGGCCGAGATAGTACATGTCTACGTGAACGAATCAAAAACTATGCTCCGCCCGTCTGCTTTGTCCGAAAGGATTGGCGGTACCCTGCATACGTTTGTGAGAGGGGGAGAGGCGCATGGGAACTACGAGAAAACCGAAAGTGGGACTGGCGCTCGGCTCGGGAGGAGCACGCGGATTGGCCCACATCGGTGTGTTGAAGGCACTGGAGGCACACGGCATTAAAGTTGACATGCTGGCCGGCAGCAGCATGGGCAGCTTGATCGCCGCCGTGTACGCTAACGGCATCGAGCCGCACATGATGGAAAAACTGGCGTTGAATCTGAAGCGAAAACATTGGCTGGATCTAACCGTTCCCGGCATGGGGTTTGTCGCGGGGGAAAAGATCAAGCAGTTGATCCGCCTGCTGACCCATGGCAAACGTATCGAGGAACTGTCCAAGGAGTTGGCTGTGGTCGCGACCGACATCGAGACCGGGGAACGTGTCGTCTTTCGGGAGGGGCCGGTGGATCAGGCTGTGCGGGCGAGCATTTCCATCCCGGGCATTTTTGTGCCCGAACGGGTGGGAGACCGCCTGCTGGTGGACGGCGGGGTCATCGATCGGGTGCCGATCACGGTCATTCGCGACATGGGTGCCGATCTCGTCATCGCTGTCGATGTCGCCCAGTTTGACACGCCGATGAAGGTGACGACGATTTTTGACGTGATCGCCCAGACGATCGACGTCATGGAGCGGGAGATTTTGCGGCATCAGATTTTGGCTGCCGATCTCGTAATCCGTCCCGATGTTGGACATTATAGCAGTATCGCGTACACCGGCGTGGAGGAGATTATCGCCCTCGGCGAACGCGCCGGACTGGACTCTGTGGAACGGATCAAGGAATTGATCGCCGACTGGGAGGCAAAACAATGAGTGAGGAGAGGCTGATTACACGCAACCGGTCGGGCCGGGGGTCCCATTCCATACCCTGGCTGTTTGTGTTGGCCGTCGTCCTGTTGGGCACGGTGTTTTTCGTGCCGACGCCGTACTATGTGACGCGGCCCGGTTCCGCCATTGAACTGGCCCCGATGATTGACGTCGAGGGTGGGAAAAAGGACGAATCAGGGGCGTTCATGTTGACGACGGTCAGGATGGGGGAAGCCAATCTCGCCTGGTATCTCTACGCCCAGCTGTCTCCCAATGCGGAACTGATGAAAAAGGAACTGGTCGTGGGCAGCGGCGAGAGCAACGAAGATTTTACGAGACGGGAATTGGCCGTGATGGACAATTCCCAGAAAATCGCGGAAGCTGTTGCGTTCCGCCTGGCCGGATACGACGTAAAGATCGAGAACCAGGGCGTGTGGGTGATGGGCACGATCGAGGGCATGCCGGCAAAAAACGTGCTGCAGATCGGTGACGTGATCGTGGCGGTGGACGGCCGACCGACGCGCGAAGCCAAGGATCTGCTCCAATACCTGTCGACCAAAAAGCAGGGCGATCAGGTGGAAGTGACGCTGATCCGTGACGGCAGGGAGGAAAAGCGCACGTTGACCCTGGCACCGCTGCCGGATTCCAAAACGCCCGGACTTGGCATCCGTCCCGACAACAAGCAGGAAATCATCGTCCCCAAGCAGGTCAGCATCTCTAGCCAAGGCATTGGCGGTCCGTCGGCGGGGCTGATGATGACGCTGGAGATTTACGACCAGTTAAACCAGGAGATTGACTTGACGCGGGGATACAAGGTTGCCGGGACGGGTACAATCTCGCCGGACGGTTCAGTTGGCCGCATCGGCGGCATCAACCACAAGGTCGTGGCTGCGGACGAGGCGGGCGCTGACATCTTCCTGGCGCCGGACGATGCCGAGGGGCCGGTGTCCAATTACCAGGAGGCGCTGGAGACGGCCAAGCGGATCGGATCCCGGATGCGGGTGGTCCCGGTCAAAACCGTGGACGACGCGCTGGCTTTCCTCAAGGCGCAAAAACCAAAGGGCTCGTATAGCGAATGAGCTGTCAAGGAAAAATGGTTGACAAAGCAAAGGGCAAAGGCTATAATCATCCTTGTTGTGCTTGAGGTGAAAAGGTGTGAACATCAAAGTAAGCGATTTGGACCATCTAAAAGGCGAGCCGCTGCCGTTTCGGCTGACGTTGGACGCTGACGAACTGAAGCGCCGCCATCAGGAGATTCGCGGGCTCACCCCTGTCGAAGTGAGCGGCGAGGCAGCCAAACTGGGCAATCTCTATTACGTGAAAGGCGAGATGAAGTCAGACGTTGACTATGTCTGCGCGCGATGCCTGAAGCCTTTTACCCGGCACACGGCCGTGCCTTTTGCGGAAACCTTCGCCCCCGCTGAATCAGCGGAGGATGAAGACCAAGACAGCGACATTTTGCCGCTGGAAGGCGACGAGATCGAGTTGAAGCCGCTGCTGCAGGAAGATTTCCTGCTCGCCATCCCTGCTTTTCCCCTCTGCGAGGAGGAATGCAAAGGATTGTGTCCCGAGTGCGGAGTAAACCGGAACGAGCAGGCGTGCGAGTGCAAACATGAGCGGATCGATCCGCGGTTGGCCGGACTGGCTGATTTCTTCAAGGACAGCAAGTAATTGCGTGTGTTTTCAAGATGGGATTGCCGATCCCTCGATCGAGCGTCTCATTTTTGAAGGATGGCGGAAGCGTTCGCGCCTGTACCATCCACCTAATAGAGCTTCTTAGCATGTGCCAATTGAAGGAGGTGTAAGGAAGATGGCAGTACCTTTTCGGAGAACTTCCAAAACCCGTAAAAGAATGCGTCGTACGCACTTCAAATTAGAGATTCCTGGCATGATCAAATGCGATAACTGTGGCGAATACAAGCTTGCGCATCGCGTTTGCCCGAGCTGCGGACACTATAAAGGTGTAAAAGTAGCGAAGTAAGAAAAGGCAGGGTGAGAAATCACCTTGCTTTTTTCATGACGAAGTGTCCAGGAGGGAAGCGCTGCTTTCCATCCGCATGAGAGAGCCGAGCGTCGAATCGCTCATCATGCACATCGGTGGTCGGGGGACATCTGTCCCGATTTAGCCGACTGCGGCGATCTTTGCTTGTCATTCCGCCGCTTCTCCCTTATACTTGATTAGGACCTGGTATTAAAAACTACTCGCAAGTTATGCGATTGAATACGGATGCCGAGGGGGTGTTACCCATCGCCCGCTTGCCAAAAAAAGACCGCCAGACTCGTTTGGTGCAGACGCTTCAGGAAAATCCCTTCGCCACTGACGAGGATCTGGCAGAGTTGTTTCAAGTCAGCATACAAACAATACGGTTGGACCGTTTGGAGCTGGGCATCCCGGAACTGCGGGAGCGAATCAAGTCGGTGGCGGAAAGAAGCCTGGACCCGGTCAAATCACTGGGGATTGACGAAGTGATCGGGGAGATTGTCGACTTGCAGCTCGACGTTCAGGCCATCTCCGTGTTGGAAATCAAAGAAGAACACGTTTTTGCACGGACGCAAATCGCCCGTGGACACTACATATTCGCCCAGGCCAACTCGCTGGCGGTGGCGGTCATCGACGCCGACGTGGCGCTGACCGCTTCTGCCCGCATCCGCTTTATCCGTCCGGTACGGCTGGGGGAAAAGCTGGTGGCTAAGGCCGTTGTGCGCAGCCGAAACGGGGACGAATGCAAAGTGCGGGTGGAGACCAAGGTGCAGGGAGAACTGGTCTTTACCGCTACGTTCCGCGTCGTCGGCATGTCCGATGTCGCAAAGCGAAATGGATGAGAGCATTAAGGAGGAGTCACGGTTGCGAATTGCATTGGATGCGATGGGAGGCGACAACGCGCCGCGCAGCACGGTGCTGGGCGCTTTGCAGGCGGTCAGGGAGAATTCGTCACTTGAGATCGTGCTGGTCGGCGACGAGCAGGCGATCCGGCGCGAACTTCCGGGAGAGCTTCCTGCAGGATTGGAAATCCACCCGGCGTCGGAAGTCATTGAACCTGACGACGAACCAGTACGGGCTGTCCGGCGCAAAAAAGGGGCGTCGCTCGTGGTGGCCGTCGAACTGGCCCGGGAAGGAAAAGTGGACGCTGCCATTTCGGCGGGCAATACGGGAGCGTTGATGACGGCCGGCCTGTTGTACGCCGGACGTATGGAAGGAATCGAGCGGCCGGCGCTGGCGGCATTCATCCCCAATATCAAGGGGAGGGCAACGCTGACGCTTGACGTGGGAGCCAACATGGACGCCAAGCCCCATCATCTCTTCCAGTACGCCGTGATGGGCAGCCTGTACGCGGAAAAAGTGCTCGGCTTCGAACGTCCGACGGTCGGTCTCTTGAACGTCGGAACAGAAGAGGGCAAAGGAAACGAACTGACCAAGGCCGTCTTTCCGCTGCTTGCGCGGACCGACCTGCACTTCGTCGGCAACGTGGAGGCGCGCGACGTGATGCAGGGAGCATGCGATGTGTTGGTTTGCGACGGCTTTGTCGGCAATGTGCTGTTGAAAGCGATGGAAGGCACCGCTTCTACCATCTTTTCCTTGCTCAAGCAGGAATTTACTTCCAGCCTGATTAATAAAGTAGGTGCGGCCATGTTGAAACCGAGCCTGGTCCGCTTCAAGCAGCGGATGGATTACGCCGAATACGGCGGCGCTCCGCTGCTGGGACTGCGCCGGCCTGTGATCAAGGCGCACGGATCGTCTGACGAGCGTGCGATCAAAAACGCGATAGCCAGTGCTGTCCGTTTTGTGGCTGAGGATGTGAACGGTTTTATCCAGGACGCACTACAGAAAAACCAATCGGGAGAAAGCGAGTGAAACCAATGAAGGAATTGCGCCCCGTAGGGATTTTGGCGACAGGTTCCTACACGCCGGAGAGAGTGTTGACCAATTTTGATCTGGAAAAAATGGTGGAAACGTCTGATGAGTGGATCGTCACTCGCACCGGGATTCGCGAGCGCCGCATCAGCGCACCGGATCAGGCGTCCTCCGATCTGGCGTACGAAGCAGCCAAAAATGCGCTGGCGAAAGCTGGGATCAGTCCGGAAGAGCTGGACATGATCATCGTAGCCACCGTTACACCCGACATGATGTTCCCGTCGACGGCCTGCATCCTGCAGGAGAAACTGGGCGCTTCCCGCGCAGCCGCGCTGGACGTTTCGGCGGCCTGCACCGGGTTCCTTTACGGGATCGCCACGGGCAGCCAGTTCATTGCCAACGGACTGTACCGCTACGTGCTCGTCGTCGGGGTGGAAACCCTGTCCAAAATCACAAACTACAAGGACCGCAACACCTGCGTTCTGTTTGGCGACGGTGCCGGTGCGGCCCTGCTCGGACCGGTGGGCGAGGGCTTCGGATTCCAGGCGTTTGAGCTGGGCGCTGACGGTTCCGGCGGACCGCTCCTGTGTATGCCTGCGGGCGGGTCGCGGATTCCGGCCTCCAGCGAATCGGTGGAAAAAAACCTGCACTACATCTCGATGACCGGCAGTGAAGTGTTCAAATTCGCCGTCCGCGTCATGAATTCGGCGACGGAAGCGGTGCTGGAGAAGTCGGGGACACCGAAAGAAGCGATCGACCTGCTGGTTCCCCACCAGGCCAACAAACGGATTATCGACGCAGCCATCCAGCGCTTCGGCTTGTCGGAGGACAAAGTGGCGATCAACCTGGACCGCTACGGCAACATGTCGTCCGCGTCCATTCCCGTCGCGCTGGACGAAGCGGTGGCAGAGGGGCGCCTGAAAGAAGGCGACAACGTCGTCCTCGTCGGCTTCGGCGGAGGACTGACATGGGGTGCAGCCCTGTTGAAGTGGTCCACCACACCGGCTTAAAGGAGGAAATCGTGCAATGAGCAAAGTGGCTTTTGTCTTCCCGGGACAGGGGTCCCAGTTCGTCGGAATGGGTCGGTCGCTTGCCGAACAGTCCGCAGCTGCCCGCGAAGTGTTTGAACGTGCAGACGAAGCGCTCGGCTTTTCGCTGTCGTCGCTCTGCTTTGAAGGACCGGAAGAAGAGCTGCGGCTGACGGTCAACACGCAGCCGGCAATCTTGACGACCAGCGTCGCGGTTCTGGCCGCGCTTCGCGAGCAACGACCGGACGTGGCGCCCGATTACGTGGCCGGACACAGCCTGGGCGAGTATTCGGCGCTGGTGGCCGCCGAGTCGATGGCATTCGCCGACGCAGTGAAAGTGGTCCGCGCCCGCGGTCAATTCATGGAGGAGGCTGTGCCAGCCGGTCAGGGAGCGATGGCAGCCGTGCTCGGCATGGACCGGCAGGCCCTGCAGGACGTCTGCGAAACGGTGACTGCATCAGGTCACCCCGTCCAGCCCGCCAATATGAACGGCCCCGGACAGATCGTGATCTCCGGTACGGCGGAGGGTGTGCGGCTGGCCGGTGAGCAGGCGAAAGCGGCCGGCGCCAAACGCGTTCTGCCGCTCAACGTCAGCGGCCCGTTCCACTCCAGTCTGATGCAGCCAGCGGCGGAGCGGCTTAAGGGCGTGCTGGCCAACATTGACGTGAAAGACGCTCGGGTGCCGGTGGTGGCAAACGTATCGGCCCGTCCGGAGACGGCAGCGGCGGCAATTGTCGACAACCTCGTGAAGCAGGTGGCCGCTCCGGTACTGTGGGAGGATTCCGTCCGCTGGATGGCGGAACAGGGCGTTACCACCTTTGTGGAGATCGGCCCGGGCAAAGTGCTGGCTGGCCTGATCAAAAAGATTGCGCCGACGGGGACGACGATCGTTTCCGTTCAGGATATGGAATCGTTACATGAACTGTTGAACGGAGGGGTATTATGCTAGCAGGCAAAACCGCGCTGGTCACCGGCGCTTCCCGCGGAATCGGCCGCGCGATTGCACTGCGGCTGGCGGAAGCGGGAGCCAACGTCGTGGTCAACTACGCCGGCAGTGAGGCGGCGGCTGCGGAAACAGTGGCCAAGGTAAAGGAACTGGGGCGCGAGGCGATCATGATTCGTGCCAACGTGGCCAATGCCGAAGAAGTAAACGAGATGTTCAAAGAGGCGCTGGAGCGCTTCGGTACGATTGACATTCTCGTCAACAACGCTGGCATCACGCGCGACAATCTGCTGATGCGGATGAAAGAGGAAGAGTGGGACGAGGTGATCTCCACCAACCTGAAAGGCGTCTTCAACTGCCTGAAAGCGGCCACCCGTCCCATGATGAAACAGCGTTCCGGCAAGATCATCAATATCACTTCTGTCGTCGGCGTGCTGGGCAATCCCGGCCAAGCCAACTACGTGGCAGCCAAGGCCGGCGTAATCGGATTGACGAAGACGGCCGCGCGTGAGCTGGCATCCCGCGGCATTACCGTAAACGCGGTCGCCCCCGGTTTTATCGACACGGACATGACTGCGAACCTGCCCGAGGACGTCAAGGCGTCCATGCTGGGCCAGATTCCGTTGGGCCGACTCGGCCAGGCGGACGACATCGCCGGGGTGGTTCTGTTCCTCGCCTCGGACGCGGCCAACTACATGACCGGCCAAACCCTGCACGTCGACGGCGGCATGTACATGTAAGGCGCACGCGTACAAGCAGCAAGAGCCTGACTCAACTGGTGTTTTGCAGGCTCATCCACTATAATACGGGGAGAGGGGGTGAAGCAAAATGGCAGACACGTTGGAACGTGTGAAGAAAATCATCGTCGATCGTCTGGGTGTAGAGGAATCCAAGGTGACTTTGGAAGCTTCTTTCAAAGATGACCTGGGTGCCGACTCCCTGGATGTAGTGGAACTCGTAATGGAACTGGAAGACGAGTTCGATATGGAAATCTCTGACGAAGACGCTGAAAAAATCACTACTGTTGGTGAGGTTGTAGCTTACATAGAATCTCACAAGTAGTCTGTTCAGTGGAAGTCCCGTGTCACGCGGGACTTCTCCCTTCACACACCCGGCTCGATTTTGCCGCAGAGCTTTCCAACCGTAACCAGGCGAAGAACAAGGAAGCGGAGAGCTGACTTACACATAGAGGTGATCGTAATGAAACGACGAGTGGTGATTACCGGTGTCGGCGTCATCTCCCCCGTGGGTAATGACGCGAAGACCTTCTGGAACAGCTTGCTGGAAGGAAAATCGGGAATCGGGCGCATCACGGCATTTGACGCCTCCGACTACCCTACGCAGATTGCGGGGGAAGTAAAGGATTTCAATCCCGAGGCGTACCTGGACAAGAGGGAAATCCGACGTACAGACCGATTCGTTCAGTTTGCGTTGGCTGCCACCAAAATGGCGATGGAAGACGCCAAGTTGGAGATTACGGCTGAGAATGCGGAACGCGTGGGTGTATACATCGGATCAGGTATCGGCGGTCTGACTACCTGGGAAGAGCAGCACCTGGTGCTGTTGGAAAAGGGACCGCGCCGTGTCAGCCCGTTTTTTATCCCGATGATGATCGCCAACATGGCATCCGGAGCCGTCTCCATCCAGTACGGAGCAAAAGGGCCGACGTCCAGCGCAATTACCGCGTGCGCGACGGGGACGAACGCAATCGGAGATGCCTTCCGGCTGATCCAGCACGGTCACGCCGACGCGATGATCACCGGCGGTGCGGAAGCGACGATCCGGCCGATGGCGTTTGCCGGTTTCTGTTCCGCCAAAGCGATGTCCACCCGCAACGACGAGCCGGAAAAGGCGAGCCGTCCGTTTGACATCGACCGCGACGGGTTCGTCATGGGCGAAGGAGCGGGCGTGCTCATTCTCGAAGAGCTGGAGCACGCGAAAAAGCGGGGAGCAACCATTTTGGCGGAAGTGATCGGCTACGGCATGAGTGCGGACGCCTACCACATCACCGCCCCGTCACCGGAGGGGCAGGCCCGCTGCATGAGAAACGCGCTGCGTGACGCCGGTATTGAACCGACGGATGTGGATTATATTAATGCACACGGCACCTCTACGGATCAAGGTGACATTTCCGAAACGCAGGCGATCAAGAGCGTGTTTGGCGACCATGCCTACAAGCTGGCGGTCAGCTCGACCAAGTCGATGACCGGTCACATGCTCGGGGCGACCGGAGGTGTGGAAGCGATTGCGTCGGCGTTGGCGCTGCGCGATCAGATTCTCCCGCCGACGATCAACCTGGAAAACCCCGATCCTGAGTGCGACCTCGACTACGTACCCAATCAAGCGCGCAAGGCGGACGTGAAGGTAGCCATGTCCAACTCGTTTGGGTTTGGCGGTCACAATGCCACGATCGTCTTGAAGCGGTTTGAGGCATAAATGGTTCCTGCCGGAAAGAAGCGCAGGAAGTCTTCAAGAATGGTGGTGAGCGTCATGAACTTCTCGGAGCTGCAAGAAACCATCGGTATTCGATTTCGCGACGAGAACGTATTGCGGCAAGCCTTCACCCATTCTTCCTATGTCAATGAGCAGCGCGGCAAGCGCATCCAGGACAACGAGCGGCTGGAGTTTCTCGGCGATGCCGTCCTGGAACTGACCGTTTCGCAATTTCTCTACAAGACCTTCCCCAAAATGAGCGAAGGAGAAATGACGAAACTGCGGGCAGCGATTGTCTGCGAGCCGTCATTGGTCAAATTTGCCGAACTGCTAAACTTTGGCGATCTCGTTCTGCTGGGAAAAGGGGAAGAACTGACAGGCGGCCGGCAGCGGCCCGCACTGCTGGCGGACGTGTTTGAGGCGTTTATTGGCGCGCTTTACCTTGATCAGGGACTGGACGCAGTCTTTCACTTCATGGAAAAGTACGTCTATCCGCGAGTGGACAAGGGCGAGTTTGCCCAGGTCACCGACTTCAAGAGTCAGCTTCAGGAGTTCGTCCAGCAGGATAACCTGGGGGAAATTCAGTACCGCATCGTGGAGGAAAAGGGGCCGGCGCACAACCGGGAGTTTGTGTCCGAAGTGCTCCTGAACAACCGTCCGCTCGGCATGGGCAGCGGGCGATCCAAAAAAGAGGCGGAACAGCAGGCGGCTGCCCGGGCGTTGATCAAACTGGGAGCGAAGTAGATCGCCCGCTGATTCGTGAGAAAACCCGTTCTCCCCATGAGGGAAAACGGGTTTTTTTGTTAGGCTTGCTTTTTGGTCATGCCGTACTTTTTTAGCTTGTAGTTGAGATGTTGGCGGGAAATTCCCAGCCGCTCCCCCGCCTTGGTGATGTTTCCGTTGGTTTCGCGCAGGGCCTGGCGGATCAGCTCCTGCTCCAGCCGAGCGACTTGTTGCTCCAGACTGCCGGAGAGGCGAATCGGCGCGGTAACTGCCTGCGGCGCATCCGGAAAAGCGTCAGGGAGCTGCCGGATGATCATCTCGCGAAACGCGTACGGCAGGTGTTCGAACCGGATCGGGCCGTCGTCGTACATGAGATTGAGGCAGCCCTCGATCACGTGCTCCAACTGGCGGACATTGCCCGGCCAGGCGAACGCCAACAGGTGGCTGTAAACGTCCGGATCGATGCCGGTCACCTTCACGTCAAGCGCTCTGCCATGCTTGGCCAGAAACGCGTCGATCAGGGCCGGAATGTCCTCCCTTCGCTTGCGCAGCGGCGGGATGTACAGGTTGACCACGCTCAGACGGTAAAACAAATCTTCACGAAGCCGCCCATGCCGGATGGCCTCCAGCGGATCTTCATTGATCGTGGCGATAATCCGCACATCCACGTCCACGACCTTGGCCGATCCCAGCCTTTGACATTTTTTCTCCTGCAAGACGCGCAAAAGCTTTGCCTGCAGATTGGGGCTCATCGCATTCAGTTCGTCCAGCAGCAGCGTGCCGCCGTTGGCCTGCTCAAACAGGCCCGGCCTGTCCACCGCCCCCGTAAAACTGCCCGGAGCGGTCCCAAAGAGCAGACCTTCCAGCAAACCTTCCGGCAGGGCCGCGCAGTTTTGCGCGATAAACGGTGCCGATCGCCGCGGACTTTCGTTGTGAATGCTCTGTGCAAATAACTCCTTTCCCGTGCCCGTCTCGCCGATGATCAGCACGGAGGAAGAAGAGCGTGCCGCCCGTCTCGCCTGTTCTACAATGTGTCCCATCTCGCGGCTGACGTAGACGATGTCCGTGAAACGGAAACGCGTCTGGTTCTGCCTGGGGAGCGGCCGGGGGGAGGCGGGCTTCGTCTCGTCCGCCTTGCGGAGCTGTTGGATGGATTCGGCCAGCTGCTTTTGCTCCGTGATGTCCCGCAAGACCTGAATCGCGCCCCGTTTCTGCTCGCCCACAAACAGGGGAGTGGTGCGGGAGAGCGTGGTCACTGCCCGGCCGTTCGGGGTAAAGTGCGTCTCCCGATGGTGCAGCGTTTTGGACAGTTTCATCGCCACCAATAGCGGGTTGGACTGCTCGTCGAGCGCGGGCCACACGTCAAACATGCGCCTGCCCCTGACTGACGCCGGCTCGCGAAGGTCGATCTCCCCCATCTTCCGGTTGTAAAAGAGGACCCGCCCCTCCGTGTTGACCACACAGACCCCTTCCTCCAGTTCGTCCAGCACGGCGTCGTACAGGAGCTTGACTTCGTTCATGGCTTGCAGCTGGTATTTCAACTGCTGCTGCTGAGTCATGTTCTTAAGGATGATCACATATCGCGTCTGCTCCAGGTCGCGATAGAGCGGGACCACGTTGGCAATCAACTCCTGGGTGCCGATGCAGACGGAGATGCCGGTCGTTTCCTTGTCCGCCTTGAGATACCGGCCAAATGACCTGTCACCCAGCAATTCGCAGAGGGAGACACCGGCGAAATCCCCGGGGCCGAGCGAAAACAAGCGCATGGCCGAACGGTTGAGGTCCAGCACGCTGCCTTCCTCATCGACGATCACCATGCACTCAAAGCAGGCGTTCCACACGTCGTTGAGCGCAATCACAGTCATGGTGAAAAAAGCCCCCCTCTGGCGCAAAATGTTTGTCGTTTTGCCGGAAACGCCGTTTCAAAACAGCAGCATTCCTGACTTCACTATAGCTTCACTATAGGATCGTTTATCCAAATATTCAATAGATTCAAAAATATTTTGCGCAAAATTTTTTTCGGCGCTCTTTTTTTGTCGCTTTACTCCCTTGCAAAAACGCCTAAATGCCGAAGGAGCAGCTGGCATGCAGATTGCTTCCCGTAACGTGTGACAGCCCCTGAAAGGAGGATCATGATGACACTGGATCTGCGTCCCATCAAGGCGGTGGACGTCCACTGCCACCCGTATCTGCAGCAGGCATCCCCGCTGTCGCCTGCAGAATTTGTTCGCAAGCTGTCCTTATCCGTTGTTCCCGGCATGTTCCAAACCGTGGAACGCGGCCACCCCAAGCAGCCCGTTCCCGGAACCAACATGTACACGCAGATCACCATTCAGCGCTTGGCAGCGTATTACGGCTGTGATCCGGTGCTGGAAGAGGTGGTGGCCTGTCGCAATCGGCTGGCGAGCGATCCGCGGGAGTATACCCGGGCCTTGTTCCGTGACGCCAACATCGCCGGACTGCTGCTGGATTTCGGCTATCCGCAGCCGCGCCTGTCCGAGGAGGCATACGCCGACATGACGGGCGTGCCGTATTGGGAAGTGTACCGCATCGAGCCGGTCATGGTCAGGCTGCGGGAGGAGTGCAGGGAGTTTGGTTCGTTTGCCGAGCGGTATCGGGCCGATCTGCGCGAGGCGTTGAAAGGGGAGCGCATTCTCGGTTTGAAAACGATCATCGCCTACCGCAGCGGTCTGGAGATCGGCCCGATGGACGAGCGGGCGGCAGCGGAGGAGTACGCGGCATTCTGCTCTGATCCGCGGGCGACCGTAAAGGCGTTGCGCGATTACTGTCTGCACGTCGCCCTGGAAGAATGTACGGCAGCCGACAAGGCGATGCATATCCATACCGGCGTGGGCGACGGCGAGGTCGTGCTGACCAAGGCGAACCCCGCCAGGCTTATGAATCTTCTGCGCGACAAGAAGTACATCGACACAAAGGTGCACCTTGTCCACGGCGGTTATCCGTGGGTGGAGGAGGCCGCCTTTATCGCCAGTGTACTGCCCCGTGTCTATCTGGACATTTCCCTGCAGAATCCGTTTATCGGCCACGGGGTGGAGCGGATTCTCTCGCACGTCTTTGAATTTGCGCCGTTTTCCAAGGTGATGTACGGTTCGGACGCGTTTACCCTGCCGGAGATGAATTGGCTGGGCGTGCACTTGTTCAAGGAGTGCTTCACGCGCGTGCTGGAAGGGTGGATTGCGCGTGACTACATGGATGCCGACGTGGCCCTGCACATTGCCGAAGGGGTGCTGTACCGCAATTTTACCGAGGTGTACGAGATTGCCTGGTGAGGTGGGCTAGCATGATTGAGCAATTCGGTTACAAGCAGGAGTTGAAAAGAGCGCTCAGCTTTTGGGATCTGCTCGTGTACGGCTTGATCTTCATGGTGCCGATTGCGCCATTCGGCGTGTACGGCTACGTTGCCGATGCCTCGAAAGGGATGGTGGCGCTGGCATACCTGATCGGCATGGCCGGGATGATTTTTACGGCGTTGAGCTATGCGCGCATGTCTGAGGCGTTTCCCGTCGCTGGTTCGGTCTACGCGTACGCGCAGCGCGGCATCCACGAAACCGTGGGCTTCTTTTCCGGCTGGGCAATCCTGCTGGACTACATCCTCATCCCTTCCCTCTGTTACGTGGTGAGCGCCAACGCGCTGACTTCCCTGGTTCCGACGATTCCCGCCTGGGTCTGGATCGTGCTGTTTCTCGCCGTCAACACGGTCATCAACGTGCGCGGCGTGGAGTTCACGGCGAGAGCCAACAAGATCATGCTGATCATCCTGTTCGCCGTGCTGGTGTTGTTTTTAATCGCCGGCGTCACTGCGCTGCTGGGGAGCGGCGGTTTTACCGTCAAGCCGATCTATGACGCGGAACATTTTGACCTGAATCTGGTGATGAGTGCAGTCTCCATCGCAGTTCTCTCCTTTCTCGGGTTTGACGCGATATCCACGCTCTCCGAAGAGGTCAAAGGGGGCAGCAAGGCGGTCGGGCGGGCAAGCGTGACAGCACTCTTCACCGTCGGTTTTCTGTTTATCGCGCAGACCTGGGTGGCGAGCGATCTGGGGCGAGGCATGCAGTTTGACAGTCTCGATACGGCTTTCTACGAAATCGCCGGTGCCGCCGGAGGAGTGTGGCTGAAGACGGTGTCCATCCTCGCCACTGTTTTGTCGTGGGGCATCTCTGCGGCGCTGGTGGCGCAGGCGGCCATATCCCGCATTCTGTTTTCGATGGGGCGCGACCGCAAACTTCCCGCTGTTTTGGCCAAGGTCCATCCCCGGTACCAAACGCCCTACGTGAGCACCGTGCTTGTCGCGGTGGTGTCGCTGATCGTCAGTCTCGGCTTTCAAGACCACATGCCGCTGCTCACCAATCTGGTCAACTTCGGGGCGCTCACCAGTTTTGTGGTGCTCCATCTGTCCGTCATTATCCATTTCACCATTCGCCAAAAATCCCGGCAGGTTGTCGCTCATTTGCTCTGTCCACTGATCGGTATGAGCGTAATCGCCTACGTGCTGACCTCCATGGATCCGCTGGCGATCAAGGCGGGAATCGCCTGGCTGGCGCTGGGGGCAGTGTACCTCTTCATCCGCAGCCGCGTGTTCAAGGACAAGTCAACGACGCTGGAATTGTAAGCCGTTTCGCATGCAGCACCTTACAGGAAAGGAGAGACGCATGATGTACACAGCAGACGATGTCATGAAGATTGTAAAGGAACAGGAGATTGAATTCATTCGCGTGGAGTTTCTGGACTACGCCGGGTTGATCCGAGGCAGAACGATTCGCCCGGACAATTTGCGGGATGCGATGGAGAGAGGCATCAACTTCAGCACGGCCATCATGAGTTTCGACAGCTTCGACGAGTACATTCCCAACCCGATGTACGGGGCCGGGGACGGTGATTTCTTCGCCGTTCCGGATCCAGCTACCTTTGTCATCCTGCCCTACCGCAGAAAAACCGCCCGCATGCTTTGCGACCTGGTGGACGAAAACGGCGACCCCTGGCCGGGCTGTCCCCGCCATGCGCTGAAGCGGCTGCTGAAGGAAGTGGAGTCGGTCATGGGCGGCAGGATGTACATGGCTTACGAGCAGGAGGCCTACCTGTTACGAGAGGAAAACGGCCGGCTCGTCCCCGCCGACGACAGCCACTGTTTTTCTCCTGACGGCGTCGATATCCAGGAGGATTTCGTGCAATCGTTCGTCCACGCGCTGGAGGCGATGGGCGTGAGGACTGAACAGATTTCCAGCGAATACGGACCGGGTCAACTGGAAGTCAACCTGCGCTACACGCATGCTTTACAGGCGACGGATGACCAGGTGACGTTCAAGCAGGTGTTCAAGCAGATCGCGCGCGACAAGGGACTGATCGGCACACTGATGCCCAAGCCGTTCGAGCACCTGGCCGGCAGTGGCCTGCACGTGCACATCAGCCTGTACAACGACGCGGGAGAGAACCTGTTCGCCGACAACACTGACCCGCGTGGACTGGATTTGTCGGAAAAGGCGTACCATTTTATCGGCGGCCTGCTCAAACACGGCCGCTCCCTGATCGCCATCGGAGCGCCGAGCATCAATTCGTACAAGCGGATGCGGCCGGGCACGTGGGCGCCGGCCCACATCTGCTACGGCGCAGGCAATCGCTCCGTCCTGGTGCGCATCCCGGAGAAGCGGCGTACTCGCCGGTTTGAATTCCGCGGGGGAGACGGCACCTGCAATCCATACCTGCTGTCAGCCTGTCTCGTGGCCGCCGGTCTCGACGGCATTCACAACCGCATTCATCCCGGCGAGCCGGCGAGCGATGACGTCAGCTGGCTCACTGAGGCGCAGATGCAGGAACGGGGGATTGCCCGCCTGCCGCGGACGCTGGAAGAGGCGGTGGACAGCCTGAGCCAGGACACCATATTGGCCCAGGCGATCGGCCGCGAGATCTGGGAAGAGTATATCAAGATAAAGCGTACGGAATGGGAGAAATACACCCGGCACGTAAGCGACTGGGAACGCCGGCTGTTTGCGCAGCGGTTTTGACCACAAAGGCATACAGGTGAACGAAACAGGCTCTTCTTCGGCGGGATGCTGGAGAGGAGCTTCTTTGTTCTCGACAAACGGCCGTTCTGTGATAAACTATTACAGTTGCAGGCAAGCCTTAAAAACGCTGCCTGCTTCGCGATCGTCTTTTGGCCATTGACATGCTTCTGTTCCGCAGGCGGGACAAGCGGTGCCAGGGAAAACGGACGACGAGAACCATGCGCTAGGCGAAGACTGTTTTTTTCCGTCCGCCAAAAAACCGGCAGCATCGGGTTTGTCTATGTGCCTGGTGGGGAAAGGTCTTCGTTCGGCTGTTATTCTATGGTACACTAATCTCACATTGGGTTTTATGCAGATGACTTGCTCCTGTTTCCCAGCAGGGGCTTTCTTTCAGGGCCCCCGCCCGGCGGCGACACGGGCCCGCTCGGCAGGCGGCAGCGCCGGACGCAGCGGGTGTGTGATCGCATGCGCCGGACGGGTTTTTAAGGAGGACCATCAGTATGTATTTGAAACGCCTGGAACTGGTTGGGTTCAAATCGTTTGCCGACCGGACCGAGTTGGAATTCGTGCCCGGAGTGACGGCTGTCGTCGGGCCGAACGGAAGCGGCAAGAGCAACGTCTCCGACTCGATCCGCTGGGTGCTTGGCGAACAGAGCGCCAAATCGCTGCGCGGGGCAAAGATGGAAGACATCATCTTTGCCGGAAGCGATACGCGCAAGCCGCTCAACTTCGCAGAAGTGACGTTGACGCTGGACAATACCGACCGTTCTCTCGACGTCGAATATACGGAAGTCTCTGTCACCCGCCGGGTCTACCGTTCCGGTGAGAGTGAATACTACATAAACAACCGGGCCTGCCGGCTCAAGGACATCATGGAGCTGTTTATGGACACGGGTCTCGGCAAAGAGGCCTACTCCATCATCGGACAGGGAAAAATCGAGGAGATCTTAAGCACCAAGGCAGAGGATCGCCGCGGCATTTTTGAGGAAGCGGCCGGCATCGTCAAGTACAAGACCCGCAAGCGGGAAGCGGAGAAGAAGCTGGACGAGACGGAACAAAACCTCGTGCGGATTCACGACATCGTCAGCGAAATCAACGAACAGATCGGTCCGCTGAAGGAACAGGCTGACACTGCGCGAAAATACAACGAACTGCGCCAGACGCTGATGGAACACGAGGTGGCGCTCTACGTCCAGCAGATCGAGGCGGCGCACGCCAAATGGGAGGAAGCAAGCCGCCGCGTGCAGGAGCTTCAAGAGCAGTTGGCCTTACAGACGACCCAGGCCTCGAAGCGGGAAGCCGACCTGGAGCAGGCCCGCTTTCACGTCAGCCAAATCGACCAATCCATCGAGGAATTGCAGCAAGTGCTGCTGTCCGTGAGCGAAGAGACGGAGAAAGTGGAAGGTCAGCGGGAAGTGCTCAAGGAACGGCTGCGCAACCTGGCCGCCAACCGGCAGCAGACGATGGAACAGATGCACCGCATCACGGAAAAGCGGCATGCCGTCGAGGCCGAGCTGGCAGAAGGAGAGCAGCTGGTCGAGGAAACCAAGCGGCGCATGGATGATGCCCAGGCGTCGCTGAAGGAGGCGGAAGACCAGTTTGCCGCCATGCTCCAGTCGCTCAGCGACGACGTTGAGCGATTGAAAGGAGACTACTTTGAAAAACTGAATGAGATGGCCAATCTGCGCAACGAAATCCGCCACCAGCAGCAGTTGAGCCAGACCAGCCAGGCCCGGGCGGAGCGGCTGGAGCTGGAAAAAGAGCGGCTCAATCAGGAAGAGGCGGCCCGCCAGACCAAGCTGGCCGAGCTGAACGTACAGCTTCAGGAGATTGACCTGTCGATTCAGGAGACACTGACGCGTTACAAGGAAACGATCGAGCAGATCCGCGAGGGACAAGCCCGTCTGGAGGCGTCCCGCCGGGAACTGCGTCAGTGGGAGCAGAAGCGGGAAGCGGCCAAATCGCGGCGCGACCTGCTGCGGGAGATGCAGGCGGAATTTGCCGGTTTCCAGCAAGGGGTCAAGGAAATCCTCAAGGCTCGCGAGCGCGGCTTCGCAGGGATTCACGGAGCCGTCGCCGAACTGGTCACGGTGCCGGAAAAGTACGAGACTGCCGTGGAGGTGGCATTGGGCGGCGCCCTGCAGAACGTGGTCGTCGAGGACGAAGCGGCTGGCCGGGCAGCCATCGCCTACCTGAAACAGCACAATGCAGGACGGGCTACCTTCCTGCCGCTTGACGTGATTCGGCCGCGCAGCCTGCAGGCGGACGAAAAACGGCTGTTGAGCAGACAGGACGGCGTGGTCGGCATCGCCAGCGAACTGGTCTCGTTTCAGGAGACGTACCGTCCCATTGTCGAATCCCTGTTGGGCAATGTGATTGTTACAGAAACATTGGAGCAGGCCAACCGCGTGGCGCGGGCGCTGAACTACCGCTGCCGCGTCGTCACGCTGGAAGGGGACATCGTCAACGCCGGCGGTTCCATGACCGGGGGCGCGCTGAAAAAGAATACGACCAATCTGCTGGGCCGCAGCCGTCAGGCGGAAGAGCTGGAGGCGCAGATGGCCGAGATCGAAGAGGCCATTGCCGGGCATACTACGCGTATGGAACAACTGGCCGAAGAACTCAAGCGGATCGAGCAGAAGCAGGAGCGGCTTCGCACACAGGGTGAATCGCTGCGGCTGAAGGAACAGGAAGTAAAGGGGCTGTTGCAGCAAACGGAAGCGGAAGGCCGCTCGCTGGCGGAACGGGCCATGCTCGTCGACCAGGACGTGGCCAGCTACCGCCGCGAGATGGAGGAAGCGGGACGGAAACTGGCAGAACTGGAGGCGGCCTTGGCCGTCATGGAAAAAGAAGAAAAGCAGCTGTCCGAACAGATTACCGCAGCCGAAGCAAAGCGGCAGGAACAGCTCGAATCCAAGGAAGAGATGAACCAGAAGATCACCAGCCTGAAGGTGCTGAACGCTCAGGTGAAGCAGGAACACCAGTCCCGCGTGGAGCACTTGGAGCGGCTCGCGGAACAGCGCGCGTCGCTTCTGCGGGAGTGGGAGGAATTGAACCAAACGCTGGCTTCGCTGGACGAGCTGGAGCGGACCAACGAGTCCTCCAGCGGCGAACTGGAGCAAAAGATCGCCGAACTGCGGCAGGACAAGGAGCGCGTCGCAGGGCTGATCCAGGAGCGGCGCAGCGAGAGAGCCACCCTCTACCATCAGCAGGAGCAGGTGGAGCAAGAGGTCAGGGAAATCCGCAAGCAGGTGAAGGCGCTCGAGGAAGGACTGCATCAGGAAGAGGTGAAGGCCAACCGCTTCGAAGTGGAACTGGATCATCTCCTGAACAAACTCTCCGAAGAATACGAAATCAGCTACGACCTGGCCAGACAAAAGTACCCGCCCCGCGGCGACATGGCGGAGGAGCAGCAGATTGTCAACCGCCTGAAAAAAGAGATTGCCGCGCTGGGGACGGTCAACCTGGGCGCCATCGAAGAGTACGAGCGGCTCAGTGAGCGCCATCAGTTCCTGAGCGCGCAGGAGGCCGATCTGAACGAGGCCAAGACGATGCTCTATCAAGTGATCGAAGAGATGGACACCGAGATGTCCCGCCGTTTCAAAGAGACGTTTGACGCCATCCGGGAACAGTTCCGTGATGTGTTTGTACAGCTGTTCGGCGGAGGCCGCGCCGACCTGATGCTGTCCAATCCGGACAATCTGCTGGAGACAGGGATTGACATTGTCGCACAGCCGCCCGGCAAAAAGCTGCAAAACCTGGCGCTTCTGTCCGGCGGTGAACGGGCGCTGACCGCGATGGCTCTCCTGTTTGCCATTCTTCGGGTCAAGCCGGTGCCGTTTTGCGTGCTGGACGAGGTGGAGGCGGCGCTGGACGAAGCCAACGTCAACCGGTTTGCCGAGTACATGCACCAGTTCAGCAGCCAGACGCAGTTCATCTGCGTCACCCACCGCAAGGGGACGATGGAGAGCGCCGATGTGCTGTACGGGGTGACGATGCAGGAAGGCGGCGTGTCCAAAATCGTCTCGGTCAAGCTGGAAGATACCAAAACATTTATCGAATCCGCTTCGTAAAGGGAGATGACCATGAGTTTTTTCAAACGCCTGCGTGACGCCATCGTGCAAAAGTCGGAGGCAGTTACGCAAAAATTTACCGAAGGCCTGGCCAAAACCAGGGACCTGCTGGTGGAAAAGGTGGAAGACCTGGTTCGCCGGTACAAGAAAATCGACGACGATTTCTTTGACGAGCTGGAAGAGATCCTGATCACGGCCGATGTCGGCGTCAACACCGTGATGGAGCTGATTGACGAACTGCGCGACGAAGTGCGCAAGCAAAAAATCGAGAACGCCATGGATCTGCAGCCGATTCTGTCGGAAAAGCTGGTCGCCCTGCTGAAAAACGACCAGGGCCAGGATGCCGGCCTGAACGTGCAGGACGGGCGGCTGAACGTCATTCTGTTCGTCGGCGTCAACGGCGTGGGCAAGACGACCACGATCGGCAAGATGGCGCACATGTTCAAACAGCAGGGGAAAAAGGTGCTGCTGGCGGCAGGGGACACGTTCCGGGCGGCTGCGATCGAACAACTCGAGGTGTGGGGCGAACGCGTCGGCGTGGATGTGATCAAGCACCAGCAGGGAGCAGACCCCGCAGCGGTCATCTACGACGCCGTACAGGCGGCCAAATCGCGCGGCGTGGACGTGCTTTTGTGCGATACCGCGGGACGCCTGCAAAACAAGGTGAACCTGATGGAAGAGCTGAGCAAGGTGCACCGCGTCGTGCAGCGGGAACTGCCGGGCGCTCCGCATGAAGTGCTGCTCGTGCTGGACGCGACGACGGGGCAAAACGCGCTCTCCCAGGCCAAGACGTTCGGCCAGGCGGCCGGTGTGACGGGCATTGTGTTGACCAAGCTGGACGGGACGGCCAAAGGCGGGATTGTCATCGCCATCCGCAACGAGCTGAACATCCCCGTCAAATACGTCGGCCTCGGGGAAAAGGTGGACGACCTGCAGCCGTTTGACCCTGAGCAGTTTGTGCACGCGCTGTTTGCCGGGTTGATCGCGCAGGAGACTGCGGCGGAAGAGCAGCAGTAACAAGGTGCAGATAGGGAAAGGAAACCTGTATTGCTTTCACGGCGATACAGGTTTTTTTCGTATGGGATGAACCGGAAGTGCCCCCATCCGTTTGTATGCCTGTCACCCTCGTAGGAAATACTCCCTATTTAGGGTGCACGAAAAGGCGGTGTGTCACATGAACATTCTTCGAAGGCTGTTCCCTGCCATGTTTTCGGCGTTTCATGCCAAAGACGAACCTGCACACGGGGACGAACAGCCCCCGACCGATTCGTCCCTGACGGTTGAAGAGCTGCAGAAACGGTTCTGTCACGTTCATGATGCCTGTGTGAAAGATTTGCAGGTAAATGCCCAGACAGTCACGCTGTTTTATATTCGCTCCCTGATCGATGCGGACCAGTTGCGAGAGGGGATTCTGCTCCCGTTGGTACACGGGGATTACAACTGCGCTAGCCGCGCCATCATTTCCGATCAGGTCAAGCCGGTTCCCAATCTGGAAAAGGCGATTGAACAAGCCCTGCAGGGCGCCGTTATCGTGTTTGGCGAAGGACGGGTATTTGCCGTGCATATTCCCAGCACCATCAGCCGTTCCATTGAAAGCTCGGAGCAGGAAGCCATCGTCTACGGACCAAAGGACAGCCTGAGCGAGCAGTTGGATCACAATCTGACCATGATCCGCAGGCGTTTGCCCGTGCCGGAACTGAAGTACTGTTTGTTTACCCTGGGAACGTTGAGCAAAACAAACGTCGCGCTGCTATACATCGAGGGAATTGCCAATCCGGAAAACATCCGGCTCGCATTTGAAAAGACATCCAACATTGATTTCGATGTATTTTTTGATTCGTCGCATGTCAGTGCGTTTTTGGAGGATCACATGGGCAGCGTTTTTCCGCAGTTTCAGCAGACGGACAGACCGGACGCGGTAGCCGCCGCACTGGCCAGCGGAAAAATTGTCTGGCTGGTCGCCAATACGCCGTTCGCGCTGATTGCCCCCGTTACGTTTTTTGATCTGTTTCAGTCTCCCGAAGATTACATCCACCGCTGGATGGTCAGCAGCTTCTTGCGGTCCCTTCGTTTCTTTGCCTTTTTGTTTGCCATCGTCCTGACACCGGTGTATGTGGCGCTGACCACGCACCATTACTATTCGATGCCGCTGGAATTGCTGTACCTGCTTATGGAGTCGAGGAGCGAGATTCCCTTTACTCCGATTTGGGAGGCCATGTTCATGCTGCTCACCCTCGAGATTCTGAAGGAGGCCAGCTTGCGGATGCCCACCAAGTCCGGCCAGACGCTCGGGATTGTCGGGGGAATTGTCGTCGGTCAGGCTGCCGTCGAAGCGAATGTCGCGAGCAATATTTTGATCATCCACATTGCCGTCTCCGCCATCGCGTCGTTTCTGGTGCCGAATTACCTGATGACGAATTCCAGCAAATTGATCCAGTTCGCCCTGCTGATCCTTGCCGCCTGGCTGGGGATGTGGGGAATCATTTTCGGAATGGTGTTGGTGCTTATCCATTTAACCGGGCTCACGTCCTTGAAGCAGCCGTATTTTGCTCCCCTTACCCCAATGTATTGGCGAGATTGGAAGGATACGATCGTTCGGCTGCCGTTGAAGTTGATGAAACAGCGGCCTGAGCACCTGCGACCGGTGGCGAAATCGAGAATGAAAAAGGAGATCCGATGAAGAGCAGTTCGTTGTTTGACCATGACAAGCCGCTTCAGCCATGGATGTGGGCTGTTTTGGTGAACAGGATGCAAGTCGGCTACTTCATGCTGATCCTGCCGAACGTGCTGGTTCAACCGTATATGGTCTGGATCATTTTGCTTGCAGGATGTTTGGCTCTTCTCAACATGTGGGTAATCGGAAAGGGCCTGGAAGTCAGTTACCAGCAGCATGAAACGGAAGGATGGCAGCCGTTTATGGGGAGCGTGTGGATGCGCTTGTTGATGGTCCCCTGCCTGGTCATCATGCTGTTGAAATTGATAATTGTCGTGATAGGGTATGTAAGCATCGTGCACCAGATCCTGTTTCCCTCCGTCAATACCGGGACATTCGTCGTCTTGATGATGTTCGCCGGATATTATTTGGCGAAACACGGGATGTTGACGGTGCTTCGTTTTGGCGTGATCGCCTTTCTGATGTCCGCCTGGATTCTCGTCCTGTACGGGTATTATTTGTTGCCCCAGGAAGCGAACTATACCCATCTGTATCCGATCATCCCGCTGCAGTGGCCCTCCCACTGGTTCGAATCTCTGCTGTTCGTATGGGCGGCGTTAGCCGGGCCGGAATATTTCGTTGTGTTGGGGCCGTGGACGGGGGGGAAGCGGCTGACCAAATACATCCTGACAGGGAACGTTGCGTCACTCTTCGAATACGTGTATTTCTTTTTCGTTTCGCTGCTGTTTTTCGGTTCTTCCTATCTGAAATCCATTGATATTGCGCTGGTTCAACTGGTGCGTTACATCCAACTTCCTTTTTTTGAACGCGTTGATATGATCGTGGTGCCTGCATACATGGCCCCCATTGTCCTGGTGATCGCGCTGCTGATGCTTTACGTATACGGAGCCCTTCGCATTCTGCTGAAGCAAATCCACAAGCCGCCGCATGCAAGAGGGTTTTTCATGGTGTCATTGGCGGTGGTGGGGTATCTGCTGATTGTCGATCACTGGCTGTGGACATCGGAAACCCAAAGACGCATGTGGGAACAACTGCAGATGGTTGTCGGCGGTGCATCCTTTGCATTGACTCCCGCCCTGTTTCTTGTGCTGCATGCCGTGCAATCAAGGAGGCGAAAAAGTGAAAAAGCGCAGTAACAGCCTGATATTCGTCACGATGCTGCTGATGCTGTCCGGCTGCGGCTCATGGTCGGTGAAAAACAACATCATTGAGGAAATCTCGCCGACAATCCTGCTGTATGTCGGCCGGGGAGCGGACAAACACCTGGAGCAGGCAACCTTGATCCCGCCTCTGGTCGAGGAAAAGAAACGGGTGATCACGGCAAACGTCAGGCTGATGAAGGAAGGACGAATCCAACTGAACCAGAAGTACTACCGCGAGATGAAAAGCGGGCAGCTGCGCATGCTCTTTATTTCCAAAAGTCTCGCCCGGGAAGACATCCTGCCCATTGTCAACACCATGATGATTGATCCCGAAATCTCCGACCGCCTGTATCTGATCGTCGTGGAAGGAGATTTTCTCGCGTACTTGAACAAGCAGGTAGTAAAACAGCAGGAAATGATCGAATTTTATCTGTACAAGATGCTGGCTCACTATGAGCAGCAGGGGGAAATCACGGTGACCAATCTGCACCGTTTTATGGAAGCGTATTTTTCCCCTTATGCAGATCCGAAGATACCGCTGTTCACCACGAACGGAACCGATTTGATCTATAAAGGAACGGCGCTGTTTCACGACGGCAAAATGGTGGGCGAAATCACGACACTTGACGATCCCCTGTTCCAAATTCTCAACCGACCGACGCGATTTCAAAAGTTGCTGTCCCTGCCGGAACAAAGAGTTACGCTGGGGTCGCTGCACACGGAAACAAAGGTGACGGTACAACCTACAGGCGATGTGAAGATTTACATCGAAGGAACCGGAAGGGTGGAAGAATACCAGGGCGAGCGGGACCTGAACCAACCGGAAGCAGCGCAGCAGTTGACGAGGGAGTTGGAAGCGGTTCTGGAACAGAAGGCCGCCCTTCTTGTAAAAAAGCTGCAGCAGTTGAGGATTGACCCGCTGCGGATCGGAGAACGCACCCTGGGCCCCTTTTCTCAGCCGTACACAGAGGAAACATGGAAAGCAGCGTGGCCCACCATGCGAGTCCATGTGGACGTGCATTTGCAGCTGGAAAGTCTGGGATTGCTGAAGATGAAAAAATGACGAAGCCCTTGCATGGCCCGTCGGGAGCAGCAAGGGCTTCTTATCTGTCAATTGCGGCTGCGAATCTCCTGCCGCATGAACAACACGTAGGACGCGGCAAAACACACGGCGGCAGCCGCAAGCAGTCCCGTCACCTGCGGCCAGACCAGCAGCAGGCTTTGCCCAAACGGCAGCGGACTGGGAATCGCGCCGTATATCTGTTCCATCGTCAGCGGCCCCAGGCTGCGGACGGATGGCGTCAGCATCGTCGTGGTGGCCTCGCTGAACAACTGGCTCGGCGACAAGCGGGAGAGGTATAAAATGAACTGCTGATGGGACAGCACGTTCTCCGGCGTCTGCACAGCCGGTGCCGTGGCACTGGCCGTCAGGTTGACCAGCAGCGGAAAAAAGACGCTGAAGAACAGCCAGACGGCAATGCCGGCCAGCGCGGACGTGGCCGCCTGGCGAAAGCGGGTGGAAAACAGGATGCTCACGCTCAGCCAAAAGGCCACGTACAGCACGCTCAGCGCCAGGAAAAAGACCATGCGGGCCAATTCCTCCGGTGTAGGCGGAATGCCGATGGCGATCAGTCCCAGCCCCATGACGAGGAATCCCAGAGCAAACAGCAGGACGGTGATGACGATGAGCGCTGCGACAAATTTGGCGTTGATGACGGTGTCACGGTGCAGCGGTTGGGACAACAGCCGGCTCAGCGTGCCCTTGTTTCGCTCCGAACTGATCGCGTCAAAGCCCATCCCGATCCCCAGCAGCGGGCCGAGAAAGCTGACAAAGGTAATAAACGGCGGCAGCGTGCCGTCTGAGATCGTAAACAGCTTCAAGAACAGAAAGGATGATCCGCCGTCCTGTTTGGGCACCGCCTCCCGGATCGTCGACAGGGCGGTGTACAGCGATCCGATGCAGGTCAGGACCAGGATCGACACCAGGATAACAAAACGCCAGCTGCGCAGGTGGTCGGCCATTTCCTTTTGCACCATCACCCAAAACGGGTGGAGAGATTCCGCGCGGGGACGAACAAACCGGTCAAACACGGACATCCCCCCCTTCAAAATAGCGGTGATAGATCTCGTCCAGCCCGTACGCTTTTGTGTTCAGGCGGTGCAGAGAAGCTCCGGATTGGACAGCCAGCCGGGCGATCTCGGGAGCAGCGTCGGTCCGGCAGGAGAGGAGCAGACTCCCGTCATCCCTGCGTTCGACGCGGCTCACCGGTTCCAGACTGACCAACCGATCGACCAGTTCGTCGCTGACCGGCCGCACATCGACTTCGATCAAGATCGGCTCATCGGCAAACAGTTGGGCTGACAGCTGGGCCAGGGTGCCTTCCGCCAGCAGTCTGCCCGCCACGAACAGCCCGACGCGGTCGCAGATTTGCTGCACCTGGTGCAGATGGTGGGAGGAGAGCAGGACGGTAATTCCCTCGTCTCTGCTCAGCCGCTGGATCAACTGGAGAAAGTCGCGGACGCCCTCCGGGTCAAGCCCCAGCGTCGGCTCGTCGAGGATGATCACTTCGGGCTGTTTCATCAAGACGTCGGCCAGCCCCAGCCGCTGCCGCATCCCCCGGGAAAACGTTCCCGCCCGTTTGTGGCCGTGTTCGCTCAAGCCGACGCGCTCCAGCAGCCGGAGCGCCCGTTCTCTTCCCGTCTCATCGGGTATGCCGTTCAGCCGCGCCGTGAAGAGCAGGTTTTCCAGCCCGCTCATGTCGTCGTAGAAGCCCACGTCGTCCGGCAGGTACCCCACTTTTCGCTTGACGACCAGCGGATCGCGCGTCGGGTCGTGGCCGGCCACCCGGACGATGCCCGACGTGGGTTCCGTCAATCCCAGCATCATCAGGATCGTCGTCGATTTTCCCGCGCCGTTTGGCCCCAGCAGGCCGAAGATTTCGCCGCGGCGGATGGTCAGGGTCAAGTTGTCCACCGCTTTGAAACTGCCGTACTCTTTCGTCAGGGCAGACAGCGTAATGACGTCTTCCGTCATGTGTTACCGCCTCCCGTAGGTGCGGAACAGGTAGACGACACCACCCGCGACGGCGAGAATGACCAAAACGCCCAACCATCCCCACAGCACCGAGGTTTCGACAGCGACGCGAAACTCCGCATCCGCAGCGGCCTCCGGCGCGGTGGCGCTGACATCGACGACGTAGTCACCGGCGATTGCCTTGCTGTCTGCCTTGATCGTGGCGGTCACGTCCGCCTTTTGTCCCGCTGCCAGTTTGTCGATTCGCTTCGGTTCAAAGGTCACCTCCCAGTTGACGGGCGTGCTCGCGGAGAGTTCCACGTTGCGCAGATCGGCCGTCCCGGTGTTGCTCACCTGCAGCTGGAGCGTCCGCGTGCCGCCGGCGGTCACGTCTGTGCTCAGCAAGCCGGTCGGAGTGCCGACCTCCAGGCCATATGTGCCGGTAATCACTGCTTCCAGCTCCATCTGGGCAAAAGTGGAGGAGGTGGCCGCCTTCACCGGAAATTTGTACGATCCCGATTTCACTTTTTTCGGCGGACGGATTTCGACGACGATGTCCTTTGAGCCGTTCGCGTCCACCTGCACGGACGTGACTGCTTTTCCGTCCGCCTTAAACTGCACGTCCCATCCTTCCGGTGCTTGCGCGGTCAGGGAGTAGAGCTGCTTTTGCGCAGTCCGGTTGCGCAGGGTGGCGCTGTATTGAAATTGCGAGTCGGCGGGTCCCTCCATGTTTGGCTGCTCGCTTATCAGTTCCGTCTTGAACGAGCCCTGCTGCGAGACGTTGACGGTGAGCGGCAGGACCGCTTTCCCTTTGGCGCTCAGCTCGAAGCGATAGGTCCCCTTGTTCACGTCGAGCGGGACGTCCACCTGCAGGGTGACGGAGCGGGAATCATTGGGCTTGACGGAGATCGTCTGTACGCTCCACCCGTCGGCGGTGATTTCCGCTTCCCACTTGGCCGGCAGGTGTTCCACCTCAAGCTCCGCGCTTTCGATGGCGCTTCCGTTGTTGATCACATCGATGCTGTACTGGATTGACTCACCCGGCGTCACCGTGATGGCAGGATACGGCGTGTACAGGCTCAACGATCCTGCGGCGTCGGCCCGGGCAGAGGCAGCGGCGGCGAGGCCGAGGGCAAGTGCCAGTGCCAGCGCCCACTGCCGGTTCCACTTGCATTTCATGATGACAATTCCCCCTTTTACCGTCGATAGTTGCTTTCACCCCGTATACGCGGAAACATGTGCACGCGGATTTGTCGGCTGGCAAAATTTTTGCTTTCGGCTGGGCCCGGTCAGGGCAATCGCTGCTGCACCCAATTGCGCATGGGCGCCTTTTTTGTTACAAGAAAATTGGGAAAGAGGCATCGGCTAAGGGGGAGGAAGGGCGTGTCGAAACAACACCTGGAAGGGGAGCGCCTGCTCATGGAAATGGGACGCGGCTCACGGGCGGCGTTGGAAGCCTTTTACGAACGGTACGCCGCTTTCGTCTACCGCATCGCTTTGCGGATGCTGCACGATCCCATGGAGGCGGAGGACTTGTGTCACGACATTTTTCTCGAAGCCTACCGGACAGCGGCGCAGTACGACCGGCAGCGGGGCAGTGTCGAGGCGTGGCTCGCGGTAAAAACCAGGTCGCGCTGCATGGACCGCCTGCGCAGGATTCAGGCCAGCCAGCAGCGGGAACAGACGGCGGCCACCCACCAGCTGCAGGATGACTCGGTGGAAGAATCGGTCTTGGCAAAGCTGGAACGAGAAACGGTGCGAAACGTGCTGAACCGCATTCCCGAAGCGCAGCGGCAGGCGGTTTACGGGGCCTATTTTCAGGCGAAAACCCATCGGGAGCTGGCTGAAATCATGGCCCGGCCGATTGGAACGATCAAGTCGCTGATACGCTACGGCTTGCACAACCTGCGAAAGCAGTTGGCGGAGACGGGATGGCACGGAAGCGGCAAGGGAGGCGATAAGCGTGGCTGACAAGCATTGCGGCGTGTACGAGGAAGACGTGATCGACCTGGTGCTCGGCAAACACTCCGCTGAGCGCAGCGAGGAACTGGCGCGGCATCTGCAACACTGTTCCCGCTGTGCCGCACTGCATCGCGAGTGGGCGGTAATTCTGGACAGTAGCGGTGAAGTCGGAGCACCCGCTGAACGCCTTCAGCCAGCGCAGGAAACGAAACCCTCGCCCCGGCTGAAAACGCGGCTGCTTCGCTCCATCGACATGAACAACAGGCTGCCGCGCCGGCGTGCAGCGGCCCTGTCCTCAGCGGCGGCCTGCGTTCTGCTGGCGGCCATGGCTTTCGTCCCGCTGCGAGGAGACGAGATGGAGCGGGCAGAGCCGTCACCGGTTTTTATCAGTGAACCTGCCACCTCCCTGTTCCTTACGCAAAACCGGATCGTCAACGACCCGAAAACAGTGCTGCATCAGGCGGTGCCCGTGATGCGGACCAACGTCAGGGGATATGTCTGGATCAACGACATGTCCAACGAACTGCTGATCCTGGCGGAAGGACTGGACCCGCTGGAAGAGAAGGATTATCAGGTCTGGTTTATCATCGGAGACAGCAGGGCAAACGCAGGTGTGTTACAATGGAAGGGACGGATGGCACACCTGTATGTCCACGACGGCGATATCCGCCGGGTCACGAACATCGCCGTCAGCATCGAACCGAAAGGGGGCAGTTTTTCCCCAACCGGTCCGGAGGCGATGATTGTGAACATTCGTCCGTAATCTGTGTCAATAAAAAACCTTGACAGTGCATGGAGAATTGGGTAGTATAGTTATCGTGCTGTAAAGGAGAATCACTTTACAGGACATAATCGAGTACCTCTCAGCAAAGGATTGGTTTCATGCTGGAGAAGACCAATCAGGTAAATCTCTTGTTCGACTTTTACGCGCCGCTCTTGAAAGGCAAGCAGCGTGAATATCTGGAGCTGTACTATCTGGATGATTTGTCGCTGGGAGAAATCGCCGAGATGCACGAAGTGAGCAGACAGGCGGTGTATGATCACATCAAGCGGGCGGAGCGGCAGTTGTTTGAGTACGAGGAAAAACTGCTGTTGGCCGCCAAGCACGAACAGCGCCAGGCTCTTCTGGAACGCATCCGGCGGATTGTGGAAGAGCTCGCGGACGGCGAGGCAAGAGAGGAACTGCAAGCTTTGCTCCACCAACTGTCGGAGATGGATTAGGAGGGCTCGCATGGCATTTGAAAACTTGACCAGTCGGCTGCAGAACGCATTTGACAAACTGCGCGGCAGAGGCAAGATTGACGAAACCGTCGTCAATGAAGCGATGCGCGAAGTTCGTCTGGCCCTGCTGGAAGCCGACGTCAACTTTAAAGTCGTCAAAGACTTTATCGCGCGCGTCAAGGAGCGCGCTGTCGGGCAAGAGGTGCTGAAAAGCCTGACGCCCGGCCAGATGGTCATCAAAATCGTCAACGAAGAGCTGATCGAACTGATGGGCGGACAAGTCGCCCAGCTGGCCGTCGCCAACCGGCCGCCGACCGTCGTGATGATGGCGGGGCTGCAGGGTGCCGGTAAGACGACCACGACCGGAAAACTGGCCAAGTATCTGCAAAAGCAGAACCGCAAACCGCTCCTGGTGGCGGCGGACATTTACCGTCCGGCGGCGATCAAGCAGCTGCAGGTGCTGGGCGAACAGTTGAACGTTCCGGTGTTCTCCCTCGGCGACCAGGTCAGTCCGGTGGAGATTGCCAGACAGGCGATCGAGCACGCCAAAGAGAACCATCTCGACTACGTGCTGATCGACACCGCCGGCCGGCTCCACATCGACGAAGCGCTGATGGAGGAGTTAAAGCAGGTTCGCGACGTGGCCAAGCCGGATGAAATTCTGCTCGTCGTCGACGCGATGACCGGTCAGGACGCCGTCAACGTGGCAGAAAGCTTCAACAGCCAGCTCGAACTGACTGGCGTGGTGCTCACCAAGCTGGACGGCGACACGCGCGGCGGTGCAGCATTGTCCGTCAAGGCCGTCACCGGCAAGCCGATCAAGTTTGCGGCGATGGGCGAAAAGCTGGACGCGCTGGAACCCTTCCACCCGGATCGGATGGCATCGCGGATTCTCGGGATGGGCGACGTGCTCAGCCTGATCGAAAAGGCGCAGGCGGCAGTTGACGAGGAAAAGGCGCGGGAAATGGAGAAGCAGATGCGTCAAGGGGAGTTCACCTTTGACATGTTTCTCGAATCCATGCAGCAGCTGCGCAACCTGGGCCCGTTCGAAGACATTCTCGGCATGCTGCCGGGCATGAACAAGCTGAAGGGCCAGCTCAAGGTGGATGAAAAGCAGATTGCCCGCATCGAAGCGATCGTCAAGTCGATGACGAAAGCGGAGAGGGCCAACCCCGAGCTGCTGAACGCCAGCCGACGCAAGCGGATTGCGGCCGGAAGCGGCACGTCGATCCAGGAAGTGAACCGGTTCATCAAGCAGTTCGAAGAAATGAAGAAGATGATGAAACAGTTCACCGGCGTGGCCGACAAGATGAAAAAGAAGGCGAAGAAAAAAGGCTTTGGCCTTCCGTTTCTGGGCAAGGGCGGCGGCAATCCGGGAGGCATGAACTTCCCGTTCAACTTCAAGCCCCCGTTCAAGTGATGTTGTATGATCTCTTCGCGCCCTGCTTTAAGCAGGTGACGCGATGGTTCAGATAAATAGTGACGCCAACGCGACAAGTTGACCGTTGCGTTGATTCATACAGGAGGTGAAACAGCATGGCAGTAAAAATCCGTCTGAAGCGCATGGGTTCCAAGAAAGCCCCGTTCTACCGCGTGGTAGTGGCTGACTCCCGTTCTCCGCGCGACGGCCGTTTCATCGAGGAAATCGGTTACTACAACCCGGTTGCACAACCGGCTGTGGTGAACATCGATACCGAAAAAGCGGTGAAATGGATCCTGAACGGTGCAGCTCCGACTGACACGGTTCGCAACCTGCTGTCCAAAGCAGGCGTTCTGGCGAAAGTACACGAAAGCAAATTCGGCAAGTAAGCCGGTCATCCGGAGGTCCGATGATGAAAGCACTGGTCGAAACGATCGCAAAGGCTCTCGTCGATCACCCTGATGACGTTCGTGTAAACGCTGTGGAAAAAGAGCGCACAATCGTCTACGAACTGTCGGTGCACCCCGATGACATGGGGAAGATCATTGGCAGACAGGGACGAATTGCCAAGGCGCTGCGCTCCGTCGTGATCGCCGCCTCCGTCAATACGGATAAGCGGGTCACGGTTGAGATTGTCTGAGAAAAAGGCTGGGAGCTGTCCCAGTCTTTTTTGATGCTGGCAGCCTTCGAAAGGAGTGTCGGACGTGCTTACCATTTTGCGTACGGTTCAGGTGAAGGTGATCATGACGGAAGCATCCCGCGCCGCATTGGTGGAACAGTACCGCCAACAGATCCGGCGGCGGCAGGAAGAGTGGGAGCAGTGGCAGTTTCAGGCCAAAAAACTGCTCGCGGACGCCCGCAAGCGATCCCCCGAGGCGCTTGAGTTTGTGCAGGAGCGGATCGCCCGGGAGGAACGGCAGCGCAAGGAAAAGTTGGAGCAGCTCCAGTTTCAGCTCCGGCAGGCGGAGAACCTGCCGGAGGGCAGCGAGATTGAATATGCGACTGTGCAAAGTCCCGTCCAGATTCGCGTCGGAGATGTGTGGGATGAAATCATGTCTGGAACGGAAATCATGGTAAAAGACGGACGGATTTGCGAGATTCGTCAATCGGCCCGTCAATAGTTGATGCGCCCGCACATCATCCCCACGAAAGGAGGAGAAGGAGCGTGAGCCAAACGCGTTACTACACCGTGGGAAAAGTGGTCAACACTCACGGGCTGCGGGGAGAGGTCAAGGTGATTTCCACCACTGACTTCCCCGACGTGCGCTTCCGCAAAGGGAGCGAACTGTATCTGTTTCATCCGTTGCTGGCGGAGCCGTTGAAGCTGACGGTGGCCTCCCGCCGTTCCCACAAGGGGACCGAACTCATCAGCTTCCACGGCTATCCGTCAATCAACGACGTGGAAAAGTTCAAGGGCGGCGAACTGAAGATTCCCGAAGAGGCGCTCCTGGAACTGGAAGAGGACGAGTATTACATCCACCAGCTGGTCGGCTGCCAGGTATTCACCGACGAAGGGGAAGAACTGGGCAGGATCGTGGACGTGCTGCAGCCGGGCGCAAATGATGTGTGGGTGGTAAAAGGAAAGCGCGGCGAAATTTTGCTGCCGTTTATCGACGACTGTATCAAGGAAGTGGACATCGCCGGCAAGCGGGTCGTCTGCCACCTGATGGAAGGCCTGCTGTGAAGGGGGACGGATGGTGAAGATCGACATTTTGACGCTCTTCCCGGAGATGTTTGACGGCGTCCTCAACAGCAGTATCCTGGGGAAAGCGCAGGAGAAGGGGATCGTCCAATTTCAGGTGATCAACTTTCGCGATTACTCCGAAAGCAAGCACGGCACCGTTGACGACACGCCCTACGGCGGGGGAGGTGGCATGGTGCTGAAGCCGGAGCCGATCTTTCGCGCCGTGGAGGCCGTGGCTGGCGACGCGAAGCCGCGGGTCATCCTGATGTGCCCCCAGGGCCGGTCGTACGACCAAAAGATGGCAGAGGAGCTGGCCGGGGAGGAGCACCTTGTATTCATCTGCGGCCACTATGAAGGTTACGATGAACGCATCCGGCAATACCTGGTCACGGACGAAATTTCGATCGGCGACTACGTGCTGACGGGCGGAGAGCTTGCGGCAATGGTGGTGATCGACAGCGTCGTCCGGCTGCAGCCGGGGGCGCTGGGCAATCAGTCGTCGGCGGAGAAGGATTCGTTTACCACCGGCTTGCTGGAGTATCCGCACTACACCCGTCCGGCGGAGTTTCGCGGGTGGAAGGTGCCGGACATCCTGCTCTCCGGCCACCACGCCAATATCGAGCGCTGGCGGCTGAAGGAATCGCTGCGCAGGACCAGAGAACGCAGGCCCGATCTGCTGGAAAAGGGCGAGCTGCCCGATGAGTGGAAAGCACTTCTGGCCGAGCTTGAGGAAGAGGAAAAAAATTCGGGTTCCGAATCGGAATAGCACTTGTGGATTCATGTCCAGTGTGATAATATACTTCTTGTGGCAATTTTGCCCGCTGACTAAGGCGGTCCGCTACCCGGATTTCAGCGTAATGCTGGGTTTTGTGAGGACGGGTATGAACGTCTGAGCGGAAGGAGGGAATTGAGGATGAACCAAGTGATCCGTGAATTGGAAAAAGAACAAATGAAACAGGACATTCCTGCGTTCCGGCCTGGTGACACGGTACGTGTTCACGTAAAGGTTATCGAGGGTCAGCGCGAGCGTATTCAGCTGTTTGAAGGCGTTGTGATCCGTCGTCGCGGCACGGGTGTGAGCGAAACGTTCACCGTTCGTAAGGTTTCTTACGGTGTTGGTGTTGAGCGTACGTTCCCGCTGCACACGCCGAAGATCGACAAGATTGAGGTTGTACGCCGCGGTAAAGTTCGTCGCGCGAAGCTGTACTATCTGCGCGATCGCGTGGGCAAAGCTGCTCGCATCAAGGAAATTCGCAAATAATCGCATGTTATGCATACAAAGGGGGTCTGGTTTGCTTGCCAGCCCTCTTTTTCCCATTATTCCATGCATACACGGACGCATTCCCTGAATCGGGCGTCCGCCAAGGCAAAATGCGGGAGGATCGGACCCATGAGCGAAGAAGTTACCTCCAGCCGCGCCAAAAACGAGACGTGGGAATGGATCAAGGCGCTCGGCATAGCCATCGCATTAGCGTTTCTCATCCGTACCTTCCTGTTCGCCCCGTTCATCGTCGAAGGCGAATCCATGGAATCGACGTTACATAACAACGAAAAACTGGTGGTCAACAAGGCGATCTACCACCTGACGCAACCGAAGCGCGGCGACATCATCGTGTTTCACGCGGAAGAAAGCCGCGATTACATCAAACGGGTTATCGCAGTCGCGGGAGACACGGTGGAGGTGCGCAACGACCAACTCCTGGTCAACGGAAAACCGGTGGACGAGCCGTACCTGGCCAAAAACCGGGAAGAGGCGGCAAAACTGGGCGTTCCGCTGACCAATGACTTTGGACCGATCCAAGTGGGAGAAGGCGAGATTTTCGTGCTTGGGGACAACCGTCTGAACAGCCATGACAGCCGGGCGATCGGCCCGATCAAACTGGACAAGGTCGTGGGACGGGCGGAATTCGTTTTCTGGCCGCTCTCCCAGTTCCGGCTGGCCCGCTGACGACTCCCTTTATCACACACCCGAGGCAGGTGAGACATCATGACGATTCAGTGGTTCCCTGGCCACATGGCAAAGGCCCGCAGACAAGTTACGGAGAGACTGAAGCAGATAGACGTGGTAATCGAACTGCTGGACGCCCGTCTCCCGCTTTCCAGCCGCAATCCGATGATTGACGAGATCATCAGCGGAAAACCCCGACTGATCCTGCTCAACAAGGCCGATCTGGCCGACAGCAAGGTAACGGAAGAGTGGATCAGCTACTTTCGCGAGCAGGGCATCCGCACCCTGCCCATTGACGCCCTGAGCGGAAAAGGCGTGGGCAAGCTGCCGGAGATGTGCCGGGAACTGGCGGGAGAAATGCTGGCCAAGCGGGCGGAGAAGGGCATGCAGGCACGGGCTGTACGGATCATGATCCTCGGCATTCCCAACGTCGGCAAGTCGTCCCTGATCAACCGGCTGGCGAAGCGCTCCGTGGCGCAGACCGGAGACCGTCCCGCAGTGACGAAAGCCCAACAGTGGGTGAAAATGGGCGACACGCTCGAGTTGTTGGATACCCCTGGCATCCTCTGGCCCAAGTTTGAAGATCAAATGGTGGGACTGCGGCTGGCGGCGAGCGGGGCGATCAAGGACGAGCTGATCGATTTTACCGACGTGGCCCTGTTCGCCATCAGCTACATGATGCACTACTACCCGGAGCGGCTGAAGGAGCGCTTCAAACTGCAAACGCTCCCGAACGACCGGGTGGAGATGCTGGGGGAGATCGGGAAAAAGCGGGGGTGCCTGGCATCCCGCGGAGAGATTGACTACGACAAGGCGGCCGAGCTGTTTCTGCGCGACCTGCGCTCGGGCAAACTGGGACCCGTTTCTCTGGAACGCCCCGCCGATTGGGAAATGGAGGAGCCGATCGGAAAGCCGCCCTCTCTGTCCTGAAGGAGCTCGGAAAACCTGTCTATCCACAGCGGATAGGCGGGTTTTTCCTTTCAAACGGACACATTTTGGATACATAAGGAGAAAGCCGTCAATGAATCTCGCGGAACTGTCGATAAAGGAAATACGGGAGCTTATCGAAAAAATGGACGAGCCCCGCAAAGATTTTTTAGAATGGTTGCGTCAGGACAGCCGAAAAGGCGTACAGGATTTGGCGCGCAAGCTGGAAGAGAAAATGGCCCGGCAGGCCAGACTGGCGAAACAGTGGGAAGAGATGACGCAGGTGGAGCGAGCCCTGCGGGAGGAAGGTCACGTGCACCTCTTCGGCATTGACGAAGTGGGTCGCGGCCCGCTGGCAGGGCCGGTCGTCGCCTGTGCCGTCTGCCTGCCGGCTGATTTTTACCTGCCGGGGCTGAACGATTCAAAGAAATTGCCCCCATCCGTACGGGAAGGATTTGCTGACGTAATCAGACGGGACGCATTGGCAGTCGGCATCGGAATCGTGTCTGCCGAGCGGATTGACGAGATCAACATTCTGGAAGCGACGCGTGAAGCAATGCGCTTGGCGATCCAGGATGCGGCGATAAAACCGGACGTATGCCTGATCGATGCCGTACAGCTACCCGGTCTGCCCTATAAACAACTGCCGATCATCGGCGGGGACAGCAAAAGTGTGTCCATCGCCGCCGCCTCCGTCGTCGCCAAGGTGACGCGCGACCGGCTGATGGCGGAATACGCCGAGCAGTACCCCCAATACGGTTTTGACAAAAATGCCGGCTACGGAACGGCGGAACATCTGGCTGCCCTTCAGCAGTACGGGCCGTCGCCGATTCACCGGCGCACGTTTACAGGGGTGAAGGAGCGGGCTTGAGAGGCGTTCCCGTCCGGGTAACAAAGGAGGAAGTTTGCCCATGTTTTCCCCCTCGCAAATGATACAGTCGCTTGTTCAACGCGCTCAGGTCTCCGCGCCCAAACCGATCGAGCTCACACCGGGTCAAGTCTTTATCGGCACTGTGCAACGAACCTACCCCGACAACATGGCGCTGGTCCAGATCGGCGGCATGCAGGTCCAGGCCAGACTGGAGGCCAATCTGGAAGCAGGACAGAGAGCGTGGCTGCAGGTGCAGCCGTCAGCCGGAGTGGTCACGTTGAAAGTGCTGGGAACGACACGGGACGGAGGAGCAGCGGACGCATCGCTGGAAGGGCTGATCCGCTCATTGGGTCTCAACGACACGAAGGAGACTCGGGCGATCGTGCAGGAGCTGGTGCGGGCCAAACTGCCGGTCACCCGCGAGACGGTGCAGGCGTTCACAGCCGTCGCGCAGCGCCTGGGCATGCACAAGGAGACTGTGGACGCTTTTCTTCTCGCGGTAAAACGCAGCTTGCCGCTGACGCCTGATGTTGTAGCCGGACTGCGTGCCTTTTTGTCGAAACAGCCGATCAGTCAGGCGATTCAGGCATTTGTAGCGCAGGCAGAGCAATTTTTACAGACGCACGGGGAGCGTGCGGGAGGACAGGCGGGCAAGCATGGATCGGCCGCGGCGTCTTTCGCTCCGTCCTCGTCAGCTGCTGCTCCGCTCCTTACCCTGGTCAGCCAGTTAAAACAGGCGGTGGCCGGTTTGGCGGTGCTGCTGCCCGATCACCAGGGGGCGGACGAACTGATGGTCCAGCGTGAAACCGCACAGCCTTCGGCGGGGACAGCGAATGCGGCCGGGACAAACGGAAAGGGGCAGGCACCGCTTCCAACCATTGCTGCGGGTAGTACCGTTCAGCCAGCCCCCCATGCAAACACTGCCATCACCGGCACAAGCACGACAATCGGAAAGGAAGCTCTTCGGCAGGGGACTGTTTCAGACGGTTCTTTGACCGGGTCTGCCACTTTGGGTGGCGAGACCGCGAAGCTGGGAGAGGCGCTGGCGCAAAACGGACGTCAGCAAGGTGTTCAGCTGGCTAGCGGCAGCGGTCTGCCCGCGAAAGGAACCGCTGCTGATACAGCGTTACCCCGCAGCGGAGAGCAGACGGCTTCGGCAGCGACGTCAGCTCCGCACGGTGTGGGAGCGCCGAACACCGCTGCAGCGTCGACGGTCAACGGGGCAGCGCGAATGGCACATCCGGCTTTGGTCAATCAGGCAGCGGGAAGCAGCCAATCGTCTGTGCCGTCTGCGGCAAGCAGTGGTACAAACGGGACGAATGCAGCCGCTCCTGCTCAGACAGTTTCGGCGCATGGCCATCCGATTCAGGAGCTGTTTCAGCGCCTGGGGCTTGGGCACGAGCGTGATTTGATGGGTCGTGCGCTGGCTCACGGAATGGATGCCGCAGCCCAGCGGCAGTTGGACAGCGTGAAGGCGATGCTGCTGCAGCTTACTCAAGAGGCGGCCAACGCTGTACCCGCCGCGCTTCGCGACACCGCGGACGCACTGCTTCAGCACATCACCGGCCAGCAGTTGATGCTGGTGCAGCCCTCCAACCAGACGCTGTCGCAGGTGGTCATGCAGATTCCCATTCGGACGCAGCACGGGGATGAGACGGCGTATGTGCAGATTGAAGCCAAGAAGCGCGGAGGAGGTGAGCTGGACCCGGAAAACTGCCGCCTGTTTTTCCATCTGGAACTAAATCAACTCGGAACGACGATGCTTGACGTGGCTATTGTCAACCGAATTGTCAGCATCCAGCTTTTCAACAACACGTCGTGGGTGGAAGCACTGGCTCAGGACATGAAAGAGGACTTTGCCCGCCAACTTCATGAAATGGGATACCACTTGTCCGGACTCCGGGTTCAGGTCATTCCTGACAGCAAGCCCCAGGCGGCAGCTGCCGTTGCCGGAGGCAGAACCGGGTTTCTGACCGATTACAAGGGAGTGGACATTCGCGTATGAACGACGCCTCCGATGCGAAAGTGAAGCGCAAACAGGCGGTGGCGCTCCGCTACCAGGCCAAAACGATGGAAGCGCCCGTCGTCGTGGCCAAGGGAAAAGGCTATGTAGCGGACAACATTCTGAAAACTGCAAAGGAACACGGCATCCCTGTTCAGGAAGACCCCTCGCTGGTGGAAGTGTTGGGCAAATTGGACCTCAACCAGCAGATACCGCCCGAACTGTACCAGGTGGTGGCGGAAGTGCTCGCGTTTGTCTACCGCCTCGACAAGGGAGGGCGAAGCGGGCGATGAGCCACAGACGGCGTGCTCTCGGCCAGCGCGGCGAACAAATCGCTGCACTGTTTTTGCAGCAAAAAGGGTACCGCGTTATCGAACGGAATGTGCGCACACGGCAGGGGGAAATCGACCTGATCGCCTGGGATGGAGATGTTCTCGTATTCGTGGAGGTGCGTACGCGGACGAGCACGGCCTACGGCACGGCAGCTGAGTCGGTTACATGGCGCAAGCAGCGAAAATTGCGTGAACTGGCCCTCGCGTACCTGCAGCATTACGAAAAGTCGGTGCCGCGTTTTCGCTTTGACGTTGTGGCGATCTGCTGCCGCCCGGACCAATCGCCGGAGATCGAACACATCACTCACGCCTTTTGAAGCAAAACGGGCGCGAAATCGGCAGGGCACTGGGGATACGTCTACAGCAGATGCCTGTTAAGTCGCGTAGAATGTAGCATACTCGACGCGATGAAACTCCTCCAAGCACCATCACTTGGCCTTCCGGCTTACGCTGGAAGGCGCTTTTTTTGTGTGCACAGCCCGGTGTGAGTGTCCAATTTTCTTGCAGCGGGATGCTGTCTTTTCGTACGGTGAAGCTGAAGCAATGGGAGATGTAGTCGGGGGGATGTCAGATGTATGCACGCAGTTTTGCCGGTACTGTCTACGGTATTGACGGGATGCTCGTGGCGGTGGAAACAGACATCGCCAACGGATTGCCCCAGTTTGATCTGGTCGGGCTGGGCGGCTCCGCTGTGAAGGAAGCGCGCGACCGGGTGAGAGCGGCGCTGCGCAACGGCGGGTTTGATTATCCGATGCAGCGGATAACGGTCAATCTGGCACCTGCCGATCTGCGCAAGGAGGGATCAGGATTTGACCTGGCCATCGCGATCGGCATTTTGCAGGCTTCCAAACAAATCCCGCCGCGCCCGGAAGCCGTGCTGGTGCTTGGCGAACTGGCGCTGGACGGAACGCTGCGCCCGGTTTCCGGCGTGCTACCCATCTTGCTGGAAGCCAGAAAACAGGGCTTTACCCATGTGATCCTGCCGGAGGAAAACGCCGAGGAAGCGCGCCTGGTGGACATCTGCGTGCTTCCCGCCGCCAATCTGGCTGCTGCCATCGGATACTGGACGGGGGGACTGGAGCCGCCCGCGGCCGAATCGCGCCCCGCTCCTCAAAAATGCTCCGTGCATTCGCAGGCCAACCATTCAGACTTTGGCGATGTCTGCGGGCAGACGTTTGTCAAACGAGGCTTGGAAGTGGCGGCCGCCGGTTTTCACAACGTGCTGCTCGTCGGCCCTCCCGGTTCCGGCAAAACGATGCTCGCCACCTGTTTGCCCTCCATCATGCCGGACATGACCATGGACGAGTCGTATGACGTGACCAAGATTTACAGCATCGCCGGTCAGTTGACGCGAAACAGCGGTCTGATCCGCGAGCGGCCGTTCCGTTCGCCGCACCATACGATCACGGCAGCCGCCCTGATCGGGGGAGGCGGACAGATTCCGCGGCCCGGCGAGTGCAGTCTGGCTCACGGCGGCATTTTGTTTCTGGACGAGCTCCCGGAATTCTCCCGCCACGTCCTGGAGGTGCTCAGACAGCCGTTGGAAGCCGGCGTGGTGACGATCGGGCGTTCGAGACAGGTGTTTACATTCCCGGCCCGCTTTCTTCTTGTATCTTCGATGAATCCGTGCCCCTGCGGGTTTTACGGTTCCCGCGATCAGCGCGAATGCACCTGTACGCCGCAGCAGATCCAAAAGTATCGCTCGAAATTGTCCGGCCCGCTGCTTGACCGGATCGACCTGCATCTGGAAGTCCCCCGAGTGCCGGTAAGTCTGCTGCAGGAGCGGCCGCGAGCGGAGACGTCCGAAGAGATCCGCTGCAGAGTAGAAGCGGCGAGGGCCATTCAATGCGAGCGTTACCGGCACCGCCCCGGCGCTCCTTTCAACAGCGCGATGAACGGAGAGGAGCTGCGCCGGTATGCCGGCCTGAACAGAGAGGGGCAGAAGCTGCTGCAGCTCGCTTTTGAAACGCTCGGCCTGAGCGCCCGCGCCTACAACCGGATCGTCAAGGTGGCCCGCACCATCGCCGACCTGGCGGGAGCGGAGCAGATAGAGGCCGCCCATGTGGCGGAAGCGATCCGATATCGCGCATTGGATCGCGGGGTGCTGGGATGAGGAGTGTATCGATTTAGCCGGTAGAGGATACATAGCAGGGTATGGTCATGATAGATATTTGGGGGAACAGCCTACCGACCATGAGAAAGAGTGTGAGAGGAGCAACGATCGCCACACGAATACCGGCTGGACTGGACAAGTAGTAGCCGGTTACGCAAGTGAATTGTTTGCGGAGCAAATGTTGTCTACACACGTGACGTTCTTCCACGATGCGTGGGGAAAAGATTAGCTCATAATGTAAAGAAGCACATAAACAGTAATGTCGCCTTTTCGTAAGCAGAGGCGCATTCGGCGCGGTCGAGGTGGTGCCGCTCGTCCTGATTGGATTCGAGGCCTGTGAAAATTTGCGGAACAGCAAAGTAGTACGCGCGTTCCGCCGAATTTTTGCACCAGCCGCTGCTGCAAAATCTTGTCTGGAGTCGTGCAGCGGGTGACACGATTTTTGCCGCGGGCGTGGTTGGTATTGCCATGTTCGTGATCGGTTTGGCAACGGGCCGTTCGTGTGAGAAATCGTCCGCCGCGACAGCCATGTGCAGCCTGATCAAGAGATGGCGTGAGGCTTTTGCCAGGTCTGATGCATACACTCACCCTCGCGTAATGTAAATAAACGATACTGCCATTGGTAATAGTAAGTGTGATTCGTCATCCGGATTGAAATTGACTGGCAGGAGTTGGGGAGAATGAAAGTATACCCACTGTCATTCGAGGAATCCTTTATCCAGCCGGTGCTGGATAATGGTGTGTCCAAAGTCGTGAAGTTCTCGTTTCCAAAAGGAAAGGTATTACAGAAGCACAAGACGACCAGCGATATCCTGGTATTTGTGCTGCAGGGAAAAATCCGATTTGTCGCCCATGAAGAAGTGGAACTGGCTCAAGCCAGCATGATCTCCCTCGACAAGCAGGTGGAGCATGCCATCGAAGCATTGGAAGACAGTGTGGTTGTGCTTGTGCTGACACCCAGCCCGGCAGCTCATTCCGTGTTTAAACCGTAACGAAAGCGTTTCAGGCCCGTTGTTAGCGTTCTTCCCGTTCGGATCGGCGGGCCAGCCAACGTTGCAGCACGATGGCCTGGTTGTGGACGGAATCTTTTGCGGAATAGACCAGTGTGACGTTTTGTTCAGCGGTCATGCTGCAAATTCGGTCGGCCAGTTCGTTGCGGAGTGGATCTCCTTCCAGTTCCCGTTCGTAGCGAGCGCTGAATTCGTCAAACCGCTCCGGTTGGTGGCCGAACCACTTGCAAAGTTCGGTGCTCGGGGCAATCTCTTTCATCCACTCGTTGACCGCAGCCCGCTCTTTGGAAATGCCGCGCGGCCAAAGCCGGTCAACCAGAATGCGGACGCCGTCTTCAGGGGAGGGCGCGTCGTAAATGCGCTTCACCAAAATCTGATGCATCATAGGACAATCAGCCTTCTTTCGCAACATGCAGTGATTTGACTGCGGCCATTATATCACTCCGGAGCGAGGAAATGAACCAAGGCCCGATTTACAATACCGTCATGGTGAATCAGTGAGGTGGTGACCGTGAGAGAGCAAAAGCGTTCAGCCCTTCCTCCGCATCTGAATATGTTACCGGTAACATTCACCTTTTTTGCCGCTGGAGCCTTGTTTTTTCTCGCGGCTCTTCTGTTTGGCTTGGGGAACATGCCCCATTTGGTAACAACAGCGGCTTTGCATTCTACCGAGGGGATCTTGTGGGCGCATATGCTGTTGCTCGGCTGGGCGACGATGATTGCGATGGGAGCCAGCTACCAGGTGACACAGGTGCTGTTGAGAACTTCCACCTATAGCCGGAACCTCGCTTGGCTCCATCTGATCGCTTACGTGACAGGCGTTATTCTCCTCTTGGTCGGCTTTTGGAACTGGAACCGCATCGGAATTGTCAGCGGCGGGGGGCTCATCGTGCTGGGCGTGGCGGTCTACACCTTCAACCTGGGAGCCACTTACGCTCGCGGCAAGCTGTGGACGCCGGTCACCGTTGGAGCTATCCTGAGCCTTCTTGACCTGGGTGTGACCGTTGTGCTCGGTACGACCCTGGGCATCGCCGCCTGGACGGGTTGGTCTCCGACACGATACGAGTTACTGTTTTATACGCATATGTGGTTCGGTCTGGCTGGCTGGTTGGGAGGTCTGATTGCAAGCTACAGCTTGAAGCTGCTTCCCATGTTTTATGTATCAAGGAAGACGGGGACGAAGTTGAACTACGCGATCGTCATCCTGTTCCAGGCGGGAGTATGGCTCGGGGGTGCAGGATGGTGGTCAGATTACCGGATGTTTTCGAGCGCCGGACTGCTGCTTGTTGTCGCGGCACTCGGAATGCTTGTCTGGTTCGTTCGCGATGTTCGGCAACAAAGCAGTGGCAAGCAGCCGATCGGCGCGGTAATAGTGGCCGATGTACTGTTAACCATTACGTTTCTGGTTGCGTTGGTATGGGTAATCCTGCACGGATGGCATGGTGGCGCTGCCCGTTCCTACACGGTCGTTTCCACCCTGATTCTGTATGTGGTCCTTGGTTGGTTTTCCGCTTCCATCCTTGCGTACTTGTCCAAAATCATCCCGTTTTTATGGTGGGCTCACCGGTTTCGGACCAAAGAGCAGAAAAAGGGCGCCGTCCTGTTGGCAGAAATGGTCCGGCACGACAGGTTGACGTTGGAGCTGTGGGTCTTTCTCTTAGGATTGGGCCTGTTTATCATCGGGAATATGGGCATTCATTCTGCTGTTGCGACGGTCGGCTTGCTGATCATGGTGATCGGAGTCGTGATCTATCTGGCGGAGCTGTCAAGGGTATTTCGCCATTAACGTTGCCCATCGAGGTGGTGCTTCGCGTTAATTATCCTCTTTCCATCGTTTCAGCGCATCCCTGTCCAAAATGATGATTTCCGAACGGTGCGTATCAAGAATGCGTTGCTTTTTCAGTTGGTTTAACAGCCGGTTTACGGTTTCTCTGGTTGTTCCGATCGTATTGGCCAATTCCTGATTGGTCATCGGCAATTCGATGTGAATACGAGATCCTTTTACCTCTCCGTGTTTGTCAGCCAATTGCAACAAAAAGAAAATGATCCGGTCGTGCACGTCGTGGCCGGTAAACTGTTGAAGTTTTTGTTGAAGTTCGCGAATCTTGGCGCCCATGACATCGATGACTTTGATCGCAATGGACGGCATCGCCAAGATGAGCTGCTCAAACGCGCGGACGGGGATGGCCAAAACGTGAGTGTCCACGAGGGCTTCCGTCGTTGCCGGATAAGGCGATTGATTAAAGAAACCGGTATGGGGAAACATATCGCCAGTCTGCAAGAGCGACACGATCTGCTCATGCCCCTCCTCGTCGGTTTTGTATGCTTTGACCAGTCCGTCCTGAATGAAAAAGACCGCTTCTTTTTCGCTACCTTCCATAAAGATGATCGTTTTTTTCCGGATCAGGCGATGGATGGTGATCTGTTCGACGCGGTCCAGTTCCTGCGGGTTCAAATCCCGGAACAAAGGGACCTGCTGCAACATGTTCCGATTTCCCATAAAATAGATCCTTTCCGCTGGTTTTTATTTTGATGATATCAGATCAGAGCGGTCACTTGTAGCGAATACGAGAATGGCACCAGTCCCGTCCGGCGATCGATGCCCGACCAGCAATGCGAACAAAGAACAATGAGACATCCCTTAAAGCCAGGGGAGGGAACCCTGCTTTAGGGGATGTCTTGTTTAATCGTGTGTGTGCTTACGTTTTTTGCAGATTGTCATCCGCGTACGGCAATGGTTGATCCGTAAGCGACCATCCGGTCTTGAGTCCCAGGATGAACCAACCGAGCGCCAGCGCACCGACGGAGAAAATGGTATCACCGATGACGCGCAGCCAGACAAAGATGTGGATGATGTTCTGCGTCATGAACTCAGCAGAGCGGGCGTACCACATCCCATGCTGGACGCTTGCCCAGGTTTGCATCAGCCCGATGGGTAGCAAGCTCAATACCACCATCAACGCCAAACCGATGTTGATGGACCAAGTGTGGTCTCCTTTTGGCAAAATCCCAAAACACACGTTTTATTCTAACCAAATCGCGAGTGACACCCGTCTTCATGTTGATTATCGCCATGCAGTTGGCTGCCGCGATGCTGTTGAGCGCTGGATGCCAGGAACGGTGAAGCTGAAGATGACAGGAGATTGGAGCGTACCGTCACGATGACGCAAAAGCGAAAAAATGAACGGATTCGTGAAAAGGATCCATCTGGCCAAACAGACCCCCTTCATGATGCATGTAAATGACCATCAGTTTGCCGTCATTGGTCTTACGGACCCTTCCGTGATTGGGCTGAAGGTGGAAAACACCGTCCCCGAAACCGAGGACGGTGCTGCCATGTAAAGCTTTGCTCAACAGAAGCCGAGCCGCTCTTTCGCTTCCTCCGACATCATCTCGGGCGACCATGGCGGATCCCAGACGACATCCACCCTGACGGAGCGAATGCCCGGTTGGCGTTCCAGCAACCGTTCCACTCCCCCCGCGATGGTGTCGTGCATCGGACAGCCCGGGGTCGTCAGCGTCATGCGAACATAGACGTCCCCATCTTCGTTTTGGATCTCGTACACCAGCCCGAGATCGACGATATTGATGCCCAGTTCGGGGTCGTACACCTGTCTCAACAGCTCGCGAATCTCCGCCGTATCCATTCCAATCACCTCCTGTGTCCTGCCGGGTGATCTGCAAATCCTTTCCGATTAACTAACGGGTAAACACCCATCCGATCAAGCACGCGTAAAAGAGCGAGGACAGGGACAGCGCTGCGCCGCTCCAATGTATCAACACCGCGTCGTCCATCCCCAACCCGATGATCAGCATAACCAGACTTGCCGCGGTTAGAGCGAGCCCATAAGCGACGTAACGGTCTTCCAGCAAGTCGGCCATCGCTGGGATCTTTTCTTTGCCGACGCGAGGCCCGTACTTGTGTGTCCACCAAAGGAAGGGGATGATCTTCGACAAATACCCGAGAATGGTCAGAGCGACCCAGCCCCACAGATAAGCCCAACCGAAGATCACGACAGACCGTTCATCCGTGGACCGTTCGGGAGCGAACAGGGTGTATGCGAGCGCGGCGGTACAGACAACGGCCAGTGCACGCGTGCTGTAGACGGCCGCCAGCACGCCTGCGCCAGGACTTTTTTTGTGGCGCGCTTTGCGGATCTGGGTCGTGTGCACGTTGTAGGCGTACACCGCCAGGGTCAACAAACCGACGGCAGCTCCGACAGCAGGAAAGGGTGCGTCTGTCAGGAATGCGGCGGCTCCCGCAAGGACGGTGGCGTTCCACAACCCAAAAACGACGTATGCCATCCGGTTGGACACACCGTGGGCCAAGTAGAACATCGGCAGCATTTTGTGGCTGAAGCCGGTGATCAACAACCCGAACCATCCGATGGTCCCCAGCCACATATGGGTGTAAAACAGCCGTTCATGCCACTCCGGCCACAACCGGAATGCGAAATTGAACCCCATGAAAAGCCCGGCGAGTCCTGTCAGCACGAGGAACAAAATGGAGCCGGCGGTACTGAGCGTGATCGGGTTCCATTGGCCCGCCCGGATCAACGTCACCCCGATGTTTACGGCAAACAAGACGATGCCAATCCAGGCCAGAGCGGCAAACACGGCGATCCATTGCACACGTCCGGCGGAAAACCCGGCCAGCAAACCGACGGTTCCGACGGTATACAGCGCGTAGTGCACGTAACCCAGCTTCCGGCTGAACACGTCCTTTTGAAGCACCACGTTGAGAAGCTGATACACCGCGCCCATGGCGATCATCGTCGCCCACCCGAGTACGAGCAAATGAACATGAAACCATCCCACCGGAATGCGGGGCGGGTGCGCGATCCAGACGGCCGCCTGCGCGAGTGTTGAAAGAGAAAACAGGGCAAAACAGGCCAGCCCCGTGGCAATGAACAGAAAAGGAAGGAGAAACATCGAGGTCCCACCCTTACGTCTTTTGGATTGTAACCCGCGCCGATCCGTCCGGCTGTTCCTCCACTGTATAGGGATATCCCAGTGCCCTCAGCTCCTCAATCAGAAAGACAGGTACCCGGTCGTTGTGTATGACGACCCGGTCGCCAGTCCGGCAACCCTCCAGGGCCTTCAGGGTTCGAATCATCGGCTGCGGCGGTTCCAGTCCCCGGTTGTTCAGTTCAATCGTCTGCGGCGCCTCCGGCGAAGCAGTGGAGGGAGCTTCGCCCAAGCGGTTCTCGTCGTCCGGTTCGCTTCCTTCCAATTCGCCTTTGCGGGCCCTGGGAACAAACGTCACTTTCCAGTGATCATTCGCCAGCCGCTCGGTTTTATAGGCAAACCCTTTCGCTTTCATCAGGCCGAGCAGCGGAACGGGCTTGAAGGTGGTGTGCAACACAAACGTATCATCCGGACCAAGCGTCTTGACCGTTTCCATGATCAGTTGGAACGGTTCCAGTTTTTTGCGAAGGTGGGGTCGAACGTCCAATTCCACGATTTGCGGAGAGTCTCCCATTGGCATCATCTCCTTTTGGAAGTGTGGCCGATCCTACGCGGAACGCAGTGCTGCCTTTGCCTGTTCGTACAGCGCTGCCATCCCGCCGTAAAGCGTGTAGAAAAACGAATCCGGCGCATCGAGCGAGAATGAGAGATACTGTTTGGGATCGACGCCCAGCATGTGTTCAAACAGAGCTGAGCTGTCGTAGGCGTAAAAACAGAAGTGGACGAAGTGAAACTCCGGCATTTTCTCGTAGATGGTCGTGATGTCTTTGGCGTAGCGCTCCACATTCCGCTCGGCCTCGCGAATCATGGCGAGGGCGTCTTCGAGGTCCACCGCGATCCGGAGCGTCTTTTCGTCTACAACGGTAACCGTCGCCATGGCAAAGGCCTCCCTTACTTTTTCGCGATTTTGACCTGGAATAGGTCGGGGCCTTCCTCGAGGTACTCCCAGGTGAACCCTCCAGGATGCATCGATTCAAACTGGAACCGCAGCGGAATCGGATTGTGGTCGTTGATCAAAAGCAGGGCTTCTCCGGGCTTCAATCGTTCAAACGTCTCAAAGATCACCTTGTGTTTCAGATGCGGCGGGTATTCCGGCACCCGGATGGTGGCGACAAATTCGTTCATCATGATCTCCTCCTTGGGATAATTGGGGGGATATCTTTATTGTAAGCAGTTTGATCGTTTTCCATTGTGATACGCATCATAGTTGCAAAAACAGAAGGGAGAGGAGTGCCGCTTCCACCAACTGCAAAGATGGATTGTGGAAGGAACGCTTCAGCCGGGGGAAAAGCTGATGGATGCGGAGATCGCGGAGGAGTTGGGGATGATTGAGGATACGTAGCAGGGTATGGCCATGATACATGTATAGGCAACAAGCAGGCTGACTAGAGAAAGAGTGGGGAGAGGCTCCATTCGATAGAAGCCTGCTTTTATTATGGGATCGTACTCCCTTCGATACCATGCTGCTTGACAGCTACTTGTCGACGGGCAGGGACACCTCATGCCGACCAATCCGCTGACTCGCGCAAGATAACAGGTAGATCATGCTTACTTGACAAAAAGAAAGGAACGGTTTATTATACCCATACGGGTATATGTATATCAAAATGATCACAAAGGGGGGACATGTGTAAGGCAAAAAGAGACGGATGGGATCAGATCATCGGGAGTGTCGTGCTGGTGGTCTTCTGGGCTGCGTGGTGCGGACCTTGTCCGCATGATGGTTCCGATTTTGGATCATTTGGTTCAAGAAGTCGGCAAACATTGTAATCATGCAAATGAGAGGGGGTTTTATGGAACTGGATCTCGGGTGGATCATCACCTTATTCGCGATCGGCTTTGTCGGTTCCGTGATTTCCGGAATGGTCGGGATCGGCGGTTCCATCGTGAAATATCCGTTGCTGCTGTATATTCCCCCGCTGCTTGGGTTCGCGGCCCTTAGCGCGCAAGAGGTTTCCGCGGTCAGTGCGGTCCAGGTGTTTTTTTCCACACTGGCCGGAATGTTTGCTTACCGCAAAGGCGGGTTTATCAATAAGAAACTGGTTCTCGCCATGGGCATTCCCATCATAGCGGGGAGTTTTATCGGCGGCTTCGGCTCAAAATATTTACCCGATTCCGCGATTAACCTGACGTATGCTGTGATGGCGCTTGTTGCGGCGGTCATGATGTTTTTGCCCAAAAAAGAGGCGGTCAGAAGCGATTATTCCGACATTCGCTTCAACACAACCGTTGCGGTCATTGCCGCGGCAACGGTGGGCCTCCTGTCAGGAATCGTCGGTGCGGCTGGCGCTTTCATCACGGTTCCGATCATGCTGGTCGTATTGAAGATTCCGACCCGTGTGGCCATCGCCTCGTCATTGGCGATCACGTTCATTTCCTCAATCGGTACCACGGTCGGGAAAGTGATGGGCGGCCACATGCTGCTGATTCCGTCCCTGGTGATGGTTGCGGCGAGTATTGTTGCTTCGCCGATGGGCGCTTATCTCGGCCAAAAAATGAACGTGAAGGTACTGCAATGGATCCTCGCTGCGCTCATCACGGCAACGGTCATCAAGATTTGGCTGGATATATTGTGACCACTGTACCCTGTGTGAGGAGTATCTGCCGTCCACGGATAAAAAGGGTTGCCAGTATAAACGGCGGCGTGATCGAATACGGAAAATCTACATGCGATCGTAGGGGGTAATGTTGTGAGAAGAGAAATTCACACGGATCATGTGCTTGAATGTGAACAATTGTCATGTCCGATGCCGGTGGTAAAAACCAAGAAAGCCATGGAAGAAATAATGCCGGGGGAAGTTCTCGAAGTGCGGGCGACCGATAAGGGCTCTGTCGCGGATTTGCAGAACTGGGCCAGACGCACCGGCCATCAATATATCGGTCTTATCGAAGAGAACGGGGTTTTCCGCCATTTCTTGAGAAAAGCCTCACTCAACGAAACGAAAGCGGAAGTGAATTTTCCTCACACCATGAGCAACGAGGAATTACATCACAAACTGGCTTCCGGCGAAAGCATCATCGTGTTGGATGTGCGCGAACCTGCAGAATATGCCTTCGAGCACATTCCCGGCGCCATATCCGTACCTTTGGGACAACTGGAGGAAAAAATCCCTCAGTTGGACCCGGGGAAAGAGTATGCCGTGATTTGCCGTACGGGAAGCCGCAGCGACATGGCCTGCCAAATTCTTGCCGAGCACTGTTTTTCCAACGTGAAAAATGTGCTGCCGGGCATGTCTCAGTGGCAGGGAGCCACAGAAAGCGACGAATGAGAAACTTCGAAGAACGTAATGGAACACACAAAAGAGGACTTCGTCGGCGGCAGGGAATTTGGCGGTGCGGCGACATTTTGGAATATGCCTTTGTCGTCCAAGTAACATTGAACTTCTAACAGGAAAGGAGATTACGAATGGAACAAGTTCGATCGATTACGGCGGAAGAGCTTCATCGCAAAATGAGTTCCGGTGAAGATCTCGTGATTCTCGACGTGAGGAATGAAACGGATTACAACGATTGGAAAATTGAAGGCAAGAATCTGAGAACCATGAACATTCCGTATTTCCACTTTCTGGAGGAGGATGTGCAGGTGTATGCGGGACTGCCGAAGGATGCGGAAATCGTCATTGTTTGCGCAAAAGGCGGAGCATCCCATTATGTAGCGGAAATGTTGATGGAAAAAGGATACAATACCTGCTCGTTACAAGGCGGGATGCTTGCCTGGAGCCAGTTTTACCATCCCACCATCGTATATATGGACGATCAGTTGAAATTGATTCAAATCAACAGGTTGGCGAAAGGCTGTCTGTCTTATGCGGTTATTTCCGATGGAAAAGGCATGATCATCGATCCGAACAAAGAGATTGATGTGTACATCGAACTGGCCAAAACACACCAATTTGAGATCGAACATGTGGTGGATTCCCACATGCATGCCGATCATATCACCGGCGGTCCGCGGCTTGCCAAACAAGTCGGCGCGACATATTACATTTCTTCCGAAGAGGCGAAGGGGACGAATTTGAAGTTTGAACCGCTGGATCGTTACGACCGGATCAAGGTCGGCGATGTTCATGTGGAAGTGTTGTCGATCCCCACGCCGGGCCATACGCCGGGTTCCACCTCTTTCCTCATCGACAACCGGTTTTTGCTGTCCGGGGATACCATCTTTGTCGGCGGTTTGGGAAGACCCGATCTCGGGGGCAAGGCGAAAGAATGGGCTGAGGATTTGTATCACACTGTGTTTTTCAAGCTGAAAGATCTCCCGGATGATTGCCTGGTTTTGCCGGCGCATTACGCCGATATTCAGGAAATCAACGACCGCGGCGTTGTCGGGGAGCTGCTTGGCAAGATTCGCGAAAATAACGAGATTATGCGCAACGTAGACAAAGCATCGTTTACGGAACAAGTGGCCAGCGCAGCTTCCATGGAGAAGCCCCCCAATTTTGAGGAAATCGTGGCCATCAACCGGGGCGAACTGCAGGTCGATCAGGAAAGGGCAATTGAGCTGGAAATCGGTCCCAATCGCTGCGCAGTACACCATCACGGTTAAAAAAAGGAGGAGGACTACGCATGGCGGACGTATTTGTCGACGCAAAGGGCCTGGCTTGCCCGCTGCCGATTGTGAAAGCAAAGAAAGCCATCGATACGCTGCAGTCAGGTCAAATCATGGAGGTGCGCACAACCGACAAAGGCTCCATGAACGACTTCTCAGCGTGGATCAGACAGTCCAACCATGAATTGATCGAAGCAACAGAAGACAACGGTGTGTTTATCTTTATCGTGAAGAAAAAATAGGATGTGCGGAAGATTCCATTGCAGTCGATTCAAGGTCATGCGCCAAGTATGACTGATTTTACTCGCAAAAAATATACCCATACTCGTATATGTAAGGGGTGATTGTATGAGCCAAAAAGAAAAAACCACCATTATCCTGTTCAGCGGTGATCTGGACAAGGCGATCGCCGCCTTTATCATCGCGAACGGAGCGGCTGCATATGGTCATGAAGTGACGATCTTTTTCACCTTCTGGGGGTTGAATACGCTTCGCAAAGATCAGCCTGTTTCGGTTAGGAAAGGGTTTCTCGAGAAAATGTTTGGCAAAATGATGCCGCGCGGAGCGAATAAACTGGGACTTTCCAAAATGAATTTTGCCGGAATCGGTCCGAGATTGATCAAACATGTCATGAAGAAGCACAATGCATTGAGCCTGCCGCAATTGATAGAGCTTGCCCGGGAACAGGGAGTCAAGCTGGTCGCGTGCACGATGACCATGGATTTGCTGGGACTCGCAAAAGAAGAACTGATCGACGGGATCGATTATGCCGGTGTTGCAACCTATTTGGGGGATGCTGCAGAAGCGAAGGTGAACTTGTTTATCTAAGCCTGGTTCCCCGGATATAGGGTATAATATACCTATACACGTATAGTGAATAGGGGGAGATTCCGTACCGATGAAATATGACGAGGATGTGAAAAGAAGGCTGCGCCGCGTGGAAGGACAAGTCCGCGGGGTGCTGAAAATGATGGAGGAAGAGAAAACCTGCAAGGATGTGGTAAGTCAGCTTTCGGCTGTCCGCAACGCGGTTGACAAGGCCATTGCTTACATCGTGGCGGTCAATCTTGAACGGTGCATCTTGGAAGAGAAGGAGGCTGGCAACGATACCAGCAAATTGGTTCAGGAAGCTGTTGCATTATTGATCAAAAGCAGGTAGGGGAAGTAACCTGCGCAGGTGGTCCTAGACAGAGAGGGACAAAAGCTGCTGCAGCTCGCCTTTGGAACGTTCGGCCTGAACGTCAGGAATCGGCGGGCTTGTCGAAGGCGTTGTTGCGATGTCCGACAAACCCGCCTCGTTCCTTATGACGTTGACGACAAATGAGAGCATGCCCAGTATATTCAGCAGGCATGTCCCTGTATTGCATGCTCAGAACGATGAGATTACTTTGTGACTATTCTGAACGCTTAGCGTCTGCTGTGGATGACTCCGTTCCTTCATCGATACAACTTCATTTTCCGTACATACTGTGAGACCTGTTCAAGTCCAGCTTGCAGAACGTCTGTACTGCAAGCATAACCAATACGAACATGTCCTTCCATATCAAAGCACGCACCAGGTGTCAAAAAGGCACCAGTATGAGCAAGCAGATCTGTACAAAACGTCACAGAAGGGACTGGAAAATCATATTTCAACATCGCTGTCGTTCCCGCGCGCGGTTTGACATAGGAAAAGGATTGTTCGTGTTTCACCCATTCATCCAGGAGGGCAAGGTTGTCCCGCAAAATTTTTCGACTTCTGCTTACAATCTTGTCGTAGTTCTTCAGGGCATGGACAGCCAGTACATCGTCCAACATCCCGCAGCTGATCGTTGTGTAGTCCCGGTGCTTCATACATTCCGCAATGACGTCTTGAGGAGCGGCAATCCAACCAAAACGGAGACCTGCAAGCGAGAGTACTTTTGAAACACTGGACGTGCTGATTCCCTTCTCATATAGATCAGCAATTGAAGGAACGTCGGCCTCAGCATCCTGGAGTAAGTCCTGATAGACTTCATCACAAAGTACATAAGCTCCACACGATCGTGCAATCTCCACAATTTGTTCCAGGATATCCCGTTCCATTAAGGCACCAGTTGGGTTATTCGGATTATTAATACAAATCATTTTCGTGTTCGGTCGAATCAGAGACTTCAGCTCGTCAAGATCGGGGAGAAAATGATGTTCAGGGCGCAGCTCCAAAAGGTCTACTGTCGCTCCAAATGATCGAGGAACTTCATAAAGCTGCTGATAGGTCGGATGCACCGCAATAACGTGATCGCCAGGTTCGATAAGAGAGTAATACACTAAAAAGTTGGCGCCGCTTGCCCCATTCATGACGAGAACTTGATGAGGCTCAATGGTTTCGTACAAGTTCGCAACCAGCTGCCTGAACTCGGGAGAACCCTCAATATGACCATAGGTTAGCTTCAGCGGATAGAGGGAGCGAAAAAATTCATCAGGATTTGTACCATCTATCGTAATAAGTTCCTTCAACGTGAGGGAGTCCACACATGTTTCCGCCATATTAATGGTTGCGTTCTTTTCATGGGCATTCATCCATTCTTCTACCAGGAAAGCCTTCATTTTCATGGTTCATATCCTCCCTTACAGGTTCGCGACGATACCGATGCCTTTTGCTTCCGCTTGTTTTAAAATATAATCAGCCGTGATCAAGTCTTGCAGGGCGATCCCTGTGCTGTCAAAGATCGTAATGTCGTCATCTGAAAGACGGCCAGCAGTTGTACCAAGCATCACACTGCCTATTTCCGCAACAATGTTATCTCGTTCTATGACTCCTGTTTTGATCGGTATCTCTGTTTCTCCTACCTGGACAGCCTGGTCAACATCATCGACGAATACTCGTGCAGAAGCGAAAATTCGCTCGTCGATTTCCTGTTTTCCCTCCAGATCTGCCCCAATGCAAGAGAAGTGTGTTCCCGGCCGAACCCATTCTTTTTGAATGATCGGTTGTCGCGAAGGAGTTGCGGTAATAATAATGTCTGCTTCTCCTGTTGCCTTCTGAATCTGGTCAGTTGCCGCAAATTCTACTTGTTCGATGCGAGAAGCGTATCTCTCAAATAACACCGGATTGTCCCGATACGGAGCCAGGAACTTTTCTTTTAATATTGCTGATATCGTAGAGCAAAATGATCTTGCTTTCTCCAATGAATGATGATTGTAAACTGTCACCTTTTTGATATGATCCATGAGCATCAGCGTGGACATAATCAGATAAGGAGCCAAGTGACCTGTTCCGACGATCAATAAATGCTCAGACTCTTTTCGTGCAAGATACTTGGCGCCAATCCCTCCTGCTGCTCCTGTCCGCATTAACGTGATTGCTTCTCCTCCCATCATCCCGATGGGGACGCCTGTTCTGCTGTCGAGCACCAGCACGAAACCAACGAGGGGAGGCAGCTGTTTGGCAGGATTATCCCCAAACCATGACACGAGCTTTAATCCGAAAATATCAGCACCCACCAGATGTCCTGATTTGATGTCCATGTCAGCTTTTCCTGGAGAAAATTCATGGAACATCAGCGGGAATACCGCTGCCTCTTTTTGTGCCTTTAACAAATACGCACGCTCAACCAATTCGATTACCTGTTTCATATCCAATAGTTTCTCTACATTTGGTGGATCAATGACTCGAAATGAAAACAACCCTGCTCCTCCTCTGCATTGAAATCTTGTTGGTCATAATTTACCATAGAGTCTAAATCAAAGAACAATTGATGTATGTTATGGTTACGATTACAAATTTTTAGGTATGGATAAGGGGAAGGGGAAATATGGAACTTCGTACATTGAAAACCTTCCAGGTAGTTGCTACCCATCTTAATCAGACGAAAGCAGCCGAGATTCTTGGATATACGCAGCCGACGATCACAATGCATATACGAAATCTGGAACAGGAGATCGGTCACCCCTTATTTCATCGGGTTGGGAAGAAAACCTATTTGACTCCGGCTGGAAAAGTATTGAAGCAGCATGTAGACAGGATCATGGATTGTGTAGAGGAAATGAACAAAGCGTTAAACCGATTGCATGATCCCTACGGCACGTTGGTTATCGCTGCGCCAGAATACTATTGGACTCATTTTTTGACGATGCTTATCCATACCTTTGTGAAACTTCATCCGCAAGTAAAGTTAAAACTGGTCTCTTGTAACAGTGTAGACGTCATTCAAATGATCACCGCTCGTGAAGCGGATGTGGGGATTATTACCGGAAAAAATAAGAATGAAGATCTGGAGTTCGTTTCGCTTGATGAAGAAGAGCTGTTATTGGTCATCAGAAAAGACCTCCACCAAAATAGTGACCTTTCTGCCATTCTACAAACGTATCCCTTATTCTTTAAAAAATTTTCTTATCTTGATTGGCTGTTTGATCGTTGTATGGAAGAGATCCCCACGCCGATGGCTGTCATTGAAAGTGACAGTGAAGAAGCAATTAAGCAAGCAATTTTAAAAGGGACAGGTGTTGGCATAATCAGTGGTGATTTAATACACGAGGAAATACGAAAGGGAGAACTCATCCCTCTGCATCGCTTTACGCAGACGTTGGATACCTTCTTAATTACACGCAGGGATCGTTCTGATGAAATTACCATTCAGGCATTTGTCGAACTGGTAATGGAAGGGTGGGACGAAGCAGCTGAAGAATCCTTGTAAGCGGAATAGGTACCCGAAAAATATACAGGAGGTTGCATGGCAGTAGCCGCAACCTCCTGTCTTTTATTGCAATTTCTTTCTTAGCTGTTCCGCTGCAGACAGTGCATTCAGGTCCTGTAAAATATCACCTGGTCTGTTTCCTTTTCCAATAACATATCCTTCGAAGGTTGTCCCTACAAAGTCAAAGATATGTTGAAACTGCTGAATCATCGGCAACCCTGTGATGTATGGGTTATCTCCCCCCACCGCGATGACATATGCTTTTTTGGCTGCCATTTTTGATTTGAAATCAGGAAAATTCGGGTCTCGTAATGTTTGTGACCATCGATCAATAAAGTTCTTCATCGTTCCCGTCATGCTATACCAATAGATTGGTGTGGAAAAAATCAGGATATCATGCGGCAGGATACGTTTCATGATGGAATTATAATCATCTTGAACATCCGGAAAACCTTCCTCTGCATGCCGCATATCGATAATCGGTTTAATGACATAATCCTTTAAATAGATTTCTTCTGCATCTATACCTTGGATGGCTAACTTCGTTAACGTTTCTGTGTTCCCGTTTGGACGGGTTCCACCATAAATAACCGCAATTGTCATATGGATTAACTCCTTTTCCTGGGGATCATCTGCATATTGTTCTCGGGATATTCCTATCTTATACTAAGCATCGAAATCGATACAGACGATTATCTTGATTGGATAAATCGAAAATAACGATTTTAAAGAGGTTGCATAATGGAAATTAAACAATTGATTACATTTAAACATGCTGCCGAAAACCTGAACTTTACCCAAACTGCGAAATTGTTGAATTTTGCTCAATCAAGTGTTACGGCTCAAATCAAAGCCCTTGAAGATGAGATTGGCAAACCCTTGTTTGAGCGTTTGGGCAAACGACTGATTTTAACTGAAGCGGGACGTACCTTTAAAACATATGCGGACAAAATCATTGCATTAAGCCAAGAAGCAGTAACAGCAGCGAATGGAGAAGAAGAAATCAGCGGCACGTTAACAATAGGAGCTCAGGAGAGTCAGTGTACGTATCGATTACCGCTGATTCTGAAAGAGTTCAAGAGTGCATTTCCGAAGGTAAAGCTGGTATTTAAACCTGCCCATTCTGATGAAATAGCGAGAAAACAGCTGATGGAAGGATTATTGGATGTTGCTTTTTTTATGGATGCGTGGAAACCTGAAGGATCGTTAAAGGTAGAGCGACTTGTCAAAGAAGAGTTATTGTTAGTCGCCGCGCCAAACCAATCGAAAGCCAATTTTTCAATCGACGATCTGAAGCATGAAACGCTTTTACTCACAGAAGCCGGATGTTCTTATCGAAACATGTTTGAAGAATCTCTAAAATCCCTTGGAATTTATTCATTACATAAAATTGAATTTGCCAGTATCGAGGCCATTAAACAATGTGTGATTGCAGGATTAGGAGTGGCACTGCTGCCTGAAATGGTCGTGAAAAAAGACATTGAAGCAGGGCGAATGAGGGAATTGCCGTGGAAGCCTTGCACACCTCCGCTTTATACTCAAATTGCTTGGCATAAAGATAAATGGATGACACCACCTTTAACTGAATTTATACATGTTACTCGCAAGATGCTCTTGTCAGTGTAAATGCTTGCGGGAAGAGCAACATGATTAACCTTTTTGAGAGTGTCCAGATATGGGCACTCTTTTTTTTCGGAAAACTGTTTTAAGTTCATGCTCATTCAGTCGGAAACTCAACGATACTGAATTCTCCACTCGTTGTAACCGAAATGAAATTGATTCCGCTCATTTAAATCGTTACATTAGTGTTGCTGTCTGGATATTTGCAAGAAGGGAACCGCAGAATATAACATTCCGATTCTTATGATTACCGGGAGAGCAGACGTTTGTTTACGGAAAAACCTTTACTCGCCCGGAAAATGAGTGGATACAACTATTCGTTGACATCTTGTTTGCATCTTTATCAAACCTTCGTGACATCCAGGAGCTATATTCTTGCTGAGAATAAGCCAATAAACGGACAAGGATTGAACCAACATGAACAGGGAACATAACCAACCGTTGAAACGCTATATGCCTGGTTTAGACGGCTTGCGAGCAATTTCTGTCCTGGCTGTGATTGGTTACCACCTTGATTGGGAGTCGATGCAAGGTGGGCTGCTGGGAGTAGAGATGTTCTTTGTACTATCCGGCTACCTTATTACGGATCAGATCATATTGGAGTATAAAACAAACAATACGGTTTCTATCTGGAATTTCTGGATAAGAAGAATACGCAGATTGTTGCCTGCGATGATTTGCATGCTTCTGGCGGTGGCTTCATGGCTGAGTATGACCGATTTCTCCAGACTGCGGGCACTGCAGGGTGATTTTCTCTCCTCACTTTTTTACATGAACAATTGGTACCTCATATTTCATGACGTTTCCTATTTTGAGAGTTTTGGTCCAGCTTCTCCAATTGGACATCTGTGGTCGCTTTCCATTGAGGAACAGTTTTACCTCGTTTGGCCAATTCTTTTCTTGATCGGCATAAAACTAGTGCCGCGACGAGGAAAACTAATGCTGCTGATTCTTTTATTGGCCTCCCTATCCGCCAGTGCAATGGCACTCATGTATGAGCCGGGAACGGACCCAAGTCGAGTGTACTACGGGACGGACACCCGTGCATTCGCTATCCTGATTGGAGCAGCATTGGCAATCGTCTGGCCGAGCTGGAAGTTGAATGACAGGATTTCCCCTACTGCTCGAACGTTGCTAGATGTAAAAGGAGTGCTGGGGCTAATTGTTTTACTCGTCATGATCAATGCAGTAAATGAATACGATGATTGGCTGTATCAGGTCGGTTTTCTTATTGTGTCTTTTGTCACCGCAGGTGTCATTGCAGTATTGGCACATCCGGCCAGCCGACTGGGGAAAATCTTGGCGTGCCGACCCCTGACCTGGATTGGGGAACGTTCCTATAGTCTCTATATATGGCATTATCCGGTCATTGTTCTGTCGAGTCCGACAGTCAACACCGAGAAGCCTGGTTTCACACACATTTTGTTGCAATTGATCATGAGTGTAGCTCTGGCAGCTCTATCATACAAGTATGTCGAAGAGCCGATTCGCCGGGGAAATGTTCGTAATCTCGTTCGCAAGCGTTACACTGACAAAACGTTTGGCAGATTAGGACGACTCCTCTGAGTAAAGGCGTGAATTCGTAACAAGGGAATGAATTTCAAAATGAAAGGATGAAATGGAAAAATGAAGAGAAACGTGTGGATGATATGGGGGGTCGTCATCTTCATTTGTGCTGTTGGTTTTCCGGTTCTCCGAGCACAGACCTCGGAAACGCCTGAAAAGGCAGAAATACAAGGCCAACAATTTGAACAATCTCCCAACCCGCAGAGCACTGAAAAGAATTCGGGCGAGACTGAAACAAAGAAAATCGAGACGGAGACGAAGCAAGAGGAACCACTCAATGGGGAAGGGATCACTGTCATCGGGGATTCAGTCATTCTGGGAGTGGAGCCTTACTTGAAGGAAAAGCTGCCGAAAATCACGGTAGATGGAAAGATCGGCAGACAAATGTCGCAAGCCCAGGATGTTGTAAATGGATTAAAACAGCAAGGGAAATTAGGGGACCACATCATTATTGAACTCGGGACGAATGGCCCTTTCAAGAAAGAACACCTGCGCAATTTGTTAACGTCACTTTCTGATGCCAAACAGGTGTTGTTAGTAACAACGCGAGTTCCGAAAAAATGGCAAAATCAGGTTAATCCGACGATCAAGGAAGTCGCCAGTGAATTCAGCAATACGAAAGTAGTAGACTGGTACGCAGCCAGTGAAGGGAAGGGAAATTACTTCTACGAAGACGGGGTACATCTAAAGCCGGACGGCAGCAAGTATTATGCTTCCCTTCTGATTGAAGCCTTACAAGAAAAGTAGGACATAAGCGCTATATATTCGGAGTGGTCAGGGGAGGAGTAATTCAACCAGCGGATTACGTAAAAGATGAAATTGCCCGGCGCAAGGCTGAACGAAACGGACAGGTACCAACAGAAACAGGTGAAACGCTCGTCAAAAAGACACTTGCTGGCGTGCTTGGAATTCCCATCGAGCATTACATCAGCATTGACTTTGAAGGCTTCCGATCAGTGATTGACGAGCTGGTTGGTGTTGAAGTAAATGTAGACCGCAAGTTGTACTACAACGACCCAACCGATGGCACACATTTTGATCTTAACCCCGGGGTGCAGGTGCCGGCGATCAGGTATTAGACTATGTTCGTCACCGTCAAGACAGTCGAGGTGTCACATATTATTCGAGCGACTTTGACCGCAGCCGCCGTCAGCAAGAGGTGATGAAAGCAATGACTGAAAAGTTGGTTTCTCTTGGCGAACTGACCAAGTTATTCAAACTGCTGGAAGTGGCTGGTGAACATCTCCAGACCGACTTGTCGAAGGCGCAAATAATGGGTTTTGTTATGGGCCTGAAAGATATTTCACCTTCCAACCTGGTCTTTCTGGACAACGGTGCCTATTGGAAGGATGGATATTTGGACAGGGAGAAACTCCTTGCCGTTCGCACTGCACTTCAAAGAGAAATGAATGTGAGAAGCGACCAACGTTCTAAATTAAACAACTCTCCGATCCATGACAGCGATAAAGGCACTGCTGCGAGAACAAATCAATAACCACTCCTTGTAAACAACCTTATTTCGGTCACTTATATGGAATTCTGTACGCATGTGGAACGTACCTTAAATAAAGGCAATTAGAGGACCAAACTTCTTGCCCGATCTCCACGATGAATGATTGTGTCGACCTCGTGGAATGGGCCGAAAAAATGGTGATGTTTTAAGCTTCACACACCAAACCTAACAAGAAAGGTGTTCTGAGCGATGGAGCATGAACCTGGAAGCATGAAAGAAAATCATTTACGGAGTTACGTAGATTCTCCAGAGATGCAGAATCGGCTATACAAACGAACGTTATTTTTCGTATTCGTGGCACAAATTTTTAGTGGTGCAGGTCTGGCAGCAGGTGTCACTGTTGGAGCACTTCTTGCTCAGGATATGTTAGGCACGGAAAGTTTTGCTGGTGTTCCCGTAGCGTTGATTACACTTGGATCTGCGTTGGCTGCAATGCTTGTTGGGCGTCTTTCCCAGCGTTACGGACGTCGCTTGGGGCTCGCAGCAGGATTTATCACAGGCGGTATTGGGGCAATTGGGGTCGTATTTGCGGCTGTTAGCCATAGTGTATTCCTCCTGTTCGCTTCGCTGTTTATCTACGGCGCCGGTACGGCCACAAATTTGCAAGCACGATATGCGGGAACAGATCTGGCAAAGCCAACCCAACGGGCAACAGCTGTCAGCATTGTAATGGTTTCTACTACGTTCGGTGCTGTCGCAGGTCCAAACTTGGCTGATGTAATGGGCAGTTTTGCTTCGTCACACGGTGTTCCTGCCCTTGCTGGGCCGTTTTTACTGGCTGCGGCTGCCTACATCTTGGCCGGTCTTGCCTTTGTGGGTTTCCTTCGCCCTGACCCTTTCGTTGTCGCGAAGGCTATTGCTGAGGCCAGGAAAGAGGAGAGCAGCGGCTTAGATGCGGAAACAAATACGCTGTCAAGAAACAACCGTGGAATCATCGTCGGCGCTGCCGTAATGATCTTAACCCAAATCGTAATGATCGCAATCATGACAATGACTCCCATTCACATGGATCACCATGGTCATGATTTGGGGGATGTCGGATTGGTTATTGGTATTCATATTGGTTCGATGTACCTCCCATCTCTCGTGACAGGCATTCTTGTTGACAAGATTGGCCGCACAGTCATGACGTATGCTTCCAGTGGTACTTTACTTGCTGCTGGCCTTGTCGCAGCAGTAGCACCAGCTGACTCTTTGACAGGAATAATCATCGCGCTGGCTTTGCTGGGGCTTGGTTGGAACTTTGGATTAATTAGCGGAACAGCTCTCATCGTAGATTCAACGGATCTGGCTACGCGTGCAAAAACGCAAGGAGCCATTGACGTATTCATTGCACTATCAGGGGCTTCGGGTGGAGCACTTTCAGGTATGGTTGTAGCACATTCCAGTTATGCAACACTTTCACTTGCCGGGGGATTCCTCTCGCTGCTTCTCATTCCGGTCGTGATTTGGTCACGCAGCGGTCGAAAATCCACGGTAACAGAAAGTACTTCAGCAGGCTCTGGTCAATAGAAGCCTGCTTGTTCTTTTTTTTACGGGGCTCCATAATTTTTACACAGTTTGCTTCTATGATAGGCTTAACAAAAACGGATGGGTCAGGGGAAACTGTGGTCTGGCATACGAATGCAGATTCCCCAACGATTTGACGTCCGTTCTTCCGACTGTTAGGAGGTGATACACGTGTCAACGATTCTTATCGTGGATGACGAACCGCAAATTCTGGAGATCTTGTCATCGTATCTGACCAAGGAAGGCTATCACGTCATGACGGCGGAAAATGGCAGGGATGCCTTGGAACTTGCCGATGCAGCCGATTTGATTGTCCTTGATCTGATGCTGCCGGATATAGGCGGAGAAGATGTGTGCCGGGAGATACGCAAGACGTCCCGGGTACCGATCCTGATACTGACAGCCAAAAGCGGTGAGTCCGACCGAATTGCGGGATTGGAGATAGGGGCCGATGATTATCTGGTAAAGCCGTTTAGTCCACGTGAGTTGGTGGCCAGAGTCCGGGCAATATTACGTCGGATGGGCGATTACCAGGTGTTGCGCGATCAGGTGGAATTGGGGGACTTGCATGTATCGCTTTGGGAAAAGCGTGTAACGTTGAAGGGAAAGCCGGTTGAATTGACACCGAGTGAGTATCGCTTGTTGACCACGCTGCTCCGATATCCAGGACGCACTTGGACCCGGGAAGAATTGGTGGAAGAAGTGTTGGGATTGGATTTCGCGGGAAGCGACCGAACCATTGACACACACATAAAGAACTTGCGTCACAAGATTGAGAATGACCCGAGACAGCCAGTCTACATAAAAACCGTATACGGATTAGGGTATCGACTCGACAATCCCGCACAGAGTGGGGGCTAACCTATGAAAAGCATTTGGATGAAGCTGGCGCTGGCCTTTATGGCTGTTAGCGCTAGCGGCATTCTGATTTCAACCATCCTTTCCATTAAAGAAATGGATCTTCATTTTTTCTATTACATAAGCGATGTTCATCGAAAACACCAAGCAGATCTTCTGGCCATGCTAAGGGAAGAATATCAACAAGGACACGAGTGGAACGAACGCACGTTTTTGAAATTAGATACCGCGTCACAGCTGCTGAAGTTGAAGATCACGGTATATGACCAGGAAAAGCAGCTGATCCGAACGTTTGGGAACACAACGACTGCTCATACCAAACTTCAGGATGACATGATCCCTGTTCTGGTGCGTGGTACACCGATTGGGTACCTAGGTATCGAGCATGACAACACGGACAGCATTTCCTTGGAGGAACACTTTCAGACAGCCCATACAAATGCCCTGCAGTGGACGATGCTTGCTTTATTGGTCATTGTGTGTACGATCAGTATTTTCATCGCAAAATGGATGTCCAGACCAATTGTCAATATGAGTCGTGCGGCTCTCGCTGTAACGAAAGGAGATTTGTCTGTAAGAGTTCCCCTCCCCAAAGGAAAGGACGAATTGTATGATTTGGTTCAAACGTTTAACAATCTGGTTCACAATCTGCAAAAGCAGGAGGAATTGCGAAAACGGCTTACGTCAGATATTGCACATGAGCTGCGAACTCCATTGAATACGCTGCTTGCCCAGACGGAAGGGATGATCGACGGGATATGGAAAGCAACTCCGGAACATTTGGAGGCTGCCCGTTCCGAAGTGGTGAGGCTGATCCGAATCGTAAGCGATTTGGACCAAGTCATTCAGGCGGAAGCAGGTGCGCTGAGCATCTCCCTTGATGTTATCAACCTGAACCAGGTCGTGGAAAACATTGCAGATTCGATGAATCCATCTTTTCAGCAAAAAGGAATACGATTAACAGTTCGGCTGGACAACGATGTCTGGATTCTGGGGGATAAACAAAGACTGGCGCAAGTTTTTTCCAACTTGCTTACGAATGCACTAAAACATACTCCGGAGAGCGGGGAAGTCATCATTTCCGTTGTAAAAAAAGAACGAAAGGTTGAGGTGAAAGTCATCGACAACGGTGCCGGTATTTCACCAGAGGATTTGCCTTACGTGTTCGAACGGTTTTATCGTGGAGATCGATCGCGCAATCGGGAGAAAGGGGGTACCGGACTCGGATTGACAATCGTGAAAGGGATTGTGGAGGCACATCAAGGAGAAATCTCCATCGAGAGTGAAGTGGGAAAGGGTACGACCGTTACGATAACATTACCTGCGTCAGAAAGCTTCTCTTGACATGGATGTACGGGAAAAGGGCGGAAACGCTTGTTCCTGCCCTTTTTGCATGTCCGTTTAATCCTGGTCATTCTGTTATTCTGGCTTGTTGTTTACGGTTGGATCGACAGTAAAATCAGGTTTGAAACCATCGTACTTCACTTCGGTTACCATTCCCTTGGAAGCGTGGCCGAGGTCATGGCAGTGGAACATCCAGTGCCCCGGATTATCAGCCTTGAAGGCAACGACGTATTCCTCACCAGGCAGAATGTTAAGCGTATCTTTTATCAAAGGAGAGCCCGAAACAGGTTTGCCATTTTTACTCAATACCTGGAAGAAGTGACCATGCAGATGCATCGGGTGAATGTCTTCCGGAGATTTGTTTACCAATTTGACTTTCACCAGATCTCCTTCCTTAACATCAAGCGGGGGAGTGTCTGGGAACGCTTTACCATTAATGGTGAAGGTTCCGTTTTTCATATCTGTTCCCAATTCCAGCGTGTACTGCCAATCATATTTGTCATCCAGTGAGAAGATGCTTTTGGCGGCTTCCCCGTATTTTGTGATATCTACAAGCGGCATCTCTCCTGCATGATCCGATTGCGGAGAAGCGTGCTCAAATCCTTCATAGACGATTGGAATTGCCAGTGATTTTGCCCCCGGAAATGTACTGTGTTCGTCCAACAGCCATTTGCCAGGATGATTGGCGACAAACTCGATATCGTATCGCTCCCCGGGTGCGATGTTCAGCAGCTGTTCGTTTATAACAGGCGGGTTGTGTATCGGTTGGCCATCTGTTGAGACGATCCTAAACTGATGACCAGGCAAGTGCAATTTGTGGGAGAGGTACCCTGCGTTGATCAGGCGGATTCTCACTTTGTCACCCTCTTTTACGGACACGGGTTTGATAGCAGCGCCAGTCCTACCGTTCGCCGAAAAGATCGTGTACATCAGCGGCATCATCTCAGCATCGCTCATCTTACTCATGTCCATCATGGTGTTGTTCGTGTCAGTTCCATGGTTCATGTGTCCGTGGTTCATCTTGCTCATGTCCGCATTCGAGTGGGTGGAGTTGTGCATCTCAGCCATGCTGTCATCTTCCATCCATTCATCGAGGACAATCGTGTAATCATGGTCAACCGGTCGGGATTCTTTTGGTTCGACTACAATGGACCCGTACAATCCTTTATCAACCTGGTTGACACTATCCTGATGGGAGTGATACCAGTAAGTGCCGGGGACATCCACTGTAAACTGATACGTAAAGCTCTCGCCAGGTTTTACAGCATTTTGTGTTACACCAGGAATCCCATCCATATGGTTCGGAACAGGTAGGCCGTGCCAGTGGATCGTTACGGGTTCTGGCAGTTCGTTATTCAATTTGACCTGAATCGTTTCCCCTTGTTTCACCCGCAGCTGTGGTCCAGGCACTGTTCCATTAAAAGTCCACGCCGTTTTCATGGTATTGTTGTCTAGCATGAGCATGCTTTCTTTTGCTGTCAGCGTAAATGTATTTCCAGTCAGAACTTCAAATTTGGGATCTGCTGAGGCTGACATATGCTTCTGTTGTTCATGAGAGCCCGTTGTGGACATGTCATGGCCTTCTGTATGATTGAGGGTATTATTGGAACAAGCAGACAGCACCAATGCGCCGGATAAAATAACCGGAAGCGCAATTCGCTTCTCTTTGGGTATGTTATTGGTCATGGATAATCCTCCTTTTCTTTTTCTAGGGGAAGATTAACATGCGATTGTGAAGAAAAAATGGAGAAGGATGGTGTCTGAGCATAGTTGCAATATGGACGAAGCGGGTCCTCATTATTCAATAGGGGAGTATTCTGGAGGAAAAGCGTGGTGTTTTTCCGATCATAGCTAAAGTGACGCAGAAGTCATGTTCTGCGTCACTTTAAGATTCAACAGTTGACGATATACATTCATATATTCCCCCGGGAAATCCAACGGGGGGTGCTGTTGTTTGTCGAATTTTGAAAAATGAATTCCATAATCAAGTTTCAAATGTGTTGACGTCTTACATGACTGTCCACACAGAGCATATAAAGACAGGATTTGCTTTCCCGTAATCAGTACACTTTATCTCAGGGAGTTGAGCTGGATGGCACTGGTCGAGTCATTGCAGAAAGCGATTGATTATATGGAAGAACATTTGCTTAAGCCGCTGACGATCGAGGAGATTTCCAGACAAGCGAATCTTTCTGCTTTTCATTTTCAACGTACGTTTTTGATCCTGACTGACATTACAGTCGGTGATTATATTCGACGACGGCGGTTAACGCTGGCGGCGCAAGAGTTAATCAGCACAGGGATCAAAATCATCGACCTTGCCTGCAAATACGGCTATGAAACTCCCGAGGCTTTCACCAAAGCCTTCCGGAAACAGCATGGTGTTACTCCAAGTGAAGCCAGAAAAGGAATCGGAAACATTCAATCGTACAACCGCCTGTCGATACAGGTGACGTTGAAAGGAGCAGAACCGATGAAGTACCGTATCGTTAACAGAGAGGCTTTTCAAGTTGTAGGTGTAAAACGCGAATGCCCTTGTGGCGCGAATGCGGAAGGGCCGGGGATTTCGGAATTTTGGGGTGAAATGAATGCAAACGGAACGGTCGACAAGTTAATTCAACTGCTTAATGGCGAGATCAAAGGGTTGATCGGAATGAACGACAATTATAACGCCAAGAAAAACACGGTTGATTACTGGATCGCCGCAGAACATGCGGGGGATGTGCCGGCTGAATTTCTGAGCTTTGAATTCCCTGCAGCGAAATGGATTGTGTTTGAGATAGAGGGGCCTATCCCAACCGCATTAGTGAATGCCTACAAACGAATTTATTCGGAATGGCTCCCTTCTAACGGGTATGTGCCCGCTGAACTGCCGACGATAGAGGCCTATATTAGTCCAGATCTCCATAGTCTTCATTCCCGGAACGAAATCTGGCTTGCCGTTAAATAAAACGAGAAAAATTACGGTTGGAACCGGATCACGAAGGCGGCACCAACTTCAAGACGATTTTTTCGGTATGCTGCCCCGTTTCATCATTCCAGGTGATTTCATAGACCAAGTCCCGGAAAAATATGCTGGCTATCTCTTCTGCATTCATCCCCGCTCGAAACTGTATGGAGTCACGCCCCGGACTTGTGACAAATAATTGAAGCGGTTTACCTTCCTCGATAAGTGGGGAAACCAGCGTACCCCCAGGTTGGCTTGTTACCACGTCTGTCTTATAGGTAAGTTGGGTGACATTCATGGAGGTTAGCGGCTTGATTGTTCCTTCGTAGATCACTTCGTTCCCATCTTCAGAAGGTCTCACAACAAATTGCGCCTCCCAATGCTGGCTGGAGCCTTGAAAAAGGTAAGACCAGGTATGGGAATAGTTGAAAAGAATAGAAAAGCCGACGATGAGAATTAACAAGGCACCAGCGAGTACGTAAAATCGGTTGACCTTATCCAATTCATTTCCCCCCTCGAAAAAATTCCCGCGGTCTGCGCCTGCGAGTTTGATCGGGTTTACTTTATGGGGCCATCGATTCGGCCGCTCTACGGACGCTTGACATTGGTATGATTGAATACCATCATCAACATATAAGGAAAAAGAAGGGGATGCAGATCCTCGGTATTGGCGAAAGGAAAGGCGAATGATTCAAGATTCCCCGCATGAAAGGACAAATAGATGATGAATGACTTACTCATTACCAAACCGACCAGGGAAGATATAACATCAGCTTATGCTGTATTTGAAGCATCGATTACGGATGCCTTTGAGAAAGACGGCCTTGGACATTTAACCAGTGATATTGAATATGAGATTGAGTCTAAAAAGAATCTGCTCACATCTTCACTGGTAAATGCCAAATCGGGAACTTTCTTTCTTGTTGCCATGGGCAGCCTTTACGTCTTGCCCGAATTTCAAGGCAAGGGCGTAGGGTCAGCTCTGATCCATTCGATAATGAAGGTTCTTTATGAATCAGGAGTTAAACAGTTTTGTTTGGATAGCGGCTACAAGCAGGCTCAATCAAAATGGTTACGGAAATTTGGCGAGCCTTATTTCATCGCAAGAGATTACTGGGGAAAAGATCGTCACCACATGGTATGGCTATGTAAAGTAAGTGATTACGTGAAAGGACAGGATTAACGCAGGGGGGGATTGCTAAAACGCAAACAAAATGTTGCTTCCTCCGCCAAACAAGAGACCAGTAAAAAATCCTAACCCAATAATAATGGACAACTCCAATAATTTACGCATACGAATATAACACCTAGCTTATTTAATGTATCGCGACTAGGCGATAGGCACACACTCACCATCACAAACATTTTTTGTATACATGCGCAGGCAAATATACACGCCTGGTCGAACTCTTATCAAATGACAAATTTTCTCTGGGGGATTATATGAGCGACTTCAACTACGGAATTGTTGTACTGCTTGAATTTTATCCATCCTGGTTGGCCTTGCCGCGTGAAAAAAGAAGAGAATTGGCAAAAGATCTGTACCACATTATTGGTAAGTATCAAGACCATGTGAAAGTAAAATTCTTTGATGCGGATGCATTAGGCGGCAGATATACGGATTTTGTAATCTGTGAGACCAAGGACATGAAACAATACCACTATATGTGGGAAGAAATCAGGGATACGGTTGCCTATTCTCAAGGGTACTTCAAAATAAAGGATGTGATCATTGGCATCCAGAGTGCTTACCAGCAATTTGAAACTGAGGTATTGAAATTACCTGAAGAGTAGTACACGTTGCCCCGGAAAACGGGGCAATCAGTGTGTAGACAAAGTCCATGGCGCATGGGTGATAGGTCCCGCTCGCTCTCTTGACGACCAGCAAAGAAGCGGATCGCGTCCGCTCCAAAACGCGACGCGGGCAGGGGGCAAACATCTGGGTATTTCGATGAAGTGAGACTTGTGCCCCCTGTTTTCCCCGCGTCTTTCGTTTTTCCGCTGAGCAGGTCGTCAAAGGAGCTCGCTTGGCCCATCACTCCATGCCCGTACTTTATCTCCACCTTCGGTTGATCAATGTGCAGGCCTTTCGGCCTGACAACTATGGAAAGATCGTTTCCTTGCGGAACCTCAATGAAAAAGTACAGTTTGTCTTCAGTCTGGTTGCCCCGGAAAACGGGGCAATTTTTTTCAACGGTGAAGCGGGGGCAAGCACGGGAATAGAGCTTTCAATGGGGGGCAGTGTCGATATCACAACGAACCATGATCCCGCAGTGGTTGCTAGCAATGCATCCAGCAATCCATCCGGCCAGAGCACTACCGCGAATACCACCATGCTCAGTGCGTGCCGGCATTGATCTGAATACATTCACAAGGCACCCAACCAACCTGGTTATCTGCATTGATACAGAGAAACCATCCGCTCTCTTCACACGTGATCGTTACGTCTTCCCCAATGTGCACAGTAAGTTCATACGAGTTGTATTCGTGTTGTACGGTTCCAAGGTTCCCATTTACCTGCAAATAACGTTTGGGCACCCATCCTTCCAGTCCGCTTTCATTCCTGCACCAGACCCATCCGGTCCATTGTTCATCTTCTTTGATGATTTGAAGTATATCCCCTGCGTTACAAACTATGGGGGTGGGATAACTGGTCACATGACGTTTTATGACAGTGCCCTGGATTGGGTTTGACATTAGGAGACCTCCATATCAAGAATTTTGTCTCAGATAGTACCACGACCATTTACTTCAACGCTTGTTTTGATCAATGTTGATTGTCAGGCAGCTTATCTGAAACAACAATAATGAGTGTCGCAATTGGCCCAAGAAATAATGAAAGGAAGAACCAGTTCAGACCACTGCGGTTTTTTGCTTGAGCCAGTCCAGCATTGATGAGTGACAGAGTTCCCCACCCGACAAAAAATTCATTTTCCATCAAGGTCAATCCTCCAAGGTTTATAGACTTACTGGTATTTTATAAGACGTAAAATATGTATTATGTTCATTTTCTGTTTTGTCTCGATTCCCTGAGGGTTAATGCCAGTCAGCTCACTTCCTCGATCATCAACATAATCAAATATGCTCCCAACAATGCGGTCATTACTGCCAGGATATTGGATCGGTTTGGATGGTGGACAACTTGCTTAATCGTAAAGATAAATGTAACGAAAAAATGATTGCCACGACAGTTATATATAACAGCATGAATTCATCCTTTCAATAGGGAATTATCCAAATTATACTAAATGTCAGGTGTAATTGTACAACTAGGTACAACATAACTCATGATGAAAGAGTTGAGGGCATGGAGAAGTTCGACTGGCAAAAATTCACCTAGGTATCTAATGTGGAATGATAAGTGCCTTGTGATAAAAGGAGGTAGGTTATTTTGTGGTGGTAGCTGTGTATATATGTATCGGTCTTCCAGTAACTCTATTTATTCTCCTTCCTTGTTTATTGTTAGTTGGTAAGGGAAAGAAAAAAGTCATACCTACACCAATTGAAATATTGTTATTAATCATCTTTTCGTTAGTCGGTACATGGTCCTACATTATACTTTTTTATGGTGTTAACGCTGCGGGAAGTTCCGCTGATTTAATAACAGCTTCCATTGCAGTATTGTTAGGCGGAACATCATTAATACTCTCCTATCTAAATCCATTAATATGGGCTTTTGGCAAAATAAAAGCAAAAGCCAAAAGAAAACATTTGTGATTTTTTGTTCTGGCGTGTTGCTAATGGATGCCAACTCCCTCTATGAAGAAGTCTCGATGAATCCGAAACAAGGAAAAGCCAAGTCTGCCTCACTGGCGGAGTATGGCAAAACCGTGGTACTATTTTTGTCAGGGAAAGATTGCCAATGCGGATGATTGGGAAAGTGAGTTGTTCACGTCTCCTGTAATTCTTATTTGGAGTTGATGTGTCTTGACTGAGCAAAGAAAATGCCCGAATTGCAATGGTTCGGAGTTCGCAGAAGGCGATGATTTCATGCCGATAAAGCCCATTGACAAAAAAATGTCGTTTGGCTCTCCCAAAGTATATACGTTTTGTTTGAACTGCGGAGAGGTCATATCCATTAGAGTCAAAAATCCCGAAATGTTTCGCAGTTGACTATCCCAAAGCCTGATACCCGGATACGGAAGGCGTCAGATTCACACCTGCTATGGGTATGTTCTGGCGTCTTCTTTTGTTGTGCCATCGTCTTCGTTAATCGAAAATTTGACTAATAATGTACAGAAATGGCAGGAGAAAACCAATAATTCCGAAGACCCTCAGCATAAAAAAGTATTGTTTGGAAGGATAACGGTTCGCCTGCCATTTTCCGAATAGTTCCCAATAACCAACAGGATTTATCGCAATATAGCCAGTTATCACGAGCCAGCCCAGAAAAAATATACTCACGATGATCATGCCCATTAGCGAAAACCTCCTTGTTGCACAATATACAAAAAATTGCGTCTATTGATATGATAACATAGCTTCGTGCGTGAACTCGTAAAAAACTGGCATCGCTGAATATACAGATAACCAATTACACAGGCACTTTTGGCCCCTATTCTCGGGAATTTTAGGAGGGAATTCTTTTGAGCGAATTCACGTTTGCCATGCTTGTGAAGGAAGCAAACAAAAGGAAGATAAGCAGCGCGGTCCGGAAACGCCCTCTATGCAGAGATGGCTGATCGATTCATGGCGGAATACGCGTTTCAACGCATACATATGGATGATCGTATTCTGTTTGGCGGCAAGGCGATCTACCAAGGCAATCGGATGCAGATTGAATTTACACATTTTCCTCAGATAGCCAGTATCGTTACGTATCTGGTCGAGGAGACAGAGAAAAAGTCCTTACAAAAATTTCTATCAGAACACAGAGACATATTACCGGTCGATATCAGAACCGTTCATTTCTCGTTTCAAAATCGGGATGAATTTGTACAGGCGCTGGAGCGTACTTTTGATTTTCTGCATTTTTATTTCAAACAGAAGCAGGCAGATTGACTTATCGTCAGGCAGCGGCGCTGGTGCAGGATGTTGGTCCAGACCAACCTCCTGCACGGGCAGCGTGATGCCTGTAAAACCTTTTGGGACGATTTACAAAAAATTAATGACAACATGATGGAAAATCATCTTCTTTTTTTGCAGGAAATGGTATATAGTGTAATTAGTTGGTTGAATGACTAACTCGATAATATGTTTTCCATACATAATCATTCGGGGTGGAGTAAGGAAACACACTGGAATACACGCAAGGGACTGAGATGAATGGCAAAACCGAACGTCGTTTCCAAACAGGAACTGATTGAAGCAGCCAAGGCGTGCATCGTGGAAAACGGCTTGGAAAAGCTCACGCTGAAAATGGTGGCTGACAAGGCAAATGTATCGCAGGGGACCGTCTATTACCATTTTCACACCAAAAACCAACTGATGTTGGACGTGGTAAAAGATGTGTGCCTTCGTTCCTGGGAGGAGATGTCTCATACGCAATCCGTCGAATTCGCCGTCCCGGAGGCTTTGAATGCCGCCAAGGAACGGTGCCGACCGGACTCGTTTTTCCACCGGCTGTTTTTGTCGCTGGTTGTGTTTAGTTTCAACAACGAAGAAATTAGACAGGAATTGGGCCAGCTGCTCGCGTTTGAAAACAAGGTGCTTTCGGAAAAGATCCTGGAGCTGATCGCAGACAACCACGCCGATTCCAGCGTGGAGGGGACTGCTGTTCAGACTGGCCGGGACAAACGGCTGATGGGGGTTTCCACCGAGACCTGGGCGGTCCTCATCAATGCGTTGATTGACGGCCTGGCGGTACAATGCCTGGTCTCTCCCGAATTTGACCGGGATAAAGTGTTTGCCGAATTGGGCGTATTCTTTCAGAAGCTGTTGGAAAACAAATCGGATTGAGCAGCCACATCAAGTCTTGGAGGCTGGCTTCATCGTGTGTTCTTCCACACTTACCTCCAAAGACTTTTTTCCAATATATTTCCTCAAATTTAGAAAAGGAGATGAGGGTATGTTCTCAGAAAAACTGGGCCTGACCTTGCTGTTCTCGATCCTGGTCTGGCTGGGGGCGACGTTGTTCTTCGTGTTTTTCGGCAGCATGGTGTTGGTCGACCCGTATCAACAAGACTTTTTCATGAGGTTCCTGTTGTTGGAGATCGCGACAGCAGTGGTCTTGTACATCGTCTTTGTGATCTTTCGCAAGCTGGATCCCAGTCCGTATGCGGTGGTGAAGCTGGGGCTGATCGGCAGTGCAGTCGGCTTGATCATCGATGCCTTCGTGTTGTGGAACCGCGACGTGTTTTTTTCGGGATTGTCCAGTGAACAGCTGCTCGCCTTTACGATCTGGATGTCATTTGCCTATGGACTCTATCTGCTGATCCCGCTGTTCATGCGAAAAGAGAACAAGTAATTCATTTTAGATTAATCTTTGGAGGAGAAGTCGATGAAGCGTCTGAATCCCGTTATCGCGGATTTGCTCACCATTTTCAAGATGGATAAGAAATTTGTCAGGGGTGAAGGGTACTATCTGTACGAAGCAGACGGAACGCGGTATACCGATTTCATCGCCCAGTACGGCGCCATCCCCTTGGGGTACAACCACGAGGCGATCTGGGCGGCCCTGGATCAAATCAGGGCGAACATGCTTCCGAGCCTGTGTCAGCCATCCACACCCATTAAGGCGGTAGAGCTGGCCCAGTTCCTGTTAGACAAAATGCCAAAAAATCTCTCGGTCTGCACGTTTGGCCAAAGCGGGGCGGAAGCAGTGGAAGCCGCGATCAAGCTCGCCAGAGCCGCTACCCGAAAACGCAAGATCGTCAGCACATGGAAAAGCTTTCACGGCAAAACAGCGGGAGCGTTGGCGGCGACCGGGCAGGAAGTCTATCAAAAGCCGTTTTTCATCGATACCTCTGACTACATCAAGATCCCCTACAACGACGAGGCTGCTTTGGAGAAGGTGTTGCAGGAGCAGGGAGATCAAATCGCCGGTTTCCTGGTCGAACCTGTGCAGGGAGAAGGCGGGGTCAACGTACCGTCGCCCACGTATCTGCACAAGGCGCAGGAGCTGTGCCGCCGGTACGGTGTCCTGTTTATCCTCGATGAAATTCAGACAGGTCTGGGCCGGATGGGCAATTGGGCCGTGTGTGTGGAGCAGGGCCTGGAGCCGGATATCCTGCTGCTGTCCAAAGCATTGGGCGGAGGAATTGTCCCGATCGGTGTATGTATGAGCACGTCTGCTCTCTGGGAGGAGGACGATTTCGGGAAAAACCACAGCGCCACGTTTGCCAACAACAATTTTACCTGCTCAATCAGCCTGGCTTATCTCAAGTATTTGGAGCAAAACCAGCATCTGTTCCAACAGGTGAAGCAAAACGGCGCGTACATGCGCGAACGCTTGCTGCAGATTCAGCAAAAGTGGCCCGGTGTCATCAAGGAAGTACGCGGTGAAGCCTATTTGCAAGCCATCGAGTTTGAAGAGATCGATGCAGGAGATTCGTATGAATTTGCGATTCTCTGTTCGCAAGGCGGTCTCGGATACCTGATCAGCGGCTTTTTGCTCAATGTCTACAAACTGAGGATCATGCCGTATCTCAACCAGGAGATGGCTGTGCGGATTGAACCGCCGCTCACGATTTCCAGGGAAGAGATCGACAAACTGCTGCACGCCATCGACCGTACGTGCGAGATTCTCTACTATCGCGATTTCTATCATTTGTACCGTTATACCATTCACGACAATACCATCCCCGAAACAATTACTGACTATCGTTCAAAAAGAAGAGAAATTATTGTTTCTTCGACCACTCGAGTACCTCATCGCAGCTTCGCTTTTATTGCCCACTACCCGCAAACGAGAGACTTGGTCATAAACACACCGTCATTTGAACAATTCAATGATACAGAGCTGTCCGAGATACTGGAATGGCAGGCTGACTACGGAGAGCCGGGAGTAGTTTGCACACTTTCCAAAATCTCCTCGAAACACGGAGATGTCGCTGCCGGCAGCATCATCGCCATTCCCTTCGGGGGACCAAAAGTGTTGGAGCGTCCCAGAAAGGAAGTCGTTTCCGCCATTCGCGCTGCGATCCGCAAAGGGCGCGAAATGGGAGCCACCGTGTTCGGATTGGGTGCGTACACCTCCATCGTCACACGCGGCGGAATCGATGTGCGCGATATGATACTGGATCATGAGATCGTAACGACGGGCAACACGTTTACCGTCATTACATCCATCAACGCGCTGCTGACAGGTGCAGACAAGATGGACATCTCTCTCGAAACGTGCAGAGGAGCCGTGATCGGCGCAAATGGATCGATCGGGCGGCTGTGTGCCATTCTTTTGTCTCAAAAGATGGAAAATATCGTATTAATCGGCAGAAAAAGTAATGAAAGAGTAAATATGGAGCGTTTGCGAGAGTTGGCAAATGAAATCTACCTGCATGCCATCTTTTACCACAAGGAACGATCGGGGATCCGAAAGCAGCTGTTATCGCTGCTGGAAAACGAGCTCGTATTCAGCGACGGTCTGTATCAGACACGCGAACGGCTGTATGAACTGTTCCAGACGGCCGAATCGGCGGAGACAGACAATCTCGAAGAGCAGATGAGTGAAAACATCATTGACGACATCGAGCTGTTGTTCCGACAAGCCGGACACAAGCCTCCGATCGATTACGGCGTCGATATCGATTACTTCCTGCCTGAGCTTGATGTCATCCTGGTCGCTACCAGCAGCATCGGAGAACTCCTGCAGCCGGATTTGATCAAATCTGGGGCAGTCATCTGCGATGTCTCCCGTCCTGCCAACGTAGGCAAAATCGTGCAGGAAAAACGGCCGGATGTATTGGTGATCGAAGGCGGTTTGGTCAAATTTCCGGAAAACCTCGCATTTGGTCAAAACCTGGGTTACAAGCCGGGGGTCAATTTGGCCTGCCTTTCGGAAACGATTCTCTTAACCTTGGAAAATAGCAACCGCAATATGGGCATCGGCGGACGCATCACGATGGACGACATGTACTACATCCAGGGGCTCGCCGAAAAACACGGTTTCACACTGGCCAGCCTGCACAGCTTCGAGAAGGAAATCGATGACGAGTACATCGCGCGGGTCAAAGCGGCGGCCAACAAACAAGTTGTTTCATAATTTTCTAGATATAAAAGGAGGAAAAGAACATGACGACAACTTCCAGCAAGAAAAGAGTCTCTGTCCGCAACTTTACCGCTGAAAAATGGCTGGAGATCGTACCCCACGGCTATCTGAAGGGCATGATTTACGGCCGCTCTCCGCAGTACGACGTGCCCGAGATTCTGCAGGAGGAAGGCAAGCTGCGCCAGGTATGCTTGTACGATTTGGCGATTTTCGCTTCCGCCGAAAAGATTGCCGTGACCACCGCTTCCGGTCTGACCAGCATCGCCGACGACGATTGGAGCCGCGTTTTTCTGGCGACGCAGACGTTTGACGAAGCACGTCATTACGAGGTGTTCGTGGAACGGATGCGCGAGATGGGGCTGTCCGATGAGGCGATCGGCCAGTTGGTCGAGGAAGTGGCCAGTCCGGAATACCGCGCCTTCCAACAGATCATGCTCCAGCAGGTGGACAACAAAGATTTGCTGGGCGGATTGGTCACCCTCAATATCATCCTGGAAGGCATGGCGTTCCCGCTGTACGGCTACGAAGCCCGCTTCTGGAAGCCGTTTGATCCCGGATTGACCGAGATTATTATCGGAGCGTTCAAGGATGAGACGCGCCATGTGGGATTTGCCGAGAAAAAACTGGCGGATGCGATCCAGCAGCGTCCGGAAGAAAAAGAACGGCTGTCGCGCCTGGCTACCGAATGTTCGGTGCGGATGCAAAAAGCGTTTGAAAGCTTTCTCAATCAGTTCGTCGGGCTGTATCAGGAAGCTTGCATGGAGCACAAGGACTTGGTGGGAGATGCCGAGATTGCGCCAGGAATGCGCATGATCGACACGCCGGTAGTGGATCAGGTGAACATGGTGCTGAGCGATATTATCAACGGTCATCGGGAGCGCTTGAAGAAAATCGGACTTGAGTATTTGAACTAACGCAAAGCCAACGGTTGCCCCAGTCTCCTGTGCCTCGGAACACGGAACCTTCGGGAAATCAGGAGGCTGGTTGGCTTCACAGGCGAGCTTGCGCAAACCACACTTTTTCGTAAATGGGGTGTCCCGTGGATGGCAACAGCGATCAAAGAAAAGCCAGCCTCGAAACGAATCATTTATTCCGAGCAAGACAGCATTTACAAAAAAGACTGGATTTTGTACACGACCAGTGATGAAGATTCGTACTCCGAATTAAAAGCGCTGCGCATCCGTCCCAGCGACACTGTGCTGGTGATTACGGGGAGCGGCTGCCGCAGTCTCGCATTGCTCGTCGACGAACCCAAACGACTGATTTCTGTAGATGCCAACCCTACGCAAAACTATCTGCTGGAACTGAAAATCGAAGCCATGCGCCTGCTGCAGCATGACGAGTATCTGCAATTCCTCGGCGTGAAACCGGCCACCTTTTCCAGGATGGACGTATACCGGGAGTTTGAATCCAATTTGACGCCCCAGGCCCAGGCGTACTGGAGCCGCTATCGCGACAAAATCGAGGAAGGCTTGATTTTCCTGGGGAAACACGAGCAATTTTATAAAAAATATATCGGGTCGCTGCTGTTTCGACCCAAGAAAAAACAGTTCCTGCACATGCTTTCGCTCACTTCCCTGGAAGAACAGAGGGCCTATTTTCGTGAGCATTTCAACACGCTGCTATGGCGCTGGTCCATCGAGAACCTGTGCCGCCGCACCGTCTTCAAGTGGACACTCGGGGACCCCAGCTATGACAACGAGGTCGGCCAGCAGCAAAGCATCGGCAACTATATTTTGCAGAGGCTGACCCATACGTTCGAAAATCATCTGGTGCGGGAAAACCACTTTCTTACCTTTTTGTACTGCGGAAAGTACATGAACGAAGAGGCAATGCCCGTCTACTTGCAAAAGCAGCACTACGAGACGATCAAGCGAAACCTGGACAAAGTGGAGATTGTGACGGATCTGATCGACCGGTATCTGGCCCGGGCAAAGGAGCCGTTTATCGACAAGGTGTCGCTTTCGGACATATCCGGCTGGGTTCCCAATGAAACGTTCCAACAGATCCTCACGGAAATCACGAAAAAACTAAGGAAAAACGGAATCATTTGTTATCGGAATTTTTTGGCGAAACGTATGGTAAACCCTGAGCTTTTGCCCCTCTATGAGCGTGATGTGGATATGATCGAGCGGCTGAATCACGAAGACCTGGCCTTTGCCTTTACGTTTGAAGTACTCAAAAAACGGGAGGAGTAATGGATGAATACGTACTATGAAATTACCATGCATGACCCGGAAACGGACACGACGGCGTTTATCGTTATCGATCGCTTGATCGGAGGGATTGCCACAGGAGGCTTGCGCATGTCTCCGACGGTCACGCTGGAAGAAGTGCGGGATTTGGCGGAAGTCATGACTTACAAGCACGGTCTGATGAACCTGCCGCTGGGAGGAGCCAAGGCCGGAATTGTCGGAGATCCGTCAGCGCCTGACAAGGAGAAAAAAATCCAGGCCTTTGCCCGAATGGCTGAACCGCTGTTGAAAAGCTGCCTGTTGTTGGGAGAGGACATGGGGATTTACGCGAAAGATGTAAGAGCGATGTACGCCCACATACAGCTTGACCCGCTGGAGCGAGTGCTGAACCGGCTGCAGGAGCGGGGCGTAAAGTACGAGATTGGTCAGGGTGTCCGGGCACATGACTTGTTGTCTGATCAAAACATGGAGACGACAGCAGGCTTTGGCCTGATGGAGAGCCTGCTGGAGACGGCCGAACTGATTCAGCTTCCGCTGGAGCAGGCGACTGCTGCCGTGCATGGATTCGGCACGGTGGGCAGTGAAATCGCCAAGCTGCTGCACGATCGCGGCGTCACAATTACAGCAGTCGGCGATGCCGAGGGAGCAATCTATCGGGAAGAGGGCCTGGACATCCATCAGCTGCTGTCCATCCGCAAGCCAAACGGCTGCATCGATCGCGAGAAGATCGCTCAGGCGGTAAAGCAGATGACCAACGAAGAGCTGCTGCAGCTGCCGGTCGATTTGCTGATCCCCGCTTCTGTCTCGCAGGTGATCCATGAGGGGAATGCACACTCGATCCGGGCAAAAATCATTGTCGAGGCGGCCAACATGCCGACTACGAATGAAGCCGATGAAATCCTCCGGGAAAAAGGCGTGATCGTGCTCCCCGATTTTATGGTCAACGCGGGTTCGGCATTGTCGTTTGGCTTGATCATTACCGGGGAAGCCCTGCCGCAGGACATGTGGACCGAGTCGGCAAAACGGATACGCCGGATGGTGCGAACAGTGCTGACACAGAGCATGGAGCAGGAGGAGCCGACGCGCATCGTTGCTCTCGCCCTTGCTTCTGCACATTTGCAGCAAATGCTGTACAAGGAACGCTCCGTGAGCGAACTAACCGCTTCGGTGTGACGCGCGATGAAAAAACTGTTTATCCTGTCAGTCATCGTCAGCCTGTTCACTGTGATGCAGGATGGAACGCTGTTGTACGTCCTGCTGCCGCAGATCCAGGAACAATTCGCAACCAGTCTGTCCACAGCGATCTGGATCATGAATCTGTACATTCTGCCGTTCGCTCTGCTCATGGTATTCATGGGCAGAGTGGCGGACCGTTTTGGACACATCCGGGTGTTCCTCAGCGGGTTGGCACTGTATGCAGCAGGTTCTTTCCTCGGGTATTTCAGCAATTCCTTTCCTTTCCTGTTGACCTGCCGCTTCATTCAGGGGATCGGTTCTTCCATTCTCGTGCCCGTCAGTCTGGTGATCTTGCTGAAGCGGTTTGGGAAACAGCGCTATGGGCAAGCGATCGGCGCCTGGAGCGCCACGTGTGCGCTTGCAGCGGCTTGCGGCCCCATCAGTGCTGGGTTGATCGGTCATTTTGCGACCTGGAGGTTCACCTTTTTGGCAAATGGTACGCTTGTGCTGCTCGCGTTGATGGCCATGATTGCCTCGCTCAAATCGTCTGCTGTACCTGAGGAGGACCAGGAGACGCATGCCGTCCCTATGCCGAATCTGTGGAAGGAAAGTGAAACGTACCTGTTGCTTTTCGGCAACTTCTTTGCCGGGTTTGTTCTGAACAGCCTGCTGTACGTACTGCCTTTTATGCTGGGAAATTTTCTCGACTACGACAGCCTGCAAATCGCCTACACCGTTACACCATTGTGCGCTTCCATCATCGTATCCGTGGGAATCGTCGGGCGGCTGGAGAGAAAAATGCCGCTGGAGATTGTCATCAGCACAGGATTTTTCTGTCTGCTGGCGAGCCTGTGCCTGTACATGATTCGCGAAGTGCCCCTGTACGTGTACATCGGAGCATCGTTCCTGGCCGGACTTGGGCTTGGGATCGCCATCATTTCCATTACGTCGGCCTGGATGAAGAAATTTACCTACGATCATCTGGGGTTGGGCTCGGCCATATTGAACATGCTGCGACTGGTGGGTGCTGTAATCGGGAGCTCGCTTTCGGCCAGCCTCTTTCGCAGGATGGTCGATACATCGCTGCACACAGGCGGAGTTCCCGCCAATGAATGGCTGGCAGGCCTGAAAGCGTCCGGTGCCCCGGTTGCGCCCATCGTGTGGGCAAGCGGGTTTTCGCAAGTGGTCGTTGGCGTGTTCACGGTTCTCAGCCTCGTACCCGTCGCCATGATTGTCTGGTATACCGCCCGATATGGGCGGAGGCGTAAGCTTGAGAATCAGGCTTCTCCCGTCCAAGATGGATAGACGCGACGGGCGAAGCCCTTCTTTTTACAGAAAGGAGAATGTCTGATGAAGCGAAGAACCGCTTTCGTTTGCGATGAGAGTTATTTTTGGCACAATACCGGGAATGGCGCATTGTTTTTGCCCGCTGGCGGCTGGATTGAAACGGATGTGCATTCAGAGAATCCGGCGACCAAACGGCGTGTGAAAAACCTGCTGGAGCGTTCCGGTTTTATCCGTGAACTGGTGTCGATTCCGCCCAGGGCGGCAACAGCAGAAGAGATCGCAGCTGTGCATGATCCGGCGTATATCAAGCGGGTGGAAGCATTGAGCCAGACGACGGGCGATGCAGGTGAACTGGCGGTTGTCGGGTACGGATCGTTTGAAATCGCCTGTCTGTCGGCGGGGGGAGGTCTGCGTGCTGTCGATGCGGTAATGCGCGGCGAAGTGGACAACGCCTATGTGCTGCACCGACCGCCCGGCCATCATGCGGAGCGGGACAAGGGCATGGGATTCTGCCTGTTCAACAACGTCGCCGTCGCAGCCAGATACGCGCAGCGAGCGTATGGTTTGAAGCGGATCGCAATCGTCGATTGGGATGTCCATCACGGAAACGGAACGGAAAGCATTTTTTACGATGACCCTGGGGTCTTGTTTGTGTCGCTGCATCAGGAAAACAACTACCCTCCCGGCAGAGGCAGCTTGTCTGATACTGGAGCCGGGGCGGGGGAAGGATACACGATCAATATTCCACTGCCGGCCGGTACTTCTGACGCAGGCTATCTGGAGGCGATCCGCACCATCGTCGCGCCTGTGATCCGCCAGTTTGGCCCCGAGCTGATCTTCGTCTCTGCAGGGCAGGATGCCAGCCTGTTTGACCCGTTGGGCAGAATGATGGTGACCGCGGAAGGGTTTTATCAGATGGCACAGGAAATGCTTGCGCTGGCGGATCAATGCTGTCAGGGCAGGCTGGTTGCCTGTCACGAAGGCGGGTACAGCGCGGCCTACGTTCCGTTTTGCACGCTTCGGGTGATCGAGGCGTTGACCGGCATCAGAAGCGTGGTAGAAGACCCATTCGCTCCCACGTTTCAGCATTTGCCGACACAGGTGATTACCCACGATCAACGTCTTTATTTGCAAATGGCCAGGGAGCAGCATGTCAAACGCTGGTCCGTTTTGCAAACGTAATACTGTCTTTTTCCAATCCGGCAGCTCATGTCCCACCCTCCAGACGTTTTTCAAAAAGCAGAAACGTGAAGCGAGGTGAGGTAAAAAAGCAACGGACGGCTTGATGCGGGTGTAAGCTCGGCAAAACTGGCCATGTCAAACACTGCTGGTAAGGGGCGAAAGCTGTGAGCTTGTCGCTCCTATTCTTTTTTCGTTCCTGTCAGTTCCTCACATGATCCAAACAGCCTCTCGTACCCTATGCATGAAAAATAGGCCTCATATTATAATAAAAAAGATGACTCGTGTTTGAGGTGGGCCAGAAAATGAATAAAACCATTGCAGATGTAGCTAAACTTTCAGGAGTGGCCAAAAGCACCGTATCTCGCTACTTAAATGGCGGTTCTGTAAGTGAAGCTACCAAACGAAAAATTGAACGCGCTATTAAAGAAACAGGATATACACCGAATCCTTTTGCCCAAAGTTTAAAGGCGAAGAAAACAGCCTTTATTGGCACGATCGTTCCGCGACTGGATTCCTATGCGGCATCGCATACAATCATCGGGATTGATGAACAATTAAAAGAATTGCATTTTCAATTGTTAATCTCTAATACGAACCAGCAAATTGAACGGGAAATCGAAATGATTTACAGCTTGGCTGGCCAGAAAGTGGCGGGAATTATTTTGCTGGCAACGCAAATCACTCCGGCACATTTGGCTGCGTTTGAAAAGGTGAACATCCCGATTCTTCTTGTTGGGCAAGAACATCCCGACGTACACAGCCTGATTCACAATGATGTGGAAGCAGGCTATGCCATTGGAAAATATGTAGTAGAGAAAGGCCATCGCAAAATTGCCTACTTGGGTGTTAGCGAACAGGATGTCGCAGTGGGCGTAAAACGAAAGGAAGGATTTAAACGGGCGATAGCGGAAGCGGCAGGGTGTGAGGTCCATTATTTTGAAACAGGTTTTAACATGTTTGTTGCACAGCAAGCAGCAGCAGAACTACTGGAACAATTTCGCCCCACTTGCATCGTATGCGCGACAGATAACATTGCACTGGGAGCGTTAAGAGCCGCCCAATTAAAGGGATTGCGCATTCCGCAAGACGTCTCGATTACAGGTTTTGGCGGATATGATGTGACCGAAATTATCCATCCTGGTTTAACAACTGTTAAATTGTTTTTTAAAGAAGCTGGCAAGATGGCTGCACAGCACATTGTGAAGCTGATCAATGAAGAGGAAGTCCCCAAACGAACATTATCAAAATTTGAAATCATTGAACGAGAAAGCGTTGACAGTATCATTCCTCGTCACGTATAATCGGGTTGGAACCGGTTCCAAATCACAAGGATTAGGACCGGTTCTTATTACAACGAATTTGGAACCGGTTCCATCGATGGGTGAGGGAGATGCGATGAAATACGATCAAATTGCCAAAGAACTGTTGGAAGCGATTGGCGGAAAAGAGAATCTTTCTGCCTTGGCTCACTGCGCCACACGTTTACGGCTCGTATTGCATGATGAAAGCAAAGTAAACCAAGAAGCGCTTGACAAAATGGACGCGGTAAAAGGAACGTTCTCAACTGGCGGACAATTCCAAATTATTCTTGGTGCAGGTCTGGTAAACAATGTGTACCATGAATTAGCCCGATTAACCGGACTTCAGGAAATGTCGACAACAGATGTAAAAGACGCCGGAGCCAAACGTTTACACCCGCTCCAGCGTTTCGTGAAACTGCTTTCTGATATTTTCGTTCCCATCATTCCGGCTATTGTTGCCGGCGGGCTGCTGATGGGGATCAATAATATTTTGATCGCGAAAGACTTGATCTTCGAGGGCAAGTCGCTCATTGAAGCGTATCCGGAAATCAGTGACTTGGCCGCACTTATTAATACATTTGCCAATGCGGCATTTGTGTTTTTGCCAATTTTAATCGGTTTTTCCGCCACCCAGCGTTTTGGCGGCAATCCGTACCTGGGAGCTGCGCTTGGCATGCTGATGGTTCACCCGGACTTATTAAACGGGTATGACTACGGCAGCGCCTTGACGAGCGGCAGCATTCCTGCCTGGAACATTTTCGGCATGGAAATTGAAAAAGTGGGGTATCAAGGGACGGTACTGCCTGTATTAGCAGCTTCTTTTATTCTGGCAAAAACCGAACAATTTTTACGCAAATATATCCCTTCTGCGCTTGCGAACTTGCTGACACCCCTATTCACGATTTTTATTACAGGCATCTTAACCTTTACAGCCGTAGGACCGTTGACTCGTCTTGCGGGCAACGTACTAACGGACGGACTGGTTTGGTTGTATGACACAGCGGGCGTTATCGGCGGTGCGCTGTTCGGGTTGGGGTATGCCCCGATCGTGATTACCGGGATGCATCATAGCTTTATTGCTGTTGAAACCCAGCTGCTGGCCGATTTCGTGAAAACAGGCGGAACATTTATTTTTCCTGTTGCCGCGATGTCAAACGTTGCCCAAGGCGCTGCAACGTTGGCGGTTTTCCTGATGACGAAAGACAAGAAAGTGAAAGGGATTGCCTCCGCTGCCGGCATTTCGGCCGTTTTAGGCATTACGGAGCCTGCGATGTTCGGTGTCAACCTGAAACTTCGGTATCCGTTTATTGCCGCGATCATCGGGGCGTCTGTATCAACGGCCTTTATTACCATCTTTAAGGTCAAAGCGGTTGCGCTTGGCGCTGCCGGTTTGCCAGGGATTATTTCCATTCGCCCGGATTCCATCGTTCCATATGTCATCGGCATGGTCATTTCGTTTGTCGTTACCTCTGTCATGACGATCATTTTGGCCAAACGCGCAGCAAAAAAAGCAGCTCAATAAAAATAAATGGGGTCTGATCGATAAACGGTCAGACCCTGTATGGACGAGATGAAGGAGTTTGGGTCTATCAATGGAATGGACGAGAGAACAACGCTATCGACGAATCGAAGAAGCAACGATAGAAGAATTAACAGCCCTGCAAGAAAAGGTGAACAACAGCAGGTGGCGACAGAAATATCATATCCAACCAGTCACAGGTCTTTTGAACGATCCAAATGGCTTTTCTTACTTTAACGGAGAATATCACTTGTTTTATCAATGGTTTCCGCTCGGTCCGGTTCATGGATTAAAATATTGGTATTACACCAAATCAAGCGATCTTGTCCACTGGCAAAATGTCGGTATCGCGTTACAACCGGACGATTATTTTGATTCTCACGGGGTTTACTCTGGCAGCGCCATTGTTCATAACCAGACACTTTATTTCATGTATACAGGGAATACGAGGGATGAGAATTGGGTGCGCCATCCTTATCAGTGTTTAGCCTTCATGGATGAAAACGGGCAGATTAAAAAATTACAAGCGCCGGTGATAAACGAAGTGCCAAAAGGCTATACCGATCATTTTCGCGATCCGAAAGTGTGGAAAGTGCATGACACATTTTATGCTGTAATCGGCGCACAGCGGGAAAACGAAACGGGTTGCGTTGTGCTTTATTCATCACCTGATTTAATGCATTGGACGTTTGAAGGTGAGATTCACACCCGGTTACAGCATTTTGGATTCATGTGGGAATGCCCCGACTATTTTGAACTGGATGGAAGAGGTGTGCTGATCTTTTGCCCGCAAGGAGTAGTGCCAGCGGGAGAGCAATTTCAATATGTGCATCAATCCGGTTATATCGCAGGAAACAGACTTGATCTCAAGACAAAAATCTTTGAACACGGTGAGTTTGTGAAGTTGGACCGCGGCTTTGACTGTTACGCCCCGCAGACGACCATCGACCATAAGGGACGGCGCTTATTAGTCGGGTGGATGGGTCTTCCCGACATTCCATATCCAACAGATCAGGATGGATGGGCCCATTGTCTCACACTGCCAAGAGAATTGACCATCCAAAACGGAAAGCTGATTCAGCGTCCTGTAAAAGAACTGGAAGCATTGCGGCAAGATGCGGTCCATGTGAAAGATACGCTTCACAATGAGCAAAAAAGGTATGACGGATTCAACGGGACCTGCTATGAACTGATTTGTGAATTTACGAACATGGAAGCAGAGGAAGTGGGGATTGAATTCCGGTCATCTCATAAGGAAAAAACGGTCATCTCCTATAACAGACACAAGCAAAAGGTAACGTTAGACCGCACCTATTCCGGGGAAGTTCCGGCGAAAGAATACGGAACAACAAGCACATGCCGCGTGGAAGGAAATGCGGTAAAGCTTCATCTCTTTGTCGATACGTCTTCCGTCGAAATTTTTATCAATGACGGCATGGAAGTGTTCACAAGCCGGATTTTTCCCAGTCCGGAAAGCACAAAGATTTGCTTCTTTGCTCGAAACGGAAACGCTTCATTGGATACGACGATCTATCATCTAGCCGCGATGCAAAAAAACGGAGGTGCAGACGATGGGCCGCTTGTTTTCCATTGGTGAAGTGCTCATTGACTTTATTCCGCTGCAAAAAGGAAAAGCATTAAAGGACGTTCACTCTTTCAAACGTGAGCCAGGGGGAGCACCGGCAAACGTGGCGGCAGCTGTAGCGAAATACGGGGCAGAATCGGCAATGATTACAAAGCTGGGAATGGATGCCTTCAGTGACTTTTTGATTGAAGAGTTACAAAAAGTCGGGGTAAAGACCGATAAAATCAAACGAACAACAGAAGCGCATGCAGGATTGGCGTTTGTTTCCTTGCGCGAAGATGGGGAGCGGGACTTTTCCTTCTATCGCAATCCTTCTGCAGATCTATTGCTTTCAGAAGACGAAATTGAAGCAAGCTGGTTTGCGAAAGGCGATATTTTACATTTTTGCTCTGTCGATCTCGTCGAGAGCCCGATGAAAAAAGCCCATGAAAAAGCGATTCAGCTGGTGAAAGAAAATGGAGGGCTGATCAGCTTCGATCCAAACGTTCGCCTTCCATTGTGGAACAGCGCAGAGGAATGCAGACAAACGATTGCAGCATTTATTCCAAGAGCGCATCTAATCAAAATATCCGATGAAGAATTGACGTTTATCACCGGAATCACGAATGAACAACAGGCGATTGAACAATTATTCACAGGTGAGGTCAAAGCCGTAATTTGCACAAAAGGAGCAAAGGGAGCCGCCCTTTACACCAAGCATGCCACATATGAATCCACTGGTTTCAACGTGGCGGTGCAGGATACGACTGGCGCAGGAGATGCCTTTATCGGCGGGTTTTTATATAAACTCCTGGAAAAGGGAGGAAATGAGGAAAACTTGCTCGATATATTGCATGAGCACCATCACGAAATCCTCACCTTTGCCAATGCAAGCGGTGCACTCACCACAACAGGACAAGGGGCAATTTCAGCCTTGCCGTCAAAAGAAGAAATCCTTCGCTTTATTAAAACATATGAAAAGTAATAGATATGAAAAGTAAGGGCACAGACCGCGGTTAGGAACCTTGCTGCTCGTTTTGCAGACATCCCCCTGGCGTAATGGAGAAAGGGGGATGTTTTTTGTTGTCTACCCTGGTCCTTTCAGAGCTAATTATAAAGAAGGTTTAATGAAATTTAATGTTTGCGGACGAAACAAAATTTACTACCCCGATCAGGATAAAGAAGAGAAATGAGGCAGGACGCCTTGCATGGCCGTGAAATAGTGCAAGAGCACGAGGAATTTTGTAAATCGTAAAGGAACGAGTATTAAAAGCCCGAAGAATAGCTCTTCGGGCTTTGGAGTATTTAGCCTTTACGGGCGCCTGTAACTGCGGTACATGGCCCCAGGAGATATTCTTGTATCCGTTCGTGCAGCAACAAGTAAATTCAAGCGCCCATTTGATAATCTAAGCTACAGTCACGATGATCGGCTGACCCTTTGTAATAATGATGGTGTGCTCTTGTTGTGCCGCAAAGCTGCGATCCGGTAAACATAAAGTCCACCCATCCGGCTGCTCAACCACATAATCCGCCCCTGTTGATAAAAAGGGCTCAATCGTTATGACCATTCCCTCTTTCAACACGCGTTTATCGTGCCTGTCATAATAAGGGAGAATTTCATTTGGAGATTCGTGCAGAGACCTCCCAACACCGTGACTGCACAAGTTTTGAATGACCTGATAGCCGCCTTTTTTCGCTTCGGTTTGAATAATCCTGCCGATTTCATTCATTTTTACTCCATGCTTGAGTGAAGAGATGACCTTCATCATCGTTTTGTATGTGTAATCACAGAGACGGGTTAAAGCAGGGTTGTAGGGAGGCATGACAAAAGAGTGACCCGCATCCGCAAAATATCCTCCCAGTTCAGCGGAAACATCGATGTTAATTAAGTCGCCCGGTTGAATTTTTCGATTTCCCGGGATTCCATGAGCGATTTCATGGTTAATGCTGATACACGTGTTGCCGGGAAAGTTATATACGGTTTTGGGTGCAGGCACGGCCCCGTATTTTTTTAAAATCTGTCCTCCAATATCATCCAGTTCCTTGGTCGTCATTCCGACACGTGCGTGACGCTTCATTTCATTGATTGTCAACGCAACAATTTTGCCGATTTCCTTCAGACCATCGATATCTTTCTGCGATTCCACTGTCATAGACAGCCCTCCATTTTAATTCATAGTAACTCACTCGTATTGGAAAGTATTCCAGATTGAAGATGATCCTAGCTAACGGGGCGGTATGGACTTTTACACTGGCATGAACCTTTAACCTGTATCAGCCAAGTTGTCCTTCTTACTAGTATACGAAAAAAATTGATGTGAATCATTGAATGGGGCGATCCGCCCGGTCACAAGCAGCGTACAATCGTGTCTGTGAAAAACTGGAGACGGGGAAGACAACGCCTTTGTTTATCTAGCCTCGGCTACAGACTACGGTAGAACGCAAGAAGTGGTGCAGAAATGGGTTGCTTCGGAGTCCTGTTCACACTGATTTGGTCATAAGACGGACTCACACAACATAATAAAAAATTGAACCAGTCATATCGTCAAGACGTACCTCCTTCAATTCCCCCAATACGGTGGGGGATTATTTTTTTGCTTGTTGAGGCATCATGGTAAAAGGAGGGAGCTGCCCATGTGCGGACGGTTTACGCTAGTCACAGACCCGGAAAAGCTGATGCGTCGATTCCACCTGCAGGAGATCCCGTTTGATCTAAAGCCGAGGTACAACATCGCCCCCGGTCAGCAGATCCCGGCCATTCTTGCCGACGGCGGGCGACGCAGAATTGGCCAATTGCGTTGGGGGCTGGTTCCATCTTGGGCCCAGGACGATAAAATCGGCTACAAGATGATCAATGCGCGCGCCGAAACGCTGCAGGAGAAGCCGGCTTTTCGGAGGCTGTTTGAGCGCAAGCGCTGTATGATCCCTGCGGACGGCTTTTTCGAGTGGAAGCAGATGGACGGGAGAAAACAGCCGATGCGCATTACCATGCGGAGCGGAGAACCGTTTGCCTTTGCTGGTCTGTTTGACACGTGGACAGCGCCTGACGGCCAGAAACTTCACACCTGCACGATCATTACCACCCGGCCCAATGAGGTTGTCGCTGACATCCACGACCGGATGCCGGTCATTTTACGGCCAGAGGATGAAGACCTATGGCTTGATCGGGAGAAATACGATCCCGACTTGCTGCAGTCGCTGCTCGTTCCATTTGACCCCGGACAGATGCGAGCGTATCCAGTATCTGCGATTGTTGGAAGCCCGAAAAATGATTTCCCTGCGTGCATTGAGGAGGTTGCTTGGCAGTAGCGGCAACCTCTTGTTTTTTTATCAAAAATTAAATCGCGTACGAGTTTATGCACATCCGGGAGAGGCATAGATGGTAATGCAAAATAGCCTGGAAAGTATCCAGATATTCCATATATTAATCGCAAGAATCATGTTTTTTCTAGCGTGAATATCTAACGCGTCAACCGCGGTATCATTTTCCCGATGAATCGCGGTTTATAGGTTGATATCTTCACGCGTGTCCGTGTGAATAACATCCTTGGAAAAAGAGTACTTGATGGTAACGGATGCAGGTGGTCGCTTGGTATGCACCTCGTAGATGGTAATGTATGGACCGCTGTCTTTAAGAGCTTCTCCAGGATAATGAATATTATTAAGGAAAATATATTCCACACCAAGTCCTCGCCCAAGTCTTGGGGAATGTTTTTGGATGGGCACTTTCCTTGCAGCGGTCTCCGATATGCCTGTTTTTCCGTGCAAACTCCAACTGGTTTTCGATTGAACCTCGCTCGGCCTGATTGTTTGAGCTTAATAAAATGCAAGTTTGTACATATTATATCACCTCAATAACGAACATTTGTTCATGTTCATTTCATAAAAAAGCCCATAAAGGACTATAATGTGTTACTTTTAGTTTGATTAAAGAATTCAACAAATCGATTTGCTACTAGACCAAGAATTAGAAGATCTATTGCTTTTGAAAACAAAATGTGAATAATTTGAATCGAACTTAACAAAAAACTCTTGTTTATCATCTCTTGAAGCCTAATGAAATTTGAATCACCTGAGAAAGGAATAGCAAAGTGAATTGAAAAAGTAAAATAAAAGGTATTGTAGAAAGCTACAGGAGTTGTTGTGTTAAAAGAATCTCTAATCTCTGTGAAATGTGGAATACCTTTTAAATAACCAAATATTTCTCCTAACAATATTGCAAACGAGTATATAAAACAAAAAACTAAATCAGTTATGAAAATGGTTGCTCCAATTATCACAACTGTTGACGCAAAAAAATTTTTAAAACTCTTTCCTTTAATATTGTCAAACTCAATAATTATTTGATTAATAAGATCTATTAAATTTACTATCGCGAAATAAAGAAATGGTAGCAAGCAAATAATTAAGAATACTATGTTCAGAGTCAAGTTTTCCCCAAAAATTAATACACGCAGTTTACCATGTAATAGAAATATAATAGTCGAAAATAGTACAATCATAACTATTTGAAAGAAAATTCGGGGTACAATAGTCAAAGTAGAATTGGTAGCAACTTTATAGAAGTAAACAGTCAAAAAAAATAATGTAACGAATAGCACTACGTATCCCGGAATTAATGGTAAGCAGAAATATAGCAATAGAAATGAAACCATAGTTAATTGATTATAAGCAAGCCTAAAAAACTCATCTCTCAGTACATTAAATACTTTCATTATAAATTTTCAGTCCATTCCATTCTGATTATCTGCTGTTATTGATTTAGGATAAATTAAATTAATAATGAATAGAAGTTTAGTTTTTGCTTTACCTTCTCCAACCTTTCAACACACAATTCTGGTGTCACCTTGAATTGTTCTTATAATACTTAGATCTTCAATAATTAAAATCCTTAGCATATGTAATGGCAAAAAAGCATATCGGGTGAAATTCCTGGAATCCCACTCTGGAAGCTCTCGGAACGCTTATAGCAGCATGATTTGTCGTCCAGCGTGACGGAGGATATGATAAATCTCATATGGTAAAAGCGTTCCCGTTGAACTTTGGCAGGAAGCCTTTTATTGTAATGCTCCTGAATCGTCCGAATTTGTATGACAGTGAGGGGACGTCCTTATACACAAGAAAGATAATTAAGGCTTTCGCAATTCGGGACTCAACTATATCAATGGGCCCGCGAATACCGAGGGATAGGAGAATCGCGAGACACATGATTCCAACGGAGTAGGGGAATACGGTAAGTTACAAGATCCTTCACCTTGACTGCGAATGTGTTCGCGTTAAAATCAAAAGTAGTGCAATTGAACTATTTGTATTATACTATCTAGTGTAAAATTTTGCTAGGTGTTGTCGCTTATTCAGGAAGGAAACTTTAGTAATAATGGGCAGGCTCTTTTTACAATGAAGTTTTTTAGAATTAAACTTCCATGAGAGGTGATTTCTATGGATTTTGGGGCAATTTTGGGAAAGCTTGGTCCGTTGTTTTTTTCCTTTTTGATGCCCAAAATAAAAAACTCAAAGTTAATTAGAGATCTTCAGGCAAAATGGGTCAAAGATAACTATGCCAAGAAAACGACCTTAATGTTCGAAGCAGCACTTGCTGATGCGAAAGCTACTTTTGATTTGCCCGATGAGTTAATTCGGGATCTAATAGAAGACCGAACTAACAGAGAAGAAATGTTTCGTTGGATATTAGAGGGAGTCCCATATGAGAAATTTACTCGTGAACAGCTAAATCTGGAACCATATATGGAGGCATATCCTTCTTATCAGGACTTTATTGTACCTTTTTTCCAAACTATCTTATTGAAACTAGAAGAATACAAAGTTACTCAATGGGAACCTGAATTTTTGCAAATCCTAAATAGAATTAATTATTTTGAGGACGAAATTAAAGAGGGGTTTAAGAATATTGAGCAAAATCAAATAAAGACTATTCAAATTACAGAAGAAAACAATCGTTTACTAAAACAGGCTCTTACCCCTGTGGGGTTCGAGGATTTAAGTAAACTCATAAAACAGGGAAAAACAAATGTTGCCCGTGAAAAAGCCGAAGAGAGGCTAAAAAGAAGCCTTAAGCAAGAAGAATACTTGGAATTGCATTCCATAATCGCAACAAGTTATATAGTGAGCGGTAAAGAGAACGAGGCAATTCCACATTTATATGCCGCTGTTGCAAATTCTAACGACGAAGCACGTAAAAAGAGACTGCTGGCTTTAATACACATTTTCGAAAATCAATTAGATAAAGCCTTATCTAATATTAGAGAAGCGATTGACATTGAAGGTAAAACAACGAAGAATTTAGAGATTCTGATAAACATTTTTCTCCAACAAAAAAAATATGATGAAGCACTTAAAATATTGCTAGAGAACCCAGACTCCGATTTAGATCAAATAAAGGCACACGTTTTGCTGAACACAAAAAAATACGATCAAGTTACCGAACTATCTGATTACTATTTGAATAATGAACCAAACAATATCAATTGGTTATTAATCAAAATTGAATCAAAAATCCTAAAAATGGAAAATGATATTTCAAATAACGTTTTCGTTGATCCTGAAAAAATTTTACTAGAAGTAATGCCAGTGTTGGATCATTTGGAGAAACAAGACATTGATAATATTGGCATTCTGACCAGGATCAAGGAATTGAAATCGGCACTATATTTTAGAAACAAGCGCTTTTCTGAGGCAAAAATATTGTATGAAGAAGTGTATCGTGACAAAGGAAATATCAATAATCTCATTTCTTGTTGTATATTTGACGGTGATTGGGATAGAGCGATTGATTTACTTCAAGAGAAGATATCCGTTGAAACCCCAAATCTTAATGATCTCATTACCTTAAGTCAAGTTTATGTAGAAGCTGGAAGACCAAATGATGCATTAGCTTTATTAGAGGCTAATAAGTCGCTGGTTGAGACAGAACTCAAGATTCCTTTAAAGTACTACTTCACATATATGGATGCCTTATTCCTAAATGTGAATCATAGCGAAATAAAAAATTTGATTGAAGTACTTAACTTGACAACCTCAGACCGTGAGGGAATCTACGCACTAAAAGCCTATTACGCGATGAAACTTCATGATTGGGAAGAAGCAGTAACCAATTGGGAGTCATGTATTGATCAGTTAGATGGACAAGTTGTAATCGAGTGTAAGATACAACTTAGCATTGCTTATTTGAACAGAGGAACAGAAGCCGATTTAAAAAAGCTGAAGGAATTAATTGTGTCGATACCAAACTGGATGCAACATGAAATCCTTGTCAATCGGTATGTACGTGCTCTATTTCAGTTGGGAGAATATAAACAAATTCTTTCCTTAATTGATCAGTTGACAGAAAAATCAGACTTTTTGCTAAATGTAGTTACAACCATTTATTTTAACTTAGGCTGGTATGAAGTTGCAAAAGTAAACTTTTTGAACCTATACCAAAAGACCCAAGAGTTACATTATCTATTAAGATATGCTGATTGTTTGTTTCGATTAGGAAATGCAAATCATTGTTTAGAAGTTTTGGAGTCAGCGGAGAATAGGGTTAAGAAATCGGGATCAATGGAAGATTTTAATTTGTTAAGCATTGCTTTTATGAATGCGTTGAAGTATCAAAAATCTATGGAGTATGCATATCAAACCTACCTTGCGGGAAAAGAAAACCCGAATGCATGGCGTTTCTTTTTCTGGCAAATGGCACATTTAGGTCAGTTTATAGCAGATCCGGAAAAAGAATGGTTAGAGGCTTATAGTGAAGTTGCGACTCAATTTAATAAAAAATTTCCTGATGAAGAACCCTTATTTAAAGAGTTTAAAGCAATCGAGGAAGGAAAAATCTCGAATCAATTTATTGAAGAACTGAAAAAATCTACAGAATCTATATTACATGTAAAAACCGTTTTTGAAAGATATAAATTGCCTTTAAGTTTTTTGATTAATGCATTGAATAAGGGACCTTTTGAGACATGGGGACATGTTATGAATGAACGGGATATGCGTATCTGGATGCTTCAAGGGGATCAAAGAGAATTATTACGAGGGGCAGAAGCTGCCAAACATGCAAAAGAGGTATTGTGCGATGTAACTACATTACTTACGATTCGTCACCTTGGTCTACTGGACAAGTTAAAGGAAAGATACGACCTGTACATTCATCAAGAGCACTTTGATTTAGTTTTTCAAGAATACCTCAATACTAAGTTAATTAGTGACGATGGACTTAAGACCTTGTCATATGAGAATGACAGATTGGTATTGCGTGAATTTTCGTCAGAACTGGTCAAGGAGTCAGTCAAAAATCAGGAAGAATTCATTGAATGGTTAAATGAAAATTGCAAAAAGGTCGGCAATGTGATTGAAAATGATTTTGATAATAAAAATGATAAAATTGCTTTTCTAAATCATCCAATACGAGTGAGCAAAAACCGTTCATTTACCATGCTAGTGGATAGTTTTGTAACAGGTTGTTACGCAAGAGAAAGCCATGGGGTTAATTATTTTACGACGTTTGATGTGCTGGAGGTTTTTATACTTGAAGGGGTAATAGACAATGACAAGTGGAGTGAATGCATTGGAAAACTGGTTATGATGGGATATGCCTTAATCCCAGTCAATGAAAAGGTATTTACTTATTATCTAAAGAAAAATAATTTTAAAATGAATGAACAAGTAATCGCTTTATTTGACTATCTTAAGCAAGAAGAATTCAGTGAAGATTTCCTGATAAATCTTGTAGCAACAATACTTGGCTGGATCTGGATTGAAAGTATCTCTCCAATAACGAGACAACAATTAACCGATTACTTATGCCACGTGTTAACATTTAAAAGAAACAAATTAATCATAATTGAAAAATTAATAGATCAAACTACAACAAAATTTTCTCCATTGGTGGTTCTTCAAAGGCAAAAAATGAAACGGTGTATCGAGCAATGGCTAAAAAGTCAATCCATAATTTAAAAAAATGGAGAGGAGTAATGTTAACATAAAATATCATTAAAGAAAGGTTCTTTATTTGAAATCACGCGGTCTGACAAACCTAGTGAATTGACTAAGGTTGTGTTAAGAGGTTCTCTAGTTCAGTTTAAGGACGTTCGCTTTTGTTGATGGATGGCGGATCATCGGTACGACCGAGAAGGTAATCCACGGATACACCGAAAAAGTCAGCAAAGAACTGATTACCACCCAGAGACCATTAAATCGAGTCAACAAGTTGCCCCTATGTTAAGACATTCGCTCTTATTTTGAATTTGCAGACGCTAACCAGTTTGCCCCTTTCGAAGTGCAGGTTAGGAAAGTAGCGGAAAACAACGACAATGCTCAAGTAATGGCCACTTCCCAAGCAATAGATTATGGTGAAGATAATCAAATACGTGAAGTTTATGGAGGAATTCTCATATTTACATTGCATAAAACTTCATTTACTTCATGGGATATTGTTGAGGTTGATGAAACGGAGAAAATGCAAAAGGAGGATACTTAGTTTTAATCGTTCCGTACACAATGGTATGAACCTGGATGGATTGGACAAGCGTTTTGACAATTTACCGTTTTAGCTCAAACATATGTTCGTCGCTTGTCCCGTAATTCATGGAGCAGTGAACCGATCCAGCTTGCCGAGACCAGTGACCTTTCGCTGATAGGATTCAGGTTCCTTCTTGTTTAGCCACTTGCAAATGGTTTTTCGATCCCTCCCCATTTCCTGCGCGATCCGAGTAATACTCATGCCACGTTTCCTCATCTCGTGAATCATGTAAAACTCCCCATTCTTTACCATAACTTCTCTCTCCTCCAAGGAGAGAGTCAATGAAAATGGGGAATTTTCAACTGATTCTATTGGGGATTTTATCGCTGATCTTCACAGAGGAAGCGACCAGATGGGTCACCAGTGTCAAAGGGTTCGGTCATGGAACGGATCTTCACACCGTGGCCTTCTAAATTCATTACAGCGTTCAAAATGATGCGTGCCTATTGGCCCAATTGGTCAAGCCGATAAATGAGGAGGAGTTCACAAGGGCTATCCGTTTAATTTGCAATTCTTTCACACATCATCGAGGATCTACGAAATGTTCCCCGGAGAACTGACTGGATAAAGGCTTCCGCTTTGTATTCGAACAAAGCCCGGTTACTTACGTTTGACAGATTTGAAAGCCAAACGATTTTAACAAGGTACTAGAAAAGGAGTTTTTTATGGGCCAACAATAGTAATTGTGAAAGGGGTAACAGATAGGCGGGTAGATACTCGTCATAGCTTGAAAGCAGCATAAAGGCAACATGCAATCTTCCTTGTGACCTCGATATATCTGGCGTATTACCGACATGGAATCGTTAGAATAAGAGACGGACATTGCTGAATATACGTAATTTAAGCATTGAAATACAAAATCTTACCATGGTACTATTTTCACAGGAACAAAGCCCTGAGTAGATACGACTTGGTATCTTTATCGGCCTGCTTCCGCTTTCACCCATTAACTTTGTCATACTAACTTAGTTAAGTCGGTGGATCTTTTTTTTGAAATGTAAGAGCTTTTGCGCATACGCCAAGCTATACTCCCACAACCGGCAGCGGGATTAGCTGTTTTGCTCAGCACCGGCCTGGCGTTAAAAGAAACCGAGATCGTTCGCATCTATGGCATGCATTGGAGCATCGAGGCGTTCTTCAAATTTGCCAGATCGTATCTGAAGCTGGTTACGGAGTTTAAAGGCTGTTCCTATTGCATCTCGTGTTTACGCTTCATCTCGTGATGAAGTAGGAAAGTCGTCAACCAAACGATGCACGTTCGTTTGGAGGACTGTTTTCTTATGCTCTGCAATACCTGATAGGCATTTTCTTGGCGTTCAAGGGAATAAAAGGGATCAGTCTGACGTTCTCTGTCAAAACCTTTTTGTTTCGGGAAAACTGCGAAAGTTTAGTAATTAAACAAATAATGTATTGAGGTGTGGGCCATGCAAAATGCAAAGCCAACTATAAAATCATTTAAAATCTTTGGGTTATATGGGAAGAGAAATGTATATTTAGACTTTAATACAAATATCAAAATATATGTTGGAGAAAATGGAATTGGCAAAACTACAATATTAAACATATTTTATTATACACTTTCCCAACAATTTAATAAGTTGAAAGATATAGAGTTTGATTCGATTGAAGTAGTATTTTCCGACTCTGTTAAGGTTTTTATTAAGAGGGAGTGGCTAATGTTTGAAGAAGACGAAGATTTTTCTTCTTTTGTAAAAAGTGCTGTTAAAAGGCTAAAAAATTTCCTTACAACTGAAGAAATAGAAACTCTAATTAATGAAGTGGTTAAGAAACAATCTATGTCTTTACAAAATTTCCTTGACAAATATCGTTCAATATTTAGAGAGCGTAAGATTCCGGTTCATATCGTCTCGAGAGATATTGAATTTATTACTAAAAATTTTGATATTGGTATTTTGGAGATTGTTTTAAATGATTCTCTCCAGGATATCAGAAGGGTATTGTCTGCTCGTCTAAATGGCAAAATACTCTATTTGCCCACTTATCGTAGAATTGAGGAAGATTTAAGTAAATTAGGCTTAATAGTTTCTACAAATAAGGTTGAAAAAATTGTGACAAGAAATGCATTTGGAAAAGAAACTGTGGATTTTGTACGTAAAAACATTACTACTGACACTGAACTTATTCAGTTTGGTATGGATGATGTACAGAACTTAATCAAGAATTTTACCGAAGAAATTAAGGATTCAGCTATTAAAGGGTACTCTGAAGTTACAGGTAAGATGATTTCTCAACTGGTCCAAGAAAACACAATAACAGAAGAAATGAGGGACAGTATTAAAAACATTGAGTCTCTGAATATAGTATTGGATCGTGTCGGTAGTAACTTAAGTGAAGATGATAAAAGGAGAATTAGGCAATTAATCACTAATAATGATATTTTTCAAGATACAAAAGGGAACTATAACTTATTGATATATTTTTTGTATAACTTAATTAACATTTATAATCAGCAAAGAGATAAAGATAACGCGATTAAAACATTTGCTAAAGTATGTAGCGGTTATATGCTTCCGAATAAGTATGTAGCTTACGACGAGAACCTCGTAAAAATCGCTGTTAAAGATCAAAGAAGTGGTGAAGATGTTGAATTAAGCCAACTATCTTCTGGAGAAAAGCAAATTGTCTCACTTTTTTCTAAATTGTACTTAACTGATTGTGATGAGATTTATTTGTTAATTGATGAACCAGAATTGTCCTTATCTATTGAATGGCAACAAAAATTATTGCCAGATGTGGTTAATTCCGGAAAGTGCAAATTACTACTAGCGGTTACTCACTCGCCATTTATTTACACAGATAATTCTTTAGATGAGTATGCAGATAGTATGGAATTATGTATTGAGGAGATTACATATGAGGAATAATACACAGACGACGAGATTAGAGATAATGAGAGAAAAGTTGGAACAGGTACCAATAGGATATCATCGATTCCTAACTAAGTTTCCAAAATATAAAGACAAGCCTATTTGTTTTGTTGAAGGTGAGGACGAAGCATATTACGGTTTGAGGGTCAAAATACAATGTGAGAACCAAGAACCGTATTTTATAAAATGTAATGGAAAAAAGGGAGTTATTCAAACCTATGAATTAATCAATAAAAGTATGAAATTTAAAGACGGTAAGTTGTTTTATTTTGTAGATCGAGATTTTGATGAGTTAATATCAAATCCACTAATATATGAAACCCCTTGTTATTCAATAGAAAATTTTTATACAACCATTGACACATTCATAAAGATATTAAGAAATAGATTTAAAATCACGGAAGATGATGAGGAGTTTGAAATTTGCATAATGTTGTTTAAAGAGAGGCAAAATGATTTTCATAAAAGTATGCTTATGCTAAACTCCTGGATCAAATGCGTAAAGGAACAAACTGAACGTATAGGGACTCAAAAAGGTCCTTCAATCTCTAATCTAGAGTTAAGGGATTTCGTAAAAATTAGTTTAGAGTCTGTCCAACCTCTGTATGATAAAAAGAAAATAGAAGATCGTTTTTCAGGTAAATATATAGTACCGGATGAAGAATTAGAAAAGAAAATGCGAGAGTTACAATCAGTTGATCCTCAAGCCTTTTTCAGAGGCAAGTTTGAGATAGAGTTTTTAAGACGTTTTTTGGAAAAACTTCAAGAGGAACTTGCTCGTCCGCGATTAGGGTATTTTAACAAACCCAGAAGTATTAGTGGAGGGTTCACTGACATTGTTTCAAGTTTTTCTCAATATGCTGAAACACCAAGTTGCTTGGTCGAATATTTAAAAAGAGTATGGTTTGGTTATGTAAATGCTAGTGCATAATTCAATATTTGTATAGATTGTTAGAACTATAACGGTTGAAAGGCTATATTTAATTGGTGATTCCTCTAAATAATCAGTAAATAAATCAATTATAAACTAACCAGGGGGGTAACAAGATATGAGTCTACCTGAAGATATTAGGTATCTTAGGGAAAAAAGATTAGACGAAGAACAGGGAACCAGACAGGATTTTAGGAGTCCATTCCAAAGAGATTATGGAAGATTAATTCATTCTCCTGCCTTTAGAAGGCTTCAAGGAAAATCGCAAGTTTTTGGGGCTGGATCTGGTGATTACTTTAGGACCAGACTAACTCATTCGATCGAGGTGGCACAAATAGCCCGTCAAGTGGCTTATAAGCTTTTAAACGAGTATGAGGCATTACTGAAATGGCCCACTAATGCCGGTTTAACTATTGATCCAGAAGTAGTTGAATGCGCTGCTCTCGCACATGATTTAGGACATCCACCTTATGGGCATAAAGGAGAACAAGTCCTAGATTCACTACTTAAGGAATACGGTCTACACTACGAAGGAAATGCGCAAAATTTTCGTATATTAATGTTCTTAGAAAAAAGAACAGGGAATCGAAATGGATTAAATTTAACAGCAGCAGTTCTCCTGGCCACAAATAAATATCCTTATGAAATTGGCAAAGACGCTCGAAAAAAAGGAATATACAGTACCGAATGGCATCAAATCAAGTCATTGAGAGATGAGTGGGGTATCCCTTCAGAAAAAATAACTCTTGAGGCACAATTAATGGACTTGTGTGATGATATAGCTTATTCTACACATGATATAGAAGATGGTATAAAAGCTGGAAAAATAAATATTACCTCTGATTTATCAAGAGACACAAAACTGATCCAAGGTATTGTTGAAGAGATAAAGAATGAGGCTCAAAAGTATGAATCAGTTTGGCATAATGTTGATATCAAACAATCAGTAGAGCGCATATTGAAAAATTATCAAGATGACTGGAACAGAACATTAGAGGAAAGTGAAAGAGATATTTCTCGTGCACGCAGAGATATGAAAGCAACCTGGGTTCATAAATTTGCAACTAAAGTAGGAATAATAAAAGAAGATGATTGGTATAAGGTAACATTTATTAGTGATAACAAAGAAGATTTAGATTTATTAAGACAAATGATAGTATTAAAAAAATTAGCTTGGGTTACCATGGTTAAAGATTTACGTGTTCAACGTCTCCAAAAAAGAAGTGAGAAAATATTAAAAGACTTATGGTCTGTATTTATGCAAGATTCAAATGCTAAAGATATTATTCCAATTGATTGGTATCAAAGGTATCTGGAAAATCAGAGTATATGGAGATGGCAGAGAGTTGTTGCTGATTATCTAGCAGGTATGACTGATAGTTACGCTGAGAAAATACATGGTGAACTTTTTGGAAGTAAAATTGGATCTATTTACGAAATGGAATAATTAGCATGGAGTCTGTCAACCATTTTGAGTAAACCCATTTAAACAATAGATAAATATAAAAGCTTCATCACCTAATTTATCCATTCGAGGATGAAGCTTTTATAATGCTGATCGACATTTTGTAAACCCTTAATAGGGGAAACTTTCCAAACAATTGCCCCTTAGGGTCATACTAATTCGTGTTTCAACCTTCAACAGCATCTTGTGGTACGCACGGGACGTGTACTGGTAGCCATGATCGCTGTATCAGTCCATTTACATCCTTTTTTCTTTTCAAATGCTTTCCAAAAGGTCTTCAGGACAAGCGTATTGTCGTTGAAAAAAAGTCTTTCTTGCTGATAAGAAAATTTATTGATCTCCTACACGAAACTGGGTAAAATGGGCACCCATTGCTGGTTCGGTTTCTCGACTGTGAAGTCACGTTCTAGGGGGAGATATCTATAATGAAGGCAACGGAGCGGCTGTTTGAATGTGCAGGCCTTCCGGCCTGGAAACGATGGAAGATCGTTTCCTTGCGGACACTCAATAAAAAACAGTTTGAATTCAGGCAGAAATGGAACCAGTTACGGTTCCATTTCTCTTCACGTTTGCTGGATACCTAATAAGGACGATCGCCGACAATGGCAACGCGTTCAGCTTTACACGGGTGAGGATAACAATCGGATACCGCGTAATGTTGCGTCGCCCGGTAATCCCAGAAGGCAATAGAATTTGGCTCTCAACGAAAGCGCACCTGGTACTCGGGGACATGCGCTTGACGGAATAGATATTGCAGCAGTTTTTCGCTTTCATCTGGATCAAGCCCGAAGATTCGGGTTGTAAAGGATGGATTCACGAAGAGCCCGGTTTCCGGGTGGGTGCGAACCACAGGATGCTCAACTGCCGTGAATTCCGCCTGTCTGGCAGCCAACTCTTCCTCTGTCATGAGATGACTGAACGCAGGCGTAAAATCGTGCAACGCAGTAAGCCCCTGGATTCGCTCCTTCACGTCCTCGGGCTGATACGTTGACACATCAGTTCCGGATAAAACGTACTTCACATCACCCACCTCCAAAAGAAAAGGCACCGCGTGGGTGCCAAGCGTGCTCCTATTCCTCAGAACTTACATTCAAGATAATAAGGAATTCACCTTTATCTACTTTCACTACTTGATGTACTTCCACTTCTGTATTTCCATCATCCTCGAAAGTTTTTATCATCTCGCGTAAATGATCAGAAAACGGGCCGGTTTTCTTATTGATTTTCAAATCGACAAACAGCTGATGACGCTCATTTTTTTCCTTAATCTAAAAATATTGGAATTTGGTGAGCAAGTAACTTATGTCCGCTGGAGTGCAGTACGTCACTCCAAAATGAGGTGTTTGGTTCCTTCGTACCAGATCAGTGCGGAACTGAATAACAAGAAAAGGCTTAACGAGAGCGTAAAAATGAAAGGAATCGCGATGATGGGGGTACGAATGAAGAAGACAACAAAAGCGAATACGGCTGGAAGGACGATATAAAGCACAAGAAACAAGTCCAAAACGTTTAAGGTTTGATGGACAACTGAAAAATACCATACAAGGAAAGCTAGCAAGAAACCTGCCAGTCCGCTTACAATCCTCCAAAAAAGGGAACCTTTTCGAAAAGCATTCATCCGAGAGCTGCACCTCCTGCTCAAAAAGCTGCAAACAAAATAAACCTGTACATACATGTAATACCATATTATCCTTGGAAGAGGAGTGTGTGGCAAGCCGAACATTTTCAGCAACGACGAGAAATGCGCTTTGGGGAGAACACGGATTTCTTTACCCGGTGTCAACGCCGACTTTATTTTGACCCACCATCGCCGGTTTAGAATTGACCCACCCGGCGATTTTTTGTTGGTTAGGTGGTAGAGGGGGAGCCGTAGGCTCCAGTCCTCATCTTCTCACGAAGTCGG